>Ga0302326_10004466_pt1 | contig 32396 bp, 34 predicted proteins | sample Palsa_T0_3_FD_202264 | JGI IMG/M metagenome (GOLD analysis project Ga0302326, IMG submission 202264) | Peat permafrost microbial communities from Stordalen Mire near Abisko, Sweden - Palsa_T0_3 | ecosystem: Environmental > Terrestrial > Soil > Palsa > Peat permafrost | place: Sweden: Abisko...
GAGCTCTCCGCGCCGCGGTACCGGGCCGGTGAGGATGCCCTCGTCCTGCTCGCCCGGGCGGCCCGACTCGTCGGCGGTCGCGGCGCAGGAGGGCGCGTCGTCGTGCAGACCTACCAACCCGATCACGTTGTGCTCCAAGCAGCCGTGCTCGCCGACCCCGGCCGGCTGGCCGAGGTCGAGTTGGCGCTGCGCACCGAGTTGCACCTCCCCCCGGCGTCCGCGCTGGCCGAGCTATCCGGCCATCCCGAGGTCACCGACGCCGTCGCGGCCGACCTCGCCGCGCTCGCCGGCATCGAGGCCCTCGGGCCCACCGACGGCCGGTGGCTGATCAGAGCCCCTGACCACCAGATCCTGTGCGACGCCCTCGCCACCGTGGGCCGGCCGGCGGGCGCCGATGGGGTCAGCCTGCGGGTCGACGTCGATCCTGTCCGGGCCTGAATCCCATCTCAGCCTGATCCGGTACCCATAAGGTCTGCGTCGTGGACCTTGGCGTCGGAGGCCGGTGGCAGCACCCACTGCATCGCGCCGGCTGTCGGGACGACGACGAAAGCATCTACCACCAGCATCCGCACGGCAACGCCGGGAAGATGAGCTTCCAGATCGGCGCCGCCGAAGGCATCGGCGGCCTCGTCACCGCCGCGTGGCTCGGCATCGCCGCCCACATGTTGAGCATCCACCAGTTCGGTGCGCTGACCCTCGTGTTGAGCCTCGGCTCGCTCGTCTCTCTCGGGACCGACCTGGGTGTGCCGCTGGCCCTCGCCAAGGTGTCCTGCGACAACGACAAGCTCGACCGCGGCGCCGTCTATTCGGCGATCAGCCGTCGCATCATCGCCGGCTGGGTTGCCGCCATCCTGCTCATCTTCTTGTGGGCCAACGCCGGCCACGCCGCCCGCTGGTGGTTGGCCGGCGTCTACGGCGTCTCGGTGGTCGTCACCACCATCACCAGCTCAGCCTTGGCCGCCCTGCGCGGCCGTGCCATCGGCGTCGTCGAAGCGGCCTATCAGCTCATCAGCCAGGTCTTCCTCCTCGTAGCCGGCGTCGTGGCCCTGTCGCTCGGGCTCGGCGTCGCCGGCGTGGTCGTCGCCTACGCCGTCACCGACAGCCTCGCCTCCATCCTCGTCCCCGTGTATGCCCGCCGATACCTCGCGGTGGATGCCGCCATCGAGCCGGCCGAACGCGTCGCGCTCGGTCTGCGCGCCACCCTCCCGCTCGTCACCGCCGACGTGCTCGGCAACGCCTATGAGCGCATCGACATCTGGCTGCTCGCCCTGCTGCGCGGCACGGCATCGGTCGCGTTCTATGTCGCCGCCTACAAGCTGTACGACTCGGTCCTGCTTCCCGCCCGCGCCGTGGCCGCCTCCGCCATCGCCGCCGCCGGGCGCGACGTCTTGCACAACGGTCGAGCCGTCGCCCAAAAGCTGCTGGCCCGCACCGTGCTCATCACGACCGCCATCGCCGCTCTCGCCATCGCCGTCGCGCCCCTCTTGCTGCGGCTGGCGTTCGGGAGTGTCTACGGCCGCGACAAAGTGACGCTGACCATCTTGCTGCTGTCGAGCATCCCGGGCGCCGCGCTCGTGGTGATCACCCCGATCATCTTGTTGTGCCGACGCCGCCTCGTCGTCAACTGGACTGCCGCCGGACTGGCCGCCAACATCCTCGCCAACCTGCTGTTGGTGCCGACGTACGGAGCACGGGGAGCGGCGACGGCGTTCCTCGTGACGGAGACGGCGCTGCTCGTCGTCTTCTGGCTCAATCTGCCGGCGCGGGTGGCTGACCCTCCGACGATTGCCACCCCCGCCGCCTGACCTCGGCGAGGGCGATGCCGGCCGCCGTCGCCACGTTGAGCGAGCCCACCTTGCCGACCAGCGGCAGATACGCCACCACATCACACGCGGCCAGACAGGCCGCCGACAAGCCGTGATCCTCGTGCCCGACGGCCAGGCACACGTCCGGACCGAAGTTGGCCTCGAAGATCGGGACGGCTCCTTCGGCCAACTCGACGCCGACCAACTGATACCCCTCGGCCCGCACGGCGGCGACAGCCTCGACACTCGTCACGCCGCCGACCACATCCACGAACCTGTCGGTGCCGAGCGCCGTCTTGCGTGCCCCCGGATGCGACACGGCGACGGTGGCCCCCGCCAGCCACATGCGATCGACGCCGTAGGCGGCGGCCAGCCGAACGATCGACCCGACGTTCACCGGCGTCATCACGCCGTCGAGCAGCAACGCCAGGCGTCCCGATGTGCGGTGCCGCCACTCGCGGTGCAGGCGTTTGAGCTCCGTCGGTCCCAAGGAGCGAGGGCTCACGGCGTCACCTTCAAGATCCGATAGCCGACGCGACTGACCAGTCGATCGACCTTCCAACCGTGGGCGGCACCCATCCATCGCGAGAGCGAGTCCGACCCCAGGTTTTTGTTGATCACGAGATAAGCCACATCGCAGCGCGGCAGCCAGTCGGTGAGGAGCTCCTGCAGCGCCTCCTTGCCGATGCGAATGGGCGGGTTGGAGTACAGCGCCGCGAACCGCGTCGAAGAGGGGACGTCGGCTGGGTCGGCGACGGCAACGTTCGCCAAGGTCTTGGTGTTGGCCGCGGCTAGCGACCTTGCCCGCTCGTTGACGTCGACGGCCCAGACCTTGGCGTCGGGCGACCGGTGGGCGAGCGTCACCGCGATGGGGCCATAGCCGCACCCGAGGTCGACAAGGTCGCCGGCCGTCGGCGGGTGCGGCGCTTCCTGCAGCAACAGCTTGGTGCCGGCGTCGATTCGATCGGCGCTGAACACGCCCCGGTCGGTGACCAAGTCGACGGTGAGATCGGGCAGGGTGAGCGTCACCGTCCTCGGAGCCGAGGCGGCCGATGGCGTGGCGTCGAAGTAGTGGTCGGCGGACATGAGGTGGCGTGGGCGACGGTACCCTTTGCCGGTGCCCACGTTCAGCATTCGCACCTACGGCGATCCCGTGCTGCGCCAGCGGGCTCCCGAGGTCACCGAGATCGACGGCACCCTCGTGGGTTTGGTCGACGGCATGGTCGAGGCCATGCACGCCAGTAGGGGCCTCGCTGTCGCCGCCCCCCAGGTGGGTGTCGAGAAGCGGCTCTTCGTGTACGACCTCGGCGAGGGTGAAGGGACCAAGACGGTCATCAATCCGACCCTCATCAAAGTTGGCGGCGAGTGGACATACGACGAGGGCTGCCTGTCCGTGCCCGGGCTCTACTTCACCATCGTGCGGCCGCGCGACGTGGTGCTGACCGGTTGGGATCTGGACGGCAATGAGCTGAGCATCGAGGCGAGCAGACTCGAGGGCCGCATGTTCCAGCATGAGTTCGATCATCTGGAGGGGACGCTCCTGCTCGAGTATCTCCAGCCCGCGCAGCGCAAAGCGGCGCTGCGGCTGGTGCGTGAGCGTCAGGTCGGCGGCCGGATGGTCAAAGGTGAGACGGTGACGATCGATCCCGACGGCAGGATCACCGACGACACGGACTGACCCGACCAGATGAAGCCAGGCCGTTGAGACTCGTCTTTCTCGGCACGCCCGCCGCCGCCGTTGCGCCCCTCGAAGCCCTCGTCAACGCCGGCCACGATGTGGCCCTCGTGGTGAGCCGAGCCGACAAAAGGCGGGGGAGGGGCGGCGAGCTCGGCCCAACTCCGGTCAAGGCCGCGGCCATGCGGTTGGGGCTCCCGGTGACGGCGGCCGTCGACGACGCCCTCGGTGTCGGGGCGACGCTCGGAGTCGTGGTGGCGTTCGGGCAGATCATCAAGCCTCATGTTCTTGCTGTGCTGCCCATGATCAACCTGCACTTCAGCCTCCTGCCCCGGTGGCGTGGCGCAGCGCCGGTCGAGCGCGCCGTGCTCGCCGGTGACACCGAGACCGGCGTCTGCGTGATGGAGGTCGAGGAGGGTCTGGACACAGGCGGCGTGTACGCGCTCGAACGACTGGTCATCCACCCCGGTGAGACCGCCGACGCGCTGCGCGATCGCCTCGTCACCGTCGGCACCCAACTGTTGGTGTCGGTGCTCGCCGACCCCGATGGGCTCGCCGAGGCCCTACCCCAAGATGGCGTGCCGACCTATGCGGACAAGATCACAGCCGCCGACCTCCAACTCGACTGGACGCGGCCGGCCCGCTCGTTGGCCCGGGTGCCGTTGGTCGGCAAGGCGTGGACGACGTTCCGCGGCCAGCGGCTGCTCGTCCTGGGGGGCCGCGCCGTCGCCGCCTCCGAGGGGAGGGCTGGGGCACCGGGCTCGCTTGTCGGCACGACCGTGGCGACGGGCGAGGGCGGCTTCGAGCTCCTCACCGTGCAGCCCGAGGGCAAAGGCCCGATGCCGGCGACGGTGTGGCGCAACGGGGCCCGCCCACAGCCGGGCGAGTGCCTGGGTGGCTGACCGGGCTAGCCCGCGACCCGACCCGGCGAGAGCTCTGGCTCTCGATGCCCTCCGCCGGATCGATGGTGGCGCCTACGCCAACGTCGTCCTGCCCGGACTGCTCGATCGATCCGGTTTGTCGGCGGCCGATCGGGCCTTCGCCACCTCGCTCGTATACGGCACGACCCGGATGCGCCGGGCCTGTGACTGGCTGGTCGACCGCTTCTTGATGCGCGACCCTGACGCCGTCACGCGTGCCGTCCTGCGCCTCGGTGCCTACCAGCTCGAGTTCCTCGGCACGCCGGCGCACGGCGCCGTGAGTGCCACGGTGTCGATCGCGCCGACTCGCACCCGCGGCCTCGTCAACGCCGTCCTCCGCAAGGTCGCCGCCGCCGGCCATCCCGATGTCTGGCCCGGCGAGAGCGTGCGACTCAGCTATCCCGACTGGATCCTCCACCGCCTCGTGAGCGACCTCGGCGCCGACGTCGCTCACGCCACCCTGGCGCTCATGAACGAAGCCCCTTCCGTCGCAACCCGCGACGACGGCTACATCCAGGATCCGGCCAGCCAATGGGTCGGCGCGGCCGTCGGGACCCAGCCCGGCGAACGGGTGGCCGACCTCTGCGCCGCGCCCGGCGGGAAGGCGACGATGCTGGCGGCGGCAGGAGCAGCCCTTGTGGTCGCCGCCGATGCCCGCGCAGCCCGCGCCGGATTGATGGCGGCCAACACGTCCCGCCTCGGCGCCGCCACGGTGGCCGTCATGGTCGCCGACGGGACGGCGCCGGCGCTTCGCGTCGGGTCGTGCGATCGGGTCCTCGTCGACGCGCCGTGCTCGGGTCTCGGTGTGCTGCGCCGCCGCCCCGACGCCCGCTGGCGGGTGCAGCCCGACGACGTCGTTGACCTCGCCGCCCTCCAACGGCGGCTCCTCGACGGAGCGGCCACGCTCGTGCGGCCGGGCGGCGTCCTCGCCTACAGCGTCTGCACCCTGACGACGGCCGAGACCATCGACGTCGACCGCTGGCTGGCTGACGCCCACCCGTCGCTGGTGGCCACGACCGGCCCCTCCGAGCCGTGGCAGCCGGCCGGGCGGGGGGCCCGGCTCCTGCCCCAGGCGGCCGACACCGACGGTATGTACCTGCTCCTGCTGCGCAACAACGCGGCCTCCTAAGGAGTCCATGTCGTTTCGTCACGTGACAAAAGTCCAAGGGCCTCAGTCGAACATGTCCGTTACGCCCCCAGCCCTACACTCACGCGGCATGGCTGATCTCGATCGATCCCCGACAATGCGGATCGCACCATCGATCCTGTCGGCCGACTTCGCCAGCCTGGCCGCCGCCATCGACCGGGTCTCCGGTGTCACCGACCTGTTGCACGTCGACGTCATGGACGGCCATTTCGTGCCCAACCTGACCATCGGTCCGCCCGTCGTGAGGGCCATCAACCGCCACACCGACATGACCCTCGACTGCCATCTGATGATGACCAATCCGGGCGACTACCTCGAGGCCTTCCGGAAGGCAGGCGCCGATTGGATCACCGTGCACGTCGAGGTCGGCGGGACAGCCGAGTTGATTGCGTCGATGCGCGACCTCGGCGTCAACGTGGGAGTCGCCATCAACCCGGAGACGCCGTTTGAGGCGATCGCCCCGTGGCTGGATCGCATCGATCACGCTCTCGTGATGACCGTGCATCCAGGCTTCGGCGGCCAGTCGTTCATGAGCGAGGTGCTGCCGAAGGTGCGGGCCGTGGCCGATGCCATGGCCGCGGCGGGCCGCGGGGCCATCGTGGAGGTGGACGGCGGCATCGATGCCGACACCATCGGGCTGGTGGCCGAGGCGGGCGCGACCTGCTTCGTCGCCGGCAACGCCGTATTCGGCAAGGACGACCCCGGCGACGCTGTGCGTCAACTCCAGGCCGCCGTGGCCTCGGCCACCGCCGCCGGGTCGTGAGCACCGAGCCCGACGCACCGCTTCGGGCCAAGGTATTGACGGTGTCCGATGGCGTGGCGGCCGGGACGCGCGAGGACCGTTCCGGTGTCGCTCTTGTTGCCCTCCTGGGCGAGGCCGGCTGGGAGGTGGTCGCCCATGCGGTGGTGGGAGACGGCACCGACTCTGTGGCGGCTGCGCTCGGTCGGATGTGTGCCGGGTTTGCCGGGCTGGTCGTGACGACGGGCGGCACGGGATTTGCCCCGCGTGATCAGACCCCAGAGGCAACGCTCATGATCCTCGATCGTCAGGCTCCCGGTCTGGCCGAGGCCATGCGCGCCGTCAACCCCGGACCGGGCCGGCTCTCCCGATCGGTGGCAGGGACGTGCGGGGCGACGTTGGTCCTCAACACCCCGGGCTCGCCCGCCGGTGCGGTCGAATGCCTCGGTGCCGTCCTGGATGTTCTCCCCCACGCCCTCGCCCTCTTGCACGACGCGCCCGCGACCCATCCGACCGGTGGTGATGGATGAACGACACCGGTGATGCGGCCCTCATGGGCGAGGCCATTGCGCTGGCCGCGGCGGTCCGTCGGCAGACCTCGCCCAACCCATGGGTCGGTGCCGTCGTCGTGGCATCGGGTCAGAGTTTCGGTGGCGCAACGGAGCCCCCGGGCGGTGCCCACGCCGAGGTCGTCGCGCTGGCGGCCGCCCGCTCCGCCGGCGCCGAGCTACGCGGGGCCACGCTGTACGTGACCCTCGAGCCCTGCTCGCACCATGGCCGCACGCCGCCATGCGCCGAAGCGATCATCGAGGCCGGCATCGGGCGAGTCGTCGTCGCCGTCGAGGACCCTGACGAGCGCGTGGCGGGGCGAGGCATCGCCCTTCTGCGAGCCGCCGGCATCACCGTTGACGTCGGCGTCGGCGCCGATCAGGTGACGACTCAGTTGGAGTCCTATTTCATGCACCGCCGGACCGGCCGGCCGTGGGTCACGCTCAAGCTGGCAGCCACCCTGGACGGTCGTACGGCGGCGGCTGACGGCACCAGCAAGTGGATCACGGGCGCGGAGGCCCGCGCCGACGCCCATCAGCTGCGCGCCGATCACGATGCTGTGCTGGTCGGCGCCGGCACCGTCAGGGCCGATGATCCCGAGCTCACCGTCCGCCACGTCGCCGGGCCCGATCCCCTTCGTGTGGTCCTCGGGACCGCCCCTGTTGGTGCTCGGGTCCTCCCGGCGCTCGAGCTCCAGGGCGATCCCGGCCACGTGCTCGATGAGCTCGGAAGCCGCGGTGTGCTGTCGGTCCTCGTCGAAGGAGGGGCGACGGTCGCCCACGCCTTCCACGCCGCTCGTCTCGTCAACCGATACATCTTGTACCTGGCGCCGGCGCTGATGGGCGGGACGGATGGCTCGCCGCTGCTCAACGGGCCCGGTGCCGCGACCATCGATGAGGCGTGGCGCGGCCGCCTGTTGGGCGTGCGCCGCCTCGGTGACGACCTGCGTGTCGACCTCGGCCCGGTATCGTTGAACGCATGATTCGCACCGACGTCGAGAAGGCGATCGCCGCGGTCGGCCGGGGCGAGATCGTCGTCGTGGTCGATGACGAGGACCGCGAAAACGAAGGCGATCTCATCATGGCCGCCGAGTGCGCCACGCCCGAGCGGATCGCCTTCTTCGTACGGCACACCTCGGGGCTGATCTGTGCGCCGGTGACCGAGCAGCGGGCCGACGAGCTCGAGCTGCCGCTCATGGTGTCGGTCAACACCGAGGCTCAGCGCACGGCGTTCACCGTCACCGTCGACTACCGGCATGGCACGAGCACGGGCATCTCGGCCGCCGACCGGGCCGCGACGATCCGTGCCCTGATCGACCCGACGAGCAAGCCATCGGACTTCAACCGTCCGGGTCACATCCACGTGCTGCGGGCTCGCGACGGCGGCGTGCTCAAGCGCGCCGGCCATACGGAGGCGGCCGTCGACCTGGCCCGGATGGCCGGTCTCTACCCGGCTGGAGTCCTGTGCGAAGTCGTGACGGCGGACGGCATGGGCATGGCCCGGCGCCCGGAGCTCGAGCAATTCGCTGAGGAGCACGGCCTGGTGATGGTGTCCATCGCCGACCTCATCCGCTACCGGCGGCAGAGCGAGAAGTTGGTCCGGCGAGTCGCCGAGGCCCGGATCCCCACCCCCTGGGGCGACTTCACCGCCTACGCCTACGAAAACCTCCTCAACGGCGATCAGCACATGGCCTTTGTGAAGGGAGCGGTCCAGGGCGAGGACAACGTGTTGGTGCGCGTGCACAGCGAGTGCTTGACCGGGGACGTGTTCAGCTCGCTCAAATGCGATTGCGGCGCCCAGCTCGATGCCTCCATGCGGCGCATCGCCGACGCCGGCCTCGGTGTCGTCGTGTACCTGCGGGGACACGAGGGTAGAGGCATCGGTCTGGCCCACAAGCTGCGCGCCTACGCCCTCCAGGAGGAGGGCTTCGACACGGTGGATGCCAACATCGAGTTGGGTCTGCCGGTCGACGGCCGCGAATACGGCATCGGCGCCCAGATCCTCGTCGACCTCGGTATCACCACCATGCGGTGCCTCACCAACAACCCGGCGAAATATGGCGGGCTCGAGGGTTTCGGGCTCCAGATGGTCGAGCGAGTCCCGCTCGAAACGGAGCCGACGCCCGAGAACATCGCCTACCTCCGGACCAAGAAGGATCGCATGGGTCACCTCATGGATGGCCTCGGCGATTAGGCTGGTTGCCGTGACCACCGTCTACAGCGGCCATCTCAACGGCGCCGGCATGCGCGTCGCCTTGGTGTGCGGCCGGTTCAACGACCTCATCACCGAGCGCTTGTTGGCCGGGGCGACGGACGCGCTCGTCCGCCATGGCGTGGACGAAGGGTCGATCACCGTGGTCTGGGCGCCGGGCGCCTTCGAGTTGCCGATCGTCGCCCAGCGGTTGGCCTCATCAGGCGAGATCGATGCCGTCATCTGCCTCGGCGCCGTCATCCGAGGAGCGACCGGCCACTACGACCAGGTCGCCAACAACGTGGCCGGGGGTATCGCCCGGATCGGTCTCGAGACGGGTGTGCCCGTCGTCTTCGGGGTGCTCACGACGGAGACCATCGAGCAAGCCATCGAGCGGGCCGGGACCAAGCTCGGCAACAAGGGTGCCGAAGCGGCCGTCACCGCCATCGAGATGGTCGACCTGCTCCGCCAGCTTCCAAAACCTCCCGGAGACTGATCACCGAGCCCAGTACCATCGCTGGGATGCTCCGCGTGGTGCTGCCCAAGGGGTCGCTCGAGAAGGCGACGTTGGAGTTGTTCGAGCAGGCCGACCTTGGCGTCGTGCGCGGCTCGGACGTCCATTACCGGGCGACCATCGATGACCCACGGGTGCTCGAGGTCAAGATCCTGCGGCCTCAGGAGATCGCCGGGTATGTCGAGTCGGGCCTCTTCGACCTGGGTGTCACGGGGCGGGACTGGATCGAAGAGCCCTCGGCGGATGTCGTAAGCCTCGGTGAGCTGGAGTACTCCAAAGCGACCGACCAACCGGTGCGGATCGTTCTCGCTGTCGCCGACTCCTCGCCGGTGCAGTCGGTCGCCGACCTCGCCCAGGCTTCGTCGCCCGTCCGGGTGGCGACCGAGTATCCATCCCTGACCCGCCGCTACTTGGAGGCGCAGGGCGTGAAGGCCGAGATCATGCTGTCCTACGGCGCGACGGAGGCCAAGATCCCCGACATCGCCGACGTCGTCGTCGACATGACCGAGACAGGCGGCGCCCTGCGGGCCGCCAAGCTTCGGATCATCGCGACGATCCTCGTGTCCCACACCGAGGTGATCGCCAACCACTCGTCCTACGCCGACGGCGCCAAGCGCCACGCCATGGAGCAGATCTACACCCTCTTGCAGGGGACGCTCGAAGCCCGGGGCAAGGTCCTGGTCAAGCTCAACGTGGCCGAGGTCTCCCTCCAGGCCGTGATCGACCTCCTGCCGGCGATGAAGTCGCCGACGGTGTCCAAGCTCTTCGGTGGATCGGACTACGCCGTCGAGGCCGTTGTGCCCAAGTCGGTGATCAACGTCTTGATCCCGGACCTCAAGGACGCCGGGGCGACCGACATCATCGAGCTGCCGCTCTCCAAGATCGTTCATTGATGGCGGCGGTGCCGCCGCTGGTGGGCGAGGTCGTCTCCTTCGACGTCGCAGCGGGGTACGGGAGCATCCGCGCCTTGTCCGACGGCGTGGAGCACTACTTCCACTGCACGGCCCTGGCCGACGGCAGCCGCGAGGTCTCGGTCGGCGCCCGCGTCGCCTTCGTGGTGGTGCCGGGGGCGCCCGGCCGCTGGGAGGCCGCGGGAGTCGTCAAGCTCTGACGCCCGGCATCGGTCGGGGCCGGGTCCGTCGCCCCCCGTAGACATGCTGCGGTGTGAAATGACATGAAACCGAAAAGTGTCTCCAACGTTGGAGACAGATACCGGGACATATTCCCCGTAACTGCCTCCAACGTTGGAGGCAGCCAGCGCGATCCGAGCCTCAGGCGGGCCGCGGCGGCGGGGAGCGACGGCGGCGGGCGACCTCGAAGGCGACGACGGCCGCGGCCGACGCCACGTTGAGGCTCTCCACCCCACCATCGAGGGGGATCGAGCACCACGAGTCGACGAGCTCGGCGACGGCGGGGGACAGGCCGCTGGTCTCGTTGCCGAGGACGAGGGCCATCCGCTCGGGCAGGGCCGTGTCCCATAGGGGCGGGCCGGCACCGGCCGAGAGGCCGACCAGCGAGATGTCGGCCGCGGCCAGGGCTCCGGCCGCGCCGGCTGAGGTGGCGGCCTGAAGGACGGGGGCGAAGAGGGCGACCCCGGCCGACGCCTTGACCACGAGCGGTCCAACGTCGGGCGAGCCCGTCCGGGGTAGGACGACACCGGCCAGCCCGGCCGCCACCACCGTGCGGATGATCATCCCCACGTTGGCGGGGTTGGTCAGGCCGTCCAGCAGGAGCAGGGTCAGGGGGCCGTGGCTCGCCGGCCCGACCAGCCAGTCGTCGAGGTCGGCCAGGCCGGGCGATACGACGCTGGCCACGACGCCCTGGTCGTGGCGACCGTTGCCCGAGAGGTGGGTGACCCGCCGGGCGTCGGCCCGTTGGATCGTGATGCCCCGAGCGGTCGCCTCGTCGAGGATGCGGTCGACGGCCTCGCCCGCCGCGTTGCGGGCCACGACGACCTGATGGATCGTCGTGCGGGGATCGAGCAACGCCTCCAGGACGGGCATGCGTCCGTAGAGGATGATCGAGCGTCGGTCAGGCGTCGCCCGCTCCGTCGGCCGCCCCGTCGGTCCCGTCGTCGGCGGCCGCTCCGTCGGTCCCGTCGTCGGCGGCCGCCACGGCCTGGAGCTGGACGAACGCCACCCGCAGTTGGGCGAGCGCCTCACGCACCGTCGCTTCGTCCTCGCCGAGGCGACCTTCGAGTCGGTCCACCACGGCGCCGAGGGCGTCGATGGCCGTCGCGGCCTGGTCGAGCTGCGGCGGGTCGAGGCTCAGATGGAGGGCGGCGAGCTCCCAAAGGCCCAGGCAGTGGTTGACGATCACGACGGCCGCCGGCGTGCGGGCCAACTGGTCGCGGAGGGCATCGAGCTCAGCGTCGGTCGGCTCTCTGGGCGCGGTCGCGGCACCCGAGGCGCCCGGTCGAGCGACCGGTTGCTCGCCCCCAGGTGTCCAGATGCTGCTCATGGTGTTACCCTACGACACAAACCGAGATCGGAAAGCGGGGCGACTGCTGCGATTGCAGCGACTGCCCCCACCCGGCCACCACTGGTGCGCCGGGTCGGATGGCCGCCAGCCGGGCGGGCGTTGCTTTCCCGACGCCCGTCCTTTTTCATGTCCAAGGAGTGATCCCGAATAACCACCACCCCCCCCGGCGCTGACGAGCACCGGATCAACGAACGAATCCGTGCTCGAGAGGTTCGCCTGGTCGATCCCGACGGCGTGCAGCTTGGCATCAAGCCGCTGCCTGAGGCCCTCAACATCGCCCGGGACCTGGACCTCGATCTCGTCGAAGTAGCACCGCAGGCCAATCCGCCGGTGTGCCGGATCATGGATTACGGCAAGTTCAAGTTTGACGAAGCGCAGCGGGCGAGGGAGTCCCGCCGAAAGTCCACCAACGTCAGTTTGAAGGAGATGAAGTACCGGCTCAAGATCGGGCCGGGAGACTTCGACACGAAGACTCGCAAAGTGGCCGGGTTCCTCGCTGAGGGGCACAAGGTCAAGATCACCATCATGTTCCGGGGCCGTGAAGTCGAGCGGCCCCAGTTCGGGCAGGACATCCTCAACAAGATCGCCGACAACGTCATGACCGTCGGCAAGGTCGAATCGATGCCCCGCCTGGACGGTCGAAACATGGTCATGGTCCTGTCGCCGGACAAGCGAGCCCAAGCAGCCGCCAAGGATCACGCCCCCCGGGATCACACCCCACAAGATCACAGCCCCAACGGGTCCAAACCGATCGAAGCGCCGGCCGCGGTGCCGAGCGAGGCACCCATCGAAAGCCAGCCCCAACCCGAGGCCCCCTCGGCCTGATCAGGAAGCAGATCGCACATCATGCCCAAGATGAAGACGGACAAGGGCGCCGCCAAGCGGATCAAGATCACCGGCAGCGGCAAGCTGCGGCGGCGGCACGCGTTCATGAACCACATTCTCGAAAAGAAGAGTCCCGATCGGAAGCGCCGCCTCAACCATGGCGGAGATGTATCCCCGGCCGACCTGCGCCAGGTCAAGCGGCTGCTCGGTCGCTAGTACCGGCGCCTCACCTCACACCCACCCAAACTCGCACCCCCGAAAGGAGCCCCGATGGCTAGGGTCAAGCGCGCTGTTCATGGCAAAAAGCACCGGAGGGCCGTTCTCGAGCGCGCCCAGGGCTACTACGGCAACAAGAGTCGTAGCTTCAAGTCGGCCAATGAGCAGGTCATGCACTCGCTGTCCTACGCCTACCGCGACCGGCGGGCGCGAAAGGGCGACTTCCGCCAGTTGTGGATTCAGCGCATCAACGCCGGCGCCCGCCAGCACGGGATGAGCTACAGCCGGTTCATCGCCGGTCTGAAGCTGGCCGAGATCGAGCTCGACCGCAAGGTCCTGGCCGACCTGGCCGTCACCGACCCGACCGCCTTTGGCTCGTTGGTCGCGGCGGCGTCTGACGCTCTTGGCCGAGCCGAGACCGCGGCGTCGACCAAGGTGGGCGCCACCGGCGTCACCACCGGCGCCGCAGCCGCCGCTGACGCCGAGGCCCCGGCGGCCGTCGAGTAGTCGAGGCACCCACGGCCACCGTACCGCTGGCCTACCGCCACGCAAAGGTCCAGCGGTTGCGGCGCCTGCTCGGTCGCCGCAGTGCCCGTGAGGCTGAGCGCGTCTTTGTCGTCGAGGGCCTCACGCTCCTAGCCGAGGCGCTGGATGCGCGCGCCCATGGGTCGGGAGTCGAAGCGGTCTATGTGGCGGCCGGCCACGCCGACACGCCAGTTGTGCGGCGGGCGTGGGAGGCCGGCGTCCGGGTCTTCGACCTGGCCCCCGGCGTGCTCGAACGGGTCGCCGACACGTCGACGCCACAGCCCGTCCTCGCCGTCGTCGGCATGGTCGACACCGAGCTGCAACGCCTCGATGGTGCGGGGCCGCTCATCGTGTGCGTCGACGTGCGGGATCCGGGGAATCTCGGGACGGTGCTGCGTTCGGCTGAGGCGTCGGGAGGCGCCGGAGTAGTGTGCTGCGACGGGACGGTCGATGTGTACAACCCGAAGTGTGTCCGGGCTTCAGCCGGTGCCATCTTCCGCGTGCCCGTCGTTATCGGAGGCACGCCCATGACGGTTTTGGAGGCGATCGGCACCAGCGGTCGCCGGCGTCTCGCGACCGTCGTCGGCTCGGGTCAGGCGTACGACGAGGCTGACCTGGCCGGCCCGGTGGCCCTGGTCCTCGGCAACGAGGCCAACGGTTTACCTGCCGCGCTGGCTGACGGCCTGGACGGTAGCCTTCACATCCCGATGGAGGGCCGGGCCGAGTCGCTGAACGTGGGAATGGCGTGCGCCGTGTTGTGCTTCGAGGCCGCCCGCCAACGCCGGCTCCGTGCCGGCGGCGCCGGCGCCGCGGGCGCGGCCGGCGCGGCGGGCGCCGAAGGGGTGGCGCCGTGAGCGGGCCACCGGCGGGCCAAGCCCGGCTGGCCGACCTCGTCCCCGACGCCATCGTCCAACTCGATGCCACCGGTCGCATCGTCGATGCCAACGTCATGGCCGCTCGCCTCACGGGCTATCCCGCGACGACGCTCGTCGGAGCCGTCCTGGCCGAGTTGGTCGACCCCCAGGCGCCGGACGGCGCGCCGCTGCTGGCCGAGGGCTTCCACCGCTCGTCGAGGCTCCGCTCGGTGACGGGCCTACCCGAGCAACACATCAGGATCCTGCGCGCCGATGGCGCCGAGGTGATGGTGTACGTCACCGGCTCGTATCAGCGCGACGGCGAGGGCGTCGTCGTGGGTGCGACGCTCGCCGTTCGGGAGGCCGGGCGGCGAGCCCATCAGGCCCCGACGGGCATGGAGATCGTGTCGACGGTCTCCCACGAGCTCCGCTCGCCACTGACGTCGGTCAAGGGGTATACCGGTCTGCTGCTCAACCGCTGGGATCGTCTGAAGGACGAGCAGAAGCGAGAGATGCTGGAGCAGGTCAACCACGACGCCGATCGGGTCAAGCGCTTGATCGACGAGCTGCTCGACATCTCCCGTCTGGAAACGGGTCGCCTGCATCTGCGCCGCCAGATGGTGGACCTCGCCGAGCTGGTCGGGGTCGTCGTCGACAAGGTCACGATGGAGTATCCGACGCTCACCGCCGACGTCGACGTCGCCGAAAATGTGCCTGAGGTGTACGCCGACCCTGACAAGCTCACCCAGGTGCTGACCAACCTCGTCGAGAACGCGTGCAAGTACGCGTCGCCGGTCGGCATGGGTGTGAGCGCCGAAGTGTCGGCCGGCGAGGTCGCCGTGTCGGTCACCGACAGCGGGGAAGGCATCCCGCTGGCCGACATACCCAAGGTCTTCGACAAGTTCTTCCGCCGCGATCTGGGCCGCCCGACCGGCTCGGGTCTCGGGCTCTGGATCAGCCGTGGCCTCGTGGAAGCTCACGGCGGACGACTGACGGCTTCGTCGGTCGAGGGCCAAGGGACGACCTTCCGCTTCACCCTGCCGCTCTACGCCTTCGACGAGCTGCACCCGTCATGACGCCCTTCGACCCGGCGGCCGTGGCCGCCATCGAGGAGGAGGCCGGCCAGGCGCTGGCGACGGCCACGTCGCTCGACGAGCTGCGGACGGTGCAGGCGTCGATCACCGGCAAAAAGGGGAGCCTGACCGCCGTCAATGCGACGCTCGGTGCGCTGGCCCCGGAGGATCGCAAGGCGGCAGGCGCCGTGCTCAACGAGGCTCGGACCCGACTGACGGCGGCCTTCGACGCTCGCGCCGCCGACCTCGAGTCGGCCGAGCGCCTGGCTCGCCTCGAGGCCGAACGCCTCGATCTGACCGAGACCCTGCCCGGCATGTTGCGCGGGTCCCTGCACCTCGTCACCCAGACGCGCGACGCCTTGGAGGACACCTTCATCGGCATGGGGTTCGTCGTCGCCGAGGGCCCGGAAGTCGAGACCGACTGGCACAACTTCGAGGCGTTGAATATTCCCCGGTTTCACCCGGCCCGCTCCAATTTCGACACGCTCTATCTCGACTGGGGCGCTCCCGAGAGCACGTTGTTGCGTACGCACACGTCGCCGGTGCAGGTGCGGCTGATGCTTTCGCAGCCGCCACCCATCTACGCAGTGATGCCGGGCCGCGTGTACCGAAAGGACACGCCCGACGCCCGCCACACGCCGAGCTTCAATCAGATCGAGGGCCTCGTCGTAGACCGCGGCATCACCTTCGGCGATCTGGCCGGAACGATCGACACCTTCACCAAGGCCTACTTCGGGCCCTCCATACGGACGCGGTTGCGCCCCGCCTACTTCCCGTTCACCGAACCATCGGCGGAGTTCGAGATCAGCTGCCAGATCTGCGAAGGCGCCGGCTGTCGCACCTGCTCCTACACCGGGTGGATCGAGTTGGGGGGCTGCGGGATGGTGCATCCCAACGTGTTTGGAGCCGTCGGTATCGACGCCGAGGAGTGGACCGGGTTCGCCTTTGGCTTCGGGATCGACCGGCTGGCCCAGATGCGCCATCAGATCGCCGACATGCGCGTCCTGGCCGACAACGATCTGCGGTTCGCGACCCAGTTCTGAACGCCCATGCTCGTCCCTCTCTCCTGGCTGCGCGAGTTCGCGCCCTTCGATCTCGAGCCGGTCGCGCTCGGCGAGGTCTTCGACGATCTGGGCATGGTCGTCGAGGCGCTGCGGCCCGTCGGCGTCGGGCTCGAGGATGTGGTCGTCGTCCGCGTCCTGAGCGTCGAGGCCATCCCCGGTGCCGACAAGATCCGCAGGGTGATGGTCGACGCCGGTCAAGCCGCGCCGGTCCAGATCGTCTGCGGCGCGTGGAACTTCGGCGAGGGGGATTTCGTCCCGCTGGCCCGAGTCGGGGCTGTGCTGCCCGGCGGGTTTGAGATCGGCCAACGCAAGATGAAAGGTGTCGTCTCCGACGGCATGTTGTGTTCGGCGCGCGAGCTCGACCTGGGCGACGACGCCGGAGGGCTGCTGGTCCTGAGTCCCAACGCCGCCTCGCCGGGGACGCCTCTCATCGACGCTCTCGGCATCGTTCGCGACACCGTCTTTGATCTCGCCATCGAGGCCAACCGGCCCGACGCCAACTGCATCGCCGGTGTGGCCCGGGACGCCGCCGCCCGGCTGGGCCTGCCCTTCTCGATCCCCGAGCCCCCCGCCGTCGACCGGCGTGGGTCGAGCGACTTCGCCGTCAGCGTGGAGAGCCCGGAGCTCTGCGACCGCTTTGTCGCCCAGGTCTTCGACGGGGTGACGGTGGCGCCATCCCCGGAATGGATGGCGCGCCGGCTCGTGCTCGCCGGCATGCGGCCCATCTCCAACGTGGTCGACGCGTCCAACTATGTGATGCTCGAGTTGGGTCAGCCCACTCACGCCTATGACCTTGACCGGCTTCCGGGCCCGGGCCTCGGCGCCCGCGCCGCCCGGCCCGGCGAACGCCTCACCACCCTCGATGGTGTGGAGCGCGTCTTGGGTGAGGGGACCCATCCCGACTGCCTGATCTGCGACTGCGATGACGTCGCCATCGGCATCGCCGGGATCATGGGCGGCGCCTCATCCGAGGTTCACGACGGCACTGCTCGCGTTGCTCTCGAAGTCGCCCACTTCGTGCCCATGGCCATCGCCCGGACGTCCAAGCGCATCGGGTTGCGCAGCGAGGCGTCGGCTCGCTTCGAGCGGGGCGTCGACATCGAGGGCATAGATCGAGCCGCTGCTCGTTTCGCCGCGCTGCTGGTCGAGACCAGCCCCGGCCTTCGCGCCGTCGGCGCCGGTGTCGATTGGCGGGCGCCCGGAGCCGCGCCCGCTGCGCCGATCCGAGTGCGCGTCCGGCGGGTCAACTCTCTTCTCGGCACCGACCTCGACACTGACACGGTGAGTGGACTTCTGACCCCGCTCGGGTTCGCGGTGGCGCCCGTCGAGGCTCCCGCCGATGACGGCGTCGTCTTGCATGTGACGCCGCCGAGCTTCCGCCCGGACGCCGTGGCGGAGGTGGACGTGATCGAGGAAGTGGCTCGCCATCACGGGTACGGCAAGATCGCCCTGACGAGGGTGGCGCCTCCTCAGGTAGGCCGGCTCGAGCCTCACCAACGGGCCCGCCGCCTGGTGCGCGACGTGCTCGCCGGCGCCGGCCTCTCCGAGGCGGCGGGTGGCCCGTTGGTCGGCCCCGGTGATCATCCCCGCTCCGGTCTGGACGAGACGCTGATCGCCGCCGTCGACCCGCTGGCCCGGGAGGAGTCGCGTCTTCGCACGTCGTTGCGGCCCGGCCTCCTGCGAGCGGTCGCCTTCAATCACGACCGCCGGTGGCCTGATCTCGGCTTCTTCGAGATCGGCGGCACGTGGCAGGCCCCTAGCGACTCGACCCAACAGCTGCCGGAGGAGCGCGAGATCCTGGCCGTGATCCTGGCCGGGCGCGGCCCCGGAGGCTCGGGCGCCGACGGCCCGGCCGCCGTCCGGGTCCTACGGCGCCTGGCGGCCGCCTGTCGGATCCCGGCCATGAGCTTGTCGGCGACGCAGGCCGCGGGCCTGCATCCGACCCGCACGGCCACCGTGACGGTCGACGATCAGGCGGTGGGGTGGGTGGGGGAGATCGACCCCCAGGTCAGCGCGTCGTGGGGCATCGAGGGCCGGGTCGGTTGGTTGGAGGTCGACCTGGTCCGCTTCCTCGCCGGTCGCCGCGTCAACGAGCACGCTGCGCCGGTGTCACGGTTCCCGTCGAGCGACCTCGACCTCGCCTTCGTCGTGCCTGACAGCGTCCCGGCCGCCGCAGTAGAGGCGACGCTCGAGGGCGCCGCGGGGGAGCTGCTCGAGCGTCTTGAACTCTTCGACGTCTACCGCGGAGGGGGAGTGCCCGCGGGCTCGCGGAGCCTCGCGTTCCGACTGCGGTTTGTCGCCTCGGACCGGACGCTCACCGACGGGGAGTTGGCGGCCCAGCGAGCCGACTGCGTGCGGGCCGTCGAGTCCGCCCATGGCGCCGTACTGCGGGGCTGAGCGGTCGACGGGCGGGTGCATTGATATGCATGTTGCTGAATGAAGTATGATTCTGTCGTGATCAAGGTCGGAGTCGTCGGAGCGTCGGGCTACGCCGGTGTGGAGCTCCTACGCCTCCTCGCCGGGCATCCGGATGTAGAGGTCGTCTACGCGACGGCCGACTCCGCCGCCGGCAACCTGGCCGCAGACGTGCACCCCAACCTGGCTGCCGCCTACCCGGGTCTCGTTCTGTCCCGCTATGACATCGCTGACGCCGCCGGTCTGGACCTCGTGTTCAGCAGTCTGCCGAGCGGCATCAGTTGCACCTTGGTACCCGACCTCCTGCCGAAGGTGGGTCATGTCGTCGACCTGGGCGCCGACTTCCGTCTCCGGGATCCCGGCGCCTACCCCCACTGGTATGGGTGGGAGCATCCGGCGCCCGGCCTGCTGGCCGATGCCGCCTTCGGCATCCCCGAGCTGTTTCGCGACAGTCTGCGCGGCGCCGCGCTCATCGCCGCCGCCGGCTGCTACGTGACGGCGGCCGCGTTGGCGCTGGCTCCTTTCGCCCGTATCGGCGCCATCGAGACGCGGGGGATCATCGTGGATGCCGCCAGCGGGGTCTCCGGTGCCGGTCGCAGCACCAAGCTGGCCTACTCGTTTGGCACCATCGACGAGGACTTCAGCGCCTACGGCCTGGTCGACCATCGTCACACCCCGGAGATGGAGCAGGCGATCGGCGCCCAGTTGCTCTTCACGCCCCATCTGGCGCCTATGACGCGGGGCATCCTGGCCACGGGCTACGCCCGCCCCTCGGCCGACGGCCCAGCTACGACGGCGGAGGCGTTGGCCATTCTGGCCGACGCCTACCGGGACGAGCCTTTTGTCGTGGTGTCCGAGCGCTCGCCCTCCACCAAGGCGACGCGTGGTGCCAACACGGTGCTGTTGTCGGCCCGAGTGGATCCCCGGACGGGCTGGCTCGTCGTGCTCAGCGCCCTCGACAATCTGGTCAAGGGGGCAGCCGGCCAAGCCATCCAGTGCGCCAACTTGGCGCTCGGTCTGGACGAGACGCTCGGGTTGCCGACTGTCGGCCTGGCGCCATGAGCGTCACCGCCCCCAAGGGTTTCGTGGCGTCGGGCGTGGCCTGCGGCGTGAAGCCGTCTGGCGCGACCGACCTGGCCCTGGTCGCGACCGACGACGGTCGTGCGGTGCCGGCGGCCGGCGTGTTCACCTCCAACCTGGCGACCGCCGCGCCTGTCACCGTCTCCAGACGTCATCTGGCCGCGAGCGGCGGACGGGCTGCCGCCGTGGTCCTCAACAGCGGCAATGCCAACGCGGCGACGGGTGCGGCGGGCGAGTCGCACTCCCAACAGACCTGCCAGGCCGTCGCCGACGGCTTGGGCTGCGCGGTGGCCGAGGTGCTCGTCTGTAGCACCGGACTCATCGGGATCCCCCTACCCGTCGAAGCGGTGCTGTCAGGCGTGCCGCGGCTTGTAGCCGCTCGCGTCGGGGACGGCGGCGACGCCGCGGCCAGGGCCATCATGACGACCGATACGCACGACAAGCAGACCGTGCGCACGGCCGGTGCCGTCACCATCGGCGGCATGGCCAAGGGGGCGGCGATGCTCGCTCCCAACATGGCGACGATGCTGGCGGTCCTGACCACGGACGCCGAGGTGAGCGCCGCCGACCTTCGGGCCCATCTGGCTGTGGCCGTGCGCGACTCGTTCAACGCCATGTCCGTCGACGGCTGCACCTCGACCAACGACACGGTCATCGTGTTGGCCAACGGCCGCGCCGGTGTCCCTGACGCCGCCAGCTTCGGTGCAGCCTTGGCGGCGGCCTGTGCGGACCTCGCCGGGCAGATGACCGGCGACGCCGAAGGCGCGACGAAGGTCGTCACCGTCCGGGTGACGGGCGCGGTCGACGACGCCGAGGCGGCGCAGGCGGCGCGCAAGGTCGCGCAGAGCAGCCTGGTCAAGTGTTCGTTTTACGGCGAGGACCCGTATTGGGGAAGGGTCGTGAGCGAGTTGGGCTCGTCCGGTGCCCACTTCGACCTGGGCCGGGTCAGCGTGGCCTACGGCGGGGTGACCGTCGCTCGCGAGGGGTTCGCCTGCGCCCACGATGCGGCGAGCGTGAAGGCTCACTTGCACGAACGTCACGTGGAGGTCTCCGCCGACCTCGGTCTGGGCAGTGGCACCGCCGTGATCCTGACCAACGACCTCACCCACGCCTACATCGACGAAAACATGCGCACCTCGTGATCGACGCTCTCGAGCGGGCGCGCATCCTGGTCGAAGCTCTGCCGTACATCGAACGGTGGCAGGACCGAGTCATCGTCGTGAAGTACGGGGGCAACGCCCTGGCCGGCGCCGTCGGCGAGCAAGGGGAGGCGAAGGCGCTGGCCTCCTTCGCCGCCGACGTCGCGCTCATGCGCTCGGTTGGCATCCGCCCCGTCGTCGTGCACGGTGGTGGCCCGCAGATCGGCGCCCTGCTCGCCCGCCTGGGCAAGTCCAGCGAGTTTGTGGACGGCCTCCGAGTCACCGACGCCGAGACCCTCGAAGTCGTGCGCATGGCGCTGCTCGGGCAAGTCAACCCGGACCTGGTTGCGGCTATCAACGTTCACGGCCCCCTCGCCGTCGGGGTATCGGGCAGCGACAGCCGACTGTTGACCACGCGGGCGGCGGGGCCGGAGCTCGGCTTCGTCGGGGACGTGGAGGAGGTCAACCCGAGCGTGCTGGAGAGGCTTCTTGACCAGCGTCTCATCCCCGTTGTCGCGACGATCGGGGCCGACCGCTCGGGACAGGCCCACAACGTGAATGCCGATACAGCGGCCGGAGCCATCGCCATCGCCCTCGGCGCCGGCAAGCTGATCTACCTCACTGATGTCGCCGGCCTGCGCGCTGACGTGCACGACGAGGGATCGCTGATCTCGGCCCTGACCACCGATCAGCTTGGCGATGTCCTCGCCTCGGGCGCGGTATCGGCAGGCATGATCCCCAAGGTGACCTCGTGCCTGGACGCCGTCCGACGTGGCGTCGGTCAGGCTCACATCCTCGACGGGAGAGTGCCGCACGCGCTCCTTCTCGAGATCTTCACCGACGAGGGTGTCGGGACAATGGTGACCGCTGGCCCGTAAGGTCGACGCTGAGGCACCGTGTCGGCCCAAAGGTTTGCGTGCCCTTAGGGGTTGGGGTTCGGCCAAAGGCGCTCGTCCCTACGCTGTCAGAGGCAGCGGTATCCAAAGGAGGCTGGGGAGCCATGTTGAGCAGGTCTCGAGTGCTGGTAGGTATCTGCGGCGGTGCGCTTGTCGCCGGGTTGGTCACGGTGTCGCTACCCGCCGAAGCGGCAACGTTCGTCCCGACGTATTTCCCGGCCGGCGTCGGGCTCGATAGCAACGCCTACGCCCTGCAGTTCGCCGGGGCCAACCGCGAAGGTACGGCGGCGGCCATCGCCCTCGACGCCGCCCTCGGGGGGGACCAAGGCGGCGGCTATCCGTTCTCGACGCCGACCACCACCCAACCCAAGACCGACTTCACCAAGCTGTATGGCCCGGGCAAGTGCCCGACCACCGCCGTCCTCGTCGCTGACGACACGCCCGCCGACGCCCTGGCGGCCGCCGCCCTCCGCAGTTACGCCGCCCTTCCGGTCGTCGACGCCGCCGGCAAAAACGTGACCTTCAACACCACGACCACGTCGCTGTTGCTCACCGAGTCGGGCCGGGAGGGTGCGACCGGTCTGGACGCGACGACGTCGGCGGCGATCGCCAAGATCCTGTCCAAGTGCAGCAGCATTCCGTACGGCATCGTGCTGGGTGGCACGGCCGCCATCCCCGACAGCGTGTTCGACGCGTTCGCCGCCGACGTCGGCGATGCCGCCCGCCTTGCCGGCAGCGATCGTTTCGGCACCGCGGCCATGGTTGCTGCCGCGGCCAAGACCGCCAACGGCGGCGCCCTGCCCACCGTGCAGTACTACGCCTCGGCCACGAGCCCATCGGCGGTCGGGACGGGCGGTACGTCGCTGCCGCGAACCGTGTTCCTGGCTGAGGGCGAGACCGGCGCCGATGCCCTTGCCGTCGGCGCGCTCGCGGCGCGCCAGGGCAGCCCCATTCTGCTGACCGAGACCTCCGAGCTACCCGAGGCCACCAGCGATGCCCTCAGCGCCCTGGCGCCCGAGCACATCATCGTCCTCGGGGGCACCAGCGCCGTCGCTGCCACCGTCGTCAGCGCCGCGACAGCGGCGGCCGGCGCCGGGACGACGGCCATCCGGATCGCCGGTGCCGATCGGTATGGCACCAGCGTCGAGATCGCCGAGCAACTCTTCAATCTCTACCCCTCCTATGCGACCATGCCTGGCCTTTACTCCGACCAACTGTTTGGCATCGCTCGAGATGAAGGGTCAGCCGCCGCCGGCGACCACGTCGGATGGCCCGACGCCCTGGCATCGGCCTACTACCTGGCTGATCTGGCTACGGCCAAAGTGGCCGACCCCGTGCGGACCGCGCCTGACGTGGCCGGATCTCAGGTGCTCGGTGCGGCCAGCGCCTCGACCGTCGGGGGCGGCGCATCATGCGGCACGGCGTCGGCCAGCTGCTTCGCCAACTACCCCTTGCTTCTGACGACCGGCGCCACGCTCGACCCCACGGTCGGCGCCTACCTCCAAGGCATGTATCCGTCGTCCGACATGTACAAGACGGACAGCGCGACGGCGCCCGGCGCGAGCGACGGTGGCTTCGCGTTCATCTTCGGGGGAGCCGGCGCCGTGTCGGGCTCCGATCAGGCCAGTCTCGGCTCCGACCTCTCCGGCGGGACCTATGGCTCCGGCAATGACAGTGACCTGAGCCCGACGATGTCGCCGGCGGTGGCGCCCTTCTACACGACGGCCGATCTGAGCGCCTTCACTCCGCCCACGATGCCGGTCGTCGGGGACACGCCGACCATGCTGGCCGGGTCGGGCACCGGCCCGAAGGTCTGCGTCGGCCCGGGCCTGCTCACCGGGGTCAGCGGCGTGCTGGCCATCGACCAGACGGGCGTCACTGATGACGCCGAGCCCCTGGAGTACTACGGCTCGACGTCGCCCTACAAGGCTGGCTCCAGCCTGGGCGTGTGCACCGACGTGCACACGGAGGCCAACCTGTCCAACAGCACCGACAGCGTGACCTTCTACGGCGCCAGCCTGAGCGGGCACGAGACGGCTGCAACGGCCGTGACGTTCCCATCGGCCAAGACGCTCGTCTCGGGCACGGCCCCGGCCGGCAGCGTCACCGGGGCTCTGCCGACGGCCAGCCCCAGCAGCGGCAACGTCTTCACGCCGCTTCCCACCGCCACGACATCGACGCAGGCGGAGACCTTCAGCCACTTTCCGCTCGCCTTCAGCGACGCCGGCCAGCTGTATTCAGCCGGAGTCGCCACGTTGGTCGTGACCGTGACCCGAACGGTGGCCCTCAACGCGCGAGACACCCTGTCGTGGAAGGGGACGCTCACCGGCTTCGCCCGCATCGCCGCCGACACGACGCCCATCTTCACGGCCACCGTGAGCGGAGGCTTGGTCGACGCCACACCGCTCACCGGCGCTCCGATCGTGGCGACCATCAACCTGCTCGGCGCCTACTCCCTCAGCGACGGAGGGACAGGTGCCATCGTCCTCGCCCTGTCACCCCCGACCGGCCCCGTGGGACCGTCGGCCGCCGGCAGCCTGGAGATCAGCGGCCTCAGCTGACCCTGCGAATATCCATGCAGACAGCTGCATAGATCTCGACTACAGTGGACGTCGTGTCGACGACGCCTCTCTCTGGGCTCATGCCTACCTACGCGCCTCCGACCGTGACCTTTGTCAGGGGCCGCGGCAGCGAACTGTGGGACGATGCCGGGCGGCGTTACCTCGACTTCTTGTCGGGCCTGGCCGTCACGTCACTCGGCCACGCCCACCCCGTCGTGGCCGACGCCATCTGCGCGCAGGCCAACACGCTGCTTCATGTCTCCAACCTCTTCGCCACCGTTCCAGGGCCGCAACTGGCGCTGACCATCGATCGACTGCTTGGCGGCGGCGGTCAGGTCTTCCTGTGCAACTCGGGCGCCGAGGCCAACGAGTGCGCCATCAAGCTGGCCCGGCGGTGGGCGGGCCGGGGCCGACACGGCCTGGTGAGCGCCTATGGCAGCTTCCACGGCCGGACGTTGGGAGCTCTCGCGGCGACGGGCCAGCCCACCAAGCATGAGGCATTCCAACCCCTGCCGGAGGGGTTCCGTTATGCCGCGTGGAACGACCTCGACGACCTCGCCCGCCAGATGGACCCCACACTCGTTGGCGCCGTCCTCCTGGAGCCCGTACAGGGTGAGGGCGGCGTGTTGCCCGCCGATCCCGGCTATCTCCAAGGCGTCCGCCGGCTCTGCGATGAGCGCGGCATCCTGCTGATGATCGACGAGATCCAGACCGGCCTGGGTCGCACGGGCCGGTGGTGGGGCTTCGAGCACGCAGGGATCCAGCCCGATGTGGTCACCAGCGCCAAGGCCCTGGCCAACGGCGTACCGATCGGAGCATGCTGGGCGCGCGCTGACGTAGCCGCCGCCTTTGCACCGGGCGATCATGGCAGCACGTTCGGAGGACAACCTTTGGCGTGCGCGGCAGCGCTCGCCACCTTGGGGGTCATGGAGTCCGAGGACGTGCCAGCTCGCGCCGCCGCGGCCGGCGCCCGCATCACGTCGGCGCTGGCGACAATGCCGGGGGTCACGGCCGTGAGGGGGCCTGGTCTGTTGATCGGTGTCGAGCTGACGCCTGACGTCCTCGCCGCCCAGGGCGGCGCCAAGGGGGTGCAGATGGGACTGCTCGACCAGGGACTCGTCGTCAATGCCGTCACCCCGACGGCGCTTCGGCTGGCGCCGCCGCTGCTCGTGTCCGACGACGAGATCGACGAAGCCGTCACCATCATCGGGAAGGTCCTCCAATGACGCGCCATCTGCTTGACATCGACGATCTCACGCCGGATGAGTTGGCCGCTGTGCTTGACGCCGCCCGCGATCCCCACCCGGCGCCCGTCCTCGCCGGTCGCGGCGTCGCCCTGATCTTCGAGAAGCCATCGACGCGAACGCGCAATGCGACCGAGATGGCGGTCGTGCAGCTCGGTGGCCATCCGCTTTCGCTCCGCCGTGAAGAGGTCGGCTTCGACGTGCGGGAGAGCACGGAGGACGTGGCTCGAACGTTGGCCTGCTACCACGCGGCGATCTGCGCGCGTGTCTTCGAGCACTCCAATCTCGAGCGCATGGCCGGCGCCGTGGACGTTCCCGTCGTCAACCTGCTGTCCGACCGGGCCACCCGTGCCAAGCCGTCGCCGACCTCCTCACCCTCCAAGACGCCCACGGCCATCTGAGCGATCTGACCGTCACCTACGTGGGGGACTGGAACAATGTGGCCCGCTCCCTCGGCCTCGCCTTGGGGATGAGCGGCGCCACCCTCCGTCTGGCCTGCCCGAGCGGCTACGCGCCGACCGACGCCGATCTCGATCAACTTGTTGCCGCTGGCGCCCAACCTGAGTTGCACCATCGACCCGAGGACGCCGTCAAGGGTGTCGACGCCATCTACACGGATGTGTGGACGTCGATGGGACAAGAGGAGGAGGCCGAGGCCAGGCGGCGGGCCTTCGAAGGGTGGACGGTCACCCCCGCGCTCATGGCTGCGGCCTCGCCACAGGCCGTCTTCCTGCACTGCCTTCCCGCCCACCGCGGTGAGGAGGTCGACGCCGCCGTCATCGACGGGCCGTCGAGTCGCGTCTGGGCCCAGGCCGCCTATCGCCTCGACGCCGCCCGCGGCGTCGTGTCGTGGCTACTCAGCGCGGAGCAGCGGTGACCGTCGCCAAGCCGCAGCGCCAGCACCGCATCAGCAAGCTCCTCGAGACCCACAACGTCTCGAGTCAGGCCCACCTGGTCGACTTGCTCGCCGCCGATGGCGTCATCGCGACGCAGGCCACCGTCAGCCGCGACCTCGAGGAGATCGGTGCCGTGAAGGTGCGCGTCGCCGGCGGCGAGACCGTCTATGCCGTCCCCGAGCTACCCAAGGATCACCACGCGCCCGAGGAGCAGATGCGCCGAGTCCTCGCCGACTGGGTGGTCGAGATCGCCGAGTCCGGCAATCTCGTCGTCCTCCGCACGCCTCCGGGCAGCGCCCACGTCGTCGCGTCCGCCCTCGACCGAGCCGGCCTGATCGGCGTACTCGGTACGGTGGCGGGCGATGACACCGTCCTCGTCGTGGCCTCCGAAAAAATCGGAGGCGAGAAGGTTGCCAAGCGGCTCCGGGTTCTGACCGGGCTGTAAGCCGGGCCGGTAGCGGCCACGTTCGCCAGAAACGCATCGTCGTCCAAACCCATCGAAAGGAAACTCCCACAGTGGCCAAGCGCATCGTTCTCGCCTACAGCGGCGGCCTCGACACCTCGGTTGCCGTCAAGTGGCTCCAGGAAGAGATGGGCGCCGAGGTGATCGCCCTCGCGGCCGATGTCGGTCAGGGCGGTGACTTCGAGGCCATCCGTCAGCGGGCGCTGACCGCGGGCGCCGTCGAGGCGATCGTCGACGATTGCCGCGCCGAGTTCGCCGACGAGTACTGCGCACCGGCGCTCGCGGCCAACTCGCTCTACGAGGGCAAGTACCCGCTCGTGTCGTCACTCTCCCGCCCGATCATCGCCAAGCACCTCGTGGCCGCGGCGCGCAAGTACGGGGCCGACGCCGTGGGTCACGGATGCACCGGCAAGGGCAATGACCAGGTCCGGTTCGAGGTGAGCAGCCGGGCGCTCGCCCCGGACCTTGAAGTGGTTGCGCCGGTGCGCGTGTGGGGCATGACGCGCGAGGACTGCATCGCCTACGCCGCCAAGCACGAGATCCCCCTCACGGTGTCCAAGGACAAGCTGTACTCCATCGACGAAAATCTCTGGGGCCGGGCCATCGAGTGCGGCGTGATGGAGGATCCGTGGGTCGCTCCTCCCGACGACGTGTACGCCATGACCGTGCAGTCAGCCACCGAGCCCATCGAGATCGTGATCGGCTTCGAGCAAGGTGTGCCCGTGTCAGTCGACGGTGTCGCCATGCCGCTTCACGAGCTGATCACCTCCGTCGGGGAGACGGCCGGCGCCTACGGGTTCGGTCGCATCGACATGGTCGAAAACCGCCGCGTCGGGATCAAGAGCCGCGAGACCTATGAGGCCCCCGGTGCCCTCGCGTTGATCGTGGCCCACCGCGATCTGGAGGACATCACGTTGGAGCGCGACCTGCACCACGAGAAGGCCAGGCTCGAGCCGCGATGGGCGGAGCTGGTGTACGACGGCTTGTGGTTCAGCCCGCTTCGGGAGGCCCTCGATGGGTTCATCGCCTCGTCCCAGCGTCACGTCACCGGCGAGGTCCGGCTGCGCTGCGAGCCGGGGCGGTGCTTCCCGGTCGGCCGGCGTAGCCCCGAGAGCCTCTATGACTATGGGCTGGCGACGTATGACGCCGCCGACTCGTTCCGCCATTCCGACGCGGAGGGCTTCGTCCGTCTCTGGGGGCTCGGCGTGCAGACCTGGGCGAAACGGCAGGGCGGCGCTTCGTGACGCTGTGGCAGGGTCGCTTCGGCGATGGCCCGGCTGATGCGCTCCTGGCGTTCACCGTCAGCCTTCCTTATGACCAGCGGCTCGCTCCGTATGACCTGATCGGTTCGCGTGCGCACGTGCGCGGGCTGCAACGGGGCGGGTTGGTGTCCGCCGAGGACGCGGCGATGATCCTCACCGCCTTGGATCGCGTGGAGGAAGAGCTCGCGCTCGGCTTCGTTTTTGCCGAAGGCGACGAGGACATTCACACCGCCATCGAGCGTCGGGTCACCGAGATCGCGGGCGAGGCCGGGGCCCGGCTGCATACCGGTCGAAGCCGCAACGATCAGGTCGCGACCGACCTGCGCCTGTGGTGCAAGGACGCCGCGGTAGGTCTGTGCCAGGCGGTGTGCGTCTTCTCGGACGTGTTGATGGACCGCGCCGCCGAGGCCGGCGACGCCTACCTGCCGGGGTACACGCACATGCAACGGGCGCAGCCGGTGTTGTTGGCTCACCACCTCCTGGCCCACAGCTGGGCGTTGTCACGTGACGTCGACCGATTGCTCACCACGCGGCGGCGTCTGGACGTGTCGCCACTCGGCGCGGGGGCGCTGGCCGGCTCGTCGCTTCCGCTCGATCCCGATGGTGTCGCCGCCGACCTCGGGTTCAACGATCGGTTTGAAAACTCGCTGGACGCGGTGAGCGATCGTGACTTCGTCGCCGAGATGCTCTTCGACGTCGCCCTTCTGGGCGTACACCTCTCGCGCATCGGTGAGGAGATCGTGTTGTGGTCGACGGCGGAGTTCGGGTTTTTGCGGCTCGCCGACGCCTGGTCGACGGGGTCGTCGATGCTGCCTCAAAAGAAGAACCCCGACATCGCCGAGTTGGCCCGCGGCAAGTCCGGTCGACTGATCGGTCACCTCACCGGCTTCCTGACGACTCTCAAAGGTCTCCCCCTCGCGTACAACCGCGATCTCCAAGAGGACAAGGAGCCCCTGTTTGACGCTGTCGATCAGGTCGCGCTTGCCCTCAGCGCCTTGGGTGGGTTGATGGCGACCGCCTTCTTCGACACGCATCGGATGCAAGAGGCGGCTGACACGCCGTCGTCGTCCGCGGTCGACCTGGCCGAGCATCTCGTTGCCGCCGGGATGCCCTTCCGGGAAGCGCACGCGTTGGTCGGGTCACTGGTGCGAGACTCGATCGAGCGCCACGTTCCGCTTGTCGAGCTGGTCGAGGCCCATCCGGCGTTGGGGTCGGCGGCCGTCGGATTGCTGGAGCCGGGCGTGGCGGTGACTCGCCGCACGACGCCCGGAGGGGGCGGGCCCAAGCCCGTCGCCGAGCAGTTGAGCCGGATGCGCCAGCGGCTCCAGGTCGACCGCGAGCGGCTGGCGGCCCTCTAACTCGTCGTGCCTCCAGGCGGGCGGCCGCTGCCGGTCTCGTGGTTTGCCCGGCCATCGGCGGTCGTGGCGCCGGACCTGCTCAACAAGATCCTGGCCGTAAAGGCGGCCGGCTCAGGCCGTGGGGGCTGGCGGTGGGGGCGCATCGTCGAGGTGGAGGCCTACGCCCCCGACGAGCCGGCCTCGCACGCTTTTGGTGGGATGCGGCCGCGCAACGAAGTCATGTTCGGACCGCCCGCGCATCTCTACGTCTACTTCACCTACGGCATGCATTGGTGTGCCAACGTGGTCACGGGCTCGGTGGGTTCGGGCGAGGCGGTCTTGATACGGGCGCTCGAGCCGCTCGGTGGCCTGGCGTCGATGCGAGAGGCCCGGGGCGGGATGGCGGACCGTGATCTGTGCCGAGGGCCGGCGCGGCTGACCCAAGCGTTGGGCATCTCGGGTGCCGCCAATGGCACCCGACTTGCGACCCGTCCGGCGGCCCACGGTGGGTTGGTCGTGGCCGTTCTCGACGACGCCACCCCGCCGCCGGCCGCGCCCGCGGCCGGACCTCGTGTGGGAATCAGCAAGGCCGTCGATCTCCCGTGGCGGTGGTGGGTACCGGACTCGACCTGGGTGTCGGGCCAAAGGGCCAGGCCGCGGGCTCGCTAGCCTGCGGCGATGAACTACTTCGACTCCTCGGACCGGGCCGACCGGTTGAGCGGCGGCGTCGCCATGATCCCGATCACCACCCCAAAAGGGGACTTCCGGGTCTGGACCAAACGTGTCGGCAACAACCCCCGCATGAAGGTGTTGCTCCTCCACGGCGGGCCCGGCTCGACCCATGAGTATTACGAGGCGTTCGACACCTACCTGCCCATGATCGGCGTCGAGTACTACTACTACGACCAGCTGGGCTCGGCCTACAGCGACCAACCCGACGACCCCGACCTCTGGGAGATCGGCCGCTTCGTCGACGAAGTCGAACAGGTGCGTGTGGCGCTCGGTCTCAACCGCAGCAACTTCTTTCTGCTCGGCCAATCGTGGGGCGGCATCCTCGCCATCGAGTACGCCCTGCGCTATCAGGAGCACCTGCGAGGCCTGGTGATCTCCAACATGATGTCGAGCATCCCGGCCTACAACCACTACGCCGAGACGGTGCTCATGCCCCAGATGGATCAGCTGGCGTTGGGTGAGATCAAGTTTCTCGAAAAGCAGAACGACACCCACAACCCGCGATACATGGAGCTCCTGCTCCACCATCACTACGTCCAGCACGTGCTGCGCATGCCGGTCGAGGAGTGGCCCGATCCGGTCAAGCGCGCCTTTGCCCACGTCAACGAGAGCGTCTACGTCCCCATGCAAGGGCCGAGCGAGCTCGGCGCGAGCGGCAAGCTCGCCGACTGGGATCGCACCGAGGACCTGGGATCGATCGATGTGCCGACGCTCGTCATCGGCGCCGGCCACGACACCATGGACCCGGCGCAGCTGCGGGACATGGCTCGACGGCTGCCGCAGGGCCAGTACCACCATTGTCCCGACGGGAGCCACATGGCCATGTACGACGACCAGGAGACCTACTTCGGCGGGCTGATCCTCTTCTTGTTGAGCCATTGGACGTGACGCCCGTCGGAGGGGAATGTGGCCCGGTGGCGACGCGGGCATATTCCCCGTGGGAGCCTCTTCGCGCCTGACGGTGGCGGGCGGCGACCCGGGTTGACAGGGCAGGCCGTGGCAACTACGTTGGTCCTTCGCCCCACGGGGCGGTGCGTCAGGATCCACGATCCTCACGCGCACGTCGGACGCCACTGCGAGTCCAGTTTCTGGGCCTGCGAGGGTAGTTCCGGCCAGCAAAGAGCGACCTCCGGGGTAGCCCCCGCGTCTCTCAGAGCGGTTGCACCTTGAAAACGGAACAGAAGGTTCAAAAGTCAGTGCGGGCGATCCGGCCCCCTGGCCCCGCTTCGGCGTGGTCAGACAACGGATTGCTTCAATAGCATTTACTGAAACGGACAACATCGTTTCAGCCAGCCGGCCAACAGACGAGTCCTCACGACTCTGGCGTTGGCCAGCTCTTCAGATCGGTATCGCCCTTTGCCAGTTTGGCGGGGTGGTGCACGGTTTCGATGGAGAGTTTGATCCTGGCTCAGGACGAACGCTGGCGGCGTGCTTAACACATGCAAGTCGAGCGGACACCATCTGGTGGCAACACCAGTGAAGTGTTAGCGGCGAACGGGTGAGTAACACGTGAGCAACCTGCCCCCAAGTCTGGGATAACCCCGGGAAACCGGAGCTAATACCGGATGCCCTCTTCGTATCGCATGGTCTGACGAGGAAAGTTTTTCGCTTGGGGAGGGGCTCGCGGCCTATCAGCTTGTTGGTGGGGTAATGGCCTACCAAGGCTTCGACGGGTAGCTGGTCTGAGAGGACGACCAGCCACACTGGGACTGAGACACGGCCCAGACTCCTACGGGAGGCAGCAGTGGGGAATCTTGCGCAATGGGCGAAAGCCTGACGCAGCAACGCCGCGTG
>Ga0302326_10004467_pt1 | contig 32394 bp, 37 predicted proteins | sample Palsa_T0_3_FD_202264 | JGI IMG/M metagenome (GOLD analysis project Ga0302326, IMG submission 202264) | Peat permafrost microbial communities from Stordalen Mire near Abisko, Sweden - Palsa_T0_3 | ecosystem: Environmental > Terrestrial > Soil > Palsa > Peat permafrost | place: Sweden: Abisko...
GCCTCGGCCTCAGCCACTGTCCCCATTGCGTCCACCAGCACCGCGTCGTACTCGCCGAAGATTAAAGTCGACGTGATAGGGTCAAAGCCGAACGCTTCGCCGAAGGGCTTTGGCCGCTCGCCGACCATAGTCTTTCCGGGGGCCGTAAAAACGTTCACGCTAAGCGTGTTCGACGCGGCAGGCGCGGCCACGCGCGTGGTCTCTTTCAGTCCATTTGTGCCGTCCATTTGGTACTCCTTTCGATGTCAGAGCGAGTGACTGTTCAAAGCAAAATTGGCAACGAATCCGTTGGACCAACGTATCGATCAACACCAAAGTACTGGGCTTGACACTGCAGCCCGGAAGGCCTCAACAGAACATCCGCAACCGTTTAAATCCGAGTCCCATCCGGGCCGAGCGCTAACCGTACTTGAGCTCGGTGCTCTGTCCGACTTCGATAATATAACCGTCAGGATCGCGGATGTAGCAGCGAATCTCGCCGTACTTGGGTATTGGCTCCGTGATGAACTCGGCTCCTCGACTTTTCCACAATTCATAGCACGCTTGAATATCCGCAACGCGGACATTCATAAAGCCGTCGATCCTATCCGGGTTGGGGACGCTGAGCGTTACCGACGGCTTGTCGGGGGTCGGCCCGCCCCCGACGTTGACAAGTAGCCAAGTATTCGCGATCTGAATGTACGCGGGCGCGCCGTCGCTGTCGCCTGTGCTCAGAATGCGACCGCCGAAGACCTTCTCATAGAAGCGAGCCGACCGGTCGATGTCGGCGACGGTGAGAAAATGTGCGACGCTGATTCCGTCCCGCGGGGGCATCTCATAGCTCTTGTGTTCGATTTGTACGCTGTTCATTGACGAGTCCGATTCCGATACCGTCATGAGTTTCAGAAGCGCCTGGGCTGCCGATGTCGATGACGCAGGATTCTGGCCAGTAATAAGACGGCCGTCAGTGACGGAAAAAGGCTGCCAGTTCGCCACCTTCTCGTATATGGCGCCGAGCCGCAGCAGTTCATCCTCGACCAGGAACGGCACAACCTTCGTGAGCTGCATCTCCTCTTCCTCGCCGTTCGTGAAACCGGCGACGTGTTTTCCTTTCACCAGCGGAGCGCCCTGGTAGCTAACGTGGCGAAGCACCCCGGGCGAATGGCACACCAATGCGATTGGCTTGCCGGAATTGTAGAAGGCCTCCAGAAGGGCGATCGACGTAGGGCTCTCCGCGAGATCCCACATCGGGCCGTGCCCACCGGGATAGAAAACGGCGGCGAAGTCTTCCGCCTTCACGTCCGCAAGTTTGACCGTGTTGGCGAGAGCCTTTTGCGCCGCCGCGTCTTTCTTGAACCGCGCCATCGCCGGCGTTTGATTTTCAGGCAGATCGCTTTTCGGATCGAGCGGAGGCTGCCCGCCTTTCGGAGAGGCGAGCGTCAGCTCAATGCCAGCATCGCTGAATACGAAATAGGGGGCCGCGAATTCCTCAAGCCAGAAACCAGTCGGGAGGCCCGTGTTCCCCAGTTGGTTGTGCGATGTTAGGACCATCAGTATTTTCATATTGTTCTCCTGTATTCTTCGCGAGGCGCATCCCAATTAAATCGGCCTCTGCCGACTCGTCAAGTCGCGCTATCCACCCCTCCTACGAGTTGCTGTTTCGCGGATCGTCTTTCGCGCTGAGGTATTCCAGTCCAAGCGGGCCCATCGCGGTTACCTGCGAGACGTACTCGCCGGATTTCGCCCAGTGGAAATGGGGCGTGTTGCCAGGGAGAATGATCACGGCGCCGGGCGGATAGGCTTCCAACTTACTCGCGTCGAATTCATCACCCAGTCCGATATAGAAGACGCCGGAAATCACGGTATAGACTCGATCCTCTGGGTGCTTATGAGGCATCAGCTTCTCGCCGTGGGGCACTTTAACCCTAATTGTGTAAGGGCCGGGATCCGAGGGCTGACCCACGACCACGGCCAGCCGGACGGACAGTGGGAACGCCGGGAACGGTTTCCAATCTACATCTTCGGACAAGATACTTTTGAAAACCTCCTGCCCGAGTTGGTGAGACTGGACTTCGCTTTGCTGAGCGCGCGTTACGGCGCTGGCTTTCTGAGACATACAAACCTCCTTCGTGCACATATGCAAAACATCACCACAGACCTTCGAAACATGTCCGCCAAGATTGGCTTCGAACGCCTCCCATCCTCAAGGTTCCCGAGTTGAGAATAGCGTCGGGCGCGCCGGCCCTAGCGCGCGATTTGGCCCAGGTAGTATCCGAGCCGATTTTCGACATCCCCGGGCTTTTGGAAGCCTCGCGCCATCAGCGCTTTGATCCCATCCTGGGCGGCGGGTCGCCCGAGCGAAGCAATGCACGCATCCCACCCGGCGCCGAGCTCGACGTCCGGCGGCAGGCTGGTGTTGACGAGGCGCTTGGTGTTGGCGATCGCCCACTTATCGAATCCGGCGATCCGGGTCGCGAGGGCCTCGACGAACGCCTCTAGATCGGCGTCGGGCAGGGCGCGATTCACATAGCCATAGGCCTCGGCTTGGTCTGCCCTGATGTCTTCCGAGCTCAAGAGCACCTCGAGGGCGCGGTTTCGGCCGATGAGTTGGGGCAGCCGGGCCATGGGGCCGCCGCCCGCGACCATCCCCACGCCCACCTCCCATTGCGAAAGGATAGCTTTTTCGCGGCTTGCGAAACTCATGTCGCAGGCTAGCGTAATCTCGCTGCCATTGCCCGTCGCCCGGCCACGGATGAGAGCGATGGAAGCGACCGGCAAGCGAGTCAGACGCGCGAGAAAGTCCGGCCAAGGCGCCAAGCCTGTGGGACCCGCTGGCATTGAGGTCAGGTCCTCGAGCTTTGCCAGGAAATCGGAGTGATTCAGGAAGTAGTCGTCGACCGCGCTGTCGAAGACGACGACCCTGACATGCTCGTCGGCCTCGAGAGCGTCGATGAGTCCCTGGAACTCCCGGACCATTTCTGGGCCCATCACGTTGATCGGCGGGTTGTCGATCGTGACACGCCAATAGGCGGGCGATCGCCGGGCGACGCGGATCTGTGCGGGCTTCGTAAGTGCGCTTGCAGTTGTCATGGCATCCACCTGTCTATATGTTGGTCTCGGAAACCGGTTGCTTGTCCCCGACGCTTTGCTAAGATCTGGATCATTCGTTCCTTGGCGGCAGTTGGTTGATTATTGCCGCGCCTGCCTTGCTGACGACGTCGTCCTGGGAATCCGTGCCTCCCGAAGAACCGATTGCGCCGATAATCACTCCCTGTTCGATCAGTGGGATGCCGCCTCGAGAGGCAATGATTCCATCGAACGCGAGCAGATAGTTGAGATGCATGAGCTGGATACCGTCCTCGAACTGCTTCGTTTCGCGCCGGAATCGACCACCGCTGCGTTCATCTTCCAATTCCGCTTCTTCGCCTCTGCCACCGCCGCCTGAATAACCGCCTGAGCTCGGTCTAGTGATATCGGTGGGCCATACGGAGTGTCGAAAGGAATTTTGTCGGGCACAAAATCGAGAGGATTTGTTTCCGCGGGCTGTAGCGCTCGACTCGCAGTAGCGGCGGTTCCCATTTTCTCAGTTGACATAAGTTCTCCTATGATGGTCGGTCTACTCCAAGCTCGTCGTCGGTTCGGGCCCGCGCATTACGCGAGCAGGCACTATGCGTCGCTCCCTCCGTTCACCTCTTGCCGTACGCCGTGAAAATGTAATCCTTGGCCGCCACTCTCGTATGGCACGCGAAGCCGCAATTGACGACGCCAGTCTTATCGGGCTTGAACGTGTCCGACGCGGGATCAAAGTCAAACACGGCGTATGCCCATCCCTTCGTGTCCGGGAATTTCTTGGTGTCTTTTTCGATGAGGAAAACGTCTTGTAGGACGTCCGGCACCCTCACTGAAAAAGGCGCTTCTGTGTTCTTTTTCGGCTTCCACTCGATTTTTGCAATCTTGGAGCCGTCGGGGAAAGACTTGCCGTTGCCGGGAACGCCGGACCGGTAGGCGTCGATCATCGTGGGATTGGCGACCATCACCTTCAGCAGATCTTCAGTCTGACTGACGGCGACGACCTGCCAGTTCTCGTACCCCCTGAAGTCGGAGAATGCGAGCCCATTTGGTACGCGCAGTGTGTACTTGTCCTGCGCGGAGAAGGCCCTGCCACCCAGGACCGCTAGCGCTATGCCAAGTGCGGCTGCTGAAACGACTCGTGAACCGCGTGAAGGCAAAAACGTTTTGCCAAACATGACTTTCCTCCTGCTAGATGTGCTTATGCGCAGCGGAGCGCATTTGGTAACTGTAGGTGCACGCTTTTTGCCAGGTCTTGCCGCTCGGTGCGAAATGCTGGAAATTGCCGCGATTTGAGCGGCTTAGCGTGAACGCTTGTGGGGTCGGGCGGCGCTGTCCAGACATCTGATGTCGGATGGCTGGCACCGCAGGTAGACTTTCCAACGGCTCTTCGTCCGTTGCCAGGATTGCCAGGTACTCGGTCCGAAGGGTCGCCGGTCACCTCGTACCACAGCCAGCCGATCCGACGCAGCAAAAGTGGCATTGTCTTCGCCGACTCCTCATCGTTCCGCTGCTCGCACTACGACAGAGGCAGAGTGGCCGTCGCTGAACTAACGAAAATCCGACAAGCCCGCGCGCCGGCCGATACCCACATGCCCGCTATGTGAGTCGGTGGTTCGACGTGAGAAGCGGACCCGATGCCACGTTGGAAACGCCGACAAGAGCCCGAAGAAGATCATTTGCGTCGAGGTCCTTGCGTATATATAGCCGCTCTTTAACTGTGTTTGTTGTACCAGTCGAGGGCGAGTTGAGTATATTGGCCGACCTCGATGAGGTAGCCGTCTGGATCACGCATGTAGCAGCGCCATTCCCAGCCGTGATTGTCCTAATGGCTCGGTAAGAAAGAGCGCTCCTTTGTCGCTCCATTGTCTGTAGCAGGCCCAGATATCAGCGACAGGCAAATTAAGGAAGCTATTTACTCTGTTCAGATCCGACGGTGTTTCAAGAAGGATCTCTGGCTTATCGAGAGTCGGGCCACCGCCGGAATTGAGAATGAGCCACGTATTAGCCAGCTTGATGTAGCAGGGATCGTCTGGCTTGATCCACCTTCCCGCCAAGAATTCGGAGATAGAAGTCCTTCGATTTGTCCTGGTCGCTCACCGTGAAGAAGTGAGTTCCGAAGAAGCCTTCGTGTGCAATTGGCGCGTCAGGTAGATTCATGCGGCGCCTCCTGTTGTCGATAAATCAGGATGCGGCCGGAAACGCCTACGGTAAAGGCAGCCTTTCATCTGCTGGCGACCCTATAACGGGCAGCTAGTTCAGGAGCGACTCCCAGTCAGCTGGCACCCTTCCGGCGGGTCCAGGTACGGGCTGACCTTCGGGATGCGAATGCGGCGGAAGCAACTCCACACCCTTGATCATCCCCTGCTTCTCGTAATCGAAGAACCAGTCCTCACCCGGCTCAAAGCTGGTTATGATCGGATGCCCTGTCGCCGCCGCATGCTTTGATGCATGCTGACTCGGAGAACTGTCACAGCATCCGATGTGCCCACACTCCGCACACCGACGCAGATGAAACCACCAACCTGTCGGCGACGCAAGGCATTCCACGCACCCGTCGCCGCTTGGTTCCGAAGCGAGATTGAATCCGCGGTGATCTTTCTTCATTTTCGATTGTTCCTTTAGGCGTTGCATGTCGGCAACGAGTTCAAGGCACCAGCAAGATCTTCCCGATACCACCCTTTTCTGTCGCTGCTTGAGCCTGGGCCGCTTCACTGAGTGGCAGGGTCTGGCTAATCGGGATTACTAGCTTGCCGTCTCGCACCGCTTCGGCCATGAACTCGAGCGTTTTCCGGTCGAATTTCGAGAATACTGGCGCCACCTTCACAGATGGGTACTCCGCAGCGTTCTGCGGCGCCCCGACAACCGAAGCAAATACTCCTCCCGGCTTGACTTTGGCGATCAGCTTCTGGGCGGTTCTTCCGCCGACCGTATCCGCAACCGCATCGAGCGGCGGAAGATTCGCAATCGCGGTGTCGTCGTCGGTTGCAACCGCCTGATCCGCGCCGACCATCTTCGCCTCATCCATCTGCCTCTTCAAAACCCCCGCGATCACAGCCGCCCCGCGTTCCTTCGCGATGAACACCGCCGAACGCCCGACACTTCCTACCGCACCTACGACCATGACCGTCTGGCCCGCTTTGATACCCGTAGCGGAACTGAGCTGGTTGCCAGTTACCGTCGCCAGCGGCAACGCCGCCGCCCGGATCAAATCGAGTCCCTTGGGGATCTTCGCCAAGACCGCTGCATTTATGACACAAAGTTCGGCGTAAGTATTGTCCGCCATAGCAAACACCGGGTCGCCGACGGAAAAGCCTTCCACTCCGGGCCCGATCTGGACCACAGTCCCCGCGATATCGACTCCTATCAGGCTCGGGAACTGCATGGGATAAAAATCCTTCGTTAATCCAGCACGCCGCTTGCAGTCGATCGGATTCACGCTGGTGGCGGCGACCCGCACCAGTACCTCGCCCGGACCCGGCACCGGATCAGGATAGTCCTCAAACTTCAGTACTTCCGGACCGCCATATTGGTGGACAACAATTGCTTTCATATTTCATCTCCTCGTACGGTGCGCCCCTAGTCATTTAGTGTCCTCTGCCGCGAGCCACTCCGCCCAGCCTGGCTGCAGATCTGACGCGCGTTCGCCGCAACTATCACATCGCCAACTTGATCGAATGGATTTATCCCTGGGCATAACATTTACCAATTTCCGCGATTCGAAGTGGCGTGAGGTGGGGTTCCACAAACGAGCTGAACCCAACCTCACGATGCGTTCAACGAGTCACCGCTGGCGCGGCAGGTTCAAGAACATGATCGGTCACATCGGTTGGTTTCAACGTGCTCAAAATATTCTTGGCCTTAGCCGCCTCGTCGGAAGTCCCATGAGCAACTACCAGATACTTGCCCGCCTTGATGGCGGTGTCGTAGGTCACGATGCTGTCTTTTGGCATACCTAAGCTGTACAAACCGGCGCCGATGGCACTCAAACCGCCGACTACCAGCGCGTCTTCCAGGCCGGCGACGATCCAGGTCACCAATGGACCGCCAACCAGCACAGGGCCCATCGCGGGCACCCAAAAAAATGCGGCGCCAAACAGTAAGCCCCAGAAGCCGCCCCAGAAAGCGCCCAGCTTTCCCCAGTACTTCATGCGGTCTCCGGCGTTGTAGTAGCCAACGACTTGCTCGTCCGTGTGATAATCCTTCCCCACAACGGACAACTTCGTCATGTCGAAGCCTGACTTCTGAAGTTCCTTCACCGCGTCTTCCGCTGCCGAGTGGTTTTCGTACACTGCGATCACTGCGTTTGTGTCCGTCATATTCTGTCTCCTTTTCAAGTTTGGTATTGGTTGGCTGAGATTTCCACTTAACTTTTGCCATTACTTCTTCTGTCGACCGACTCTCTGACCGGTAGATTCCTAGCTCTGCGCTCACCGTTTACGGGTCACAGCGCCTTTGCTGGGAGCCTCCCTTCTGCTCTTTTGAGGCAGGTCGTGCCAGGACGTTTCCGCGAGGTTGACGCCGTAGTAGTTTGCAGCTTTCTCGATGTTCGCGAACGCCAAAGCACGGTCGGCATCGGAGACGTCGATGACTTGATCGAACCGCGCGACCGCGTTACGCACATGTTCTGCGTCAGTGATCGCTACGCCAGCACCAATTCCTTTGCCCGCACCGGCCACGATCATCGTCTTGCGTTTTGTCTGCATTGTCTTCAGCGATTCCCTATCGTCCCGGCAGAGCTGCTTGCACTACGACAGAGGCAACGGAGTGGCCACCTCTAAATCACTGAAAAACCGCAGTCCCGCGCGCCGGTCGATACTCACATGTCCACCATGTGAGTCGGTAGTTCGACAATGTCTACGTTGCCCTGTGCGACTGATGCTCACGCGATTGAAGGGTTCATTCAGTGGTACTGCTCCGGGACGCTAGCGCTCGACGCCGAAGCGGCCGACTCTCCACGCGATGAGGCCATCGACGCTGTATCGACCCGGCCCAGAGAAGATCAGCCAAACGAGGATCAAAATGTATAATACCTCGGGGAGGTATAAGAAGTCGTCAAGCCAAGCGAGGAAACCGCTCGGCTGGATAGTGTGGATCGAAGTGGTGGCGACGGCGACGATCATGTCTCCCGTGAGCATAGCGGCGCACACTGGCGTGAGGAGCCCTAGCGCCAGGCCCGCCCCGCACGCGAATTCGACCGTGGCGACGAAGAGCGCAGTTACATGCGGGAACGGGGTGTGTATTTGGACCATGGTCTTCTCAAGTACGGCGAACTGGGCCGATACGAACAGTTTGGTTCCGCCGGAAATACAGAAAAAGATGCCGATCAGGACGCGGGCCGCCGTCACCGGCATCCACTCATCAGCGTGGAGCATCGTCAATGCGGTCTGGATCATGTGTGTCATGTTTCGTGCCTCGAACCGCTGGCGGCCGCTGCGCCCCGTTCTTTCGCCGCTCGGACGTCGTTGCGTTTCATTTCAAAAGCTCCTTTTCGTCTAGTGGTATTGATGGACAGCCGAGTGAGCTCACTCTCTTTCCTTGACGAACTGGGGGATCGATTCGGCACTCTCATCCGCGACGATTATCAAGCGCCGAACTCTCAGCGGCTAAGCAGCCTTTCGAGCTGCGAGCAATCCCAGCAGTGCCTTGCCGCAGCAGTCGACGAGGCCGGATTCTGACCGGTCAGGACTCGACCGTCAACTACCTCGAAGGGTGCCCAGGCGGCCGCCTTCTCGTAGATGCCTCCGATTCTCTTCAGCTCGTCTTCAAGCGGCCACAGGCTTGCCGGAGTTGTAGACTCGATCAACGCGATGGCATCGGGGTTATCGACGATATCCCACATTGGGCCGTGGCCTCCCACGTAAAATACGGTCTCGAAATCCTCCGATTTCATGTCGGAAAGCTTCACCGTCTTAGAAAACTGCTCCTGTGCTTCCTTATCCTGCTTAAACCGCGTCATCGCCGGAGCTTGCTCCTCCGGCAAGTTGCTCTTTGGATCGGGGGCTGTCCTCCTTTTGGAGAACCCAGCGTCAGTTCGACACCCGCGTCCCGGAAGACAAAATACGGGGCCGCGAATTCCTCCAGCCAAATACCGGTTTTGCGGCCGGTATTGCCCAATTGATCGTGCGACGTCAGCACCATCAGTATTTTCATGTTCGTTCTCGTTCGTTTTTGTATTACGGTCAACTGAGCGTGCGCAAGTCGCGCACCACGACGAAGCCATAGAAACGAAAGAGGAAAGTAGAGACCGTCGGACACTATTGTTCGCGGACCGACTCAGCGGGTCGACGCCACACGCTTATATTCAGCGTATCTTTGAGATACTACACGCGGAACGGGTGGAGTCGGATTTGCCAATCAGCCATCGGATGGGACAGCTTCTATCAATCAATGTTGGGCTTCCTCGTGACGTGCCATGGAGGGGTGAGAAAGTCCACACCGCGATTTGGAAGAAGCCAGTTCAGGGCAGGATTGCGGTCCGTCGCCTGAATATGGAAGGCGATGGACAAGGCGATCTCGCTGGGCATGGAGGCGAGCACCGCGCGGTGATGGTGTATCAGATGGACGCTTATCGCTACTGGGAGGCTCAGCTCGGACGCAAAGATTTTTCGTTTGGACAGTTTGGTGAGAACTTCACAGTGGCCGGCTTACCCGATGATGAGGTTTGCATCGGCGATCGATACCGCATTGGAAGCGCGCTATTCGAGGTCACTCAGCCGCGCGTCACATGCTATCGCGTGGGTATCAGAATGGCTGAGCCGGCAATGGCTGCTCTGCTGGTGTCACATCACCGGCCTGGCTTCTACTTTCGCGTGCTGGAAGAGGGTGAAGTTGGCGCTGGCGACGAAATCACGAAAGTGACGGATGGCCCCGGCCGCATCACTGTGGCGGACATTGATGCGCTCCTGTATTTGCCAAACCCCTCGCGCGAACAACTTGAACGCTCGCTGCGAGTGCCGGCACTCAGCCAGGGATGGAAAACGTCTTTAGAGGCAATTGCAGAGCAGAAGACTTCGGAGGGAGGGAATCCCGGGCTCAAGGCCTCAAGCGGCCCGCCACCAGCCTGGCCGGGTTTTCGGCCATTACGCGTCGCCAGCGTAGATCGAGAAGCTGCCAATGTGGTCTCGTTGTCCATCGAACAAACGGACGGGGCGCCTCTGCCTGCAGCTCTACCCGGACAGTTTCTCGTGTTGCGGTTGCGCACAACACCCAACGGCCCAACGCTGCTCCGGAATTACTCAATGTCAGGCATGCCCGGCGCCAGGACTTATCGGGTAAGCGTCAAACGAGAGACGAACGGGGTTGTCAGCTCGTATCTTTTCGATCACGAACACGTAGGCGATATTTTGGAGGTGAGCGCGCCTCGGGGCGGTTTTATTCTGAGGTCCGGCGATTCTCCAGTCGTCTTGCTCAGTGCCGGCATCGGGGCAACCCCCGTGCTCGCTATGTTGCACTCGCTGTCCTTCGCGGCGTCACGTCGTGAGATCTGGTGGATCTACGGAGCGCGTAACCGGGCAGAGCACCCGTTTGCAAAAGAGTCACGTGGCCTCTTGCAAACCCTCGTGAACAGCCGCAGCCACATTGTCTACAGCAAGCCCGATTCAGGGGATGAACCAGGTGTCGATTACGACTCGGTTGGGCATGTGGACACACCGCTGCTCGATCGGCTGGGTGTAACTCGCGATGCGGATTTTTACCTGTGCGGTCCACCATCGTTCCTGAAGCAACTGACAGAGGGCTTGAAGACCTGGGGTGCCGATTCCACTCGAATTCACGAAGAGGTGTTTGGGCAGGAAGCGCCGATCACACCAGGAATCGTGCCATCCTCTCGCCCGCCGGTTCACGCTCCGGCAGGGGAGCCCGGCACCGGACCACAGATTTCATTTACACGAAGCGGGCTCACGGTTTCGTGGGATTCACGGTTTTCCAGTTTGCTGGAACTTGCAGAAGCTTGCGACGTTCCCGTTCAGTGGTCGTGCCGCACAGGGGTCTGCCATACCTGCGAGTGCGCATTGATCGGAGGAACTGTCCACTATGACCCTGATCCACTGGAACCACCAGCCGCCGGGAATGTGTTGATCTGTTGTTCGACGCCGTCTGGCGATGTCGAAGTTGATCTGTGATTGTAAGGCCAACCGGCGACATTTCTTTCGCCGGGTCGAAGTCTAACGCAGGGCACGCACCGTTTTTGACGGCGAAGAAGTGATTCTTAGCCGTTTCTTTACTGATCGCGAAAACGGTGGGCGCTGCCGGGCGTTCGTCCATGTCCGGCGTCATCACTAGTTTCAATACTCTAGCGGCTCCATCATCAGCGACGAGAATGGCAGTTGCGACGGCGAATCCGAGCGCTGTATGAATTCCTTCTCAGCGCGGAACCAGTCGGCGTCGGGCGATCCCAAAGGCCCGCCTTGCACCTCCCACAGCCGGTATGCCAGCTTCTCAATCTGTTCGTGCTGTGCATTTGAAAGTTGGTGCATCGATGGAACTCCTTATTTTCTGAGCGCATGCCAAGCGCCTTCGTGTCTTTGAATCGCGTCACAAAAATCCTGGAGCAGCGGAGTTACGAGTTCCCTGCGCAACAGAGTTCGCTTGCACGGAGGTGAATGGCGAAAATGTCGTAGCCACGCCACGTAATGTCCCCGCAAGACCAACAACCGCAGACACAAAACCGAGCCTTTGTATTTCTCCAGTGAATCGCTGAACTACTCGCGTAACCTCTTTGGACCACTCACGTAGGGATTGCCTCGCTCGTAGAAGCGCAGTTTGCGGTCCACGTTACGCGCCAAACCGATGCGTACACTCTTGCCGATGGCGCCCGTCTTGCGCCGGCTCGTCGCGAGCCAGAGCGGACCGGCGGCGCACAGATCCAGACCATCTTGCCTGAAATCAATCTGCATCGCCTGGGCTAGCCGGCCTGGCCCCCGGGCTAAATCGAGCAGGCCTGCCCCTCCGCGGAAGCGTTGCATCGGATCGATTCCCTCGAGTGGTTCGAGGGCCCGCAAGAGGACTCCCGCCCCGACTCCGACCGTCTCGCTCGTCACGTTCAGCATGAACGACGAACCGTAGGCGAAATATACGTAAGCATGTCCGCGCCCAAGAAATAGTGAGGCATTGCGCCGCGTCTCTCCCCGAAATGCGTGCCCTGCGGAATCGCCGACCGGATAAGCCTCCGTCTCGACGATGCGCCCGCTGAGCCTGCCATCATCGGTATCATGGACCGCTACTTTGCCAATCAGGTAGCGCGCCAACTCCACAGTATCCACCGGGAGTTCCGTTCGACGGAGACGCCGAAGACGGCAAACGGGAATTGTCCTGCCTACGCGTTTCATTATTAGGAACCCTCTGACGCATAGCGGAAGATCGCGCAAATAGGGCCCCCGGAAGGCATGCTGGTCTCCAGTAAAGTTTGAACGTCGCCGCCGTGGCGAAGCGTTTGCACGGCGGCTGTCTCCAGGAGGTCGGCCCCGCCGTCGACCGCGCCCGGAACGGCCCCGTTCTCAAGCAGGAATAGATGTTCGACTCTGCCTATGGAAGCGGCACGCACAATCTCCTGTACATCTGCCGAAGCGTGGCCTGTTCCGATCTGCTTGTCGAACCTCTCCAGGGCGCGACGCGCCGGCCCGGTGGTCACCGACCGAACCAGCCCCAAGGATTGCTGATACATTTCGTTCTGGCCAAGATGTCCGGGTAATCCGCGTATTCCCGGTTCACGCACGCAGGATAGGTCGTCAAACGATGGAAGAGCGCGACTTCATGTTCGACGCCTTCAACAACCAGGGGTGGATGTCTGAGAGCACGGACACTTAGCGGGAACGGAACCGTATTCGAAGGCACGGTTGCGCTGGCCGGCAGGCGCGTCATTAAGTACGCATGCAGCGCCTTCAAGTCATCGTCCGTTAGCTCGGTAAAAGCGTTATAGGGGAACGCAGGGAAAGGATGCGACCCATCTCGGGCGACGCCCTCGCGCATTGCGCGGAGAAAGGCTTCGAGCGGCCATGTGCCGACACCGGTTTTCGGGTCCGGAGTAATATTTGCTCCATGAATGACCTCGAACGGTGTGTTTACTCCATATCCGTCGGCATAGGATTGTCCCCCGGGACGCGTGTGGCAAGACGCACAATGTCCAGCCGCTGCAAGAGCTTCCCCGTGAGCAATGGACTCGGCAGAGAAGCTTTTTGGGGCGGGCCGCTCTATCGGAGGAATCACTCGCCGCCAGGACAAGAGCAAAAGGCCAGCCAGCCCCAGAAGCGCCACTGCGAGAACTGCGACGGCAATACGTCGAATCATTGCAATCCCCTTCTCTACACAAATGCCGCGGCACCCACGGCTTGATCCTGCTCTCCTGATCCGCCGCTGACGCCGATTGCCCAAACTCCTTCTCGTTCCCCTTTTCGGTGGCATCTGTTGACCGCGCGGGAAATACGGCTGCACGTGAGAGGCCACCGCACCAGCAGGGCTTAGATTTCGAGGATGTTGCCCTTTCTGCGCACGAGGAGTGCGCGCTGGTTCTTGAAATGCATTCTACAGTGTTGTAACTGCGCAAACCACATCACTGCATCGAGCGTTGACATGGGACGCTGCGGACCGGAAACAAACAAATGGCTGTCTTGGCACCAGATATACAGCCGTGCGATCGGTGACCCTCTCGCTCGCAGCACGAACCTCCGCTGAGGATCAGATGGTGCAATCCTGCCCGGAGGCTAGTCCGATGAAGTGGCATCAGGCGCATACAACCTGGTTTTTCGAGACGTTTGTGCTGCGTCCTTTTCTTCCGGATTACAAGTCCTTTCGCGAAGAGTTTCGTTGGCTGTTCAATAGCTACTACAACTCGATTGGAGAGGCGCCTCCAGAGAAGCACCTGCGCGCTGCGTTTTCGCGTCCGTCGCTCGATGAGGTCATCGCGTTTCGCATGCATGTGGACAAAGCGATGGAAAAGCTCTTAGCAGGCCAGATCCATGAAGAGGCAGCGCGGCGCGCCATATTGGGCCTGAACCACGAGCAGCAACACCAGGAGTTAATGCTTACCGATATTAAGCATGTCTTCTTCTCGAATCCACTGCGTCCGGGGTACGACCCGAGCCTTTAGTGGGAGCACGCGACGTTCCACCATCCGAGTTCATGTGGCATCGCTTCCATAACGGTGTGACTGAAATCGGTTATTCCATAGATTCGACAAACTGCCTCGACTTTTGCTTCGATAACGAAACTCCGCGCCACAAGGTGTACCTGGAAGCCTTTGGGATCGCAAACCGAAGCGTGACCTGCCGAGAGTATCTCGAGTTTATGTCCGATGCCGCATACGCGCGCCCCGAGTTTTGGCTTTCCGATGGCTGGGAAGCGGTGAGGAAACAGGGGTGGCGGGCGCCACTCTATCGGGAACGTGATGCCACGGACAGCACTGGCTGGCGCATCTTCACTCTTCGAGGTTGGCATCCGCTTTCCGCGTTGCTTGATGCGCCCGTATGCCACGTGAGCTTTTTTGAGGCCGATGCGTTCGCGCGCTGGAGAGGCTGCCGCCTTCCTAACGAAGCGGAATGGGAACTTGCGGCGAATGGAAGTTCGATCCACGGGAACTTGCTCGACACCGGAAGGCGACATCCCGCAGTTGCGTCCGGCGGTGGCCTTGACCAACTCTTCGGGGACTGCTGGGAGTGGACAGCAAGCCCCTACACGGGTTATCCGGGTTACAAGCCCGTTCCTGGCGCCCTGGACGAATATAACGGCAAGTTTATGGCCGGCCAGATGATTCTGCGTGGAGGATCCTGCGTCACGCCCGCGAGCCACTTACGCGCAACCTACCGTAATTTCTTCCATCCATGGAAGGCCGATAAGTCGCCGGCGTTCCAAGCCTCGCGGAGTCCGGGGGTGCTCAGATCCCAGTCGGGGCGGATCTCGCGCGTCACGGCCCGCAGGTCGTGCCAGAGGTCGACGACAGAAGGCCGCCCCCAGAACCAATAGCCGTTATAGATGCTGTGGATGATGAGTCCCGGCTTGAGCACGAGTGTGTGCGGGATCATCGGATTATGCTCAGGGTCGGTATACTCCGCGATGTCGAGGTCCTTCTGAACCGTTCTGTCGGGATCGGAGAGGAAGGTCCACTGGGCGCCCACCGACGCGCGGAACTCCTGCAGAGTGTGGTGGTCGTCGGTGGAGATCGTGGCAATCTGGGTGTATGCCACAGCGATTTTCGGATAAAACGCGGCAAGATCCAGATGCTGCTGGTGCTCTTTCGGGCAGTAATGGCCGCGCGCAAGCGTCAGGATCAGGGGATCATCGCCCTGGAGTTCGCTGAGCCTGCGCGGTGTGCCTGTGTGGTCGGGTAACTGATAGTCGGGAAAAACGGCCCCCGGTACGAGGTCATCGCGCATGATTGAATTCCTTTCGCAAGCGAGGCACGGTCGACTAGTGCTGGCTGCCCAACTCAACTGACCGATTCGATATAAATTGTCGCAGACCTTCAATCCCGCATCAATGCGGCATCCGCTGAACCCATTGGCTCCGCCAGGCTGGCGCCTCGAAGGGATCCGCGAAATACTGTGTCTCGTGCACAACCTTACCGTTGCGGAATTCCATAATGCTCACTGTGTATGCTGGCCGCCCCTGACTGAGGATAGTCACAAATGGCATCTTCGTCGTAAATATCGTGTTCCGCGTTTGCATCGCCGGCCGCCGACGCCTGCCAGGTTTCTTCAGAGCTTCACGTATTTGTTCCTCTTGCATGATCATCTACCTTGTGGAATGAAACCCGGGCTGCCGGTCTTCACTACTTCATTGAATCTCTGTCTAGTCTGAATTCGATTGATTTCGTCAAGCGCGCCTTCCGGAAGGGCGGAGATGTTGAGATTCTCCCGCGCGCGGGCCGCAGTCCTGGGAGTGGTAAGCAAAGCCGTGCCACGCTGCACCGCCCAAGCCAACAGCACCTGTGCTGGCGTCTTTCCAACTCGTGCGGCAATTGCCGAAATGACTGGATCTTCGAGGGGCCCTGGTTTTATTCCGTGACCCAATGGCGCAAAGGCCAAAAACACAATGTCCTTCTCCTTGCAGAATTCCAGAAGCTCCGTCTCAGGCAGATACGGATGTGCTTCGACTTGGACCACGGCCGGCTTGATTCTCGCAGATTCGTAAATGGGCAACAATTCGTGCAAGCCGATATCGGATAGTCCGATGGCCCGGCATCTGCCACTGTCCGCGAGGCTCTCCATCGCACCCCAGGTCTCGAGCAGAGTCACGCCGCGGTCGTAAAGGATATTGCCGTCTTGGCCCCGCGGATCCTGCTCGTCCCCCGGTTGAAACGCAAATGGAGTGTGAATGAGATAGAGATCCAGATAGTTGAGTCCGAGCCTGTCCAGACTCGCCTCGAAAGCCGGTTTGACCCGCTCGGGCCGATGATTGGAGTTCCACAACTTTGTGGTGACAAAGATGTCTTCACGTGCAATCCCGCCAGCGGCGAGCCCCGCCTGCAAAGCTTCGCCCACCTCACGCTCGTTCCGATATCGTTCCGCACAATCGAAGTGTCGAAATCCAGCTTCGAGCGCGTCCCTGGTAGCACTTATCGTCGCGGCTGCATCCGGAATCAGGGTGCCAAAACCGAGCACGGGCATATGGCCGGCGACGTGGTTGAGCGGCATCCTTTTCGTCCGAAAATCAGAAGCGTCGTTCATGATGACACCCCGTTAGTAGCTGTCATCCCGCAACACGCCCGGAGACGCGGCGCCTCCTCAACAGTTCGCGGCGGCACGGCACTGTTCATTCGCCACCTGCCGAACGGGGCGCGGCCTCGAGGATCGGCGTATTTCAATTCCAAGCTTTCGCATCTTATAAATCAGCGTAGTGCGCGGCAATCCAAGACGATTGGCCGCTCCGTCCTGTCCTCCGATCAGCCAGTCGGTTTGCTTCAATGTTTCCAGGATATGCTCTCGATCGGCGTCGGCAAGCGAGCGTGAAGTGCTCTCCGAGTTCTGCTTCACCATCTGCTTCAAGTCCAGCGGCAGACGCAGCACCGACCCTGGCGAAAAGAGCACCGCGCGCTCGATGAAATTCTGTAGTTCGCGAATATTGCCTGGCCAGTCGTGCGCTTTGAGGACCGCCATCACTTCATCGGGAATCAAATCGATGGGTTTGTTGAGGCAGGCAGCAAATTTTGCTACGAAGAACTCGGTCAGCGGCAGGATGTCCTGAACGCGCTCACGCAACGGAGGCAGGCAGATAGGAATTACGTTCAACCGGTAGAAGAGGTCTGCGCGAAACAGCTTCTTGCTCACGAGTTGCCCGAGATCCTGGTTTGTCGCCGCCACCACCCGCACGTTCACCCGGACGGTCTGGGTGCTACCCAAACGCTCGAACTCCCGCTCTTGCAGGACACGTAAGAGCTTGGGCTGGAGTTCCAACGGCAGGTCGCCAATCTCGTCCAGAAAGAGCGTGCCCCGATCCGCCATCTGAAATCGTCCCTTGGTTTGCGCCCACGCGCCCGTGAAAGCGCCTCTTTCGTGGCCGAACAGTTCGCTCTCCAACAATGCGCTCGGAACCGCTGCGCAGTTAAGGGCCACAAAACGTTGGTTGCGGCGAGGGCTAGCCTCGTGAATGGCTCTCGCGATCACTTCTTTTCCGGTGCCCGTTTCGCCCTGGATCAAGACAGCGGAGTCCACTGGTGCGACCCTCGCCACTTCTGTCAGCAATGCCCGGAATTTCGGACTGGACCCGATCAAATCTAAAGTCGTCATAGCCTTACTCCCTTATGAATGCGGATCGTTCCGCGGTTTACTCTGATCGAAACCGGCGTGCGCTTGCGCCAGCGCGGTACCCGCGTCGCGCTGCTCTGCGCTGAATGTTTATGTTCATTACCTTACACCCTTTTGTGATCGCGGCTTGAGTTGATTCATGACTCGCCCGAAAAAGTCGACCAGTTCTTCAGGTGTTTCGAAGCCCGTGTTTTCTCCGGACATTATGTGCTCTGCTCGTCCGGCGAAAAGGGCTGACCCTGGTTCTGTGGGGTCGCGAAACTGAACGACGAAGACCAGATCCGGCAAGTTCTTCGGCGACGGATCGGGTTTCACGATTTCTTCCCCCCGTCTCTTTTTGGATCCCTTGTCGCGCTTGCCGTTCAGCACCTGTTCAGAATAGGGCTGAAGGCCGTTTCAATCCATAGAAGGAGCGTGGAAGTTCCGTGGAACTTCCGTTAATATAAGGACTGGCCATCGGAGGCCATTGGGACACCGTGGCATCGAGGGCTATTTTTGTATTCCCACCGTTTCGGTTGGACGCCGCGAACGAACAACTTTGGCGCGATTCCAACCTGGTGGGCCTGCGGCCGAAGACATTTGAGGTTTTGCTTTACCTCGTGCAGAATGCTCAACGGTTGGTGACCAAACGGGAACTGCTCGATAGCGTCTGGGCCGGCGCCAGCGTAAGTGATGAATTGCTTAGAGGATACATCCGGGGACTGCGCGACGCGCTGGGCGACGATGCCAAGAAGCCCCGTTACATCGAGACGGTTCCGACGCGTGGATATCGCTTCCTGCCTTCGGTAAACGACGATTCCTCCGTTCAAACGCCACCTTCGGAGCTTAAACCTGCGAAAGCCCCACGGGAGTTGCGGGTGGGGATCCTTCATTCCCTGACCGGCACCATGGCGTCGACAGAAAGCCCTGTGGTTGACGCCACTCTGCTAGCGATCGAGGAAATCAATGAGCGCGGCGGGATTGTAGGCCGTGAAATTCAGCCCGTGGTGATCGACGGCGCCTCGGATGAACGAGCGTTCGCCCGTCAGGCTGCAGCTCTGATCGCCGAGGCGAAGGTTTGCGCCATATTTGGCTGCTGGACTTCCGCCAGCCGCAAGTCGGTGCTCCCGATCGTGGAGCAGCGGGATCATCTGCTGATTTATCCCACGCAGTACGAAGGAATGGAACAGTGCTCCAATATCTTCTACACGGGTGCCGCGCCTAATCAACAAATCATTCCCGCAGTTAGCTGGACGGTAGGCTTCCTTCGAAAAAAACGCTTCTTTCTGGTGGGCTGGAACTCGGTCTATTCGAGGGCAGCGAATGCGATCATCCGGGACGAAGTGGAAGCCTCCGGCGGCGAGATCGTTGGAGAAGAATATGTTCTCCCCGATAGCACGGAGGTAACTCGAGTCGTTCGTACGATCGCTCAAACTGAGCCAGATCTCATTTTCAATTCGCTCGTCGGCGATATGAACCTGTTCTACACGCGCTTGCTGCGCGCCGCCGGAATCACCCCCGAGAAAATCCCGACCGTTTATTTCAGTGTCGGCGAAATCGAGTTGCAGAGTCTGTCGGCGAGAGAAATCGTGGGCGACTACGCCGCTTGGAACTACTTTCAGAGCCTGGACCGGCCGGAGAACCACGCATTTGTAAAGAGGTTTCGTTCTCGCTATGGCCGCCAACGCGTCGTTGCCGATACAATGGAAGCCGGATATTCGGGAGTGCACCTCTGGGCGCAAGCCGCACACGCGGCCGACCCTGATGACGTGGCGGCGGTCCGCCGAGCGCTGCCGAACCAGAGCTTTGAAGCTCCTGGTGGCCGTGTTCGAATTGATCCGGAGAATCAACACACCTGGAAGACGATGCGCTTGGGAAGGATCATCGAGGATGGGCAGTTCGAAATCATGTGGAGCACCGAAAAGCCAATCCGCCCGGAACCCTATCCAGGCTCACGTTCTCCAGCTGCCTGGAACGAATTTCTGAATAAACTATACGAGACCTGGGGCGGGAACTGGACTAAATCGCAGAGCGCCATTTCCCGGGTTGACCACAGCCATTCAACGGAATGACAGGGGTTTGGAGGTTGTTATGGTTGAACACTTTGCCGGCCGCGTGGCTGAATTGTGGCGCTATCCCGTGAAGTCGATGCTAGGAGAGCGGAGAAACCAGCTGCCGATTACGACCCGTGGGGCTCTGGGGGATCGGGCGTGGGCTCTTCGTGAGACTGCGACAGGACGGATCGCCAGCGCAAAGAGGTTCCCGCAGTTGCTCGCATTGCATGCCGGGTATGAAGTGGAACCGACATTCGCTGCGCCTGGACGCATCCAGATCAGTTTGCCAGACGGGCGAACTATCTACCCGGACGATCCGGACGCCTCTGCGATCATCTCAGATTTCCTCGGACACAGCGTGGGCCTGGAGAATCAACCGGCCAGTGACGAGAAGACGGGCATCGATCGCGCCACGGTGTTCGGCGATGTGCCCGTGAGCACGATGAAGGCGGAGTGGACACCCGAATCCATGCCCGACTATTTCCAACTGAGGACGGGTACGTTCTTTGAGATTGGAGCAGTGTATTTACTGGCCAGCGGCTCCGTAGACCACCTGCGCAAGCTCCAGGGGGGGACGGCGCAGATTGACCGGCGTCGGTTCCGGCCGAACATCTACATCGAGTCGGAGGCCGAAGGCGGTGGCTTTGCTGAGGACTCCTGGCTTGGCGGCGCGCTCAACATAGGTGGAGCGGTCAGGGTCGAGGATTTCCAGCCCACGGTGTGGTGCGTGACGTCAACGCTCGCCCAACAAGATCTCCCGCGCGACTTGAGTATACTTCGGACCACCGCGGAGCACCATCGTGGCTGCCTCGGTGTCTACGCGACCGTGACCAGGTCAGGCTTGCTCCAAGTCGGAGATATGGCGTACCTCGTGAATCAAGGGACCGATACGGGTCGTTCCATATCAGAGTCCGCCTGATCTGATAGGCCCGCCGAAACCACCGCCCAGGAATGTCGACGATTCACAGCCGAGGGCATAGACATAAGATCAATTTCAGCGTCCTATGCCGGTGCGAGCGCAGTCTCGGCGCTGTACTCCCGATCTGTTTCGACACTCCTGCCTAACGCGCGCAGCGCGGCGGCTGTGACGCGTTCCGCTGTGAATCCCAGATGTTCAAGGACCTCCGGTCCCGGCGCCGACGCCCCGAAGCGCTCCAGTCCGATTACCACACCCTCGTCGCCTGCCCAGCGGTGCCAACCCATCGCGCAACTCCCGGATCTTTCGCGTTGCTGCGATCGAGTTGCGGAACGGTCTGACGCGTCAGCGCCATCAGCGTGGGGCCGTTATGCTGAACAGTGAATGCCCAGGCCTCCGTGGTTTCGGTCGGCGGAGGGTTACGCGCGCGCGCGGAGCGGCGACCGAAAATTCCGCTTCGTCTTGACAATGTGAAGCCCCTGCAAATTGGCTCAATGAAAATTCTGATTTGTCTGATGCTCGCCTCGCTTCCGCTTCAAGCCCAGGGAAAGGAACACCCCCTGTCTTACTGAGCCCCTTGAAACAGACTTAGAGCGCTAGGAACCACGGTACGGTGTGTTGGGTTATTTGCTGAGCGAGGGACTGGCGTCGTACGCCGAAGGGACAACCAAGACAGATCAACCGGAGTTCAACCAACATAGCACATCGCGGAGTCGCCGGGGCTGAAGCCAGCGGTGTAGCCCATGCCTCAGGAGCGGCAGTCCGGCTACCTGTGGACGCCACGCGAAAAGATGAGCTGGCAACGAGACGTCTATTCTCCGGGACTTTAGGCACGTGCGAATGCAGTAAGAACACGCACGTCGCTGGAAGCCCCACAGGATGCGGCTCAGGCTACCATCGAAGGCCGGCAGCGGTTCTCAGACCAGCTCGCGGTATTCACGATAGTCGATGGGAACGTCCAGGACCACCGCAGTCCGTTCAACCAGTGCTCGTTCGACGGCGCCGCGCAACTCCGAAATGCTGGTGATCCGTCGGCCGGCGATTCCGAACGTCTGCGCTAGGGCCGCGAAGTCGGGAGGGCAAAAGTCCACTCCGTGCGGCAGGAAGCCGCGGCGTTCCGCGCTCAACCGGATTAGGCTCAAGCTGCCGTCCGAGAGAACAACGATAATGAGCGGCAGTTTGAGTTCGCGAATCAGAACCAGATTGTGCAACATCATCAGCATTCCGCCGTCGCCCACCAGGGCCACAATCGGCTTCATCGGGTGGACCAGTTGAGCCGCGACTCCGGCGGGAATGCCAAAACCCATGCCCGAGAGCCCGTTGGACACCAGAAATGTACCTGGCTCGTAGGCGCGCCAGAACTGCCCGAGGACGAGCTTGTGGGACCCGACGTCGCAGGTAATGAGGGCGTCTCGCGGAAGCGTCGAGCGCAGTTGTTCAATCAGTCGCAGAGGAGACAGCCCTGCGCTCGTGGACGTCGGCTCGCGCTGGATGGCTCGACGGCGGCGTTCAAGAATCTCCGCTGGCCAAGCCTTGGGGCCAGAGATTCTGGCGGACAACAAGGCCAGTAGCGTTGCCAGATCGCCAATTGCTTCCAACGGCCGGTAATTGCCTGCCACCATCGAGACTTCGTCGAGGGCTATCACCTCGACATCTGCAAACCACGGTTTGTCGCATTCGACCGGATCGAAACCGATGCCTATGACGAGGTCGGCGGTGTGGATTGTCTCGATGATCTCCTGGTCGAGGGCCATGCCGCTCGCAACGCCGCCGAATAGCGGGTGATCATCGGATACGATGCCTTTCGCCTTCGCGGTCACGAGGAATGGGGCCTGAAGCTTATCAACGAAGGCTCGGACCGCGGGCACAGTCGCGGCCGTGGCTCCCAGTCCGATCACCACAATCGGTCGTGAGGCAGCTTCCAGCCGCGCGATAATCTGGTCGAGCTTCTCACGTACCGTGGTGTTTTCGGTTGTGGCCGTTGCGGTGGCTTGTCGCGCTGGCCGGCTCTTGCATTCCGTCACCGCAAGGTCGCTCGCCAAAGACAGGTACACGGGACCAGGCCGGGGCGCCGCCGCCAAGTCCATCGACTCGTTAACCAGGTCACCCGTATCTCCTTCTCCTACTGCCAGCGTGCGCTTGGTGATGGGTGCGAACAACTCGCGTAGCGCAAGGCGCTGATGCGTCATAGTAGGAAGTAATGGGCCCGGGATCTGGGCCGTTACGGCCAACAGCGGTGCACGATCGAGCCAGGCGTTGGCGACTCCAGTGATGAGGTTCGTAGCGCCGGGACCGAGGGTAGCCGCGCAGACACCCGGAACGCCCGTCATCTGACCCACAACCTGAGCCATCCATGCCGCGCTCGCTTCGTGGCCGGTCAACAGGAAGCGGAGACCGGCGCGGCGGCACGCATCGACCAGCGCGAAGATCTCCCCTCCGGGCAAGCCGAACACATACTCAACGCCTCGCCTGGCCAGTGTATCGGCTATCACGTCCGCATGAGTGGGCATACGCTCATCGTACAGGCAATGCCCAGTGTGGCGGCACGGCGACACATCTGAGCGTTTCGGCAACACGATTCGATAATATCGTCACACTGGTCTGTCTGTGTTACCTTTCCTGTTGCATCCGTTGCATCCGCTTACATCCGATGAAGGCAGGCTCTACCTCCGGTCTGGTCCGGTCCCTGCGACGCTGGGATCTGGTGGGTGTAGTTCTCAACGGCGTAATCGGCGCGGGGATCTTCGGGCTTCCTTCCCGCGTGTTCGCCCTCACTGGGGATTACAGCCTGGTCTGCTTCGCGGTATGCGCGCTAGGCGTTTCCCTGATCGTGCTCAGCTTCGCGGAGGTGGCTAGCCGATTTTCTGGAACCGGCGGGCCCTATCTGTTCGCGCGCGAGGCTTACGGCCCTTTGACCGGGTTCGTGGTTGGCTGGCTGGTGTGGATCGCCCGCGTCACTTCCTTGGCTGCCAACTGCACCTTACTCCCGGCTTATCTCGGGTTCTTCTTCCCGGCGGCCGCATCCGGTCTGCCGCGCGCGATTATCGTGACCGGCGTTGTGACGGCGCTGGCGACCGTGAACGTGAGAGGAGTTCGCGGTACCGCCGACGCCAGTAACGTCCTTGCAGTCGGCAAATTGCTGCCCTTAGGCGTGTTTGTCGTTGCAGGTCTCTTCTTCCTGCAGCCAAGCCAGTTTTCCTTCGCTCTCGTGCCCACCTACCACGCGTTCTCGCAATCCGTCCTTTTGCTGGTATATGCCTTCACCGGCTTCGAGATGGCAGTAATCCCGGCGGGGGAGGCTCGGAGTCCGGGAGGGGACCTGCCGCCCGCACTACTGATGGGCATGGCCGTCGTGGTGACGGTCTATATGCTCATCCAGCTTGTGTGCATCGGGACATTGCCCGGACTGGCCGGATCGCAGCGACCGCTGGCTGATGCGGCGGCAAGTTTCCTCGGAACCTGGGGTGCCGCGATGATCACGGGCGGGATTGTGGTTTCGCTCGCCGGGAATCTGAACGTCTTGATCTTGGCGGCATCCAGGCTGCTGTTCGCCATGGCGGAACGAGATGAGCTGCCGGCAGAGCTGGCCGTCGTTCATCCTCGTTTTCGCACGCCTGCGGCGGCGGTGGTCGTCACTACGGCGATCATGCTTGTCCTCACTCTGTCCGGCACGTTCATCCATCTGCTCACGCTGAGCACGCTTGCCCGGCTCGTGACGTACTTTGCCACCTGCAGCGCCCTGGTGGTTCTGCGGCGTCGCGAGAGCGCGGCAGTAGCTGTCTTCCGCGTGCCAGGCGGCGTATTCGTCGCACTGGCTGGGATGCTTTTGTGTATCTGGCTGCTCTCGAGCAGCAGCCTGCGCGAGTTGCGGGACGCACTGCTGACCACCTCGGCCGGGTTGGCGATCTACTGGTTACATCGGAGGATTCGCTCGGCGTCACATAGGCAAGGGGCAGGCTAATGGCAGCCAGAGCCGCAGCGGCCGACGGAATGGACTGCGCTCGCGAGGCCTGCTAAGCCGAGAGGAACGGGCAGGCAGGCTGACGGCTTGGCGGGTGGCAACTACGCACGGGCCTGACGGACCCGCAATTATCGTTTCGCCGGGAGTGTTATCCCGACTGATCCGCTCCGACTGCTCGTTCTTGCTATTCGGCGGCCGTCGAATTACATGCGCGCACGTGGGCACCGTTCTTCTTCGGTGTAACCGCGGACGTAAACCGTTTTTCCCGACCTAGACTTACTTGACAGAATCGAAGACCTTGAGGCGCGCGTTTCCGAGTTAGAACGTGGCGCGGAATCGTCAAAGCGCTGAACGCCCAACATGAGAGCGTTGGTTAGACGAGTTCGCCGACTTGAAGGACAGATGCTGCCTCCGGCGGAGGTGGCCGGGACGTTGGTAACCAGCGAGGCCGAACATATAGACCGGGTCGCACGATCATGAACAGCAAGAATCTCTCTCGGTGATTCGAACGGCCGGAAGAGGGCATGCTGCCAGCCAGCGGAGAGCCTCTCGTCATCTAGGTTCGAGAGGTCGATACAGACGGAAATGTTGTCAGCACTCCACGGCTCACGATACCCGCAGGCCCGCGGCCGGCGAAGCCGAGGCTCCGGTGAAGGCCATCGCCAGGCGCCTGCGCCGGCTTGAGGATTCGGCCCGGACCTGTGGACGGGAAGCCGCAGCTTTTCCTGGTCGTGTGCGCGGCTGAGAATGACTGCCGATATACAACCACATCGTGCCGGTGCTATCCGCGTTGATTCCAGCCCGTGTCGCCGGAGGCAAGACTTATCGCCCCAGAAGAACGCAAATCACGGGCTAATGGCGCCGCAACGTCTTCCTGATTCGGTACGGCTATCGCGGCCCGACGAACTACGCCGGCCTCTTATGCTCCGGGAAACGCATGGGTACCGTGAGTGATGGCAGCGCCCGCCCGGAGCGCCGCAGCAATCGTCACCACTTCGGCGATCTCCGGATCGGTCGCGCCGGCCTGCCGCGCTTTGCCCGAGTGGATCTCAATGCAGTAGGGGCATTGCGTGGTGAATGCGACGGCGAGCGCCATCAGTTCTTTGTACTTGATGGGGATCGCTCCGTCAGACATGGCGGCTTTGTCAAATGCCCAGAAAGCTTGCATCGCGGCCGAGGCGTTCGCGTCCAGAATCTTGAGTTTTCCCAGGTTGCTCATGCTGTACAAGGTGCACCTCCCTTTTTCTTGAGAACCATGATTGTATCTAACGATGATATTCGCGGGGAAGTCGCCAGGCCATTCATACGGGTTTGCCGATTACGCAGCCATGTGCCCGCGAACGCGTGGCGCAGTTGCAACGGACGATAACTTCCGGATGCCCGAAGTTTCCCGGCCACCGAGCCAGTCGGGTTCAGGACGCTCCAAGGCGGTATCCCGATCAGTCCGACACCGGACCGCTACTAGCTCTGTACTAGCTCACTTTTGTCCGCGTTTGCGACGGCAGCGTCACAAGGCATAGCTCGCCTTTTGCTCGACAAATTTGGCATGGCTCGAAATTCGGCCGGAAAAAAAGCAGGCCATCGCCGCCTTGCTCAAAATGCGACCCATAGGAAGCCTAGCCAGAAGCTAAGCCATTGAATCGGCTTGACTTCTTGCTCCTAGCGTTTGAAAAAAGGTTTTCAATAAGGTTGCATCCTCTTGTTACCGTAGTATAATCAGGTCTTTACCTTCCCGGTACAACGCGATGGCGGGCGAAATCATCCAATTATTGGCTGAGGTGAACAGCGGAAATTCGGCTGCAGTTTCGCGGCTAACAACGTTAGGTCGGGAACGTCATGACCAGACTCTCCACGTGATAGTCTTCGTTCACGAGGCCTATCCGCAGTTAGTGACTGAGGAGGATCGAAGCTGGCGCGACTGGAAAGTCGGCAAAGGCACGGTTGTACCGCGAACTCTCCATGTGTAAGATGAATGACCGCGGAACGATGGCAGCGAATCAAGGGAATCGCCGCTGACGCGCTGGAGCTTGAGCCCGGCGCGCGGCGCGAATTCATCGCGTCTGCGTGCGACCAGGATGCGGACATTCTTAACGAAGTGCTCCTGCTGGTAAGCGAGGTCGAAAGAACGGGCGACGACTTTCTCAGTTCGCCGCCCTGGACTCCGCGCTCGTTTCTTAACCACTAGGATACGGCGCATCAACAGCGAGGCTACGCCAATGAACTGGGCCCGGTTCTGCCATTTAGCATGCCGCTGCGCCGTGAGCTTCAGGTAAGCTTCATGCACCAAAGCGGTGGGTTGCAGGGTATGATTGCGACGTTCAGAGCGGAGGCAGCGAGCCGCCAACCGGCGCAACTCCTGATAAACCATCGGAACAAGCTCGGCGCCGGCCTCCTGGCCGCCGAATGCCAACTTGTTGAGCAGCGCTGTAATATCTCCCAGCGAGGATTCCACAGGCGTGTCCAGAACCAACCTGTTACAACAAAAAGCAATTCTATGCCTCCGTCACTCTGTCGCGCAACCGCCCGATAACACCGTGTCCATTTCCCTCCGAAAAGGTCGTCTGGCAGATGCTCCGGCCCTACGCGACGGCTGCCGGCGTGCCTGGTATCGCGCCCCATGATCCTGCTTCGTGCCGGGGTGCCGCTCCGTCGTCTGGACGCTCGCGTGGCCAAACAGCAACTGGATTTGCTCAAGTTCGCCGGGACTAAGCCGCCAACTTTGACCGGTGATCGAAGATGCTGGGCTCATCCGAGCGCTCTTTGAGGCGCCCTGGACTATCCGGGCCGCCGCCGACATCGGGCGACAATATGGAGCTGAGTGATTAACTAACTTTCTTAAACACGACGAATCCGTGGGCGGGAATGACGGCATTTATCTGCCCATTACTAACCTCCAGAACGCCGCCGCTGTTGCCTACATTAGCGCCCCCGTATACCGCAGCGTCACTGTTGAAGACCTCCTGCCAACCGCCCGCGGGAAGCCGCGATGGGTCGGCGCCGATCACGTAGCCGTTAGGGAACGCGGCATCGTTCAGACTCGCCAGAACCAGCAGAGTCTGGCCGGATGCGCCGCGAGTAAACGCAATAACCCGATTATCATTGTGGCTGTAGATTACGTCAATGGTTCGCGACCGCGTGGCCGGGTTCGCAATCACGAACCGAATCAGCTCCTGATAGAAACGAAACAGAAATCGCCCGTCGCCCGTCCTTTCCCCGATGAGATCCTCTTTGTTTACCGAGAAAGTTGTGGTGATAAACGGTTTAGCCGCCCCGATCTCTTCGCCCATGAAAAACATAAGCGTTGCCGCTGATAAAGCGGCCATACCAAATGCAAAACGGCAGCGTCCCTCGGCATATGTACGCGTGGCTCCGATCAGCGGAGCCCCATTCACGGCCGTCACCATGGTTCGCTCCGTATCTTTGTCGTTGCCGGCTTCGTCGTGACTCTCGTGATAAGCGACCTTGTTATATTGCGTCGCCAATAAAGCTCCAGCGAAGTAGTCCATGTGCAACGGACCTGCTACACCATATCCAGCATTTCTCAACAGATCAGCGTATCCGTTATAGTCTCCATCTCCAATCAGATTGTGATAGAAATCCATGTACCAAACCGCGTCGAAGCCAATGCCCCCTTGGTTAACCGGTTGGGTCATCGCGCTCCAGCCGGTATAGTCCTCAGCAATGAGAAATGCAAAAGGATTGATGGTTCGTACCGTCCGCGTTAGCTCTCTGAGGAACTTAGCGCCGTATTGATTGGCAACGCCGACCTGCGCTCCATTCCAATGAAGCGAATTATCCTGGTGAATGGCGTCGGTAAGGTCCACGCGAATTCCATCGATGTGAAAGTCATCGAAGAGGGCCGCCGCACTGCTGGTAAACAGCTGCCGCACCTTTTCCTCACTCCAACGCGGGGCGAAACCCGTTGAGAGATTGTCTAAATACCCTCCACTGATGTTTCCAGGATAATCAGAGGGCAGTCCTTGATACCAGTTCCAGATATTATGCTGCGGCGCAACGTTCGGATCAGAATCATAGCCCCATTCCGTGCGCTCCCCATCGCTCGTCGAGTAGTGGTTGTAGACAACATCCAGAATGACAGCTATCCCATTCTGATGGCACGCCCTTATAAAATGTTTAAGTTGATTGCCACCACCCTGGCTCGTCTGCATGCAGAAGAATAGTGAAGTGCCGTAACCCCACTGGAGATCGCCATCGCTTTCAAGCAGTGGCAGTAACTCAACGGCGTTGACGCCGAGTTCAACCAGCTTGCCCACAAATGCCATCGCGTCCGCGAACGTTCCGGACGCGGCGGAGCCATATCCGAGCGATCCAACGTGTAGCTCGTAGATAACCAAGTCCTCTACGTTATTCGGGAGCGGCTTCCCAGCAGTGAATTCGTCGGCCCAGAACGCCTCTGCCGGGATGAGGCTCTGCTTAGTTATTCCCGTGTCAGAAAAATCGCTTGTCACCAGATCCGGATCGGATACGACTGAACAGCTCACGATCCCGTCGAGAGCCAGATAAGATCCCGTGTAATGTGTGCCGCCCGGATTGGTTGATCCGCGGCCAACCTGATTGCGCGAAAAAATATCGACCTTGTAGGTTTGATTGCCTTGCTCGTTTGTAATCCGGAACATGTATAGTCGATTCATGTAGTTTTCGAACTGCGCAAGATCAGAGCCCGGCCCTATCTCCGTCCGCCAGATGTCGTGGGTTCCGCCCTTTGTCATGGGCAGAACCGATGCTGAGGAATCGATCCCAGTGCCGTCATCAGCGATATAGCCAGTTGGTGTGGCAGCGCCTGCCGTAAATGGTGCGAAGACTACTTCGACATTCCGGGCGTTCGGCGCCCACGCCGCAAAGCGAATTCCAGGCTTTGACGCGCCCGACGGAGTATATTTCTGTGCACCAAACCTGCGTCCCGTGGCGAACCAGTAGTCTTGGGCGCCGCCGGCCGAGGTAAGAACAAAACTTAGCGTCGTTTGGCTAGAATTCGGATCGGGCGTCTCCGTCACAATCACCCAGGTATTCGGGGATCCGGTGAGATCAGCCATTACACCCCATTCGAATGTAGTTCCGACTTGGGTTGCGTCCAGCGCTACGCTCGCAATGAATGCATCGCAGCCGGTCCCATCAAGCGATGTGGCCATAGGTGTTTCCGTCCACTGAGTGGAGTACTTGCCCGTGGCGTCCCAACTTCCGAACAGTCGAACTCTTTGGAATAATTGGCGCTTTACGCCGGAATGAAATGTGAAAGCAACAGTAATCTGCGGCATACGCGGACCTCCACCCGGATTCTGTCAAAGTTGATTAAGTATCTCAATATTTCGTACACCACTGAAACAACCACGTTCGGAAGACAGGCAGGGAAAGCAGCATACGAGGCGTCCCTATTTAACTAGTGAACGTTGGACGAACATCGTTTCACTCGAGCCGCTGGTCAGACTTGAACGAGTCGCTCCGTGGCGCGTGATCCGCGGGCCTTCGGAAGGTAAACGTCATACTTCCCCCGTGTCCGTGCACTGATGCCATATAGATTCGCCAGCATCCCGATAAAGATATTCGACATGGTCCAACGTTTTGTCGCGCGGCAAGTCAGCGCCGAGCTCCCAGCACGAAGCGCCAGATTTAAGGGAAGCAGTTCTGTCAAGGGGGATTAGTTTGGAAGAGTCACCAGCAAGTCACGGCTTAACGGACACAACCGCAACACCGTACAGACGGTGACGCCACAGGACGGCACACTGGCTACCGCGGCAGTTGCGCTCCACTTTGGCCTAACCCCGGATACGCTGAATTTCCGGGCGATTTATTTCACGAATGCTGGGATACCAGTTGGGGCGGGCCGTGGCTCAACAATCTCCCGGCTCCGCCTGATGTCATACTGGCCGCCTCGATAGTCGACGTTCGAGCCGGGACGAACCACGCCCAACTGTTTTTTGGGAACCAGGCGGTGAACACCAGCGCCACCAAGACTTTTACGCTTAACAATAGGAGCGCCACCGCGCTGTCGCTTACCGGAATGACGGTGACCGGCCCGGATGCCGCGCAATTTACGCTCTCACCCGGCTCGAACTGCGGGAGTTCGCTGGCGGCCCACACCAGGTGCACGATCAGCGTGACCTTCACGCCGGCCGCCAAGGTTTCCTACTCGGCGACGCTAAGCGTCACGGGCAATGGGTCGTTGGGTACGCGGACGGCGACGCTGTCGGGCGCCGGTCAATAGCTGAAGGGGATAAGGACTATGGCCCTGTTTCCCTGGTATGCGCTGCATGTGGCCTCGCGTGCGGAAAAGGCGGTCGCGACCGGCCTGGCGATGCGCGGCTACAGCACGTTCCTGCCTTTGTACCGCAGCCGGCGCAAGTGGTCCGATAGCTTTCAGGATATCGATCTCCCGCTTTTTCCCGGCTATGTTTTTTCCCGGCTGGACGTAGACCGCCGCTTGCCCGTGCTGGTGATTCCCGGCGTCGTCCGCATCGTCGGGCTGGGTAAGATACCGGTTCCGGTGGAGGAAGAGCAGATGACGGCGGTCGAGGCCATTGTCGAATCCGGACTGTTGATGCGCCCGTGCCCGTTTCTGAAGGAAGGGCAAACGGTCACCATTGGCGAAGGGCCGCTGCGCAACGTCACCGGGATTCTGACGGCGATCGACGGTGCAGACCAGTTGATTGTTTCCATTACGCTGCTGCAGCGGTCTGTCGCGGTTGCGCTTCCGCGCCAGTGGATTCGGCCAGCGGACGACGCCGGAGACTGGGCCGAACGGCGGCATCGCGCGCGGGAGGTAGGGGTCAGCTAACCGCCGAGCTCACTTTCCTGCCAGGTCCGCGGCCCAATTCAACACCACGTTGATGCGCGCGGCGGGCATCTCGCCGGCGTCCTGGATGTACGGAAAGCCCTGGCCGTCCGCGGAGACGCCGGTGGCGCCGGGCACAAACAGTGCATGGGGTATCCCCATTCCCGGCGTCTTACCGAGCTTCACATCCACGGCCATCTGCCCCGGACTCGCGTAGTAGAAAAGCTCCCTGCCGTCCTTGCGCCAAAAGGGATGGTGACCGCCGGTGGTGGAGACGCGGATGGCAGGCCCCGGTGGTCCGCCCAGCGCGCCGGACGGGAACGGACGCACGTAGACCTCTCTCGAACCCGTGTCGTTCGACACGTAAGCAATCCATTGCCGCCCCAGGTCATCCAGTACGGGCGATAGCTTGGCGTCATCCACGTCGAACCCGGTGTTGAGAAATGGAATCGGTTTGCGGTCTCCTTCCATCGGCAGCAACCATATGTTCCTACGCGTGTCACCGTGGCCGCTTTCGACGTAAAGCAGGTATTTGCCGTCGGCCGACCAGCCCGCCGGAAACTTAGTATGCGGCGACTTCACCAGCAGTTCATCGTCGCCGGTGCCGTCTGCATTCCTGGCGTAAAGATCGTAGGCCCCGGCGCGGTTCGACATGAACGCGATGTGGCGTCCGTCGGGCGACCAAACCGGCCGTTGGTTGGAACCCTGCCTGGCGGTCAACCGGGAGGCCAGCCCTCTCTCCAGGTCGATGGTCCAAATGTCTTCCACCGTGTTCTCGTCCTCACCCTGCAGGGCCACGTGGGTTCCCAGCGGGTCGAGCGAAGGGAACTGGCTTCCCGCGGGCGCTTCTATGGTCCGCAGCACGTTTCCAGATCTGCCGCGCACGATGATGCGCGACGCCGGTTGCG
>Ga0302326_10004468_pt1 | contig 32391 bp, 21 predicted proteins | sample Palsa_T0_3_FD_202264 | JGI IMG/M metagenome (GOLD analysis project Ga0302326, IMG submission 202264) | Peat permafrost microbial communities from Stordalen Mire near Abisko, Sweden - Palsa_T0_3 | ecosystem: Environmental > Terrestrial > Soil > Palsa > Peat permafrost | place: Sweden: Abisko...
CTGCGCAGCGAACCCGGGCTGATCGCGGCCGCGATCGTCGTCGTCTACATCGTGCTCGGCGTCCTGTACGAAAGCTACATTCACCCGATCACGATCCTCTCGTCCCTCCCCTCCGCCGGCGTCGGCGCATTGCTCGCCCTGAACATCTGCGGGATCGACTTCTCCATGGTGGCCCTGATCGGAATCGTTCTGCTGATCGGCATCGTGCAAAAAAACGCCATCATGATGATCGACTTTGCCCTCGCCGCCGAGCGTGAGGAGGGTCTGGCGCCCGCCCAATCGATCTATCAGGCCTGCCTGCTGCGCTTCAGGCCGATCATGATGACCACCATGGCCGCGCTACTAGGAGCCGTGCCGCTCGCCTTGGCGGGTGGAACGGGCTCGGAACTGCGCCGGCCCCTCGGCGTCACGATGATCGGCGGACTGCTGCTCTCGCAGCTGATCACCCTCTACACGACACCCGTCATCTATCTCTACATGGACCGCCTGAGCCGCTTCCTCAGCCGCGAGCCGGCGGCTCACCCGACGCGGGACGAAGCGGGAATCGCCGCGGCCGTGGCGCGCCAGCGCGCATGAGCCTGTCCGGGCCTTTCATCCGGCGGCCCGTCGGAACCTCCCTGCTCGCTGGCGGACTTCTCTTGGCCGGCGCGGTCGCCTTCCGCTACCTTCCGATCGCCGCCCTGCCCCAGGTCGAGTTTCCGACGCTACAGGTGAACGCCAACCTTCCGGGCGCCGACCCGGTGACGGTGGCGACGTCGGTATCCGCTCCGCTTGAGCGCCGCTTCGCCCAAATCGCCGGGGTGACCGAGCTGACGTCGAGCAGCGCACTGGGAACTTCCAAAATCAGCCTTCAATTCGAACTCAACCGCGAAATCGACAACGCCGCCCGCGATGTGCAGGCCGCGATCAACGCCGCGCTCTCCGACCTCCCCTCCAGCCTGGTCACCCGCCCCTCGATCCAAAAATCCAATCCCTCCGATCCGCCTATCATGCTTTTCGCGCTGATCTCGGATACGATGGATCCGGGCACGGTGTTCAATTTCGCAAACGACGTGCTGGCCCAGAAGATGGCCCAGGTCAAAGGCGTGGGCATCGTGACCGTGAACGGCGCCGAGCGCTCCGCCATCCGCGTTCAGGTCGATCCCGCCTATCTGGCCTCCCTGGGCCTGAGCCTGGAGGACGTGCGCACCTTTCTGGGCAAAACCAACGCCAATTTGCCCAAGGGTACCCTGGATGGACCCGCCCTCTCGTACACTTTATATGTGAACGATCAGCTGGCGAAAGCCGCCGACTACGCGCCGCTGGTCGCTTTCCACAACAGCCAGGGCGCCGTCCGCCTGAGCGATTTGGGCCGGGTCGTCGATAGCATTGAGAACACGCGCACAGCCGGCTGGTACAAAACCCATCCCGCCGTCCTGATCAACGTCAACAAGCAAGCCGGAGCCAATGTGATCGAGACCGTCGATCTCATCAATGCGATGCTGCCCGGTCTGCGGCGCTGGATGCCGCCCGCCATGAAATTGATCGTTGAGACCGATCGCACGCAAACGATCCGAACCTCCGTCGACCACATCGAACTGACGGTGGTCATCTCAATCATCCTGGTCGTACTCGTGGTTTTTCTGTTTCTGCGGCATTTCTGGGCGACGTTTATTCCGAGTTTTACGGTCCCTTTGGCCCTGGCCGGAACCTTCGTCGTCATGTATGTCATCGGATACACCCTCGATAATCTTTCCCTGATGGCCGTCGCCGTCGCGGTCGGATTCGTGGTCGATGACGCGATCGTCGTCATCGAAAATATTTTTCGCTACCTGGAAGCCGGCGAAGCGCCGGCCACCGCCGCCATCAAGGGGGCCCAACAGATCGGTTTCACCGTGCTGTCGATCACGGTCTCGCTGGTCGCTGTGTTCATTCCGTTGATTTTTATGACGGGGATCATCGGCCGTCTCCTGCATGAATTTGCCGTCACTCTGACCGCGGCGATCGTCGTGTCGGGCATTGTTTCGCTGACCTTCACACCGATGATGTGCAGCCGCTTCCTCCGGCACGAAACATCCGAACAGCGTCCGAACCGTTTCTTCCGGATGCTGGAATCCGCCTTCACCGCCGTTCAAAGCGCCTATGGCCGAGCGCTGCGCCGTGTCCTGGCTCACCAGCGTCTGATGCTGCTAGTGACGGTCGGAACGATGATCGCCACGGTCATCCTGTACATCGTCATCCCCAAGGGGTTTTTCCCCGTGGAGGATGTCGGCACCCTGCAGTGCTCCACCGAGGCCGCGCAGGACATTTCATTTGAGGCCTTCCGGGAGAAGCACCTGGCCGCGGTTCGCATCCTGCTCGAGGACCCGACAGTGACGGCCATCGCCTCGACGGTCACAGGGGGAACCAACAACGGCGGCATGTTCGTCACCTTGCAGCCACTGGAGCAACGCAAGGTGGACGTGCAAACCGTGATCGCCCGGCTGCGCCCCAAGTTCGCGCGTCTTCAGGGCATCAGCGTTTTCATGCGGGCCGGGCAGGACCTGAATATCGGCGCCCGCATGGCGAAAAGCACCTTCCAGTACACGTTGGTCAGTTCGAGTCTGGCCGAGCTGGACACCTGGACCCACGCCTTGGTAAACGCGCTGAAGGCCACGCCCCATTTCCAGGATGTGACGACCGATCTGCAATCGGCGGGGCTGGTCGCCCGGGTCGTGATCGACCGAGAGGCGGCGGCGCGCATGGGCGTCCCCCTGAGCGCAATCGACGACACGTTGTACGACGCCTTTGGCCAGCGGCTGGTTTCGACGGTCTATACCGAACTGGCGCAACACCACGTGGTGCTGGAGGCAAATCCCGAGTACCAACGCGATCCCAGATCCCTGGAAAAGATCTATGTGAAGTCCGCCACCGGCCAGATGGTGCCCCTCAGCGCGATTGCGACCATGGAGCGGACCAACACGCCGCTGGCAGTCAACCACCAGGGCCAGTTTCCAGCCGCAACAGTCTCATTCAATCTCGATCCGGGCTACTCATTGAGCGTGGCGACCTCGGCCATCGAAGCAGCCGCCGCGCGCCTGCACATGCCCGGAACGGTGCACGGCAGTTTTGCCGGCACGGCCAAGGCGTTCCAGGATTCGCTCGCGAGCGAGCCCGTCCTCATCCTCGCCGCGCTCCTGGCCGTCTATCTGATTCTAGGAATCCTGTACGAAAGCCTGATCCATCCGCTGACGATCCTATCGACCCTGCCGTCCGCGGGGATGGGCGCGCTCCTCGCCATGCTGATCGCCGGGTACGAATTGTCGATTGTTGCGATCATCGGAATTATCCTGCTGATCGGGATCGTGAAGAAAAACGCGATCATGATGATCGATTTTGCCCTCGAGGTGGAGCGAAGCGAGGGGCTCACTCCGCAGGAGGCGATCTACCGGGCATGCCTCGTGCGTTTCCGGCCCATCACCATGACGACGATGGCCGCGCTGTTCGGCGCCCTGCCGCTCGCCTTGGAAGGCGGCGTCGGAGCTGAATTGCACAAGCCGCTCGGCATATCGATCGTGGGCGGGCTGATCGTATCGCAGATGCTGACGCTGTTTACGACCCCGGTGGTCTATGTGGCGATGGACCGATTGCGCCGGCGCAAAGAGGCGCCGGCTCCTGGGTTCGCCCTGGTGGCCGCGTCCGCTGGCACAACGAGATGACTGATAGGTTGAGATAAGGTTACGTTTCGCCGGCGGCCGCTCGCCGGCACGGCGCCGGCTGACATTTCACTCGTCACAAACGGCCGGCAAAAGATGATCGAGCCATGCTCTTCCACGTCGCCACGCGCCTGCGCCCGTATTCAACCTCCGCTCGCCTCGCCGCAGCGATCGCCGCCGGCGGATTTCTGTTGAGCCTCCTCGCGCCAGGAGCCCGCGCCGCCGAAGCGCCCCCTCTCGTCGAATTTGTCTTCACCTCCGACGTGCATTTCGGGATCACCCGCGGATACTTCCGCGGCGGCGCCAACGTCGATGCCAAGACCGTCAATGAGGCGCTGGTGGAGACCATCAACCGCCTGCCGGGCGCCGTGCTGCCCGACGACCATCAGCTGAAAGCGGGACAGCCCGTCGGCCCCATCGACTTTGTCGCGATCACCGGCGACATCGCCAACCGGCAGGAACTCTATCCGGTACATATCCAGAGCGCGGCCGCATCCTGGAAGCAGTTCGAGACCGTCTATATTGACGGACTCACTCTCAAGGACCGCGCCGGAAGCCCCACCCAGCTCCTCATCGTGCCAGGCAATCATGACGTCTCCGACGCGATTGGCGCTCCAAGCAAAATGCTTCCAGCGACCGACGCCACCTCGCTGACCGAGATGTACAACCGCATGATGCATCCGGCCAAGCCCCTGACCCCGGACACGTACAATTTCGCAACCGACAAGATCAACTACTCCCGAAACTTTGGCGGCGTGCACGCAGTCTTTCTCACCATGTGGCCCGACACCATCGAACGCGCCTGGATGGAAAAGGACCTCAAGAACGTATCCGCATCCACGCCCGTTTTCATTTTCTGCCACGATCAACCCGATCTGGACACCCGCCACCTCACCAATCCCAACGGCAACCACAGCATCAATCGCACGGATAACTTTGAGAATGTCGTTTCCGACATCTGCGCGGACGGGCCGACGGCCGACGCGCCGACCACGATTGAACAGCGCGCCTTGGTCGCCTTTCTCAAGGCCCACAAGAACATCGTCGCGTACTTTCACGGGCATTCCAACTGGACTGAGTACTATACATGGAAGGGTCCGGACGACGACATTGCGCTCAACGTGTTTCGGTCGGACTCGCCGATGAAGGGCAAGACAGGCGCCAAGGACGAAACCAAGCTGGCGTTTGAAATCGTCATCGTCGACGCCGCCGCGCAAAAGATGACCGTCCGCGAATGTTTGTGGGACAAGCATAAGCGGGAGAACCCCGTGTCGGCTCCGGTGGATTGGGGCATCTCGACCACGGTCTCGATCGCGCCGCGGCAATAGGTTGGTGGCCAAACGGTTCCATAGGCATCTGCTTCTAGTCCCGGTTCCGCCCTAAATAGGCGGGCCCGCCCGGGCCAGGACGGCTCTCCTCAGAGGCGCATCGGCCACTCCGATGCAACCGGGCTCTTTTGCCGGGGTCTAAGTGGGGTTATATGACCAAGGACAAAGCGTACAATCCAGCAACAACCGGAGGCCCAAAACCGGTTCAACCCGTGACACATCCAGCGGCTTCCCATGCATCCAATCCTTCTGATATCCGCCGCGAGCGTCCGCCCGCGGAGACACAAACTCCGCAGGGCCCCCAAGGTGGTCCCCGCTAGGAATCGCTCCCTTCGCCCCGCTTCGCGTCTCTCGGGCCGGCGCCGGGCGCCGTGAGTTGCCCGCACTCCCGCGCAACCAATAGCCCCTCCCAAGCGTTATATTCTGCATCACTCCAGTCCCAACGTGCGATCGCCATGAAAACATCCCGTCTCGTTCTCTCGCTCTCCGCCGCGGCCGCTTTGATTCTCGCCGTCGGTTGCTCTACGCCGGCCAGCCGTATTCGCGACAACCCCGCGGCCTTCGCCGCCCTTTCTCCCCATGACCAGGCCCTTGTCCAAGCCGGACAGGTGTCGATCGGGATGAACATGGAGGCGGTCAAGCTCGCCATGGGCGATCCGGACCGTGTCACGACCCGCAACGACGCCAGCGGCGAGTCTCAGGTTTGGCACTATGTAGTCTATTACGACAACGGCATCTATCTCTACTCAGGCTATTACCACCGCGGCTGGCGCCGGGGTGGCGGATGGGGTGGCGGGTGGTGGGGAGGGCCGGCCTATCCGTACTACCTCGACTATCCGAATCGTGTCGCCCACGATCGCTTCCGGGTCGAATTCCACAACGGCGTGATCTCGTCGATCTCCCAGGAAAATCCGCCCGCCTAGTCCGCCGATGCTGTTGAGCAACATAAATGCAACTCAATACAGCCACGTTAATTGCACTAATCGTAAAAGGGACCCATTTGCGTCACCGACCGGTCACATCTAGCGTCTCTAGTATCAAGCTCCCATTTAAAATGAAAACCAATCGATTCATCCCGGCGGCCGTGTTCGCCACGGCGGCCCTCATCGCACCCTCTGCCTTCGCGCAGAATGCCGCGCCGACGCCCGCCCCGAACGAGGTGGTCTACACGCCGACGCTCCCAACACCGACCGAATTAGTCAACGGCGCCAGCAGCCAAGGCGTCAAAGTGACCAAGGTCGATCAGTCCAATGGCCAAGTGGTCGTCACCTACGCCTATCCGAACGGCCAGGTCAACACGGTCGCCTACCAAGTCCTTCCCAGCGGAGGCTCGGCCCCCGCGCCGTCCTCGCCTGCTCCGGCCGTCGCCGCGGCTGGCACTTCGACCGTGGTCTACCAGACCGCTCCCGCTTACTACGCAGGACCCGCCTACTACCCGGGCTATACCTACGGGTATCCGGGCTACTGGCCCCTGTATCCGGCGGCGGTCGGCATCGGCATCGGCCTTGGATTTCACGGCGGCTGGGGCTACCACGGCTGGGGCGGCGGCTTCCGCGGTGGCTGGCACCGCTGAACTGAGCGCACTCTGAATTAAGCCCGGCGCACGCCGGCATACCGAAGACCGCGGACGAGAGTCTGCGGTCTTTTTTTTAACAAGGAGAGATCGGCGCTCCGAGATGATGCGAAGATCACCGCGCGGCGAAACTACGCCAGCGCTCCAGCGGTAGATTGGCCACCGCGATGACCGCCAGCTGGCTTAAGACGAAAGCGCTCAGCCACCAGAAGGCGGCTTCCGTGAAGCCGTAACTGTGCAGGCCGATCCCAAGCATGTTCGTCCCGAACCAGCTCCAGCTCGTGACGATATTGCCGAAGACCGCCAGGCACATGAGGCCCCGCTGACGGACCATACCGCCCCAGCGGGCGTGAAGGATGAGCGCATTCCAAAGGACGATGATGAGGGCGCCGTTTTCCTTCGGATCCCAGCCCCAGAAGCGGCCCCAGGATTGGTCGGCCCAAATGCCGCCGAGGACCGTGCCGACAAAGCTGAAGAGCGTGGCGAAGCACACGATGCCGTAGACCATGCGCGCCAGCGAATCGGCGGTCGCCCGGTCCAGAGAGCGGGTGAAGACGCCGCGGAAAATATAGATCAGGCCCAGCATTCCGGACAGAAACGTCGCCGCATAGCCCGTGGAAACGGCCACGACATGCGTGCCGAGCCAGAAGTTGGAATCGAGCACCGCGCGCATCATTTCGAGCGTGTCGCCCGCCAGCGCCAGATGGTGCGCGATCAGGAGCGTGGCAAAGCCGATCAATCCCGCCGAAGCGCTTCCGATGCCATTGCGGTAGACCGATTCGAGGATCAGGCACAGTCCGACCGATCCCCAGCCGATGAACAGCGCCGAGGAGTAAAGATTGGTGACGGGCGGCCGGCCCTCCAGCCACATCCGCGTGGCAATCCCCGAAGTGGCCACCACCCACGCTACGGCAACGAGCGAAAAGGCCACGCGCCCCAGGGTTTCGGGCCAGCGGAGCCAGGAGACGATCGCGATCAGGAACGCGGTCACATAGAGCAGCATGCTCGAGTAGAAGGGCTGGGCCGCGTTGAAGCGCATCTCGACCTCACACTTGCGCAGCTCGCGGGCGAAACGCCGCTCGAGGCTCTCCCTATAAAGAGTGACGAGGTGATTGAATTGCTCGGGTTGCTGCTGCTTCCACGCAAATCCCATTCCCGCGTAGGCCAGGGCGGTCGGGTCCAATTGTCCGCGCCCAAAACTTTCCAACAGTCCCTGCCCCGCCGTGTGCCAGGCGTTGGGATCGGCGGAGTCCTCATCGGGCGGCACCGCCAGGATGTCCGTGCCCTCGGCCATCGAGAGAAACCTCTGACCCTGCGCAACGATGGCCTGCGCCGCCGCCTCGTCGTGCGGCTGGCCCGCCTCCTTGGCCCGAACCGCAGCCACTCCCTTGGGCAGCTGGTCCTGGAGGCGGAGCAATTCGTTCAGAAAGTCCGGCGAATCCGCCGGCGCCAGCGCGTGCTCCAGATGAATATAGTGAGAGAGGTTTGCCCGCAGCTGAAGGACGGACCGTTGAAACGGCGTCCGCGCTTGCGGGTCCACGGGATCCGCGAGCTTCGCCTGACTCTCGATCGAGGCGAAGAAGGGCTGAATCTGTTTGAAGGAATAGCTCTGCAGCCCAGGGCTCTCGTTGCCGCCGAATCCGAGGCCGCCCACCAGGAGTTTTCGCTCGTGGTGCTGGGCGAAGGCATCTTTCCCGACGAGGGTCATCAGGTCCGGGTTATCGATGGTAAAGATCTCGTAGCTATCCGCCTTTTCCGGAGCGAAGAAAACATCCAGGAGCCATTCTTCCGCGGTCAGGTGGGCGCCGTCGGGCAGCGCCAGGGCTTGCTTGCCGTAAATCATCAGCAGCGAACTGCGGGCAATCGTGTCGAAGGGCTTGATCCGCCCGTCGGCGAGAACCGGCAGGCGGCTGAAGCCGGTCACGTCCATGGCACCCGGATTGCGGGGAGGCAGCAGCGTTGCCGCAACCGCGGCAACAGCTGCCAGGGCGGCGATCCAAGGGAGGCGGGACTTCAGGGAGTTCATGCGGCGGCAGTGGCTTGGGCGGCTTTCGCGTTCCGGCGTGTCGCGAATCGGGCGAGATGGAGCAGGAATTGCAGGACAAGACCGAAGGCAATCGTCCCGCAGGAAATGTAGGGTATGAGCCAGCTAGGATTGCGCACGACCTGAAGCACCGTCGCGTGGTCGTCATTGGGATCAAAGCTCGCCTGATAAAACGTCAGCCCCTGATACCGCAGCGGATTGTTCATGTAGATCAGCGCCTCCCTGCCCGAGTCGACCCCCGGCGCGGTGATGCGAACCCGGCTGGAGAAATTCTTCGGAATATCGGTTCCTGGGTAAATATCGTGGCTGAATTTCAGCAGCGTGAGCGAATAAGGCTGGTAATCGCGGGCTGGCCTCAGAGCCAGCTTCCAGCTGCGGCCGCCATATTCGAAACGCTGCGGCGGCATGCCCTGGAGCGTCAAGAGATCGGCCGCCATCCACGTGCCCAGAGATCCTTCGGGTCCGATCAGTTCGAAGAAGGCGGTCGGCAGATTGCGCTCATTTTCCTTATAGGTAAGGGCCAAAGGCGTGGCTATGAGCTCCGTTCCGTAGCCCTGCGTGGCAGGGGAAGGCGGCGCACCCGGAACCTGCGCGCGCCTCTGCAGATCGGAGTTGGGATAATAGGCCTTCGGAATCACTCGGAAAGGAAGGACCGGGCTTTGAACCGGCCGGCCCTCGGCGAGAAGCTTTTCCGGAATGGCCACGACGAGATCGGTTTTCGGATCGGTCGTGTCGATAATCGCCAGTTCGTTGAGGCGGTCGCTCTCGGCAAAGTTCTTGGTCTCGCCTTCTTCGAGGCGCATTTGGAATTCCTGCTGGACGATTCCGGAAAGCAGTTCACCCACCAGGAGCAGTATCAAGCCGGAGTGCACGAGCCAAATGCCCGCCTTCCTCCAGGTGGGGCGCAGGCGCGAGAGATGGGCCGAGAGCAGATTCGCCAGCAGCACGCCCCCGATCAAGTATCCGCCCGGAAATACGGGGATCGCCATCTCTCCAAAGCGGGCAAACACGAACAGCGAGTGAAAATACTTCTCCTGCACGCCCCAGACTCCCAGCTGCACCTGATCGAGCGTGGCCGCAAAGACCAGGATGATGGAGAGAACGAGGAGGACGACTGTCAGCTTGAGCGAAACGAGGAAGTCCCGGAATCCCTTGAGAAAAGCCATGGTGTTCTAGGGAGCGTGCACAGTCCCTAGGAACTCTAGAAACTTTGGCTTCGCCGCCGAAACCAGCGCGTTGGGCCCCGTGAGTTTGAAGAACCAGGTCGCTCCATTGTAGGGCACAATCGCGGCCACAATCCGATCGCCTAAGCCGGTGCCCGAAGCCAGATCGACGACCGACAAAGTCAGGCCATGGGAATTCAATCGCGTGATGGTGGAGGCAAGCTCCGACTCGGCGAGCGGGGCCAGCCCGACCTGCCCGCGCCAGCGGTTCACGTTGGCGAGTTCGCCGCCTACCTCTCCCGAAAACGCTGTGATAGAGAGGTCTGCTTCGCCGCCGGCGCCGGGAACCGCATAGCTTCCCTTCCGCATGACAGAAGCCGTCTGCTGCCTCCAATCAGAAGGGGCGGTCCATTCGAGCGGGGGTCCGCCGGCGGTTGGCACGGCCATTGAGGCCATGGAACCGCCGCCCGTCGCCGCTGCGCCTGCGCCCACAGCCGCGGCGCCAGCCGCTGGACCGGCCATGCCTGATCCTGTCGCCGCACCGCTTATCGGCGAACCCGCGGGGGGCTCGGCCGCCGCAGCATCCCCTTCGGGGGGCCGGATCGTTTTGAGAAACTGAGTGAAGTCCGGTTTGGCCGCCACGACCAGCGCATCCGGTCCCGTCAGTTTGAAGAACCAAGAGGAACCGTTCCATGGAACGATCGCTCCGAGGATTCTCTGGCCGCCAGCTGAGGCGGGCGCCAAATCGACAAACGTCAGGCTGAGTCCATTCGAATCGAAGTGCGTTGTCGCCGATGGAAGATCCGCGGCGGGCAACGGCGGAAGCATGATTTGCCCCCGCCAGCGATTGATATTGGCCAGTTCCCCTCCTGACTCGCCCGGAAATGCCGTGATGGAGAGGTCCCCTTCGCCGCCGGCGCCGGGAACCCCGTAGGTGGCTTTGCGCATGGCCCCGGGCGGTTTCGATATCCATGTGGACGGGGCCGTCCACGCCAACGACGGCCCGCTTGCGGTGGCGACGGGCGTTCCCGCCATGCCGCCGCCTCCCGCGGAAACGGGACCCGAAGCGGCGGGCATTTCTCCGTTGGGAGGACCGGGAGTCTGCGGCACCGGGTCCGCCTCCTTGGGCACCCGGTACACGGCCACCTTTGGATCGCCGCAGCCGGCGACCCATAGAGTCGTGACGAGGACAAGACCGGAAGCGAACGCGCGCGTAACCATGAAACCGGACACGCTCGCGCCGATTGGCTGAAAGTTCAATCCTCTTTGGCGCTCGCCACCCATCCCACGGGCCCGGATGGCCTTGGCCGCGAAGCGTGCCGGTGCCGGCCCTACCACCAACCCCTCGCTTCGGCGCACCGCAGGGCCTCATCAAGCGGCGGGAGGTAGGGATGCCACATTCGTTCCCATTCCAGGCTGAGCGGACCGGAATAATTGTCCGTGCGCAGGACATCCAGGAGGCGCGCGATCGGAAATTCACCGTCGCCGGGGAGCACGTAAGTGACGGGATGCCGGGCGCTCGGGCGGCTGACGCTGTCCTTCACATGGATATGCGCGACCAAGGGTCGGATGGCGCGCCACGTGTCAACCGGGTCTTCCCCACGTCGCCAGGTATGATGGCTGTCCCAAAGGATCGCGGTGCCCGGAGCCGCTTCCGCAAAAGCGAGAATCGAAGCGGTATCGGTGAGCGAGTCGTGGGTCTCCACCATGAGATCGGCCTGCCAGCCGCGTTCGCGACGAAGATTCTGCCAGTCGCGCGCCGCCGCTGCTGCCAACGTGGCGGCCTGCGCCGGGTCGGCCGCCTTGCCGTCAAATGCCCGCAAACAACGCACCCCCAGCGCCTCGGCCCAGGGAAGAAATTCGAGGAAGCGTTCCCGTTCAGCGGACGCGCCCGTCGCCAAGCCCCAGGAGGTGTCGAGGGACACGATCCGGACGCGGCAGTCCCGCATCCTCTCCGCCAGGGCGGCTGGGGATCCGTAGGTAGCCGCGAGCAAGCTCGGAAGTTCGAGCGTTCCGCACAAAGCGCGCAATTCAACCGCGGGGATCTGATGGCGTTCGGCGAGGGCGATGGTGTCCTCGAGAGTGAGCTCCGGACACCCCAAGCTGGAGAAGGCGCGCGTGAATGGCATGCAGCAAAGAGTGCTTAGGTGAGTTCAATGTCGACGACCCGAGCGCAGCAAGCAGCATGGAATACCGTGATGCGATTCAGAAATAGCGAACCGTGAAGCCGTTCTCCCGCCGGACGCACGTGCTCCAATGGATCGACCGCCGTGTGGGCGTGCCGATTTGCTGGCTCCTGACGATCGCACGCCGTGTGGGGGACCTCTTTTCCAGGGAGACCGCCGGGATGGCGGGCCCGCGCCCATCCGGCACAGGCTCGCTTCTCTTCGTCAAGTTCGCCGAGCAGGGGTCAACGGTCCTCGCGCACGGAGCGATCAGCGAAGCGGTGGCTCGGGTCGGGCGCGACCGCGTGCACTTCCTGGTTTTTGAAGAGAACCGCTTCATCGTCGATCTCCTCGGCTTGATCCCGGAATCGAACGTCCACGTGATTCGGACGCGATCGTTTGGGGCGATGGTGACGAGCGCCGCGCATTCCCTTTCCCATCTGCGCCACCTTCGGATCGATGCCTGCGTGGATCTTGAATTTTTCAGCCGATTTTCGGCCGCGGTCTGCTACCTGATAGGGTCGGCGACGCGAGTGGGTTTTCACACCTATTTCGGGGTAGGTCCGTACAGGGGCAACCTTTTCACCCACCGGGTGCTCTACAATCCCCACCTGCACACGAGCGCGACCTTCTCGAGCCTGGTCCGCGCGCTCGACGTAGGTCCCGCTTCGCTTCCGGCCTTTGACGCGCTGCCGACTGTCCCACCGGCCCTTCCCCGCTTCCAACCCGCCGAGTCCGAACGAGCCGATGTGATTCGAATTCTGAGCACCCTAGGCGTCACGGAGGACACCCGGCTCATCCTCCTCAATTCGAACGCGAGCGACCTGCTGCCCCTTCGAAAATGGAACGCCGCAAATTATGTCGATTTGGCGCGCCGCTTGATAAGTGCTTTTCCGGAAGTGCATATTGCCTTCACAGGGGGCGCCGACGAGGCCGCGGCCAGCGAAGCGCTCGCGAGAGAAGTGGGATCGGCGCGCGCCCATTGCCTTGCCGGCCGGACGACCCTTCGACAGCTGCTCGTTCTCTGCGGATTGTCCGAGGTTCTCGTGACGAACGACAGCGGCCCCGCACACTTCGCCGCCCTGACCGAAATCGACGTGGTCGCCCTCTTCGGACCCGAAACACCGCTTCTCTTCGCCGCCTCGGGTCCGCGAAGCCACACCCTGTGGGCGGGCCTTGTGTGCAGCCCCTGTGTCAACGCTTTCAACAATCGCCAAACCGCATGCACGAACAATGTCTGCATGCAGCGGATTACGGTGGACCAGGTGCTGGATAAAGTTTCCTCCATCTACCGCCTCCGCGCAGCGCGGCCGGCCTCGGCCGCCACCACCTAAGAAACCTAACTCCCCGGATCTTCGCTGCGCACCGGCAGGCGTCCGTCCGCAAATTCGATTCCGAGGCTGCGTCCGCCTCCGACGCCCGCTCGCCGCAAGACGGGCGCTCCATTTTCGTCACGAATGATGGCAAAGCCCCGGTTAAGCACCGAAGCCGGGCTGGCGGCCTGCAACCGCTTCCACAGCGACAAAAGCCTGTGGGATTCGATGCGCACGCGCGTCTCCGGCGAAGCCCGCTCCAAACGCGCCCCGACTCGGGCGAGCCGATGCCGATGCCCATGAAGAGAGGCCTGAAGGGCGGCGCGCAGGCGATTGGAAAAATCGTCCAGCCTCAGGTAGCCCCTCTCAACCTGCGCCGCCGGCGTCAGCAGCCGCAGACGAGAGGCGGCGTGCGCCACACGCTCCCGTGCCCGGCGGACTGCTTGATCGACACCCGTCGTGAGCGCTGAAGCCGCCGCGGCGGTCCGCTCCAGCGCCTTCACCCAATGGCTCGAGATGAGCTCGGCCGCGCCGCTTGGGGTCTCGGCGCGCAGGTCGGCCGCCAGATCGCACAGGGTAAAATCGATCTCATGGCCGACCGCTGAAATGACCGGAATGGGCGAGGCTGCCACCGCGCGCACCAGCACTTCCTCATTGAACGCCCAGAGGTCTTCGATGCTGCCTCCGCCGCGCCCGACGACCAACAGGTCGAAGAGTCCCAAACGCGCCGCGAATTCCACCTGAGCCGCCACTTCGGCCGCCGCCTCCGCACCCTGCACCTTAGCCGGCAGGATCACCAGGCGCCCACGCCATCCCCGGCGCTGGAGGATGCGTATGAAATCCTGGACCGCGGCTCCCGAGGGCGAAGTAACGAAGCCAATCGTCCCCGGCATGGCAGGAATCGCCCGTTTCCTTTCGGGAGCGAAGAGGCCTTCCTCGCCCAGCTTGCGTTTCAACGCCTCGAATTCCCGCTGCAGGCGGCCGACTCCGTCCTCGATCACCGTCCTCACGATGAGCTGGTATTTTCCGTGAGGTTCGAAGACCGACAGTTGGCCGAGAGCGACGACCTGCATCCCATCGCGCATGCGAACCGACTGGCGCCCGGCGTCTCCCTTGAAGAGCACCGCGGGCAGCTGGGCCCCCGCGTCCTTAAGGGAGAAATAGATGTGCCCGCTGGACTGCGCCCGGAGATTCGAAACCTCGCCGCGAATCCAGGTGCTCCCGATGCCCCCTTCGATGAGCCGCTTGATCCTGCGGGTGAACTCCGTGACGGTCTGCGCCACGGTGCCCGGATCGGGAAGGCCCGGCTCAGGCTGGGCGGGACTCATATTTGCGGCGGAGCCGCTGAACCACCAGGACGGCCCCGGTGAGCACCGCGAGGCCGGCCGCGGCCAGCTTGAAATTTCCGTTGAGAATGCCCTGCCCCAGGACGATCGCCCCCACGGCCCAGGGAATCAGGCAGAGCCAGGAGACGATCATGAATGTCCGGAAGGGCACCTCGGCCAATCCGAGGAGGTAACACTGCACCGAATACGGAGGCCCCGGCGTCAGTCGCACGAGGAGCGTGATCGACAGGGCGTTGGCCGCGGTCGCGCGGGGCACCCGGTATCCATAACGCTCGAGGATTCGAGAAACCAGGGGCCTCAGCGCATAGCGGGCCAGCCAGTAGCTGAGAGCGAGGTTGAATGCGATCGCCGCGAGGGAGATCGCGATCACGCCGCCCAAACCGAGCCTGGGCGCAAAGACCTCCCCCGCGGGAATGGTGAATGCCAGCAGCGGCATTCCCACCGACGGCAGGATCGCCATGGCTCCGAAAAATGCCAACGGACCCGCCCCGCGGATGAGCTCGATTCCGCGCACCTCCAGCGGCTGGAATTCGAAACCCCGCAGAAGGAGCACCGCGGCGACGATCCCGGCGGCCGTGGCGATCGCCAGGGGCAGCAGGGGAAGCTTCCTTCGAGGCGACCGAGCGGGTGCGTCCATCGGGCGAGCTTGCGCGCGAGGGCGCACGACCGTCAAGAAATCGCAAAAGACGCCGCCCCCCGCCATCCGCGGCAGATCGCTCTCGCCCGAATGACGCCGCCGCGCTGGGATGCCGCCGTGAGCGTCGACGCATTCCATCCGGCCGGGAACCCTTCCGGAGGCGCCGCGCGCGGGGGCGCATGGCTGGCCGCGGTCTTCGCCGCCTGTATCGCGGCAGCCTTCTGGACCGCGAACGGAGTCGTTCGGCTCGACGACGGAGAGCGCGGCCCTTGGCATCACTATGAGGAATTGGCGGATGGATTCCTCCACGGACATACGTATCTCTCAGAAGCGCCGGATCCCGGGCTTCTGCGTCTGAGCGATCCCTACGATCCCGCGCTCAACGGCCCCTACCGGATGTGGGACGCGAGCCTGTACCAGGGCCGGTACTACCTCTATTACGGTCCGGCGCCCGCGGTTCTGCTCATGGCACCCTGGCAGGCGATCACCGGGCGGCCCCTCCCTCAGCGGCTCGCGGTCGCCGCGTTTGCCGTCCTGGGTCTTGCCGCGCTCGCACGGCTCCTATGGGAGGTCCGCGAGCGCCATTTCCCGGGGGTGTCGGGAGCGATCCTCGCCGGAGTGTTTGTCACCACCGCGCACGCTTCGTGGCTGCCCGTGATCCTCCGCCGAGCCGCGTTTTGGGAACTTCCCATTGTGGCGGCCGCGGCTCTGCTATGGTGCGCCCTGTATTTCGTTTGGCGCTTCCATTCCAGCGGCGGCCGGACCTTCTGGGCCGCGGCGGCCGGAGTCGCGCTCGCCGCGGTCCTGGGCTGCCGTGTGACCTACCTCTTCACCGCCGCCGTGGTCCTGGCGGCGCTTTGGATTCCGGCGAAGGCCCGAATTCCAGCCGGCTCCGAAGCCGTCGCCGAGAATCGCCGCAAGCCCTTTGCCGGCGCCCTGCTTGGTTCGGCTTTGGTCGCGGCGGGAGGCTTGGCCCTGCTCGGCTACAACATCGCCCGATTCGGGAAACCGCTCGAATTCGGGCAGAGTTATCAGCTGTGGGGATTCAACGAGCGCACAGTGTCCCATTTTTCCGCCGCCAATGTGCTCTTCAATGCGCGCCTCTATCTGTTTTCGGTGCCAACGCTGAGTCCCTACTTCCCCTTTGTCCGCTGCGTGTGGCCGGCGTCATTTCCCTCTGGATACATCGCCATAGAGGAGATGCATGGAATCCTCTTCGGCATGCCCTTGTTTCTCGCGGCGATCGCGGCGATCGCCTGGGTGCGGCGCCACCGCGCGCATCCCGGCGCGAAGCCTTTGGCGATCGTGATCGGCGCCGCTGCGGGTGCGGGGGTGCTTGGATTTGGCATCCTCCTGCTTTGGAACGGCGCCTGCTCCCGCTATCTCTGCGAAGCGGCGGCTGGATGGACGCCGCTGGTGGGGATTGGTCTGCTCGCCATCGCCGCGCCCGACCGTGAATCGCGGGCAGCACGAATGATACGCCGGTTGGCCCTCGCCGCCTGCGTATGGACCGTCGGCTATACCTGGCTCGCTTCAATCGAATTCCAATCCCTGTTCAAATATACCGAACCCGCGCTCTATGCTCCGTTGGCGCGCACCCTGGACGAACCCGCGGCCGTTTGGGCACGGGTGACGGGCCGGTCCTTCGGCCCGGTGGACCTGGACGTACGCATCACCCCTGGCATGCGCTCCGGACTTGCGGTTCTTCTGGAGACGGGCCGGCCCGCCATGCTGAACCGGCTGGTGGCGCGCCGCCTCGACGAAGCGCACGTTGTCTTCCAACTCCTCGCCGACGACACCGTGCTGCTCGAGACTCCGCCACTCCAGACCGATCACGGGCGCATAGCGCTTCGCGTCGAGGCCCCTTGGCTCTATCCTCCGGTCCAAAGCCCCTATTGGGATTCGCACCCCGATCCCAGAATGCGCCGGGAGCGCCAAAGCCGTCTCGCCCTCAGTTCGGGCGGGCGCACATGGGCCGTCTCGTTTCCGTATGGATTCGATCCGCTGGCTTTCGCCCCCAAGGCAAGCCGGCAAGGCCCTCCGGCCTGGATCAATTCTCTTCGATGGGAAGATCCCGGGCCTTAATACCCCGGCCGTGCGGCCCTCGCGCCTGCACCGGGATCGATCGTCAACAACCCGCTAAAGAGAGGCGACTTGCGAAATCGCGCTCGCTCGCTCCCGCGCTCCCGTCTGTGATGGGACGATGCCCGCCGCCACACCGAGCCGATTCCCGGCGCTTGTGCTTCCGCCGGCGGCGGCCCTCGCCTACGCTTTTGGTCACTTGGGTTGGTATCTGGGCACTCCGCTGGGCCGTGTCCCGGTGCTCGACGAACGGGAAAATATCGACCTGGCCCGCGCGATCGGCAGCGGGACGCTTGCCCATGAACCCTTCTACCGCGCGCTTGGGTACCCGGCAGTCCTCGCAAGCCTTCGATGGCTCGGGGTGGAGGGGAACGCCCTCTTCCCGGCCGCGCTCGTCCTTGGAGCCATCCTGCACGCGATCAATGCCGCGCTCGCGGCCAAAATCGCCGGCCGCTGGTTCGGACCTTCCGCCGGCCTGATCGCCGGCCTGCTCTGCGCGTTCGATCCGGTCCTTGTCCACTATGCCACGCAGGCACTCGACGCCACGCTAGGGCTGACCTTCTTTCTAGCAGGCCTGAATTTCCTCGCTGCCGCCGCGGCCGGCTCGCTCGGCGCAGCCTCCGCCCACGAAAAAAATCCCGCGCCTGCGTTCACCGGAGCAAGCCTGGCCTGGGCGCTGGCCACGCTGGTGCGGCCCAATTACCTGGCTGTCTGGGTGCTCGCACCCCTTTTTGCCGCATTCTGGGTTTGGCGCCTCAAACGGGGCGCGGATTCTCACACGGAAGCACCGGCGGGAGGTGCGGCCGCCGCTCTGGCCGGCGCGTGCGCCGGTGCGATTCTCTTCGCGGGCGCCGCGCTCATCCAGTGGCGTGTCAGCGGCGAGGCCGGGTTCCTCCCTTCGCAAGGTGCGTACAACCTGTGGGCGGCCAACCGGCCGGGAGCCAATGGCCGGTACTATTCCCAGCAGATGAGCCTGCCCCCGGAGCTTGCCGGACGCAATCCGGCGCGCATCGAGTCGATGATTCTGTACCAGAAAGAAACCGGACGGAGTCCCGACGACTTCGCCGCGATGAACGCCTACTGGCGCGCCCGCTTCTTCCGCGAGGCGGCCTCCCACCCCGTCCGCTGGCTTCGCCTCCTCGGGTCGAAAGCCTACTCGGCCGTCAACGACTGGGAGCAGTACAACAATAAGACCTTTTCTTTCCACAAGGCGCGCTCCCCGTGGCTGCGCTGGAATCCCCTTTCCTGGGGGCTCATTCTGGTGCCCGCCGTCGCCGGAGCGGCGCGGCTCGCCGGAGAGCCCGCAAGCCGGCAAGCCAGGGCAGCCCTTGCGGTCGCGCTGGCCGCGGCAGCCATGTGCACCGCCTCCCTGCTGCTCTTCTTCACGAGCGCCCGCTTTAGACTCCCGCTGGCGCCGCTGTGCGCGGTGCTGGCAGCGGGCGCCCTCGCTTCACCTTTCTTTTGGAGAACCTGGAGCCAGCCGGCCCGTCTCGGTCTAGGCGCTGCGGCCGCGTTCACCGCCTTCGCCGCATTCTCCAGGTTCGGCGGAGTTCAGGACAAGGCCACGTACGTTCAGGACCATGTCCTCCTAGCGCGCGCGGCCTACTCCGTTCAGGACGACGCCCTCGCCCTTTCAGAAGCCCGGGCCGCGCTCGCCCTCAGGCCGGGGCATCCGGACGCCATGCTCATCGCGCGTCAGGCCGCTGAAGCGCTCCGGGCGGCGGCGCCCTCGCCATGAGGTCACCCCTTCCTCATGCCCCGCTCTGGCTGGCCTGGGCCCTGGCTGCCGCCGCCTGCTTCTGGACGTCCAACGGCGTGGCGCATTGGCAGTCTGATCCGGGCAACGCCTGGCATCACTACGAGTACCTGACGGAGGGTTTCGCCCACGGCCATACCTACCTCTCGCTCGCTCCGGAGGCCGCCCTCCTCAAGCTGAAGGATCCGTTCGATCCGGATGCGAATCTGAACTACCGGCTCTGGGACGCCTCCCTGTATCACGGAAGGTACTACCTCTACTACGGGCCCGCCCCGGCCGCGACGCTGATGCTCCCCTGGCGCATGGCCACGGGGCGAGAGCTGCCGCAGCGCCTGGCCACGGCCGCTTTCGCGGCGCTGGGCCTGCTCGCCCTCGCCCTCCTTCTGCTGGAGACGCGCCGCGCGTGCTTTGCCGATGCCTCCGACTGGGTGCTGGCGGCCACCCTGCTGATCCTTTTTCACGCCTCCTGGCTGCCGGTGGTGCTGCGCCGATCGGCGGTGTGGGAGCTGCCGATTGTCGCAGCCGCCGCATTCCTCTGGTGGGCGCTCCTGATGCTTTGGAAATTCCATGCCTCGCGCGGACAGGCCGTCTGGGCCGCGGCAACGGGGCTGGCGCTCGCGCTGATGATGGGTTCGCGCGTTACCTCGGTGTTCGCGGCCGGCGTCATCACCCTTCTGCTGTTCGCGCCGGTGGAAGCTGAGGCGACCGAAAAGCGCTCCGTGCGGTGGAGAAGCGCCGCCGTGGGCGCCCTGGTCGCGGCCGCGGGCGGCCTCGCGCTGCTCGCCTACAACCACATCCGCTTCGGCAGCTGGCTCGAATTCGGCCAGAGCTTTCAGCTGTGGGGAATCACCGAAGAACGCCATACGCAGCACTTCCGCCTGTCGTATGTCCCTTTCAATGCGTGGCTGTATTTATTCTCGCTGCCGCAGCTGAGCCCATACTTTCCCTTCACCCGCGCGGTATGGCCGGATTCCCTTCCGGGCGGCTATCTGTCGATTGAGGAAATGCATGGCGCCCTCCTCGCCATCCCAGCCCAGCTGCTCGGCCTCGCCGGGCTCGGATGGGCGTTCGCGCGCCGCGGCCAGGCGGCCGCCCGGCCGCTGTGTCTGGTGCTCGCGGCGGCCTCCGCCGCAAGCCTCATCGCCGCGGGAATTCTCTTCTGCTGGGCCGGCGCATGCTCGCGCTACATCCTCGAACTCTGGTCTGGATGGACCGTCGTCAGCGGCGTTGGATGCCTGGTCCTTCTTCCCGCGCGGCGCCTGGCGCTCGCAGCGGCATTCTGGACGGTCGCCTACGTCTGGCTCGCCTCGGCCGACTTTCGGGCCTTCATGCGCCAAACCAACCCACGGGTGTACGCGGCGGCCGCGCATCTGCTCAACTATCCGAGCCAGTGGGCCGCCGAGCGCCAGGGAATCGTATTCGGCCCGGTCGATGTGAAGATCCAAATACCCCAGGAGGCGCGGTCCGCCGCCGCGGCCGGCGGCCCGAACGGGACTTCTAGCGCTCCGCGGCGCTTCGTGCTGATCGCGAGCGGGCGTCCGGCGATGGTCAACCAGCTGGTCATCGAGTTCACCGATCCACGGCATGTCCGGCTAAGTCTCGTCGAGAACGATTTCATCATCGTGAGCACAGCCGACCTTCCGGTGGATTCGGGAACCGTGAGCGCCCGGTTGGAGGCTCCCTGGCTCTACCCGCCGGCCGCCCATCCCTATTGGGACACCTACGATCCGGGGATGCGCTTGGTCCTCCAGACGCGCTTCGCGCTCACGACCTCCGGTGGCACGGCCGTTCGAAATTCGACCTATTGCTTCGATTCGGTCCGCTTCGAACCGGTCGTGCGCACCCGCGCGCTGGCCGAGGCCGGTGCTCCCTGGGTCGAAGCGCTCGAGCAGCTCCGAATGCGGCCATGAAAAGCTTCCGTTTCCACGCACCGGCCGCCATCTTGGCGGCGACTTGCGCATGAAACTCTCCATTGTTATTCCCTGCTACAACGAGGCTAAGACGATCCGCACGCTGGTCGAGCGGGTGCGGGCCGCCCCCGTCGCGGACAAGGAGATCATTGTCGTCGACGATTGCTCGCGCGACGGCACCAGAGACCTCCTGCGCACGCAGATCGCTCCTCTGGTCGACCGCGTCCTTTACCATGAGGAGAACCGGGGCAAGGGGGCCGCTCTGAGGACGGGTTTCGCGGCCGCGACCGGCGACATCGTCATCGTCCAGGACGCCGACCTCGAATACGATCCGCACGATTACCTCAAGCTCATCCAGCCGATCGTCGACGGCCGGGCGGACGTCGTATTTGGCTCGCGTTTCATGGGAGGGGAGCCCCACCGCGTCCACTATTTCTGGCACATGATCGGCAACAAGTTCCTGACCCTGCTCTCGAACATGTTCACGAACATCAACCTCACGGACATGGAAACCTGCTACAAAGTGTTCCGCCGTGACGTGCTCCAACGGATACAAATAGAGGAGGATAGGTTCGGTTTCGAACCGGAAATCACCGCCAAGGTGGCCAAGCTGCAGGTGGTGATCTTCGAGGTCGGGATCGGGTACTACGGCCGGAGCTACGCCGAGGGCAAAAAGATCGGTTGGCGCGACGGATTCCGCGCCCTTTGGGCGATTCTAAAATACAACCTCTTCCGCTGAGGCCGCCGCCGGGACCGGCGGCAGGCTGGCGACGCTTTCCGGACCATGCTTCCCGAAACCTTCCTCTGCCTCCTGCTCTTTCTGGGGATGGTGCTCGGTCTCTCCCGGCCGTGGGCGGGCCGCCTCGGCTTCACTCCTGCCGAGACCCTGGTCGCCGGCGCCGCGCTCTCCCTGATCGTGCTCTGGTTCGCAGGGTGGGCGTTCTATTTGGCGCGCGCCCCTGCAGGCGCTCTTTGGATCCTTCCCGCCGCCGCGGCTGCAGCCCTCGTTTGGGACCGGCGTGCCGTGACCGCGCTCGCGCGCGATCCTGAGGCGGGGAGCCTCATGGCCGGACAAGCCCTCGTCACGGCGTGGGGGCTGTGCTTGCTTCCCTTCATCCGCAGTTTCTCAGGGGGCGCGTGGATCGGCGATTGGTTCGAGCACTGGGAACGCACCCTCGCCCTCCTGCACCATTGGCCGCACCAGCATCAGTTTCTGGACATATATTCCATGCCCGCGCGGCCGCCGCTCGCCAACGTGGTGAGCATGATCCTGCTCGGACTCACCCAGGAGGATTTTGCGCATCAGCAGATCATCACGACCGCGTTCTCAAGTCTCGCCTATCTGCCAGCCGCGCTGCTGGCCCGGCGTTTCGCCGGAAGCGAGATTTCCTCTCATGGCCCGGCGGATACGCCCGACCGTGCGTCCCGCATCCTGACTGTCTTGTTCCTGCTCAATCCGCTGTTCGTCCAGAATGCCACGTTCCCTTGGACCAAGCTTGCTGCGGCATTCTTCGTGCTCGCAGGACTGTATTTCTTCCTCCGCAGCCTGGACGCGGGCGGCTTCCGAACGCCGGCTCCGGCGGTTTGCGGAGCGTGCCTCGCAGCGGGAATCCTGGCCCACTATTCCGCAGGGCCCTACGTGGTCACGCTTGGCGCCGCGTGGCTCATCCTCGGTTGGTCCAGGCGCGGCAACCCGGCCTATTGGCGCGCGACCGTGATCGCCGGGGCCACGGGCGCCTGCGTTCTGGCCTCCTGGTTCGCCTGGTCGCTGGCCGTCTACGGATCGTCCGCCACGTTTCTCAGCAACACCAGCGTGACCTCCCTCGGCAGCTGGCAGGGAAGCCATCTCGAACGGATCGTGCTCAATGTGCGCGACACCCTGGTGCCGCATGTGCTGCGTCCCGTCGACCGGTGGCTCATTCGCCAGACCAGCCCCTGGGGTTATTTGCGCGACGTCTGCTTTCAGTGCTATCAGCTCAATCTCCCGCTGGCCATCGGAAGCCTTGCCTGGATCGTCGTCGCCCGGGAGGCCATTCGCGCCGCGGCCTCGGCGCCGACCAGACAGTGGATCTTTTGGACCGGCTGCCTGACGTGTTTCGTCGTAGGCGGCATCGCCGTTTACGGCGACCGGGACGTTTGGGGACTCGCGCACCTGTGCCTCCAGCCCGTCGTGCTCCTGGCGCTGGCTTTTCTCGCGGCGCGCTGGCAGCACCTCGGACCCATCTGGCGGGGGGTCATCGCGGTCGGAGCGACGGTGGATCTGTGCCTGGGCATCGCCCTCCACTTTGCCATCCAGGACCTTGCGCTTGACGAGCGGCTAAAGCCGGCTCCCAGGCTCGACGAATTTCCCAAGACCTACACCGCCGTCATGCGGTGGAACCTGAGCGACAAACTCCATTATCACCTGGTCTTCTTTAGCGATGTTTTGACCGTTCCGCGCGCGCTTGTGCTGGCGCTTCTCGCTGCGCTGCTCATCCTTGCGTTGCTTCGCTGCCGGAAGCCGTCAGGACCGGCGGCCCTCCAGCCTGCGCGAGCCGGCTGATGACGTCCATGTCCTCTTCAGCTCCCAATATTGCCGTCGTCGTTCCCGTCTTCAATGAGGAGGCGGTGCTGCCTGAGCTTTTTTCCCGCCTGCGGGCGCTCTTCGAAGCCAATGGAGACTGCCACTGGAGAGCGGTATTGGTGGACGACGGAAGCCGGGACCGTTCCGTCGAGCTCGTTCGGGCCGCGAGCCGCGAAGATCCCCGTTTTGAGCTCGTCGAGCTCTCGCGCAACTTTGGGTTTCAGGGAGCCCTCGCAGCAGGGCTCGCCCGAGCGCGCTCCGCCGATGCCGCCGTCACCATGGACGCGGATCTCCAGGATCCCCCGGAAGTGATCCCGGCGCTCGTCGATGCATGGCGGAAGGGCGCGGACGTCGTGCGGGCCGTTCGGAATTCCCGCCAAGAAACGGGCCTCCGGCGCTTGGGATTTGAGCTCTTTCACCGGTTCTACGGTCGCATGGCCGACTACCCGATTGAGCCCAACACGGGAACCTTCGGATTGCTCGGCCGGCCCGCGATTGAAGCCTTTCATTTGTTGCCCGAGCGCCACCGCTTCTTCCCCGGTCTTCGCGCGTGGATTGGGTTCACGACGGCCGACGTTGTCTACGATCGTCAGGAACGGGCCGCCGGGAAACCCCAGCAGACTTTCCGCCGCCTTGTGCGCTACGCCTTCGACGGATTGTTCAGCTTCTCCTACCTTCCCCTGCGCCTGCTGACCTACACGGGAATGTTCGTCAGCGGACTTGGGTTTGCGCTCGGGCTGTTCTTTATCGTCAAACGGTTGCTGGGTATCGAAACCGCTGGAACCGGATTTACGACGCTGGTCTCCGTAGTCACCTTTCTCGGAGGAATCCAGCTCATGGGGATCGGTGTCCTCGGCGAGTACCTCGGACGCATTTACGACGAGGTGAAGCAGCGTCCCGTGTACCTCGTCAAGCCGCCCCCCAGATGACGGCGGTTCGCCGCAGCGGCATTGTGGCGCTCGCAGGCGCGTTGGCCCTGGCGATCGCCGCCGTCATTCTGAACACACCGGCCCTGGCTCCCGGTGCCTTCAACTGGGCGGAACCGGGCAACGTGGCAGCCGCGCTCGCGCAAGGCCGCGGATTCTCCGATCCGTTTGGCGGAGGGACTGGCCCAACCGCCTGGGTTCCGCCGCTTCCGGTGGCCCTCGAGGCCTCGGTATTCCTTGCCTTCGGCGTCAAGACCGCCGCCTCGGCCAAGGCGCTCGTGGTGATCTCCACCTGCGGCTTGGCGGCCGCCAATGCCCTCCTGGTTTTCGCCCTCCGGCGGAGCGCCACCCCTTTGGCGATCATCGCATCGGCCGTCTTCGTGGGTCTTTCCATCGGTCTCTCCGACGGACCCATGCGCGTCCTAAGTGAAGCGTGGCTGGACCTGCTCCTGTCAGCCGCGCTTCTGTGGGCAGCCCTTGAGGTGGGAGGCGAATCCCGCCACGGCGCCAGCCGCGTGCTCGTGGTGGCTTCAGCTGCTGCGGCGCTCACCGATGCCGGCCTGGCTTTGGCGGCTCTGGTGGTCGCCGCAGCCCTCGCCTTCGCCGCCCGCGATGAAGCCTTTGTGCGCCGGGCTGCCCTGGCTGCGGGCGCCGCGGCCGTTCTTTCGGCCGGAGCGTGGACGGCGCGGAATGCCGCTGTCTTCCACCGCCTCGTTCCCTTGAAGTCGAACTTCTGGTTCGAGCTCCACCTGGCCAACGTCGCGTCGGCCGATGGACTCCCGCGCGCCGAGACCGTCCTCCACTCGCTGCCTTTCTTCGACGCCGGCCAATTCGAACGCTACTCCAGTCTGGGCGAAATCAAGTACGTGGATTCATTTCGCGCGCCGACGATCGCAGCGATCGCCGCGGCTCCCTCTCATTTTGCCGCCAATATCGGACGCCGTCTGGCAAACGCCCTCATATTCTGCCGGCATGACGGCGGTGCTGTGCTCACTCGCGGACACTTTGACGCCGGGGACCTCCAGCTCCTGGCAGGCGCAGGCCTGCTCCTACCGGCAGGCGCGCCCGACCGGGCCTTTTGGACACGGATCGACATGCCGCCAGTCCGAGCGCGGGTGGCCGTCGGGGCCCTTCACTTGGCCGACCCAGACGGCGTATGGCGCAATTGGGCGGCTTGCCGTCTGGACTATGACGCGCAATTCGGAGGCATGACCAACCTGGGTGTAGGATTTCTCACCGCGGGAGTCCCCACCCTGGCACTCCTGCTCGCCGCGCTTCGCGGACGAGGCGGACTTCCACGATCCGCGCGATGGGCCGCGGTCATCGGAGGCGCGATGGCGCTGCCCTACATCCTCGTGAACCACAACGACCGGCACCAGCTCCCGCTTCTGGCGATGCAGGCCGTTGTCATGGGCACCTGTGTCCAGGCCTGGGTGGAACGGCCTCGGAAACCATGAGCCGTCGCGCCTCGCTCTTGGCCGCAGCCGCGCTGATCGCCCTGTACGGTTGGATGGCGGCGAGCGTCTCGCGCGACCACTCCGTCGTGGCCGATGAGATCGCTCACATCACGGCGGGTTACGCGTACTGGAAGACAGGCGATTTTCGCCTGCAGCCGGAGAATGGAAATCTCCCCCAACGATTGGGTGCCCTTCCGCTGCTCGCCATGGACGTGCACTTCCCGCCCCTCGACCAGGAGGCGTGGCGCACGGCGGATGTCTGGGAATTGGGCTTCCAGTTTTTCTATGAGCGCGGCAATGACTGCGCGCGGATCCTTCTGGCGGGTCGTTCGATGATCGCGATGGTCGGCATGGCGGGCGCGGCCCTCGTCTACGGCTGGTCGCTCCCGCTCTTTGGACCGGCCGGGGCCGTTGTCTCCACAGCTCTGTTTGCTTTCTGCCCCAATCTCCTGGCACACGGAGGCCTCGTCACTTCGGACATGACCGCCGCCTTCACCCTTCTGGCCGCGGTGCTCGCCCTGTGGCGGCTGCTCCACCGCGTTTCCTTCGGACGCATCGCGATGACGGGCGCAGCGATCGCCGCCCTCTCCCTGTCCAAGTTCTCCGCCCCCATGATCCTGCCGATCGCCCTGCTCCTGGCGGCCGCCCGAGCACGACACCGCGTACCCCTGCCCGTCGTCTTGGGTTTTGTTCATCGCCGGACTCGGGGCGCAGAGGCTGCAGCCTGGGGGGCCGGGTCTTGGGTGGCATCCGCCGCGCTCGCGGGACTTCTTGTTTGGGCGGCGTATGGATTTCGGTACGCGGCGATCGCCCCGCCGCCAATAGCGGCCGGCAGCCTGAGCCAGCCTTGGAGCACCGTCCTTCTGGAGACGCCACCGGTCGGCCATTTCACCCCTCAGGAACGGGCGCTGCTCCATCCGGGGATCATTCAGTCGGCCATTCGCTTCTCGCGGGATCACCGACTGCTTCCCGAAGGATGGCTGTACGGATTTGCCTACGTCTGCCGTTTCGCCCTTTGGAGGCCGGCGTTCCTCCTAGGCGAGTATAGCACAACCGGATGGCTCTCATTTTTCCCGATCGCCTTTGCCCTGAAGACGCCGCTCAGCGTATTCGGGATGGTCGCCCTCGCGGCGGTGTCATGGACGGCGGTCGGAAGAGCGCGCACGCCAGCCGCTCCGAAAAACCACCACCGCCGGCGGCTCGCCTACCGAATGGCTCCCCTGGCCGTGCTTTTCTGCGTTTACTGGGCGTTCGCCCTCACTAGCCATCTTGATATCGGCCTGAGGCACCTGCTTCCCATCTATCCGGTGATCTATATCGCGTGCGGCGCGGTCGCGCTCGGATTTCACCGGAGGGTCGCGGTGCTCCTGGCGGCGGGACTCGCGGCGCTCAATGCGGCCAGTTCCCTGGCCGCCCGGCCGGACTACCTCGCCTACTTCAACCCGCTCTTGGGAGGCGAGGCGGCCGCCTACAGGCACCTGGTGGACAGCTCCCTGGATTGGGGACAGGACCTCCCCGGACTGAAGCGCTGGCTCGACCGCAACCAGCGCCCGAACGAACCCTTATTTTTATCGTATTTTGGTTCCGGATACCCGCCAAGCTACGGGATTCACGCCACACGCCTCGCCGACGGCTATTTTGACCTCCGCAGCCGGCGGCTCCTTCCGCCGATGACCGGCGGCCTCTACTGTATCAGCGCGACCATGTTCCAGCAGGTCTACACGCAGGTGCGCCACGGCTGGACCCCCGAGCACGAGCGCCGCTACCGGCAGCTCGAAGCCTGGGCCGGCGCAATCGGCGCGTTGGGTGTGGATCACAGTTCCGACGAGGCCGGCCGGCCCCTTTCACATGACGAGGCGATTGCCCGCCTGGTCGATCTCGAGCACCTCCGTTTCGGACGCTTGTGCCGGTGGCTTCAGGGACGCGAACCCGACGACAATGTCGGCCATTCGATCCTGATCTTCCGACTCTCCGACGCCGAGGTCGCGCGCTTCCTTCGGGGACCCGCCCCACCCTTCACCGGATGATCGCCTCGCCTCATCCCAAGCGCTTCGTGGCCGCCGCCGTCGCAGCCCTCTTGATTCTGCACTTCGCAATCGCGGTCGGCAGCAAGCTCCACGAGAGCGTGACCTCGGACGAACTCGTCCATCTGACCGGAGGGTACACTTTCTGGAAATTTAGCGACTACAGGCTCCATCCCGAGAACGGCATCCTTCCTCAGCGGTGGGAAGCGCTTCCGACGTGGCTCGCCGGGGCCAAATATCCCACGTTGAACCAGAAGTACTGGAGCGGGAGCGACTCGTGGATGATGGGCCATCAATTCTTCTACGAAACGGGCGAGGACCATTTTCCGCGCCTCATGGCCGCGCGTGCGATGGTCGCTCTCTTCAGCGTGGCGACCGGCCTGCTCGTCTTCCTGTGGTCGCGCCGGCTGTTCGGCCTTCCTGGCGCGTTCGTCTCGCTCATCTTTTTTGCTTTCTGCCCAAACATTCTCGCCCACGGCGCCCTCGCGACATCGGACATCTGCATGACCTTTTTCATGCTGGCCGCGGTCGGAGCGTGGTGGAGGCATCTGCACGACGGGAGCGCTTGGTCGTGGATTCTCAGCGCGGGGGTGTTCGGCCTGGCCTGCGTGGCAAAGTTTTCCGCCCCGCTGCTCCTGCCCATGATGGCCCTGATCGCGCTGGTGCCTGTCTTCGCAAAAGAGCCGATCCGGCTGTTCGGGCGGTCGTTTGACGGACGCGGCGCGCGCTTGGCTGCGGTGGCCCTGAGCGCCATCGGCCACGCCATTGTTGCATGGCTCGTCATCTGGATGTTCTTCGGATTTCGCTACAGCGCGTTCAATCCGGCGCTCCCGCCGGCCGAACATTTCATCCGGCCCTGGGAGGTGATTGATCTCAACATCGGCTGGAAAGGCAGCGTGCTTCACTTTCTAGGGCGGCTCCACGCGCTTCCAGAAGCGTACCTCTACGGTTTTGCCTACGTTCTCGAGACATCCCAAATTCGTGCGACCTTCCTCAACGGCGAGTACAGCGTCACCGGGTGGGCGTCTTTCTTCCCCTGGGCATTCGCGCTGAAGACGACGCTTCCGCTCATTTTCGCCTGTGTCCTCGCCGCGATCCTCGCCATCCGGCGCTGGCGCCTCGCGCCGTCCGGGACGTGGCGCCGCGATCTCCTGCGCCTGACGCCCCTGATCGTCCTATTTTCCGTGTATTGGATCGTTTCGATCGCAAGCCATCTGAACATCGGCCATCGGCATATCCTTCCGACCTATCCCGTGCTGTTCATCGCCGCCGGAGCGCTCGGAGCCTGGTTGTTTTCCAACCGTCTGGCCGCTCGCGCTGCGGTGCTCCTGCTCCTCGCCTGGCACATCGGCGAAAGCGCTTATGTCGCGCCCCATTTCATCGCGTATTTCAATGAGGTCGCGGGCGGCCCGGAACAGGGGCACCGCCACTTGGTGGACAGCTCGCTTGACTGGGGCCAGGATCTTCCGGGCCTCGAGACTTGGCTCCAAGCCCACCAGCGTCCGGGCGAGCCCGTTTACCTGTCGTATTTCGGGACCGGGGAGCCCGACTACTATGGGATCCGTGCCCGCCGGCTCTCATTCATCAACGGATTCCACGAGACCGAATCCTACACACGCCTGGAGCCGGGCCTTTATTGCATTGGCGCCACGATGCTCGAGCACGTCTACAGCACCGTCCGCGGTCCGTGGACCCTCGAGCGCGAGAAGGAGTACCAGTGGCTTAGAACCTTCGAGCCGCTCTTCGATGCCTACACACAAGATCCGTCAAAGCGCCCCGGCCTCGAAAAAGACCTGACGGCAGCCAAGTGGCAGGCGTCGTGGACCCGGTTCGACGCGCTGCGACTCGCAAGGCTGTGCACCTACCTGCGCGTTCGCCATCCGGACGCCACGATCGGCTACTCCATTTTTGTCTACCGATTGAGCGCCGAGGAGATCGCGCGCGCCACCACAGGCACGCTCCAGGAATGGAGCCAGCTCCTAGGGAGCGCGGTCGAGACCGGGCGTTGAGCCCTCCGGCGCCGTGAACCCGCCGCCGTTTCGATTCTTCGCGACTTCCGAAAGCCGCCGTCTCGCCTGGCTGGGAGGCTGCGCGCTGGTCCTCGCCGGTCTTGCGCTGAATCTTTCCGTTCTGGGATTCCGGTTCCTGCCGCTGATGGACGACGACATCAACGTCACGCTCAACCCCCATCTGGGCGGATGGGATGGGACGATGCTTCGGTGGGCGTTCACGGATACGGCCTATGTGCGCCGCTACATGCCGCTGGGCTGGCTTGGATTCTCGACCGCCTACGAAGCGGGCGGCCTCGACCCGGTGGCCTACCATGCAGCGGCCCTCTTGTATTACACCGCCAATGCGGGCCTCCTTGTCGCAGGCCTCCTCCACATCCTCAGGCTTTGGCACCCCGCGGGCCGGGTCAATGGATTGGAAGCGTGGCCCGTGGGCGCGGCCCTCCTTGCGGGAGCCTGGTGGGCCGCGCATCCGTTGCGGGTCGAATCCACAGCCTGGGTCTCGGGACTTCTTTACGGGCAGGCGATGGCTTTTTTCCTGGTCTCTGTTCTCGCGTACTTGCGGTCCCTCGTCGCGCTCGAATGTGGCCGCAGGCGCCTGCCCTGGCTCGCGGTTTCGCTCGCCGCGCTCACCGCCTCCCTCCTCACCTATCCCCTTGTGCTCGGCGCGCCCCTCCTTTTCGCCGCCGTCGATTACCTGTACGCGCGTTACGGAAGCGCCCAACCCCGTCCGAATCTGGCGCGGTTGCTCGCTGAAAAAGCCTGGTTCTTCGTTCCCACGGCGGGCATCACCGCGGTCACCCTTGCGGCGAGGCTGTCGGCGGGGACCGTTTGGGGCGCCGCCCCCACCTGGAGCGAATTCCCTCTCCCCGCTCGGGCCGCCCAAGCCGCTTACATAACGGCCTATTACATCTGGAAGCCCTGGTGGCCCTTCCACCTCTCGCCCGCTTACGCGTCCCTATTCGACGTGAACCCGCTGGCGCCCCGCTTTCTGGCGAGCTTTGCCGGCTGCGCCTTTCTTGGCTCGCTCGCGCTCTCCCAGATCCGCCGCTCGCCCTGGGTGGCCGCATGTGTGGGTGCCTACGTTGCGATGATGATCCCCTATTTCGGATGGACGGAGACCCCCCACTACGCCTCGGACCGCTACGCCTACTTTCCCACGCTCCTCGCCGCAGCCTTGATCGCAAGCGGCCTCGCGGGGCTGGGAGCCGGCGGATTCCGCGGGTCGCGCGCGATTGCCACAGCCATTGCCCTCGTTGCGTGCGCCTTCCTGGGCATCCTCACCCGAAGGCAGCTCCCGATCTGGCATGACAGCCGGACCCTCTACGCAGCGATCATCCGCAGTCTTCCCGAGGGAGAAATGCGCGACGGCAGCGTCGGGCGCGCGTTGCTGCTCGATTTTCTCGGAGAACGCGGAGACGCGGCCCGGCGCGCTCTCGAAGAGCCGTTGCGGCGTCATCCCAATAGCCCTGGCCTGCGCAAGGTCGCCTCGCTCATGGGCGTCTCTGTCGGCGAAACCGGAACCGCACATTCCGCCGACTCCCTCATTGAGGCGGCCGGCGCCGCCTTCGCATTCTCAAATCACGTTCCCGTGGCGGCGTACCTCCAAGAAAGCCTCGGACGATCGCTCGCAAAATCGGGACGCCTCTCCGAGTCCAACGATCACTTAAGCGAGGCCCTGTTGATCGACTCCGGCGACGCCGAAGCCGCCTACAACCGGGCGCTCGTGAGAGCCCAACTCGGACGCACGCGCGACGCCCTCCATGACTACCTATGGGCGGAAGGGCGCTTGCGTGAAAGGCTTCCCGAGGCGCAGCGGCGCGCTTTCTATTCGCTTCTGCGCGCAAGCGCCGAGGCGGATGGCGATGGGGCGCTTCTGGCGTCGCTCCGGAAACGATTCGGGTCCGGCGGCGGCTATTGAGATTCGGCTCGCACGGCGACCCAGTGGGCCTGACGCGTCAGTCCGGCCGCCCGCAGAGAATCCGCCACAGCGCCGGCGAGGAGCCGCCTTCCAGAATCTTTCGGCCGGAGGGCGAACCAATCATGCAACGCGTCTTCGGGCCGGCCCAGGCTGGCAAGCACAAGGCCCCGGCGCAAACGAGCCTCGGCAAAGGCCGGATCGAGTCCAACGGCCGCATCGAAATGGGGCAGCGAATCGGCGAGGCGTCCAGCAGCCACCTCGCCGCGCGCGATCTCCAGGTGAAGGCAGGACCATGGCGGGGCCGGCCATTCCTGGAGTATTCGGGCTGCCACCTCAGGAGACATCGGTGCGTGGGGAGCCATCGAATCCCAGGTAAGGGCAACACCCGCCGTGTGCGGAGCGGCTGCCCGGACCCCCAGCGCCGCCTGGCGCCCCCCCCGCACGTCGCCCCCCAGGAAGCGAAGTTCGGCGAGACGCATATCGACAATCGCCCTGAAATC
>Ga0302326_10004469_pt1 | contig 32380 bp, 25 predicted proteins | sample Palsa_T0_3_FD_202264 | JGI IMG/M metagenome (GOLD analysis project Ga0302326, IMG submission 202264) | Peat permafrost microbial communities from Stordalen Mire near Abisko, Sweden - Palsa_T0_3 | ecosystem: Environmental > Terrestrial > Soil > Palsa > Peat permafrost | place: Sweden: Abisko...
GGGCTCATGCAGGAGGTACCGCTCACGCTGGTACACGCCTTCGAGCGCAACGAGCAACTCTTCGGCGCCAAGAAGCTGGTCACGGCCACGTCGAGCGGCGTCGAGCGGACCACCTACGGCGAGTGGGCGGCCCGGACCCGCCGCTTGGGCGGCGTCCTGAGCGACCTGGAGCTGGCCGCCGACGCACGAGTAGGCACCTTCGGTTGGAACACGGCCCGTCATCTCGAGCTGTATTTCGCAGCGCCGTGCAGCGGCCGCATCCTCCACACGCTCAACATCCGACTCTTTGCCGAGCAGCTCGTCTACATCGCCAATCACGCAGAGGACGAGGTCATCTTCTGCGACCGTTCGCTGCTGCCCGCCCTGTGGCCGCTGATCGACGACATGAAGACGGTCCGCCACGTCGTCGTGATGGACGACAGCGGCGGCTCGGCGACGGCGCCGGCCATCCCGGACGATCCTCGGGTCAGCGACTACGAGGCCCTCCTGGCCGCCGCCCAGCCCGTCGAGTGGCACGTGGAGGACGAACGCCAAGCGGCGGCCCTTTGCTACACGAGCGGGACGACCGGCAACCCCAAAGGGGTCCTGTACAGCCACCGCTCGTCGCTGTTGCATGCCGTGGGCGTGACGACGGCTGACAACGCCGCCCTCTCCGAAGGCGACCGGGTCCTGCCGGTCGTCCCCATGTTCCACGCCAACGCCTGGGGTCTCGCCCACGCCAGCATCCTGTGCGGGGCGTCACTGGTCCTGCCCGGCCCCGATCTCTCGGCGGCGGCAATCGTCAAGCTCGTCAAGGACGAGCGGGTGACCGTGGCCGGCGCCGTGCCCACCATCTGGATGGGAATCCTCCCGCTCCTCGACTCGGGCCAGGCCGACTTCTCCAGCGTGAGGACGATCCTGTGCGGCGGGTCGGCCGTCCCGCGCCCCCTCATGGAGGGCTACCTGCGCCACGGCGCGGTGATCTCCCAGGCGTGGGGAATGACGGAGACCAGCCCGGTCGCGTCGATGGCGCGCGTCAAGTCGTCGCTGCCGGATCTGAGCGACGAAGACGTGTTGCAGCTACGCCTCTCGCAGGGCCTGCCATGCCCCCTCGTCGAGGTCCGAGTCGTCGAGCCCGGCACCATCAACCCCTTGCCGTGGGACGGCGAGAGCAGCGGAGAGCTCCAGGCGCGCGGCCCGTGGATCGCTCGTGACTACTACCGCCTGGAAGGCACGAGCGACTCTCCGTCGACACCCGACGGCTGGCTGCGCACCGGGGACGTGGCGACCATCGACAGTGAGGGGTACATCCGCCTCGTCGACCGCACCAAGGATCTCGTGAAGTCGGGCGGCGAGTGGATCAGCTCGGTCGAGCTGGAAAACGCCATCATGGGCCACCCCGCCGTCGAGGAGGCCGCCGTGGTCGGCGTACCCCATCCGCGTTGGGACGAACGACCGTTGGCCTGTGTCGTGCTCAGGCCCGGCACCACCCTCAGCCGCGACGAGCTGCGCGAGTTCTTGAGCGACAAAGTGGCCAAGTGGTGGCTACCTGACGATGTGGTGATCATCGACGCCGTTCCGAAGACGAGCGTGGGCAAGTTTGACAAGAAGGTGCTCCGGGACAGGTACAAGGAGTACGCGCTGCCCGACTGAGGTCTCCTCGCGGCCGACGTCGGGACACCCCGAGCGGGGGTGGCAGGATGTCGGGCCATGAGCGCAGCCGTGCAGGCCGTGGGCCTCACCAAGGACTTCGGATCGGTACTGGCCGTCGACCACGTCGATTTCGAGGTCGAGGAAGGCAGCATCGTCGGTCTGCTCGGCCCCAACGGTGCCGGCAAGACGACGATCATCCGCATGCTCTGCACCCTGCTCACCCCGAGCAGCGGTCGAGCGACCGTCGCCGGCCTGGATGTCGTGCGCGACGCCAGGGACGTGCGGGCGGTCATCGGACTCACCGGCCAGTACGCGGCGGTCGACCAGGACCTGACCGGCCGCGAAAACCTGATCCTCTGCGGGCGCCTGGTCCACCTCTCGCGGCCGGCAGCCCAAGCCAAAGCTGACGAGCTGCTCGAGCGGTTCGACCTGGCCGACGCCGCCAACCGGACGCTGAAGACCTATTCCGGCGGCATGCGGCGACGCCTGGACCTGGCCGCCAGCCTGGTCGGCACACCCGTGGTCCTCTTCCTCGACGAGCCCACGACCGGCCTCGACCCCCGCAGCCGGCTCGCGCTCTGGGATGTCATCGAGGCGCTGAAGGCATCGGGGACGACGATCGTCCTGACCACCCAGTACCTCGAGGAGGCCGACCGCCTGGCCGAGCGGATCAGCGTCATCGACGGCGGCAAGATCATCGCCGACGGCACGTCGGACGAGCTCAAGACCAAGTTCGGCGGCGACGTTCTCGAGATCGCCATGGCCGACCGGCGCCAGACGGCGAGGGCCAGTCGGCTGCTGGCTCCCCTCGTGGGCCTGCGAGCCGCCGACCTGCACGTCGATGCCGACATGGGAACGATGTCCCTGCCCGTATCGGGAGGTGCCCAGTCGCTGACCGAGGTGGTGCGGGCCCTCGACGCCAAGGGCTATGCCCTCGCCGACATCGTCCTGCGGCGGCCGTCACTCGACGACGTGTTCCTGAGCTTGACCGGCCACGGGACCGAGGACGTCGCCGGCCCGCCGAGCGCCCGCCGACGACGCCGCCGTCAATCCGACAGCGCGGCCTGACCCTCTCAGTCCTAGGAGCTCACAACCACCATGAGAGTACCCATCCGATGACCACGACCACCATGACCCTTCCTGCCGAGGTCGCCCGCGAGGCTCGGCAGCGCAGCAGCGGAAGCTTGTCCGAGGCCGCGGGCGACGTGATGCTCGTGGCCGGGCGCAACCTGCGCAAGCTGACCCGGACACCGCAGCTGATCGTGTTCAGCACGATCCAGCCCGTGATGTTCCTCCTGCTCTTCAGCTACGTCTTCGGCGGCGTGGCCGGCAACAGCGTCCCCTTCTACCACTCGTTCATCGTGCCGACCGTCATGGTGCAGACCCTGACGTTCGCCGCCAGCGCGAGCGGCGTCGGCTTGGCCAACGACCTCCAGTCCGGCATGATCGACCGCTTCCGCGCCCTGCCCATCGCCCGGTCGGCCGTCCTTCTCGGGCGGGCGGTCTCCGACGCCGTACGGATCGCCCTCCAAGCCAGCCTGCTGCTCCTGGTCGCCGTGCTCATCGGGTTCCGCTTCCCGGCCGGCGTCGGTCGCGGCCTGTTGATGCTCGTCATCGCCGTGTTCTTCGGCATCGGGCTCTCGATCTTCTCGGCCTGGATCGGCCTCACGCTCAAAGACCCCGAGACCGTCCAGGTGGCGGGCTTCGTGCCGATCTTCCCGCTGATCTTCGCCAGCAGCGGCTTCTCCCCCATCAGCGAGCTTCCCGGCTGGATGCAGGGGTTCGCGCGGATCAACCCGGTCACCGCGGCCGTCGACACCATGCGCGGCCTGGCCCTCGGGTCACACTACGAGAAGGCCCTGGCCAACCGTCCGCTGCCCTTGGGCATCACCGCCGAATCGTTCAACTACCAACGTCACCTGGGCTCATCGGCGTGGCACCTGGCCCTTTGGCTCGTCGTCATCATCGGCTTGTTCACCTTCCTCGCCGTGCGTCAGTACCGCAAGGTCTGAGGCGCCGAGCTAACGCGGCCGCGCCTGCGGCCGCACCTGCGGCGCTCGACGCTTGGTCGGGCGCTTGCGGACCTCATAGGCGCACACATGAGCCCCGGCCATCATGTGCGCCGTGCGCTCGACCTCGGCGTCGGGCATGGCCTCCTGAAGGAAGGCCAGCTCCGTCCCGCAGGCGGCGCCGTAGCGCTGGGCCACGTCGAGAATGGCGCAGTTGTGCTCGACGATCCGCCACCGGCCGGGCCCGATCCGCTCGCACGACGCCAGGTAGCCGTCGTCGTCCAGCACGGCCGCCAGCTCGCGCACACGCTCATCAAAGGAGAGGCCGGCGAGGCGGGCACCCGCCCGGACGACCCGGACCTGCCGACGCTGCTCAAAGGCGGTGTCCACCAACGACGGGTCGGCGTCGGCAATGAACGACAGGAGTTGGTTGGTCAACTGCCCGTAGCGCTTGGGCCACAGGACCTCCGCCGCCGGGGTCAGGCAGTAGCGGCGGCGCGGTCGGCCGGGACCGGGGCGCTCGTCACGGTGGGCGACGAGCCCGTCCGCCTCGAGCGGACCCAGGTGTTGGCGAACGGCCCCGATCGTGATGCCCAGGGTGACGGCGACCTCCTCGGCCGACGCCTCCCCCTTGGTCTTCAGGGTCGAGAGAATGGCCCGGCGCCCGGGGGCCAAAACGTCGAGCCCCACGGCCTGCCCGGCCGTCTCGCTCGGCGCCAACTCCACGACTTCGGACGGTCGGGCGGGGGGAGCCGCAGCGGGAGCGGGCGCGCCGGCAGGCGACGTCACGGCAGTATCAGATGGCTGTCGCCGAACTCGTGCCACAAGTAGCCCTCCTCCAACGCCGCACGGTAGGACGCCTCGAGCAGTCCCCGCCCGGCGACCGCTTGAAGCATGGCCAGATGCGAGGCCTGCGGCTCGTGCCAGCCGGTGATCAGACCGTCGACGACGGCCATCGGCCGGTCGGGCGTGATGACCAACTCCGTCCACCCTTGGGTGGGATGGGCGACGCCCGTGTCGTCGGCCACGGTCTCGAGAGCGCGAACGGCCGTCGTCCCCACGGCGATCACCCGGTGCCCGGCGGCTCGTGCCGCGTTGACGCGAGCGGCGGTATCGACGCCGACCCGGTACCACTCCGCGTACGGCGGCTCATGAGCCTCCGGCGACGAGACACCTGTGTGAAGTACGAAGGGGGCGAATGTGACCCCGCGGCTCACCAGTCGGGTCACCAGCTCGGCGCTGAACGGTCGAGCCGCACTCGGCATCTCCGCGCTCCCCGGCTGATCGGCGAAGACCGTCTGGTAGGCGGCGATGGGTCGGTCGTGCGACACGTACCCGTAGCGGATCGGACGCCCGTAGGCGGCCAGGTAGACGTCGAGGGTCGAGGGCAGGGTGAGCACAGCCACCCAGAGGCGGACGCCGTCCCCCGTCGCCAGGGCGGGGACGGGCGCGTCACCCGAGGCCGGCACCAGCAGCTCGGCGACGCCACCCCCTTTGAGTTGCACGATGGTGCCGGGGGTGGCGTCCAACCACGGTCGGCTACCGCCGACCGCCCGATGGCGAAGCTCCACCATCCAGAGCCCGGACTGGAGACGGGTCGACAGGTGCAGCTCGGCCGGCCCCCCAGTCGTCTCGCCGTCCAGCGCCGCGGGCAGGGTGGCCGATGTGTTGACCACCAAGACGTCGCCCGGCACCAAGAGGTCGGCGAGATCGGTGAAGCGGTGATGCTCGACCACTCCGTCGTGACGCCTTGCCACCATGAGGCGGACTTGGTCGCGTCGAAGCCCGCGCTCCTCGGGCGGTCCTGACGCCTCGAGGGCGGCGGGAAGGTCAAAGTCCAAGAGTCCGGTCATGGTCATGATGACGCCCCCGCCCCCGCTCCCGCTCCCGCTCCCGCTCCCGCTCCCGCTCCCGCGAGCACCAGATCGGAGGCCCGTAGCCGGCCGCTTGGTCGATCGGACTTGATCAGGGTCAGGAGCGCCGGCACCACCGTCGAAGGCTCGGGCCGGTCGGAGATGTCCTCGCCCGGAAAAGCTTCCTGATGCATCTGGGTCCGCAGGTCGCCCGGATCGACGGCCCATACGCGCAGCCCGGGCTCCTCGACGGCAAGAACTCGGCTGAGGTGGTCCAGGGCGGCCTTGGACAGGCCGTACCCGCCCCAGCCCTCGTAGGCCTCGACCGACGCGTCGGACGTGATGTTGAGGATCCGACCGGCCGACCGACGGAGGCCGGGAAGGGCCTCCTGGATGAGCGCCAGAGGCGAAAGCACGTTGATCTCGACCACCTGGCGCAAGACATCGAGCGGGTAGTCAGCCAGCACGGGCTGGGGACTCGGCCCCAAGATGCTGGCGTTGTTGACCAACAAGTCGACGCCACCGAGTCGGTCGGCTTCGATCAGGAGGGCGGCCCGGTGGGCCGGATCGGAGACACCTCCGACCACGCCGACAACGCCGGCCGCCGTCGCTGACAACTCGTCGACAGCCGACGTCAGCGCCGGGCCGCCTCGAGCGTCCAGCACAAGGGACCAACCTTCGGCGGCCAGGCCCCGAGCCAACGCCAACCCCAGACCCCTCGACCCTCCTGTGATCACCGCTACGGCCATGGTGTCCTCCTCCGAGCCGCTCAGGGCTCCTGCGATTAAGGCTGCTGCAATAAAGGTAGGACTTTCTATCTTTATTGTCCACCCCCGACTCGTACGGCATGCTCACCCGCCATGGATGCCCGCAGCGTCGCCGCCGTTGCCGCCTTCGTCGTCGGCGCCCTCATCGCCACCTCGGTCATCGGCTCGTCCATCCGCACCGTGGTGCTCCCCCGCGGCGGCTCCGTGCGGCTCGGGCGCTTCGTGTTCATCACGCTCCGGTTGCTGTTCAAACTCCGCATCCGCCGATCCACCAGCTACGAGACGCGCGACCGCATCCTCGCCTTCTACGCCCCCCTCGCACTGCTGGTGTTGTTGGCCGCCTGGGTGCTCGGTCTCGCCGTGGGATACACGATGATGCTGTGGGCGGTCGGCGTCCACCCCATCCGGGCCGCCTACGGCATGAGCGGATCGTCGATCCTGACCCTCGGTTTCGCCGCCCCGCACACGCTGCCGCAGACCACGCTTGCCTTCACCGAGGCCGCCTTCGGCCTGGTCGAGTTGGCCCTGCTCATCACCTTCCTGCCCAACATCTACGGCGACTTCAACACGCGGGAGCGGGAAGTCACCAAGCTCCGGGTCGAGGCCGGCGACCCACCTGCCGGCGTCAACATCCTCGTCCGCCTGCACCGGCTGGAGCGCCTCGATGCCCGCACCGACGTGTGGGTTCGCTGGATCGACTGGTTCGCCGAGGTGGCCGACACCCATACGTCGTTCCCGGCGCTGTCCTTCTTCCGATCGTCAATGCCCGAGCTGTCGTGGGTGACGGCCGCCGGCGCCGTCCTCGACGGCGCCGCCCTGTCAGCCTCGTGCCTCGACGCCCCGCGGGATCTCGAGGGCGAGCTCTGCATCCGCTCGGGCTACCTCTGCCTGCGCCGCGTCGCCACCCTCTTCAAGCTGCCATCCGACCCCGACCCGGCACCGACCGACCCCATCGCCATCGACAGGACCGAGTTCGACGAGGTGTGGCTCCGCATGAGTGAGGCTGGTCTGCCGCTCAAGGCGGATCAAGATCAGGCGTGGGTCGACTTCGCCGGGTGGCGCGTCAACTACGACGAAGCCCTCATCCGTCTGGCCAACCTGACCGAGGCGCCGATCGCGCCCTGGTCATCGGACCGGGGACTGACCGCCGGCCGCCGGGCCACATTCATCGAACGCATCCGTCAGTAGGTAGCCGGTCGGCGGCGAGCGAGTGGCGGGACCAACACCGCCGCGCATGTCGTAACGTGGTGCCACCCAGCCGTCGTAGGCGGAAAGAGGAGAGACATGGCGCTGCTCGGTCGTGAATTCATCGCAGTACCGGATGACCGCAAAGGTCAGATCGTCTTCAAGCACCCCGACGAAAACATCCGCAAGTTCACCAAGGCGATCGTCGATGCCGATCAGCTCGCCCTCTTCATCAACAAGGGCGAGGTCATCGGCACGCTGCCTCCGGGTCAGCATCAGATCGACGCCCAGGAGCTGCCGTTCCTCGGCGCCATCATCGACCATGTCACCGGCGGCAACGCCTACCGGGCCGAGCTGTTTTTTGTCGGCACCAAGGAGTACGCCGGCCAGCATTTCGGCGGCCGCATCGACGATGTCCAGGACCCCCAGACGGGGATGATCGTGACGCTGCGGGTGTTCGGTGAGTACGCGCTCAAGGTCGTCGACCCCGGCAAGCTCGTCCTCAACCTGACCGGCACCGTCGACGTGACCAACAACGACGCCATCACCGGCTGGATCGGCGAGCAGATCCTGAAGGCCATGCGCACCGAGGTGACCCGCCAGATCGTTCGCAACGGCTGGCCCATCCTCGGGCTGTCCGCCTACACGCCCGACATCGAAAAGATCGTGGTCGACGGCGGCAACGGGCTGATCGAGACCTACGGCCTGCTGATCGCCCGGATGGGCAACTTCGACGTCAACCTGGCCCCCGAGGACGAGGCGCAACTCAAGACCCTCGCCAAGGACACGGCTTACTCGCGACTGGCCGGCAGCTTCAACGCCTACGCCGCCGGCGAGGCCGCCATCGGCGCCGGCCAGGGCATGGCCAAGGGAGGGGGCGCCACGCAGGGCGCGTTCCTCGCCGCCGGGATGGGCCTCGGTCAAAACGTCGCCGCGCCGCCTCCGGGTGCCGCTGCCGCGCCCCCTGGTCCGGGGTTCGCGGGTGGGGGGCCGGGCTTCGCGGCCGGCGCCGCCCCCGCCGCGGCGGGCGTGGCCTGCCCGGCGTGCCAGACCGCCAACGCGCCCGGCGCCAAGTTCTGCGCCAACTGCGGTGGGGCCATGGCGCCGCCCCAGGTCGCCTGCCCGCAGTGCCAGACGCCCAACGCGGCCGGCGCCAAGTTCTGCGCCAACTGCGGGACGTCGCTCGCCGCCCCGGTCGCCAGCCACTGCACGCAGTGCGGGGTCGAGATGGCGCCAGGCGCCAAGTTTTGCCCCGGCTGTGGTCAGCCGACGGCCCCCGCCGACGCCCCGGCTGCCCCGGCTGCCCCGGCTGCTCCGGCGGCGAGCTAGGTGCCGGCGGGCCGCCCGCTCAGCGCCCGGCGGGCCCCGGGCCCGCTCAGCGCCCGGCGGGCCCCGGGCCCGCTCAGCGCCCGGCGCCCGGCGGGCCGCGCGACCCCCGTGCCGCCCGACTGACTCCGCCCGACTGACCGGTCGCCTCGCCTGGTTTCACCATGGATCTTGTCCTCGCCGCCGTCACGATCTTCGCCCGCGCCGGCGGGGGCCAGGGCTTCGGCGGGGGTGACGGCGGCCTCGGAGGCGGGCTGGGTGGAGGTGGGCTCGGCGGTGGGGGCGGGGGCTTCCCGCTCTTCTTCTTCGGGGGCGGGGCCCTCGCCGAAGGGGGCAGCATCCTGACCGTCGTGGTCATCGTCGGCGGCCTGCTGGCGATGGTCATGTGGGTGTCCCGCAACCGGCGGGGCCCGCTGCCGGCCGGCGGCATCGTCGAGCACCCCTACGCCCACACCGACGGGCCGGCCTACCAGCCCGGCACCGTGCCCGTCGTCGAGGCGGGGCGGGCGGGCGGGCCGCGGCCGCCATCGCCCTCCGCTCCCCCGGCCGGGTCGGATGCCGCGGCCGGGTTGGCCGCCATCGAAGGCCACGACCCCGCCTTCAACATCGAAACCTTCAAGGCGTCGGTCGAACGCTGCTTCTTCGTGGTCGAGCAGGGTTGGACGGACCAGAAGCCGGAGATGACGAGGCGGGTCATGGCCGACGGCATCTGGCAGCAGCACAAGGTCCAGATCGAGCAGTACCAGCGCAACGGGACCCGCAACGTCCTCGACGGCCTGGCCGTCGGGAAGGTCACCGTGCGCTCGGCGTCGAGCGACAGCCAGTACGACACGGTGACGGCCCGCATCCTGGCCACCTGCGCCGACTACGACGTCGAGGTCGCCAGCGGCAAGGTCGTGCGCGGCAACAAGCACGAGATGACGCCGTTCCAGGAGGACTGGGTGTTCCAGCGGTCGTCCAAGGCCACCACCAGGGCGGGGGGCGGCACCCTGGAGGACAAGTGCCCCAACTGTGGCGCGCCGCTCGACGTCGACCTGGCCGGGGTGTGCCAGTACTGCAGGGCGTCGATCATGGGTGGCGACTTCGACTGGGTGCTCACCCGCATCGATCAGGTGTAAGCCGCGGGCGCGGGCGCGGGCGCGGCCGCGGGCGCGGCCGCGGCCGCGGGCGCGGCCGCGGGGCGGGCGCGTCGGCGGCGGCTCCGCGCTCCAGCGCGCCGAACGCCTCCAACGTTGGAGGCAGATACGGGGAATATGTCCCAGGATCTTCCTCCAACGTTGGAGGCACTTTTCGGTTTCATGTCATTTCATGCTGAACTGCGGCGCGGACGACGCCCGCGACCCAGGCGACCCCCGACGCCGACCGCCAACGCGCGCCGAGCGCCGCACCCGGCGGCGGCCCCCTTTTAGTGCTCGAAGGCCTCCAGGCCGGTGACGACCATGCCGTTGCTCTGGGCCGAACGGGACACGTCCCCCAGGAGCACCGAGAGCTGAGCGGGGCTGGTCTCGCGCCCGTCGACCACGTAACGCTGGCCGGCGTGCAGCGTGGTCGGCACCCGGTTGCCCAGCCCGAAGGTGTGCTGGGCCACGACGATGGTCAGGTGGCGCTCGCTGGCCCACAGCAGGTCGAGGGCGTCGACCGGTCGACTCGGCACGTACGCCGATGGGTGCACCCCCGTCGCTCGCACGATGGCCCCGGCGCTGGCCACGTCGACGTGCTCGGTGAGCACGTCGCCCGGCGCCCTCCCGCACCCGCCGGTGGCGATGTCGGCGCCGGTGGCGGCGATCTGACGCACGGTGGCGGGCTCCTGTAGTGCTTCGGAACTGGTGATGATCACGGTGGCGCCGAGCGCCTCGACCTGCTTGACGACCGTGGGGTCGGCCAGCTCGGCGGCGGTCAGCCTGACTCCGAGGTAGGCGACCGGTCGCACGTAGCCCGCCGGCGTCAGCACAGCTCGGGCGGGATGGGCGTTGCTCGGAACGGTCAGACCGTACGACGCCGCCGCGGCCACCCCCGCCGTCATGGTCCCGTACACCGCGGCGGTGGCGGCTACGGCCCCCAACGTGCGACGACCGACGCGACGACGACGGGCGGCGCGCAACGTGACGGCGGCGGCGCCCGGCTCGGCGACCGACGCGACGTCCACGGCGGCGTCGCCGGCGAAGATGCCGGCGCCGGAGCTCACGAGCTCCTCGCGCGCCATGCCGGGGCTGGTGACCTGGTCGAGAACGTCGAGAAGCTCGTCACTGGTCGTCGGCCAGCGGGTGACGCCGGCCGACGCCATGGCGGCGGCGTTGTCCTGACCGTGACCGGGGATGGCGTGATAGGTGACGACGGGGAGCCCGGCGGCGAGGGCCTCCATGGACGTGAGGCCTCCGGCGTTTTCGACCATGGCGTCGGCCGCCGCCATCAACGAGGGCATCTGGTCGGTCCAGCCGATGACGATGCCGAGCCCGTCGGCCTCCAGGCGTCGCCGTAGACGCTCGTCCTTACCGCACACGGTCACGGGCACGAAGCGCCCCGAGGAGACCAGCAACCGCGCGGTCTCCTCGACGTCGCCGACCCCCCACGAGCCCGCCACGACGAGCACAGCTCGGTCGCCATCAACGAGGCCGAACGCCGAACGCGAGGCCGCCCGCGAGGGCCGCTCGTCACGGAAGGCTGAGCCGACCATGGGCCCAGGCGCCGAGGCTCGCCCGCCGCCCGACCGGCGACTGGCGTCGGCCGCCGCCTCGGGATGCACGGCGAGGTGCAGGTCGATGCCGGGGTGGATCCAGAGAGGGTGAACGCCGAAGTCGGTGATGTAGGTGACCGTCGGCATGCTCAGCTTGTGCCGCTCTCGCAGCCGCCCGATGGCGAGCGTCGCCAGCGGATTGTTGGAGACGATGACGTCCGGGGGGAACTCGGTCATCCACTTCTCGAGCCGCCGCCGGGCCAGGTGGGCGTTGAGGAACACGAGCAGCCCGTAGATCCGGGGCATGAAATGGTACGAGTTTTCGTAGCTCCAGGGGGCGAACCGCAGCTGCAGGCGATAGTTCCACCGGATCATGTGGCCGATGCGCAGCGGCAGGGCGTCGAGGTAGTCGTGCATGCGGGCCTCGTGCCCGGCCTCCTCGAGTCGGCGGATGAGCTCTTTGGCCGAGCCGTCGTGGCCGGCGCCCATGCTCGACGAGAGGATCAATACCCGTAGCGAAGCGGCCGCCTTGTCGCTGTGTTGTCGCCTCGTCTGCGTCCGCGTCATCCGACTTCCTGTGCTCCGGCTCGGTCAAACCGGCTCGCTCCGCCGGCTCTCAGCCAGCTCGGCTCAGCCGAATAGAGGGTAGCGGGACAGCAACCCGCCGTGGTCGAACTACCCGACGAGCGACCAAAGACTGGGGCCCGCCATGTCATCCGGTAACAATATCCCCGACATGTTGCATTCCCCTGCTGGCCAACCGGCCCGCCTGGTGTTCCTGATCTCCGATACCGGTGGCGGCCACCGGGCAGCGGCCCGGGCGGTCGGCGAGGCCCTCGAGGCCGCCTACCCCGGCCGGTTCGAGCCTGTCCTGGTCGACCCGCTCGGCGGCCCCGGCGCGTCGAGGATCCTCAAGGGGGTGACAGGCCTTTACGGGCCGTCGATCCGCATCGCGCCGTGGACGTGGGGGGCGATCTACTACGCCGCCGACTCCCGGCGGGCCATGACGATCCTGCGGCGCACGGTCTTCCGTTTCGCCGAAGGCCCCGTCATCGAGGCCGTCGAGCGCCTCGACCCTGCCGCCGTCGTGTCGTTCCATCCCCTCGTCGGCAACGCCGCCTCGGCCGGGCGGGCGAGGGCCAGGATCGGCACGCCGCTGATCACCGTGGTCACCGACCTCATCACGCCGCACGCCGCCTGGTGCTACGGCGACGGCGATGTCCTGGTCGTCCCCTCGGCGTCGGTGCGGTGGCGTTGTCATCTCGAAGGCATCGAGCCTCAGCGCTGCTTCGACCTCGGGCTCCCCGTCGGCATGCCGTTCACGTCGGGCCCCGTCCGCGGGCCGGCCGAACGCGCCGCCATCCGCAAGCAACTCGGTCTTGCCCCTGACCGCTTCCTCGTCATGATGACGGGCGGGGGCGAGGGGTCGGGCGGCCTGGCCCGCCGCACCAAGGCCCTCCTGAGCCAGGTGCCCGACGTCGACGTGGTGGCCATCTGCGGCCGCAACCGACGCCTCCGCGCCCAGCTGACGCGCGTGGCGCGTGCCTCGGGCGGACGCCTGCGCGTCGAAGGCTTCGTGGAGAATATGGCCGAGTGGCTCCGGGCCGTCGACGTCGTTGTGAGCAAAGCCGGACCCGGCACGATCACTGAGGCCACGGCGTGTGGCACACCGCTCCTGCTGACCTCGCACGTGCCCGGCCAGGAGAAGGGCAACACCGAATTTGTGGTCGGTGCGGGGGCCGGCAGCCACATCCCTGCCAACGATGATCTTGTCGCCGAGGTGCGCCGACTGCACGACGACCCGACCGCGCTGGAGGCGATGCGGGCTGCGGCGGTGCGACTCAGTCGCCCGCGGGCGGCCGCTGACATCGCGGAGCTCATCGTTCGTCTTGTCGAGGAGGGTCACGGCGAAGGCGCCGACGGCGGCGTCGCTCCTCTTGCCGACGTCGCCGAGATCTAGCGCGGCCTCAGCCGCCGGCGACCACGGCGGCACCGACAGCACCGGAGAGGTCGCCCAGCTCCGTGCCCAAGATGGCAGGCGGGTGATTGGGGACGCGCAGGTTGGGCCCGACGGCGGCCGCCACGCGAGCCACGAACGGTGGGCCCAGCCGATCGCCCAACCCGCCGCCGACGATGATGGCCTCGAGGTCCAACAGGTTTTGGGCGTTGGCCAACGCGATCCCGAGGGCGACGACGGCATCGTCGATCAGGCGGGTGGTCACCTTGTCGCCCTTCTCCAGAGCGTCGGCGAACACTGAGCTGCTCACCCGGTCGCGGCCCTTGGCCGCCATGATCTCGAACAGGTCCGTCTTGTGCCCTTGCTCCTGCTTGCGCCGCGCCGCCTGCTCGAGCGCCAGCCTTCCGGCGTACGCCTCGAGACAGCCGCGCCGTCCGCACGGGCAGCGCCGGCCACCGGGCTTGACCGTCGTATGACCGATCTCTCCAGCGCTGCCTCGCCCGTGTCGCAGCTTGCCGTCGAGGATGAGACCGCCGCCGACGCCGGTGCCGACGAACACGCCCAGCACGTTTTTGAACGGTCGCCCCGCGCCGCGGTGGAACTCCCCCATGACGGCCACCCGCACGTCGTTGTCGACGGCCACTGGCACGTTGCCAAGCGCGGCGCTGACCGTCGGTCCCAGCGGGACGTCGGCGAGAAATCCAGGCACGTTGGACGACTGCGACACATGCCCCGTGGCGCCGTCCACGCTCCCCGGCGTGCCGATGCCGATGGCCCTCAACCGCGGTGACGCGCCGGCGGGCGCGCCGGTGGCGGTCAACGCTTCTTTGATCGTCTCGACGATCTCAGCCATGACGGCGGCGGCCGTCGTCTGCGGGGTCGGGTGACGAGCCTGACCGACGACGCGTCGGCTGGCAACGACGACGGCCTGGATCTTCGTCCCCCCGAGATCGACGCCGACAGTGAGTGGTGCAGCAGTGGCCATTTCCCGATCCTTTGCGAGTTGCAGTAGGGGAATCATGCTCGGTTGCGACACGGCCATGTTCCCCGCTGTCGTGGTAACGGCGCGAGCAACTACCGTCCCGAGCGTGCCTTCCGACGACGCCCCTGTCCGCTCCGACATCGTGGTGCTCTTCGGCGCCACCGGGGATCTGGCCAAGAAGAAGCTGTTTTCGTCGCTCTATCTGCTGACCAAGTCGGGGCGGCTCGACATGCCGGTGATCGGCGTGGCCAAGTCCGACTGGGACGACGCGGCGATGCACGAGCACGCCCGGGAGGACATTCACACCGTCTTCCCCGACGCCGACGGAGCGACCGTCGACGCCATGCTCAGCCGCCTCACGTTGATCACGGGCGACTACAGCGACCACGCCACGTTCGAGCGGTTGGCCGCCAAGATCAGCGAGCTTGGTCGCACGCGGCCGCTGCACTACCTCGCCATCCCGCCCGTCCTGTTCGGGCCCGTCGTCGAGAGCCTCAGCAAGACGGGGCTGGCCAGGAAGGAGTCGCGGGTCGTCATCGAGAAGCCGTTCGGCCATGACCTGGCGTCGGCGCAGGACCTCAACGAGATCCTGCACAGCGCCTACGACGAGGAGCAGATCTTCCGGGTCGACCACTTCCTCGGCAAGGAGCCCGTCGAAAACCTGTTGGTCTTCCGGTTTGCTAACTCGCTGCTCGAGCCCGTGTGGAACCGTCAGTACGTACGCAGCGTGCAGATCACCATGGCGGAGAGCTTCGGCGTCGAAGGGCGCGGTGGCTTCTATGACGCGGTTGGGGCCATCCGCGACGTGTTCCAAAATCATCTCCTTCAGGTCGTGGCCTTCTTGGGCATGGAGCCGCCGAGCGCGGCCGACCCCGAGTCGCTGCGCGACGAGAAGGTGCGAGTCCTGAAGGCGACGGCGGCGATCAAGCCCGACGACGTCGTGCGCGGACAGTACGAGGGGTACCTCGATGAGCCGGGGGTGGCGACCGGCTCGGCCGTCGAGACGTACGCGGCGCTGAAGCTGACGATCGAGTCGTGGCGGTGGGCGGGCGTGCCCTGGTTTGTGCGGTTCGGCAAGGCCCTGCCGTGCACCGCCTTGGAGGCCATCGTGACCTTCCACGCGCCGCCGCGCATGCTCTTCGAGGAGGACGGGCACCAACCCCATTCCAACGAGTTCGTCTTCCGGCTCAGCTCCGATGACGGCGTGACGCTGAAGCTCCAAGCCAAGAAGCCGGGCGAGCGGATGGTGACGCATGAGATCGGGCTCGACGTGTCGTTCGGGGCCACCCTGGGCGTGCGACAGGACGCCTACGAGCGGCTCATCGGCGATGCCATCGACGGCAATCCGTCGCGGTTCGCCCGCCAGGACATGGTTGAGGAGGCCTGGCGCATCGTGGACGACGCCCTCACCCACCTGTCACCTGTGCAGCCCTACGCGCGGGGGACGTGGGGTCCGTCGGAGGCCACCGATCTGGTGAAGGGGAAGGCGGTCTGGCAGGACCCCGAGCCGGCGAGCACCGGCAAGGCCCCGACGGCATCATGAGCGGAGGCGGCGGGGCTCGCGCTCCGCTGACGCTCGCCGTCGACTTGGGCGGGACGCACATGCGATGCGCCATCGTCTCGGCGTCGGGCGAGGTGACAGACCGACGCGAAGCACCGACGGCTCGCGACGGGACGGGCACCGCTCCCCTCGTGTCGCTGATTCGTACCGTCGCCGCACTGGCGCCGTGCCAGTCGGCGGTCATGGGCGTGCCCGGCCGGGTCGACTACCGCGAGGGGCGGTTGGAAGAGGCCGCCAATCTGCCGCCGGACTGGCTGCCTGGTCTCACCAGCTCAGCCCTGGGAGCGGCTGTCGGCCTGCCTGTTGCTCTGGCCAACGACGCCGACCTGGCCGCCGTGGGTGAGGCCTACTTCGGTGCCGGTCAGGCCTACGGCGACGTCGCCTACATCACGTTGTCGACCGGGGTCGGCGCCGGCGTGGTGCTGGGCGGAGCGCTGGTGCACGGTCGCCGTTCGATGGCCGAGGTGGGCCACCAGGTCATCGCCCTCGGCCGGCAGCCCGACACCCTGGAGGATCTGGCGTCGGGGACTGCGCTCGGGCGCGCCGCCGCCGCGGCCGGGATCGGGGTGCGCGGGCAGGATGTCGTCGATGCCGTCGCCGCCGGCAACCCCGCGGCCGCCCGCATCTGGGACGACCTCGTAGCAGCGGCCGCCGTCGGCCTCGTCAACCTGGCGTGGGCGTTCAGCCCTGAAGTCATCGTCATCGGCGGCGGCCTCGGGCTGGTGGGGCCGGTGTTGTTGGACCCGCTGCGTGCCGCCATGCAGCGCGAGGGGCCGCCCGCCCTGGACCCACCGATCGCCATCGTGGCCGCGGCCTTGGGCGACGACGCCGGCCTGGCCGGCGCCGGGGCGTGGGCGCGTGCCTTCCATGCCCCGCCGAGCGGCCGCTCATGACCATCGTCGAGCCGGGGCATCCCCGCGTCGTGACGATCCGTCATGGGGCTACCGAGTGGAGCGAGTCCCACCGTCACACCGGACGCACCGACATTCCCCTGACCGATGAGGGCCGCCAGCAGGCCGCCGCCCTACGCCCACGCCTCGCCCCGAGAGACTGGGCGCTCGTGCTGACCAGCCCGCTGTCGCGCGCGGCGCAGACCTGCGCCCTGGCCGGCCTCGCCGATCAGTCGGTCCTTGACCCCGACCTGTTGGAGTGGGACTACGGCGACTATGAAGGCCTCACCAGCGCGCAGATCCAGGAGGACCGACCGGACTGGTGCCTCTGGACCGACGGGTGCCCCGGTGGCGAGCAAGCTGCTGACGTGGCGCAGCGCGCCGACCGCGTGATCGCCCGCTGCCTGGCCGCGCCCGGCGACGTGGCCGTGTTTGCCCACGGGCATCTCCTGCGAGTCCTGGGCGCCCGATGGGTCGGCGCCGCGCCGGCCTTTGGCGCCTCCTTGCTGTTGTCCACGACTGGGGTCAGCACGCTCGGGTGGGAGCACTCCACCCGCGTCATCGAATCGTGGAACGACACCCTCACCGGCGGGGGCTGACCGGAAGGCCGAGGAGGGCGTCGATGAGCAACCCGGTCCAGCCCGTCTGATGAGACGCGCCCAAGCCCGCTCCCGTCTCGCCGTGGAAGTACTCGTGGAACGGGATGAGATCGTGCCAGGCCGGGTCGGTGTCAAACCGGGAGGGCCCCTGGCCCTCCCGACAAGGCGACGCCGCCCCGTGAACGGGGCGGCGACCATCTGGCCCTTCCAGGAACAACGACGTCAGTCGGGCGGCCAAGTCGTCCGCCACTTCGGCCAGCGTGGCCCGGTGCCCCGAGCCCGACGGGTGCTCCACGGTGAACTCAGGTCCGAGGAACGAGTGGAACTGCATCAAGGAGCCGAGCAATAGATAGTTGACCGGGAACCACACCGGCCCCCGCCAATTGGAGTTGCCCCCGAAGAGGGCGGTCGTCGACTCGCCGGGCTCATAGTCGACGCGCGCCTGCATCCCATCCAGGTCGACCTCGAAGGGATGCGCGCCGTGCCAGCGGGACAGGGCCCGGACTCCATAAGGAGACAGCATCTCCTCGGTGTCGAGGACCTTCGACAGGATCCGCACCAGGCGTTGGGGCGACACGATCGAGAGCAGCCGACGATCCTTGTGGCCGCCCTCCAACGCTCGACTGACCTGACCGAAGTGAGGGCGGTGGCGTTCGAACCAGGCCATGCGGGCCCGGAAACCCGGGAGCCGATCGAACACCTCCGGCTCGATCACCGTGACGGCAAAGAGGGGGACCAGCCCCACCATGGACCGGACCCGCAAGGGCACGCGGGAGCCGTCGGGACGATGGAGGATGTCGTAGAAGAAGCCGTCATCCTCGTCCCACAGACCCTGGTCGTCCATGGCCGTCGCGATGTAGGTGAAGTGCTCGTAAAACTTGGTTGCCAGGTCCTCATACGTCCGGTCATGGGCGGCGAGAGCAAGCGAGAGCCGCAGGAGGGTCAAGGCGTAGAACGCCATCCAACCCGTGCCATCGCTCTGATCGAGGCGGGCACCGGGCGGCAGCTTCGAGCGGTCGAACGGAGCGATGTTGTCGAGGCCGAGGAACCCGCCCTCAAACAGGTTGGTCCCGTTGGGGTCCTCCCGGTTGACCCACCAGGTGAAGTTGATCGTCAGCTTGTGCAGCATCCGCTCGAGAAACTCGACGTCTCGACAACCGTCGATCTCCCAAACCCGTAGCGCCGCAGAGGCCAGCACGGGCGGGTTGACATCGCCGAAGTCCCACTCGTACGCGGGGAGCTGCCCGTTGGGATGCATGAACCATTCCCGGCACAGCAGGACCAATTGATCCTTGGCGAACGTGGGATCGATGTGGGCCATGGCGACGGCGTGGAAGGCCAGATCCCAGGAGGCGTACCAGGGGTACTCCCACGTGTCGGGCATGGAGATCACGTCGGCGTTGGCCAGGTGCCGCCAGCCGCCGTTGCGGATGGCGCCGCGGCCCGGAGGTGGAGGCGGCTCGGCGGGGTCGCCGTCCAGCCAGTGCGCAACATCGAAGTGGTAGTACTGCTTCGACCACAGCATCCCGGCCACGGCTTGTTTGAGGACGGTCGCGGTGTCCTCGGTCTCTCGTGGAATGCCGGCGGTGAGGGAGGCATGCCACTCGGCCGCTTCGGCTTCCCGCTGGGCGATCACGGTCGACCACCCTGTCTGGAGGTCGGGGAGCGTGGCGGTGGGAGTCCATGGCGCCAAGCGGAGCCGGACCTCGGTGGTCTCGCCGGGACCGACCGTCGGCCGGTACCACAGGGCACTCTTGGTCCCCGTCAGCGCCGGGTTGACGGTCGCCTCGCCGTGGACGATGTGATCGTGGATCCCGTCCTTCGGGAAGGGTGGCGACTCCGCTGCGCCGAAGATGCGCGCCGCATTGGTCTCGTTGTCGCAGAACAACACCGCCGGGGCGCCATCACCGGCCAGGACACGGGCGCCGAGGAAGGTGTGGCCCTCCTCGACGATGACGCCTGGGTGGCCAGGCACGGCCCTGAGGGTGGCGCGGCGATGGTCGAGACCCCAGCTCCAGGTGTTGCGCAACCAGAGGGTGGGGACGATGTGGAGGGTCGCCGGCTCGTCACCGACATTGCGAGCCGTGATCCGGACGCACAGGTCCTCGGGGTCGGCCTTGGCCACGTCGACGGTCACCTCCCAGTAGGGGCCGTCGAAGACGCCAGTGTCGAGCAGCTCGTACTCGGGGTCGAGCCTCGTGCGCCGTGCGTTCTCTTCGCGCACGGCGTCGTAAGGGAAGGCGGCCTGCGGGTAGAGGTAGCGCCACCGCATCCAGGAGTGGGTGGGGGTCGAGTCCAGGAAAAACCAGTAGTCCTTGGCGTCCTCCCCGTGGTTGCCTTCGGGGCCGCCGAGACCCCACATGCGCTCCTTCATGATGGGGTCGACGCCATTCCAAAGGACGAGGGACAAGCAGAGGAACTGGTGGTCGTCGCACAGGCCGGCCATCCCGTCCTCATTCCACCGGTACGTCCGCGAGCGGGCGTGATCGTGCGGGAACCACTCCCACGCCCGGCCATCGGGGCTGTAGTCCTCCCGGACCGTGCCCCAGGCCCGTTCGGCCAGATACGGCCCCCACTTGCGCCACGCGGCGCCGGCGCCGCCCGCCGCGCCGGCGCCGCCCGCGGCGTCGGCATCGGCGTCGGCGAGGCGTTGGTGCTCGGCGCCCACCGGCTCGTCCTTGCCAGCGGAGGTTCCCGTCATCGAGGGCCAGTCTCGCTGAGCCGGGCGCAGTCGTGGGGCCGGACCGAGCCGGCAGCGCTCATGGGACGTACGGTTTAGCGGTCGGCGGGCGTTAAACCGTACGTCCCAGTAGCGCGACGACCGGCGAGCGGCGCGCGCCCTACAGCTCGGCTTGGGCCGCCCGGCAGGTCGACTGGTCCCCGGCGCCGAGGCGGCGGAGGAGCACGAGCAGCTCCACCTGGTCATCTTCGGGCAGCCCGATCATCCCCACGGCGCCGCGCAGCACCTGCACCCACATGGCATAGGCCAGCTCGGTGCCGGACGAGGTGATCACGAGGGTCTTGACCCGCCGATCGGCCGGGGCGGCGCGCCGTTCGACGAGGCCCCGTTGCTCGAGGCGGTCCACGATGCCGGTGACGTTGGAGGCGTCGCAGCCAAGCTGCAGAGCGACGTCTCGCATCGGGACCGGCCCGGCGTGCGCGAGGTAGCGGAGGCACTTGGCCTGCGGCGGCGACAAGTCGAAGGTGGCGACGGCTGCCGCAAATCCGCAGCGAAGCTGATCGACGAGCGTGAACAACCGCTCGACGATCTCCTCGGTGCGAGTACGCGGATCTCCGAGAGGCACGCCCAAAGGATAGGTAGAGCTGGCCCGCTGAGGGCTCATGCGGCCGAGGCGGCCGCCTCCCGGCGAGCGGCATCGCGGCGGCGGCGGCGCAGCCGTCGACGCTCGTTGTCGGTCAGGCCACCCCACACACCGTCCTCCTGACGGGTCGTGAGAGCCCAGTCGAGGCACGCGTCTCGGACGGGACAGCCGGCGCAGACTGCCTTGGCCGCTCCGGCGGCGTCGTCGTTGACCGGGAAGAACATCCCGGTGTCGAGGCCCTTGCAGGCCGCATCTTCACGCCACGTCGTGTTGTGCACGGTCACTTCTCCCGTCCGTTTCTCTCGGCAATTCGGATTAAACGCCGGCCGCGGGGCGCCCATTCCATGAGCGTCCCGAGGCGGCCTCAAGCGGCCACGGCCGGCGCGGCAGTGGCCGCGACCGGCGGCGCGAGCGCCGCTTCCAACACCTCGACCACGTCATCGGCCAGGTGGAACGTCATCTGACCCCGCACGGCCTCGGGCACGTCCTCCAGATCCGGACCGTTGCGCTTGGGGAGCACGACCGAGGTCAGCCCGGCCCGGTGGGCGGCAAGCACCTTCTGCTTGACGCCACCGATGGGCAACACGCGACCCTGGAGGGTGACCTCACCGGTCATCCCGACGACCGAGTGGACGGGCCGGTCGGTCAGAAGGCTCACCAGGGCAGTTGTCATGGTGACGCCGGCCGAGGGTCCGTCCTTGGGCACCGCTCCGGCCGGCACGTGGAGATGGAAGCGCTTCCCGCTGAAGGCCGACGGTGCAATACCGAGGGCCGCAGCATGCGACCGAACGTAGGAGAGGGCGATCTCGGCCGACTCCTTCATCACGTCGCCCAATTGGCCCGTGACCGTGAGCCCGTCGGGACCGTCCATGACGCTGGCCTCCACGTAGAGCACGTCGCCGCCCGCGCCCGTGACGGCCAAGCCGGTCGCCACGCCAGGCACTGACACACGGTCGGCGGCCTCGAAGAAGAAGCGGGCGCGACCCAACCACGTCCGGACGTCCGGCCCGTCGACCACCACCGGGACGGCCACCGTCTCGGCCGCGATCTTGGTCGCTACTTTGCGGAGGAGGCGGCCGAGCTCGCGTTCGAGGTTGCGGACGCCCGCCTCGCGTGTGTAATCGGCGATGACGGTGCGAAGGGCGGCATCAGTCAAGGACACCTCATCACCGCTCAATGCGGTGACGGCGAGCTGACGTCCGACGAGATGATGCCGGGCGATGGCGACCTTCTCTTCCTCGGTGTATCCGTCCAGTCGGATGACCTCCATGCGATCCAGGAGCGGGCCGGGAATCGTGTCGGCCACATTCGCAGTCGCAATGAACAATACCTCCGACAGGTCAAGCTCAACCTCGAGATAGTGGTCCCGGAACGTGTGGTTTTGGGCGGGGTCCAGCACTTCGAGCAGGGCTGAAGACGGGTCGCCGCGGTAGTCGGCGCCGAGCTTGTCGACCTCGTCGAGCATGACGACCGGGTTCATGGTGCCGGCCTCCCGGATGGCCTTGACCAGGCGACCGGGCTGGGCACCGACGTACGTGCGCCGGTGGCCGCGGATCTCGGCCTCGTCCCGGACGCCGCCGAGCGCCACCCGCACAAACCTGCGGCCGAGGGCGCGGGCCACCGACTCGCCAAGCGACGTCTTGCCGACGCCCGGAGGGCCGACAAGGGCGAGGATGGCGCCGGCGCCACGGCCGGTGACAGGGGCCAGGCCGCGTTCGGCGCGGAGCTTGCGGACGGCCAGATGCTCGAGGATGCGCTCCTTGACATCGGAGAGGCCGTCGTGGTCCTCGTCGAGGATGCGGGCGGCCTCGGCGACATCGAGGCGGTCCTCGGAGCGCTCGGTCCAGGGCATGTCGAGGACGGCGTCGAGCCACGTGCGGATCCATCCGTGCTCCGGGCTCTGCTCGCTGGTGCGCTCGAGCTTGTCGATCTCGCGCTCGACGGCGGTGCGGACGGAGTCGGGCAGGCCGTCGAGTCGGGCGCGATAGTCGTCGGGCGCGCCGGCGTCGGAGCCGTTGATCTCGCCGAGCTCCTTCTTGATGGCCTCCATCTGGCGGCGCAGGAGGAACTCGCGCTGCGTCTTCTCCATGCCCTCCTCGACATCGGTCCGGATCCGCTGCTTGAGGCTCAGGTCGCCGAGCGTGTCCTTGGCCCAGGCGAGGACCAGGCGCAGACGAGCCTCGACATCGACGGTCTCCAGGATCTCGACCTTCTGGGCGAACGTGTAGTCGGGCGAGTAACCGGCGGTGTCGGCGAGAGGGCCGGCCTCGGTGATCCCGCGGAGCATCTCGATGACACGGCCGGCGCCGCGGGCTTCGAGGATGTTCTCGACGACGGCGCGGTACTCGCGGGCGAGGTCGGGGACGGCCGACGCGGCAGGGTTCGCGGCGGCCGGGGATTCGACGACCGGCTCGACCTGGACCCAGAGGGCGTCACCGGTGCCGGGTACGCCCGCCCCGATTGTCGCTCGCTGAACGCCCCGGACGACCAGCGCCCTGATCCCGCCGGGGAGTTGGCCGGCGTCCTCGATGGCCGAAATTGTGCCGATCCGGGCGTACCGGCCGTCGAGGCGTGGCACGAGAAGCAGCCGGCCGTCGGCGCTGGTGGCGGCGTCGGCGGCGGCCCGCGCCTCATCGGTCTCCAGGGCCATCGTGACGACCATGCCCGGAAGCACCACGCCGGACGTGAGCGGAAGCAAGGGCAACGTGTGGTCGAGCTCGGGCATGGTGCGCTCCTCTGGACAACTCGAGGATCTCGTCTATCTCGTCGATAGCCTCGATAGTTGACTACATCAACGACTGTCACGCTTCACTATTCCGCGGCCGAGCCGTGCTGGCTGTCACACCCCCTCTTTAAGGTGGTCGACATGACCTCACTTATCGATGTCCGGGTCGACGCCATCGCTCCCGGCGAGCACATCTGCCTCGGCGGCGCGACCATTCTCGTGACGGCCGTCGACCACCACCGGCGGACCGTCGACCTCCACACCTGTTACGGACCGGCGTTGCGCCTCGCCCGCTCCGACGTGGTCGCGGTGGTCGTCGATGCCGATGCTTGGGACGCGGCGTGATCCGGCCGCTATCCTCTCTGAGCTTGCCTGGCCTGTTCGTCTAGTGGCCTAGGACGCCGGCCTCTCACGCCGGTAACACGGGTTCGAATCCCGTACAGGCTGCTCAGTCAGCCAGCCAGGAGCAGCCCGCCAGGCGGGCCGCCGCCGCCAGGCGGGCCGCCGCCACCAACCATCCCGACCCCACCCTCCGAACACGGGGCTGGGCGTCGCCCGTTCAGCCGCCTCACCCTTCGGCGACGCAGCGGGTGATCTTATCGAGGGCTGCCGGGGCCAGGAACCCCAGGTGGCCGCCCGGGAAAACGTGCAGCGTGGCGTTGGGCAGCTCCGAGACCCAGATCTCGGCGTACCGTCGCCCGGCGTCGCGTTCCCCGGTGAAGAAGTCCACCGACTGGGCCAGCGCACGGTGGTCGAACCCCCAGGACTGCAACGGAAGCGTGACTTCCACTCGCAGGCAGTCATCGCTGATTGGTTGGGCGGCGATCTTCGACCGCAAGCTGTGGGCCTCGGCGGTCGCCAGCAACTCGCGGTCGGGATTGAGCCGTGCGACCAGCCCCCGGGGCGGCGACACGCGCCTGTGCGAGACGACCCCGGGCCATCGCCGGAGCAGCCCGTAGCCGAGTCGAGCGCTCGCCGGTAGGGCCGCCTTGACGGCTGGATCGGCGACCGGGCTCGTCGGGTTGATCGGCACAACCTTGGTGATGCGGGGACCGAGCACGTGCGCAGCGGCAAGCGCGTACATGCCCCCATTGGACACGCCGCTGACCGCGAATTGGTCGAGCTCGAGGGCGTCGGCCAGCCCGGCCAAGTCGCTCGCATAGCCCGTGATCGTTCGCCCACCGAGGGCGGTGGAGCGTCCTACGCCGGGGCGGTCCGGGGCGATGAAGCGAACGCCTCGTTGGCGCCCGGCGGCGTCGAACGGTTGCGCCTCGAGTCGGCATGACGAGGCGCCGTGCAGATGGATCACGGGCCGCCCGGACGGGTCGCCGTACTCGCCGACAGAGACAGTCCGCCCGTCGGGCAGGTGAACGTCGCGGTCGCTCACCTGACCCCCCTCACGCTCGCACCGACCACGGTCCTGCTCCCGGGACGATCATGTGCCGGCACTGTAAGGGCCGAGACCTCGATTGCGCCCGGCGTGAGAGCCCCAGGAGCCCCTGTCGGTCGTCCCATCGTCCCAACGTGGCAGGGCCAGACTCCGGGCAACCAGCGCGATGCTCCTGCTTGATCGCTCACGTGTGCGGTTCACTCGAGTCGGATGGCGAGGACGGGGTCGAGCGAGGCGGCCCGGTGGGCGGGGACGGCGGCGGCGCCGAGGACGACCAGGACGCCGACGGCCAACAGGGTGGGGAAGGTGGCCCATGGGATGGCTTGGTGGGGTGTGAAGCCGAATGAGGTCCCCAGTTGGCGAGACACGAACGCGCCCAGCAGCACACCCAGCGGTAGACCGAGAACGTAGGCCACGCCGGTGAGGGTCGCGGCTTCGACGAGGACGAGGGCGCCGATCCCCCGCCGGTGCGTGCCCAATGCTCGCATGACGCCGATCTCGCGCCGTCGCTCGATCACGGACATGGCGAGCGTGTTGGCCAGACCCAGCCCGCCGATGAGCAGCGCCACGCCCAGGATGGCGCCGTACACCCTGGTCACATGACCGATGTAGCCGTAGTTTTCGGCCCGATCCTTGGCGCCGAGCTGGGTGGTGTAGGGAGTTCGCGTGCGGCGAAGCAGGGCGACAGCGGCGCCTAGGACCTGGGTGAGCTGGGCGCCCGGCCGATCAAAGACATCGACCTCGGTGGGCAGGTGGCCGGGCCCGAGGATCCTGGATCCGTCGGCGTCGCTTACCACCAGGGCCGGGTCACGGATGATCGTCGTGAACAAGCCGGCAACGGTGAACGGCCGCGGCCCAGCCGCGGTGTTGACGAGAATCTGATCGCCCTCGTGCACACCGAGGTCGGCCGCCGTCGAGTCGGGAAGAAGGATGCGACCACCACGGCCGAGCGCGGCGGCCGCGGCGCCGTCGCTGCCCACATCCCACGCGAATCCGGCATCCGCGAAGTAGGTCGCGGGGTCGACGATGTCGAGTCCGATGACGAGGGTCGGGTGCCGGGTCAGGTACGGGCTGGCGTTGCCGAAGGTCAGGGGCGTCGCCTCAGCAACCCCGGGGATGGCCTTGATCTGGTTGATCAAGGTGGGAGGAAATCCGGCGGCGAAGAGGCGCAGGTCGGCGCCGAGCTGGTCGCGGATCTGGCGGTCCTGAGCTTGCCGGATGGTGCCGATGCCCGTCGCCATGGCGACGCCCAAGGCGACGACAACCATGATGAGCGCGGCCGTGAAGGCCGAACGGTTGCGCTCTTTGACCAGATGCATGACACCAACTCTGCCGACCCCCGGTGACAGTCTCCGGGTGACGGCGCCGACCACGAAGGCGACGGGCCCGAGCAGCAGCGGCACGACGAGCACCGACCCGACGAGTACGGCCGCCGACGCGAGCGTCCGGACGGCGGCGTCGCCGCCCGACAAGGGAAGCAGCACGCACCCCACGACGAGCAGACCGACGCCCAGTGCGGCGCCGCGCAGTGAGCGTTGGTGTCTCGTCACGTCCTCACGCAATGCCGCGACCACCGGCGCCCGTGCGGCCCTCCACGCAGGGACCAACGAGCCCACGAGCGTCATGACCAGGCCGACGGCCACGCCTAAGGCGACAGCCGAGCCGGGTATGGCGATGCCCGCCAGGTGCACCCCGATCAGTGATGAGGTCACCCCCACCAGGCCGACCCCGATCCCCAGCCCAACGCCCAACCCGACCACGCAGCCGATCACGCCGAGCACCATCGCTTCGCCGAGGACCAGACCGAGCACCTGGGCGCGACTCGCGCCCAGCGCCCGCAGGACGGCATAGCGACGGGTGCGCTCGAGGACGCTCGTCGAGAGCGTCAGCTCGATGAGCATGCCGCCGACAAACAGAGAGATCGCGGCCACGCCCGAAAACCCGTCCTCTTCAATTCGGCTATCGCCCCGGACGTTGTTGACGAGGACGGACTGCCCCACCAGGGCGACACCGGGCCCAAGCTCGCCGGTGTGCCGAGCGATCCAGTTGGGGATGTCGACGCCGGAGTCGAGCTCGACAGCGATCTCCGACACGACCGGGTGGCCGGCGTCGCCGCGCAGTAGTTCGGCGAGACCGATGGGGGCGACGGCCGTCGCCGCGCCCGGGATGGGAGACCCCGACTTCAGGATCCCAGTCACGCGCACCGCCACCGGTGCCAGCGCCGCGCCTCCCGTCGCACGGAGGTCGAGCACCGCGCCGACCTGTGCGTGAAAGACGACCGACTCGCGGGCGTCGAGAGCGATCCCATCCTCACCCTTGCGAGGCAGCCGCCCCGCACTGAGGGTCCCTTGAAACTTGGCCATGTCCCACCCGTCCACCGTGAGCCCGACGCGCCCAGCCACGACCTGGGTTTCCAAGAGGCCTTCGGCGCTGTGGACACCGGCCAGCTTGGCGGTGGCGGGCACCAGTCCCGCGGGAAGGGTCGGCGCCGAACCGGCGATCCGGCTGCCGCTCGCCAGCGGGCGCACGACGACGTCGGCCACTCCGCCGGGCGAGCCGAGCAGCGCGGTGAAGGCCCGGTCGACGGTCGCGTTGGACACGCTCACGCCGAAGAATATGGCCACTCCGAGGGCGATACCGGTGACGGTGAGAGCGGACCGCCCACGGCGCTCGGCCACCCCCTTGGTGCTGATGCGGCTCAGCCGGCCGAGAGCCACCCGCTATCCCCGCGCCAACCACGAAACAATCCGATCCACCGGACGGCGACGCCTACCCCCAACGGTGAGATCCAGCCAGCCGGCGATCTGGCCATCGCGAAACTCGATGACCTCATCACCCGTCGCTGCCACCCTCGGATCGTGCGTGACCAGCACGATGGTGTGACCAAGATCGCGTTGCGCGCTGCGCAACAGGTCAAGGATCATCGAGCCGTTGGCCGTGTCAAGGTTGCCGGTCGGCTCATCGGCGAGCAGGACGGGCGGGCCGGCCACCAGCGCCCGCGCAATGGCGGTCCTCTGCTGTTCACCTCCCGAGAGCTCACTCGGCAACTGCCCGCGGCAGTGCTGGAGACCGACCCTGCTGATGAGCTCGTCGACCCGTCGCGCCGCGCTCGAATCCCGGCGACCATCGATGACCAACGGCAGGGCCACATTCTCCTCAACAGTGAGCACGGGCACGAGGTTGAACGCTTGGAAGACGAAGCCCATAGCGCGGCGGCGCACCACCGTCAGCTCGCGTTCGGACAGCCGCGAGAGGGGCTGGCCATTGATGATCACTTCGCCCGAGGTCGGGCGATCGAGGCCGCCGAGAAGGTGGAGAAGGGTCGACTTCCCCGAGCCCGACGGGCCCATGATCGACACGAGCCGCCCGCGCTCGATTTGCAGGGTGACGCCGTCCACGGCTCGGTGCTCGCGTTCGTCGGAACGATACGAGCGCACGAGGTCGTGGGCTTCGATGACCGGATCCCCGGCGGCGGTCGGCGCAGCCTCTATAGGCGAGTTCTAGTGGATGGCAGCGCAGGCCTGCATCTTGGCGGGGTCGTCCTGTTGGTAGGCGGCCTGACTCGAGATGCCATATCGGAGGCTGAGCAGTTGCGTCATGACGGCGGGTTGGGCCGCGGAGTTTCGGGCTTGGGTGAAGTCCACCAACAGGTCCGATCCGCGGTAGCCGGTCGGGAAGATCGGGCCCCAGTCCTGGCCGAGGTCGTACTCGGTCTCGGGTGAGGACTCAAGGGTCTGGAGGCACAGGTCGCCGTTGGTCACGGATAGATGCTGGCCCGGCCCAAACTGTGACACGGCGCTCGTGGCGAACTGGATGTTGAAGCCGCTCTCGAGGGCGGCCACAAGGTCAGCGCCCTGCGTCGATTCGGCCACAGCCGCCGCGGCCAGGAGGGCGGCGAGGGCGTCGGCGGGACCGTCCTCTCCGCCGCGAGGGAAGCCGCCGTTGTAGGTAGGAACAAACTGCGCGATCCACCTTCGCATCGGCGCGTCGGGCAGGCCGACCACAGCCCCGATCGACGACGCGCCGATGGTGCCCCTGGCTGCGTGGAGGCCGGCGCCCGCGGCAAACACGGCGGTCGATGTCGCTGAGGGGCTGCCGAGCAACATGGGAACGAATCGGTCGGCTTTGGTGGTCGGCGTATCGACGTAGCGCGACCCAATCTCGTCGAGCAGGCCAGCGACGGCGACCGCGTCCTCGGCGGCGCCGACGACGACGACCGCCTCCGCCTCAGCATGGCGCATGGCCCGCACGGCGTCGCTGAGGTCGGGAGTTCCCGCGGTGTTGTCGTAGCCGATCGTGACCGCGTCGCTGAGACCCCACTTCTGGCAGAAGGCGGCGAAGACGGTGTCGCAACCGGGCGATGAGCTGCTCGAAAAGATGAGGCCGGCGCGACTGAACCCTCGGTCATTGGCGGCGTACTCCAGCAGCAGATCGATGGCACCGACATCGGGCACGGACGTTTGGAAGACAGGGAATCCGGCACCCGATGTCGTCGTCAGATCGGGCACTTGGCCATTGGCGGGCACCCGACTTTGAAGGTCCGTGCCGACAGCGATGATCGGCCTCAGATCAGCAACGATGGTGTCGAGACTCTCCGCCAATCCCTGGGCGCCACACCACAGGATGGCGTCCACGTGGCGAGCGGTCAGCTGTGCGTACGCGGCCTGTCCGTCGCCGGCGGTGAGAGGAGCGTCGGCCATGACAATCGTCGGCCGGTAACCCTGATAGACACCGCCGAGGTCAGACTTGATGTGACCCATCGCCGCGGCGAGGGAGGCAGAGACGGTGGCGCCGATCGACGCGTACGGTCCGCTCATCGGGGTGATGCAGCCGAGGACAAAGGGAGCGCCCGCTGTGCCACCTGCGCCGGGCACGCCGGCCGCACCCGCGCCGCCGCCCCGGTGGCGCCGCGTCGCGCCGCCGCTACAAGCGCCGACGGTCGCCGCGGCCGCGGCCGCCGCCGCCGTCAGGAACCGGCGGCGTGACCATGGACCCTGGGTCGTGGTCGGGAGCGGGGTCAGGGTCGGGGGTGGGCCTGGGGCTGGGGCTGGGGCTGGGCCTGGGCCTGGGGCTGGGCCTGGGGTCACCGGGCACCGTGCCGGTGGAGGCGCCCGACAACCGCTGGGCGCTGGAGCTGAGCTCGGGGGGAAGGACTCGAACCCTCAAAGGCAGGACCAGAACCTGCTGTGTTGCCGTTTACACCACCCCCGAAGGGCAGCGACACTCTACCGGTCGACGCCGGGACCGTCACCCCCACAATTCGGCCATGACAGCTTGCCGTCACAGGTCTGCAAACCACCGCTCGACCGTGACCTCTCGCCGGAAGCCGATGATCCGACCGGCGGCGACGGCCAGGGTCTCCCTTCCCATGTAGGGCAGGACGTGAACGCCGCGGATCGGCGACGTCCGGGTGGGCGACACGTACCCGTGAAGCCCGAGGGCGGAGGCGATGTCGCGCAGCCGCTCGTCATGGAATGGGTCGGACACGAGCAGCACGCGGGTGATCCCGCGCTGCTCGAGGAAGAGGGCGGCGCCCGACAGTGACTCCCACGAATCTCGGCCGGACACCTCGCGCAGAATCTGGGCGTCGGGCACGCCATGGGCGTCGAGGTAGTCGGCCGAGGCGGTCGCCTCCGTGAACTCGTCGCCGGGCTCCTTGCCCCCGGTCACGACGACAATGGGGGCGAGGTGGCGATTCCAGAGCAGCAGCACGTGGTCGAGTCGGGCCGCCAGCACCGGGGACGGCCGCCCGTCGTACTGCGCGGCGCCGAGCACGATGATCGCCTGAACGGGGCGAGCCTGATCCTCCCGCGAGGCCAACCACACTTGGGCGAATGTGACCCCGAGGTACACAAGCGCCGCCACCACCACGAGAAAGGTGATGCGCACAACAAAGCGCAGGATTCGGCCGGGCCAGCGGAAGGGATTCAGGGGATGGCCATCCCCGCCAGTCGACCGATCGCCGCATCGATCCGGGCGATGCTGCGCTGTTGGCCCAACACCTCGAGCGACTCGAAGAGTGGTGGCCCGACGGTCCGACCGGTCACCGCGACACGGATGGGTGCCTGCGCCTTGCCCAACGCGAGTCCGTGACGTTGACCGATCTCGAGGGTGAGCGTGTGCAGCGTAGGCGCGACCCAGTCCCGCGCGTCGGTGGCCGCGTACGCGGCGCTCGCCTCGCCGAGCAGTTGTGGCGCGAGCGCGTTGGTCTCGATCGCCTTGGTCCACGCGTCCTCGTCGATCGCCGGCTCCTTGAGGAAGACGAAGTCGATCATGGCGGGGACTTCGCCCAGGAGTTTGGTGCGCTCTTGCACGAGCGGCGCGAGACGAGCGAAGACCTCCGGACGGAAGTCCTCCTTCGTCCACGGGCCGGCGGCGAGGAACGGCTCCGCCGCCTTGATGAAGCCCTCGACGCTCATGGCCTGGATGTAGTGCTGGTTGACCGACGCCAACTTCTTGACATCGAAGAAGGCGGGTGACGAGTTGACGTCCTCGAGCCGGAACTCGGCGAGCATCTCCTCAAGGGTCAGATACTCGCGGTCCCCTCCCGGCGCCCATCCGAGGAGGCAGACGTAGTTGCGTATCGCCTCCATGAGGATGCCCTCATCGCGATAGGACTCGAGGGCGGTCTTGTCGCGTCGCTTGGACAGCTTTTTGCGTTGCTCGTTGACCAGGTTGGGCAGGTGGGCCCAGACCGGTGGCGGCTGCCCGGCGGGTGCGAGGGCTTCCCAGAGAAGCTGGTTTTTGGGAGCGTTGGGAAGGTGCTCCTCGCCCCGCAGGACATGGGTGATGCGCTCGTCCAAGTCGTCGATGGTGTTGGCCAGATAGAAGATCGGTCCACCGTTGCCCTTGACGATGACGAAGTCACCACCGAGCTTGGCGTTGTCAAACTCGACCCGGCCCCGTACGACGTCGTCGATCACGGTCAGGCCGTCCGGCACCCGGAACCTCAGGGCCCGACCGGGGGCCTGCGGCAGAGACCGCTCCCGGCAGAACCCGTCATAGCCGGGAGGGGCGCCGGCCGGCTTTCGCGACGCGACATCGCCGGGTGTGCAGTCGCAGTAGTAGGCCCGGCCCTCGGCGTAGAGACGCTCGGCCGCGGCGCGGTGGGCGGCGGCGTTATCGGATTGGAGGTACTCCTCGTCCCAGTCGAGCTCGAGCCATCGCAGCGCGGATCGGATCCCCTCGTACCACTGCGGCTCGTTGCGCACCTCGTCGGTGTCCTCGATGCGCAGGACGAAAGCGCCCGAGTGCTGGCGGGCAAACAGCCAGTTCCAGAGTGAGGTCCGAGCGGTCCCGACGTGGAACTCGCCGGTCGGCGACGGGGCGATGCGGACGCGAACTGGACCTGGCGTGGACAAAGGCATGGGCTGGTCAGGCTACGCGCCCGCCAGCTAGATCTGGGGGTGGGTGCCGTCGATCCGGGTCAGGTGAATGCCGGCGCTGGTGTGGTAGCGCCGGTTGATGGACAACAAGACTGCGGTAAGGCCCTCCAACCAGCCTGCCA
>Ga0302326_10004472_pt1 | contig 32370 bp, 26 predicted proteins | sample Palsa_T0_3_FD_202264 | JGI IMG/M metagenome (GOLD analysis project Ga0302326, IMG submission 202264) | Peat permafrost microbial communities from Stordalen Mire near Abisko, Sweden - Palsa_T0_3 | ecosystem: Environmental > Terrestrial > Soil > Palsa > Peat permafrost | place: Sweden: Abisko...
CCACCAAGGATATCGGCGAACTCTGGAGAACGCTGACCGAGTTTGTGGCCACGTTAGAGAATCCGCACCTGAAATCGTTGCTGGAACTGTTCATGGCCGACGCCGAGATCGCGGAGCGCTACCGCAGTGCCCCCGCGGCCAAGACCCTTCATCATGCCTATATTGGCGGCTTGCTCGATCATGTTGTTTCACTGTTCCGCTCCTGCGATCTGATGTGCCGAAACTATCCACAGGTCAACCGCGACTTACTCCTGACGGGAGCGTTTCTGCATGACATCGGCAAAATCCAGGAACTGGCCTACAACCGCGCGTTTTCCTACACGACGCGTGGCCAACTGCTCGGGCACATGATCATCGAACTGGGGATGCTGCAGGCCAAGCTCGAAAAACTGACCGGTTTTCCCGAAGAACTGAAAACCCTGCTCGAACACATGATCATCAGCCATCACGGGCAATACGATTTCGGGTCGCCCAAGCTGCCGATGTTTCCCGAGGCGCTCCTGCTGCACTATCTCGACGATCTGGATTCGAAGATGGAAGCGATGCGCGCCCATTTCGAGCGTGAAGCTGAACTCGATGGACCGTGGACGAGCTACAACGCGTCACTGGGGCGCCCGCTGCTTGATTCCAGAAAATTCATGATGGGCGAGAAAACGGCGGCGGCAAAAGCCCGTTCGGAAGATTCCACTGAGCCGCCGGCCGCGGAGGCCGCTACTTCCCCCGCGCCAGCCCTTGACCTGCTCAGCGAACAGAAAACATAGGCAAAGAGCACAGAGAGCTCTCAGTTCTCAGCCAAGAACGCACAAAAGCAAAAGGTGCGTACTAGTCGGGCTTTTGCTTTTTCTGAGAACTGAACAGCGGCGATATCGCGGCCGCCAGACTGATGCCTCGGCAGGACGCTACATCATCGGGGTTGGCACCGGAAGAATCTTCTTCTGTATGGCGACCGTCACCAGCTGGGCTTTGTTGTGAATATCAAGTTTGCGCATCAGGTTGAACTTGTGCGCTTCCACAGTTTTGACGCTAACCCCCAGAACCGCCGCCGCTTTCCTGACCGTATTTCCTTCCGCGAGCAGCTTCATTACTTCGCGCTCGCGCAAAGTCAGGGTGCTTCTCCGCAAAGGCACCCGAACCGCATGGTTCCACGGGTTCGCGTCGGCTTTCAATGTCGTCTGGATCTGTGGACTCCATGATCGTTCGCCGCGATGCACTTCCCGAAGCGCGCGCAATAAAGCCGGCGCCGGAGTATCTTTCAGCAGGTACCCGCTGGCGCCCGAGCGCATGGCTTGCTCCACATACTCCTGATCCTCATGCATGGTCAGATACACGATGCGCGTGCCAACGCAGTGTTCCTCGATGAGCCGTGCGGCTTCGAACGGCGACATGCCTGGCATACCGATATCGAGCAGGACCAGGTCGGGGCGGTGCTCCAGGACCAGTTTGAGCGCCTCGGCGGCGTCACCGGCTTCGCCGACGACGGCAAAGTCGGGAGCGTCTTCAAGCAGGCGGCGAACGCCATAGCGCAGCATGTCGTGATCGTCGGCGATCACGCAACGAATGCGCGCGGCAACTTCCGTGTTAAACGGACCAACCTTCGTGGTCAACATGTCGAGAAATCCTCGCGTGACGAAGTGCGCGATAAGTCTGGAGCCCCGGGGTCGCCCGGCGGACTTCCAATATAGACTGAATCTCAATTGTACCTGCACCTGGCACGCATTCGGAGCAAAATCTTCGATGCAAGGCTCTTCTTCGATACCAGAATCTAAGCAGAGCTGAACTTTTCGTCTTCATTTACAATGCCTGTTCCGTATGCTTCGCTACTTCACTTCCGGAGAGTCCCACGGCGAGGCCCTGGTTGCGTTTCTTTCCGGGCTGCCGGCGGGGCTGGCAGTAGACCAGGCATTTGTCGACCGCGAACTCTGGCGCCGCCAGCAGGGCTTTGGACGCGGCGGGCGAATGAAGATCGAAACCGACAAGGCCCACTTTCTTTCGGGTGTGCATCACGGCAAGACCATAGGCTCGCCGATCGCTGTGATGCTCCAGAATCGCGACTGGCAGAATTGGAAGGAGGCGCTGCCGGTCGAAGTAGGTGATCCGGAGAAGCACAAGCGCGTCGCGTCGCCGCGCCCGGGTCATGCCGATCTTGCCGGAGCTCTGAAGTACGATTTCACGGAAGCGCGTTACGTTCTGGAACGAGCCTCGGCTCGAGAATCGGCGGCGCGGGTTGCCATTGGCGCGCTCGCCAAACTGCTATTGCGCGAGTTGGGCATGGAAGTTCTGAGTCACGTGATTGCAGTCGGCGCAGTTTCGATTGCCGACCGCGAAATTCCGTGGGAGCAGATCGAGCCCTTGTCGCGCAAGGACGAGATATTGCTCTCTTGCGCCGACGCCGACGCCGAGCAGCGCATGAAAGCAGAAGTCGATAAGGTTCTGCGCACGGGCGATTCGGTGGGTGGGGTTTTCGAGGTGGTGGCCCACAGTGTTCCGCCCGGGCTCGGCAGTTACGTGCAATGGGATGAGCGGCTGGATGCGCTATTGGCAGCGGCGGTCATGTCATTGCAGGCGGTTAAAGCCGTCGAAATCGGAAGCGGGATTCAGGCGGCGCATTCGCCAGGATCGGCCGTGCATGACGAAATTGGTTATCAGAGCGACGCAGGGTTTGCGGGCTTCACCCGCACACGCAACAATGCCGGAGGGTTGGAGGGTGGCGTCTCCAATGGGCAGGAGATCCGGGTTCGCGGTTATCTGAAGCCAATCTCTACGCTGCGGCGTCCATTGCAGTCGGTGGATTTCGCGACCCGCGAGCCGGTGAAAGCGGCATACGAGCGCTCGGATGTATGCGTTGTGCCTGCCGCCGGCGTTGCCGGCGAAGCCATGGTAGCGCTCACGCTGGCGCGCTGTGCGCTGGAGAAATTCGGCGGCGACTCGATGAAAGAAACGAAACGAAATTTTCAGGGCTATTTGGACCAACTGAAGCACTACTGATCTGAACCTGTGTCATCCTGAGCGAAGCGAAGGACCTATGCATTTGAATTCGCCCCAATACATAGGTGTTTCACTTCGCTCAAGATGACAACCAAACTTACGAGATGATCTATCCAATCGTCAAATTTGGCAATCCGATCCTGGAAAAACCTTCGGCAGAGGTCACCAGTTTCGACGACGAACTCAGGCAGCTCGCGGAAGACATGTTCGAGTCGATGTACGCCGCTCGGGGCGTCGGGCTGGCCGCTCCGCAGATCGGCATTGCGAAACGAATCGCGGTCATTGATGTAACGTTCAAGGAAGACCCGAACGCGAGGCTTGTCCTGGTCAACCCAGTAATCATTAACAAAGCAGGCCGCCAGCGGAGCAGCGAAGGCTGCCTGAGCATTCCCGAATTTCGTGAAGACGTCACGCGTGCCAAAACTGTGACGGTACGCGCGCAGGACCTGGCCGGAAAATTTTTCGAGCACACCGGAGAAGAACTGCTGGCGCGGGCCCTTCTGCATGAAACCGACCACCTGAACGGCAAGCTGTATATTTCACATATCAGCGGGTTGAAACGCGACCTCATCAAGCGCAAGATCAAAAAAATGGTGAAGGCGGGAGAGTGGTAACGACTCCTTTTCGAGAATTGTCATCTTTTCAAGAATTGTCGTCTTTTTTAGAACTGTCATCTTTTCGAGAATTGTCATCTTTTTTAGAATTGTCATCCCGAGCGGAGCGAGGGATCTGCAGTTCGCCGCAAGATGCACATTGCCTCGCTCAGGATGACGAATTGGTATCCGTATGCTCCTGGTTTTCTGCGGCACGCCTCGATTCGCGGTTCCGACCCTGGAAAAACTGGTCGAGGCCGGTCATTCCGTGCCACTGGTGGTAACCCAACCCGATCGGCCCGGACACAGAATGGAACCGGCCGTCTCTCCCGTGAAGGATGCGGCAATCCGCATGGGCATTGACGTTTTGCAGCCTGTCACCATCAAGAACAATGCCGAATTCCGCGGCCAACTGGCGGCGATTGGTTCGGACGCGATTATCGTCGTCGGCTACGGCCGCATCATTCCGCAGTGGATGATTGAGCTTCCCCGGCTCGGAAATCTGAACCTGCATGCGTCTCTGCTGCCAAAGTACCGCGGCGCGGCGCCGATCCAGTGGGCGATCGCCAGCGGTGAATCCGTCACCGGAGTTACGACCATGCGGATTGACGCCGGGCTCGACACCGGCGACATACTCATGCAACGCGAAATTTCGATCGCTGCGGAGGATACCACCGTGACTTTGAGCCCGAAGCTCGCGTCCGCCGGCGCGGATCTGATGGTCGAGACGCTGCGCGGCCTGGAGAATGGCCAGGTCAGTCCGACTCCGCAGGACCATTCGCAAGCGACGCTCGCTCCGATTCTGAAAAAAGAAGACGGCCGCATGGACTTCACTCATAGCGCGCAAGACTTGTTCAATCGCATCCGCGGTTTTCAGCCGTGGCCCGGCGTGTTCACGAGCTTTAAGGGTAAGACGTTGCAAGTGCATCGCGCTGATCCGGCGGAAAATGCGGCCGCATTGCCGCCTGGTCAAATCGCCGTCGAGGGCGCGCATCTTTTCGTTGGTTGCGGCAAATCCAAAGACTGCAGCAAAGACAAAGTCGCCGATACGAGGCTCGAACTGATCGAGCTTCAGCTCGAAGGCAAGCGCCGCATGAGCGCGCAAGAATTCATCAACGGCTACCGGCCCAAATCCGGCGACCATCTGGGAGAGTAGGCTGCAATGGCCGTTTCTCCCGCTCGCGCGGCGGCTTTCGAAATTCTTCTGCGGGTGGAGCGCGAGGATTCCTACGCCGCTGAACTGCTCCACTCCGCCCCGCTCTCCAGGTTTTCCTCGCGGGATCACGGGCTCGCCACCGAACTGGTGATGGGGGTCCTCCGCTGGCAGTCTCTGCTCGACGAGCGGCTGGCTGGCGCGTCGTCTCAAAAAATCGGACGCCTCGATGACGAGGTGCTCGCCGCCTTGCGACTCGGCGTGTATCAATTGCAGTTTCTCACCAGAGTTCCGGTACGCGCGGCGATTTTCGAAAGTGTGGAACTCGTCAAAGCGGCGCGAAAGCGTTCGGCGGCTTCGTTCGTGAATGCGGTTCTCCGGACAATTGCCGGAACCGCCCCGGAGGATACGGTCGCAAAGATCGGCAAATCGCCGGATTCGATCACGCTGGCCCGGAACGCCGCTCATCCCCCCTGGCTGGTGGCACGCTGGACCGAGCGCTACGGGCTGGAACTGACGCGGCAGATCTGCGCCCGTGATCAGATCGTGCCCGACACCTCCATTCACATTTACACCCGCACTCACGCGAATACTAATGAAGATCGATGTGACAGCGAACTTGCCGATGCTGGCGTGCAATTCTCGCCGGGGCGTCTGCTGTCGGCGGCACGACGTATTATTTCGGGCGACATAACTGGGACCCGCGCTTACCGCGAGGGCCGCATCTCCATTCAGGATGAAGCTTCGCAACTGGTCGCCTTGCTGGCGGGATCTGCGGTGCGTCCTGCGACATTCGATTCTGCGATGCTCGATTCTGCCGGGCTCGACTCTCCGATACTCGACTGTTGCGCCGCTCCCGGCAGTAAGACCTCCTTGCTCGCCCAGCGCAACCCGCGCGCCAAAATCCTTGCCACCGAGTTGCATCCTCACCGCGCGCGCCTGCTGCAGAGCCTCACTCGCCTGCCAAACGTCTACGTAGTCGCGGCCGACGCTCGCAACCTGCCATTCTCGTGCACGTTCACGCGCATACTGGCCGACGTTCCCTGCTCCGGTACAGGCACTCTGGCGCGCAACCCCGAGATCAAGTGGCGGCTCAAAGCCGAAGACCTGCTCGATCTTCAATCGCGGCAGGTGGCCATCCTGAAGTCCGCGCTGACCCGGCTTGCGATTGGCGGGCGGCTCGTCTATTCCACGTGTTCGCTGGAGCGTGAGGAAAACGAAGCGGTCGTCGAAGCTGCGCTTGATGACACGGCGAAATTCGCTGTCGCCGATATCAGAGCCGACCTGGAGCAGCTGCGGCGGTCCGGCGAAATGTGCTGGCAGGACGTCGAGTCGCTCTGTGGCGGACCCTATCTGAGAACGATTCCCGGCGTCCATCCTTTTGACGGCTTCTTCGCCGCCATGATTGAACGAACATGATTGAACCATTGGCAAATGTTGGCAAACTTTGCCAAGGGGGGTCCCCCCTCCCCCTAGTACTTAGAATCATGGAGTTAGGAGTAAATTGCCGCCAGGTCCATGGTTATAGACGACTTAGAGGTAAAGTATTCCGGAATAAGGACTTAACCGCCATATTGCTCGAAGCTGCTTTGGGAACCTAATACTCTTCTCGAAAAAAAAATTTAGTTTCGATCCTTGGAATCATCAACTTAGGCGGAAGTCGCCGCAAAATCTTTGAGTTTAAATGACTTATAGCTAAAATATTCATAAATCATGACTTAGCCTTTTCCGGCTAGCGCATGGAAAATTCGGACTGTAGCTGGAAGTGGCCGTACTAGAAACTGGCACACTTCTCGCTACGCCTATTCAGTAAACATTTTGGCACGGGGGCTGGGTTGGTGTCTGTGACGGGGATCACAGTCGAATTGTGATGAATCCGAGACCGCCTGTCTTGCTTATGCCGACAAGGTCAAAAGCCTGTCCACCCGACGATCGATAAGGGTGTAGGGGTCCTTCGACTCCGCAGAACGATTCGCTTCGCGAATCGCTCTGCTTCGCTCAGGATGACAATTTATGGAAAGGACGACTAGGTCGTTGAGATGGCCTGGACGGGCGAGGCGCCCGTCCTACACGCTCGTTTCCCACACGCTCGTCCCCACACGCTTGTCCCCGCACGCCCGCCCCCACACGCCCGTCCTCACACGCCCGTCCTCACATGAGCGACCGCTAGCGGACTTCGAAATTTACCGCGGTGCCGGCAACAATTTTCTGTCCGGGCGCGGGGGTCTGCGTCACGATCATACTTGCCGCGCTGGGTCCGGAGACCGCAGAGGGCGCAACGGGCGCGGCTTGCGGCTCGCCGGAAGGCGGCAATGCCGATACCGGCGGAAGCACGCTGACTTTGCCGATTTTCATGCCGGCGTCCTGTAGCGCCAGCGTCGCGCTGCCGAGGGGTTGTCCGGTGAGGTTGGGCATCGCATAGACCGGCGGCTCGGGCCCATCGCTGATCAGCAGATTGATTTTTGGCGCGGACACGCCGCTGGCTTTCGGCGGCGGGCTTTGCGAGATGACCTGATCCTGCGCCGCGTCCGTCAAATTGACGTGCGCGACCGAGCCCAGAGTGAGTCCGCGGCGCCGTATGTTCAATTCCGCGACCCGCTCACTGCCGCCGGTTACGTCGGGAATCACCACCCGCTGCTGGCCCAGACTTTGCGCCACGCGGATCGACCAGCCTCGCCGCACCTTGGTTCCCGGCGGCGGCATCTGGGTCATGATTCGTCCTTCGGGAATGTCAGGGCTGTAGAACTGCCGCTCGACTACCACCAGCAGACCCGAAGCCGCGCTGGCGCGTTCCGCTTCCGACGGGCTCATGCCCACTAGCTTTGGGATGGCGACTTCGCGCCCGTGGATCGCCAGCTGCATGGCCGTGAGCGCCGAAATGAGCGCCACTGTCATCAGGACCAGAGCCAGGAGCAGCATGCGGAAAAATTGTCGCATTGCTGGCGATTATACAATTCACCCACCGCCCTGCTCTACCCACGCATTGCCGCAGGCTTGGCAGGTCCAGCCGTGTTTGGTGAACGGGAGGGGAACGCCGGCGTACGCCGACAGATAGGCGACTGGCTTATCCAGTTCATCGAAGCTGACATCAAGGGAACGGCAGCGGGGACACTTCGGCTGCTCGAAGTCTCCGACGCCTTCAACATCCAGCGTTTCGGGGATGGGCTGGTTCAGAATTTCGCTGGCTGCCTCGGCATCTTCGGGGCGAACTTTCAATTTGATTCCACCGAGAAGGTTGGAGATGAACCAATCCATGCGGATCATGTTGTCGTCGACGAGGTAAGCTTGAATGCCCGCCGATTCGAGGCAGCCCTTCGCCAGCAGCGCTTCGGGGAGATCGCGGAACTGGCGCAGAGTGACGGTTCGATTGAATTCGAAAACGGCTTCGCCGCGAGGCGGGGCAATCTCCAGTTTCAGACCACGCCTGGCAATCTCGGCTTGGAGTGCCTCGTGTGCAGTGGCGCTCAATTCATCGCCGCTTTTAGCGATCTTACCAAGTTCTTCGTCGCTCATCGCGGAGTACACGCCGGCCATGCGTGCACGATCTTGCTCAAGGGTCGTCATCGCTATAGCCGGACATAATACTCCCGAAAACAAGCGTCGCTATCAGTTTTGATTCGGGCTTTGATTCGCGGTCGGCTGCGTGCCTGGCGGTAACAGCGACGCCTGCGTTTTCTGATGCGCTACCCATTCGTGAATGCGCGTGCTCAGCACGTCCATGGGAAGCGCTCCGCCGGAAAGCACTTCATCGTGGAAAGCACGAATGTCGAATTTGTCGCCCAGTTGGTCTTTCGAGTACTGACGGAGCTTCAGGATTTCGAGCTGTCCAATTTTGTAACCCAGAGCCTGCGCCGGCGACGCCATGTAACGGTCGGTCTCGCTCTGCACACTGGGTTCGTCGACAGCGGAGTGCTCGTGGAAATAGTCGACTACCTGTTGCCGCGTCCAGTGCTTGTAGTGGAAGCCGGTGTCGACGACCAGCCGGATGGCTCGCAGCATGTCATCCTGCAAATGGCCGTAGTAGCTGTAAGGATCCTGGAAGAACCCGACTTCCTTGCCGAGCCCTTCCGAATAAAGCGCCCATCCCTCGGTATAGGCTACGTAGAATTCGTGCTGACGGAACGGCGGCAGTTCGGGCAACTCCTGCGCAATCGTAATTTGCAGATGATGTCCGGGCACGCCTTCGTGATAGGCGGTGGTCTCGACATCCAACAGGCTGCGTTTGGCGAAGTCGCCCGTGTTTACCATGACGTGACCGGGACGCGAACCATCTGGAGAACCGTCCATGTACTGAGCGGCGGACGCATCTTTCTCGCGGAACTCCTCGACCGGCATCACTTCCAGTCTGGCCTTAGGAAGGCGTCCAAACAGTTGCGGCAGACGCGTGTACATCTGATCGACGTACTTACGGTACAGGTCGAGGATTTCCTCTCGCGAATGGGCGTGCAGCTTGGGATCCACGTCGCAGGCGGCATTGAGGCTCTTCACGTCCTTGAAGCCGAGTTGGGTTGCTACGGCGAGCATGCGGCCTTCGATCGCCTTCACCTGTTCCAGCCCGAGTTGATGGATCTCTTCGGGCGACAAATTCGTGGTCGTGCTTTCCTTGACGCGAAAGGCATACCAGGCTGCGCCATCCGGCAGTGCCCAGGCTCCGGGCTCGGCTCTGCCTTTGGGCACATACTCGTCCCGTACGAACGCGGTGAATTTGACATAGGCAGGAGTCACGGAGTTTTTCACGGCGGCCAGGCCGGCCTCGCGCAGCCGCTTGCGATCGGCTTCGGAGATCGCGTCAGGAAACTTGTCAAATGGCTGCGCGAAGGGACTCTTATCGGCGGGCGTGGCGGCGATGCCGTTGGCCTGCGTCACCACTTTCTCCAGCACAATCTTTGGCGGCATCAGCCCCTCCGCCATGCCTTTGCGCATCTGCGTGATGGTCTGGTCGAACGCAATCGGAAGGAGTTTGAGCCGGGCGATATAGTCTTCGTAATCCTTCACGCTCTCGAACGAAAGAATGCTGACGAGTTGCGGCGCATCGATGTGAAGTCCTTCCTGCTGGTTCACCGGCATTTCCCAGGGCTTGAAGCGAGCGCCCTCGAGACCCATTTTCAGGTCTCGCACCATGAGGTCCCGGTTCAGCGATTCCTGCTCGGGAAAACCGGTGGTGTCAATCGCTTCGAAACGGGCGAGGAAACGGCGGCTCTGCTCCAGATCGTCGTCAATCGCCTGCTGGGAAAGGTCGTCGATTTTGTCGTTGTAGCGCTTGTCGCCCAGTATTGAGGCGTAGATCGGGCTGGTGCGCATGCTGTATTCCCAGCGCTCGTGCAGCAGGTCGTTGAGCGCTTTGCGGCGCGCTTCGAGGTCAGCAGGTGGATTGGCGGCGGCCACAACGGCCGGAATCAGAAGGGCGAGGCAGATCAAGAATCGCATTGGATCTCCAATAAGGATTTTGGTAGCGTTGTGGCGGACTATCTTTTGCGGACTCTCCACACACAGGTTGTCTTGTTAGACGAATACGTAAGCGGATGGTGATCAGTTCCAGAAAGATCATTTGCGCAAGCGCAGGGGATGGCGGCCGGCATGGCTTAACGGCTGGCCAGCCCTCCCGCGGTTTCTCCGCCATCGCAGGTGTAGACGTGGCCGGTTATGAATTGGGCATCGTCGGAGGCGAGGAATGCGAACAACGCTGCAATCTCCTCCGGCTGCGCGTGCCGGCGCAACGGAATCTTCCGGTTGACTTCGTCGAGCATTGCGTCGGTGTACTCGGCGCGCTGCATTGGCGTGAGGACGTATCCGGGAGCCACGGCGCACACCCTCACTTTCGGTGCAAGTTCGAGCGCCATCGACTTCGTAAGCTCGATCACGCCGGCCTTGGTGGCGTTGTAATCCGCATAAAATGGATATCCCATCACGCCGTTGGTCGAAGCCGTCTGCAGAATTACGCCGCTGCCCTGCTCCATCATGTGCCGGGCCGCGGTCTGCGCCGCGTAGAAGACCCCGGTGAGATTCACGGCAATCACTCGGTCCCACTCTTCCGGAGTGATGTCGAGAAAGCTGTGACGGATGCTGATTCCGGCGTTATTCACCAGAACATCGACGCCGCCCATCCGGCGAATCGCTTCGGCATAGGCAGCCTGCACCTGTTGCAGGTTCGAAACATCGGCATCGAGCAGGGCCGCCAGACCGGGCAATTTCTGCTGGATTTTCCGCCGCGCCTCGGAGTCACGGTCGAGCACGCACACCACGGATCCCTCTTCAAGAAATCGGGCTGCCGTGGCTGCTCCGATGCCACTGGCTCCGCCGGTGATCAGGACTCGCTTCGATTTCAGGCCGCGCACTCGCGCCTCCGCAAAAGAAAATCGGGCAGATCAGGATACCTGTCTGCCCGCGAACGTGCCATCGGGGCTGAAGTCGGAAAGCACGCTACGTGCATTTTTGCGGTCGGCAAAAAGCAGGTCCTTCGCTCCGCTCAGGATGACAATTTTTATTTAATCCTAATGACAGTTTTTATTTAATCCAATGACAGTTTTTATTTAATTCAATGACAGTTTTTATCTGGTCAGCTTTTAGGCTTCAACTCAAATGCCAGGTACACCATCTGCCCGATGTGGTGGTGCAGGTGGGTCGCGCACGACAGGACGATGCTAAATCGATCGTGGGTGTCTTCCCCCACTGCGGCGTATTCCTTCGACCAGTCGTCCGCCGTCTGACGGTTGATCGTGCCGACCACCATTTCAATTGCCTGATCAAATTCCTTCAGCACCTTAGCCTTTGACGGCCGCGTCGCGTTCGAAAACTCCCGCGGACGATCCCGCACGTAACCGGTTGCGGCAATCTGCGCTCCGATGTAGTAATTCAGGTTGCCGGTGAGATGCAGCACGAGGTGGCCAAAGCTGTTGCCGAATGCGAAAGGCTTGGCCCAAAACTGCTCTTCGCTCAGCGGCGCGGCCAGTTCGCCGAGCACACCTGCCAGTTTGCTGTAACGCGCCGCCAGGCTGGATGTAATCGTTGAGTTCAAATCTGCCATTAGTTCCTCCTGGGATGTAGTTCTTGAAATATAGTTCCGAGATCGCGTCGAAGACGCGGCGAGCCGCGTCTCTACCAATCATTTTTTTGCGGCGGCCGGTGCTATGGCCGTAGATTCTTTATCACCATCGATCGGCAGCAGCTCAATGGCGCAACCCGAACTGCCGCAGCTCAACTGACCCCGGCGCACGATTTTCACCGAAGACACATCCGGAAACCTCACCGGGAAGTCTTTCTCGCGAATCTGCTCGCCAGCCGAGCGAAGGCTTTCGTCGCCGTCAACAAACTCGGCGCGCTCCGGACGCGGCGAGCTGTCGAACACCAGGTTGAACCGCGCCGACGCCGTCTTGCTGGTGATCGGCCCGAGCTTCACCGTGCGAGCCTGTACCAACTCCATCGGCGCCTGGGCGATATCTTTATCTTTCTCCTGCGCGCTGCTCTCTGCCGGCGCCAGCTTCGTCAGGCGCGCCCGCGAATCCTGCACGTCGTTTCCGCCCGCTGCCACGGCCAGGGCATACATGTGACGCGCCTTCTCTGGCTGCCCTTGCTTTTCGAGGACCTGCGCCAGCCGGTTGGCGACTGTCCCCGACTGGCTTAAGAGCCACGCCGATGTGAGGAACTGCATCGCGGCCAGATTTTCGCCGCGCTGAAACTTTGCCCATCCGATCCGCGACCATGAGAGCGCCACCAGGCGCATCGACGAAAACGCCGACGGTCCCAGCCGATCCATCTCACCCGAGTCGAACTGTCCGCCGATATCGTAGAGCACCTGCTGCGCATCGTTCTCGGTCTGCGTCGGATCAATATCGCTTTTCAACGCCGACGCGTAAATATCCTGACCTGAATCTCCGCCCGCGCTGCCTGTCAGGCCCTTCATCAACTCTTGCGCTTGCGACTTTTCTCCCAAGCGCTCGTACACCTGCGCCAGCGCCATCTTCGTTTCGGGATCGTCCGGAGGAATCGCGACGGCCGCTTCCAACTCCGTGCGCGCGTCCGCATCCCGTCCTAACTGCCCCAGCAACAGGCCGAGATTCTTAAGCGTGTTTTTTTCGTATGGAGTGATCTCCAGTTGCTTGCGATAAGCGGCGATCGCCTCGTCGGTCTTTCCCGTCTGCTGCAGTTCCATCGCCAGGTCGCCATTGGCGTGCTTGTGATTAGTATCCAGCAGGAGCTGCGAGCGGAATGCGCCGATCGCCTGCTCGTGATTATTGGCACCGGCGTAGGCAAGTCCGAGGTCATACCAACCGTCCTTCAGGCTCGGACTCGGACCGGCGTCGGCGTCCACCGCGCGTTTCAGCAGGTCGGTCGCTGTCCGATAATCCTTGCTCTGCAGTGCTTTCAGCCCAGCTTTCTGGAGCTCGGCGGGAGTTCCTGCCATCGTCGAACCCGCCGTCACCACGCCTTGTCCTGACGGCGTCAGGATCGTGCACGTCAATACCTGGTCCTGATCGCTTTGGGTCGCGTTGCGAAACGATTCGTAATCCGCGCGCCGCGCCGCTGCCAGCTGATCCGTTTTCACAACCAGCTTGCGTTCGCCTTCCAGAATTCCCTTGCTCTGCGAGTAGGTGGATAAATAGTCGCTATAGTCTCGCGACATTTTTACCGCCGTTGGTATGCGCACAGTGTAGTTGGAGGAAAACTGCAAGCGGACCTTGTAGTCCATTTCGCCTGCGGGACCGATATCTAAAGGTTCCGTGTTCTTTTCCGACGCTCGAATCGCAGGCATGCCCAGCGGCGGGATCGGGCGAAAGTTCACACTGGCCGATGGCACCACAAAATAACGGTCCTGGTGCAGGTGATACTTCAGATGAAAAGGCTTGCTCGTGTCTTCGATGGGATCGAGCTGAACGTCATCGACGTCACCCGGCAAGCCCCAGCCCGCAGAGAGAACTTTCACAAAATCTTTCCACTGCGCCTGCGAAAATCGCCGGAACCGGGCGCGCACCGGCCAATCGCGATCTCCCTGCGCCGTGACCTCAAGGGTCGCATCGAGCGCGCCGAACTGGCTGAACGTGCCATCGAGGGCGAAATGCATGAAGGTTTTGATCGGCGAATCGGCCGGCGTCCGATGCAATCCTCCCTCGCTATCGTCCGACGCGACCACGGCTTGTTTGTTCCGTAGCTGGTAAAGAATCAGGCCGAAGGGCGTCACCTCCGGGGTCGTATCCAGCCAGGTCAGCCCTGTGCCCAATCGTGCCGCCGTGATCACGTGATCGAACTGGGCCGGCGAAGGAATGTCCGCATCGAGTTTGCGCGAGCTGTCGATCAGCACGGGATAGCTCTGAATTCCCTCCGCCCGCAGCATCGCGGAAAATAACGTGTGCTTGTCCTTGCAGTCGCCGTAGCCATTCTGCAGGACGTCGGAGGCCGAGTGCGGCTGATACCGCCCGACTCCGAGCGAGATGCTCACGTAACGCACGTTCCGCGCCACGAAGTCATACAGCCGTCGCGCTTTTTCCGTGTCGGTGTCCGCCCCCTTGGTCAGTTCGTCGGCTTTCTTTTGCACGCTGGCGTCCACCGTCATGCGCTCGCCCTGCAGTTTTGCGTACCATTGCGCGATCTGCTTCCAGTCGGTGAAAGTCGTCAACTGCACATCGGTGCTGTTGTCTTCCTCTTCGTCATCCTGATCTTTATCGCGTTCCGGCTGGATATTTTTCACCACCCAGGTGTAAACGCGCCGGTCCCCGTTGTCCTGAATCTCCGGCTTTCGCGCCGGCGTCTTGAGCTTTATTTCGCGGGCCTTGGGGACGTCGAGTTCCAGCCGATCTTCGTTCACCACCACGCCCTTGGGAAATGTGTATTCGTACCAGAAGTTTCCCACGGCGAGCGGTGTGAGAACCCGCGTCACCGTGCGATATTCCAGGGTGTCGCCGGGCTGCAGGGCGGTCACGGAAATATGCCGCTGCCGGTAGTCGCTGTACATCGGGGCTTCTTTCAGCACATCGGGAGCAAAATCCTGCGCCGTGGACTCTGGCGTCACCACCACCTGCCCATCCGGCTTGCGCACTCGGACATATTCGACCTCCAACTTTTCGGTGGCCGACGAATATCCGAAAACCAGTTGGCCGAATTCCTCCACGCCCGCCTGGCTCTGCACTCGAACCACGGCTTCCGTCTCGCTCACCCCGGTTCCGTCGTTCTCAAACCGGACGTGGTTTGAGATTCGTTCGAAGACTGCAGCCTCGTCGGCGTTATTTTTTTGCTGCTTGGATAAAGAGGAAGAGGGAGCCTGCGCCCAGGCGGCCGCGCTCATCAACATTAAAGAGCTCATCGTCATTAAAGAGACGAGCGCGCCGAGGCACAAAAAGCCAGAAACAACGCGAAAAACACGAGAGGACATATTGAAGTTCTTTTACGCCGTGCCCAGCGTAAAATCAAACCACCCGGTATGAATTTCACCAAGATCGTGCGACTCATTGCAATCCTGGTTGGTTGCTGCAGTCTCGTGGCCGCGCAGGCTCCGGCTCTCTCCGTCGTGGACGAACCTCTGCCCGCCATCGATGCGGGCACCGACTTCCACGCCCTTCTGCATGCCAGGGGAGGCGCTCCGCCCTACGTCTGGAGCGTGGCCCGTGGCGATCTTCCCGAAGGAATTACACTTAGCCCGGAAGGCCTGCTGGCTGGGCATCCGATCAAGCCCGGCACTTTCGTCCTGACCTTACAAGTCCAGGATTCCAGCCACCCCGCGAACAGCATTGAAAAAGACTTCCAGATTGTAGTCACTGCGTCTCTGTTGCTGGAGTGGCTGGCATCGCCCAAAGTCCATGACAACCGGATCGACGGCTCCGTGCTGGTTTCGAACGGCTCCAAGAATACCTTCGATCTGACCGTCGTCATCGTGGCCGTCGCCGAAAATGGGCGAGCAACGGCCATCGGCTACGAGCATTTCCCGCTGAAAGCGGGCGCCACCAACGTTCAAATTTCGTTTGGAAACACGCTCCCAAGCGGAGGCTACGTGATCCATGCCGATGCCATCGCCGAAATTCCCAACCGGAACTCCATCCTTCGCCAGCGGCTCCAAAGCCCTCAACCTTTGCAGGTGGTGCAAGGACCGTAGGGGCGTTTGCGGCCGCGGCGGTAGTGGTGCAATTTGAAGATTGGCGTCCCTCAGCGGCTAAAGCCGCAATGAAAAATACGATGCTTACGGCCCGGCTGAAGCCGGGCCCTTTCAAAACCAATTCAAACCGCACCACTGCCCGCACGGCGGGTACGCAAGTCACTTGCCGTCTCTGTGCTATCCTATTATTTTCATTATGTTAAAGCGGTTTCACCAGGTCCCGGTGCGTCCTGCATGGACTTGGGCGTTGGCTATGGAGCTTTTTCTTAACGTCTGTTGGCTTTCCCTGACGCTGCCTGCCTATCTGCTGTGGCGGCAACGGACTTCTTCGGCCGGTTTGGGAAGTGCTCCGGCTCCAGTCTTCGTTTTTGTTCTCGGCAGTGCCCTCGTTCTGCTGTTCCCTGCGATATCGGCCAGCGACGACCTGCACGCCATGCGTCCCGCGATGGTAGAGTCGGAGCGTGCCTTCCGTCATGCTGGCCATTGTGCTTCCACGTCTCCCGCGGTCATTCATTCTTCGCAGCTGGTTCTGCCCAGTCTGGCTTCTCTGGCGCCGGAGTTCGAACAGACCGGCTCGATACTTGAGTTAGCGCCGCCAACACATGGAGTGCTCTCGCCCGTCGTGCCCGCGAGCCGCGCTCCTCCCCTCGAGCGCCCAACTTTGCTGTAAATCGAAATTCTGTCTTGTTTCTTTACGGAAAAAACTGAACCGTTCTCAGTTCATGCGGGCGGGCGTTCCCGTTTTCCCGTTCGCACGGAGCACACGATGTTGAAGTCTCGCCATTTCAGTCTGATCGCATGGCTATTGGTGGCAGCGGCCTTGGGAGCCTCGGCGCAGCAGACCCTCACCTGGGAACAGGTCCGCCTTCGCTTTCAGCTGAACAACCCCACGCTGCTGGCGGACAAACTGAATATTGACGAATCGAAGGCCCAGGAGATCACCGCGTATTTGCGTCCGAACCCGACCCTGGGACTGCTGTCGGATCAGATCACCCCCTTCAATGTCGGACCGTCACACGGCACACTCGCGTATCTGCTGCCCTCAGCCTCGATCAGTTACCTGTACGAGCGCGAGCACAAGCGGGAGTTGCGACGGGACAGCGCACAAAAGGCAACCGTAATCGCCGTAGACAGTCATGCGGATATGGAGAGAACCATGCTTTTCAACTTGCGCGGCGCATTTGTGTCGACGCTGCAGGCCAAAGCCGTGCTCAAGTTGGCGAACGATAACCTGGCCTACTACGACCACGTCCTCGGCATCAGTAAGGATCGTTTCGATGCCGGGGACATTGCTCAAATCGATTTCGACCGGTTGGAGCTGCAGCGCGTGCAGTATGAGTCCGACATTCAAACCGCTCTGGTTAATCTTCGCACCGCAAAGATTCAGCTGCTCACGCTGCTGAACGACCGAACTCCGATCGAACAATTCGACGTAAACGGTACGTACGATTTCAGCGACCAGCTGTTGCCTCAGGATGAGTTCCGGAAAATCGCGCAAGACACGCGGCCGGACTTGCGGGGAGCGGTCGAAGCTGTGGACAAAGCCCAGACAGAGCACAAGCTGGCGGTTGCGAACGGCTCCACGGACCCGACTTTCAGTTTCGACGTGGGGCGCAATCCGCCGATTGATTTGTATTTTGGCGTAGGCGTCAGTATTCCGCTGCGGATCTTCGACCGGAACCAGGGCGAGAAGCTGCGGACAAAGCTGGACATCGATCGGCAACAGAGGCTGCTGGATGCCGCCCAGGCGCAGGTATTCAGCGATGTCGATTCCGCCTACGCAACCGTGAGCAGCAACATCGCATTGCTCCTTCCTTATAAGGACAAATATCTGCAGCAGGCGGTCCGCGTTCGCGACACGATTACTTTTTCGTACCAGCATGGAGGGGCATCCCTGCTGGATTTCTTGAGCGCGGAGGCCGACTATCGCAGCGTTCAGCTGAATTACGTGAACTTGGTTGGTGCGTACTTGACGGCCGCGGCCCAATTAAATATGGCCGTCGGCCGGGAGGTTATCCAATGACAACCAGATTCGCCGGCCTGATCCTGGGGGCAACACTTTGCTTGTCACCGAGCCTGCTGCTGGTGGGCTGCGGCGAAAATAAAGCCGACCCGAAGGCCGAGGCGCCACCTCCGGCCACCGTCGTGCCGGACCTCGATGCCAACAATTTCAAGGTAGATCACCCCGAGCAGTTTCCGTTGGTCACGGCGATTGAGCATAAAGCCGCGCCCGCCCTGAATGTGACCGGTGTGGTGCAGGCCGATATTTCCCGCGCCGTGCCGGTGATCTCGCTGGCCGCGGGACGGGTCGTGGAAATTAAGGCCAGGCTGGGCGATACCGTGAAGAAGGGCCAGTTGTTGCTGAGAGTGCAGAGCAACGATGTCTCCGGAGCTTACCAGACGTATCGCAAGGCGGTGAACGATGAGCTGCTGGCGCGGATTCAACTCGAAAGAGCGCAGCTTCTTTACAGCAAGGGAGCCATCGCCCAAAGCGCCGTCGAACAGGCTGAAGACGTGGCCAAGAATGCCAAGGCCGGTCTGGACGCCTCCACCGAACAGTTGCGGCTTCTGGGCATCGACAAGGATCATCCCTCCGGAATCGTCGACATCTTCGCTCCTATATCGGGCGTGATTACCGATCAGCAGGTTACCAATGCATCGGGCGTGCAAGGATTGGGCTCTCCGAATCCCTTCACCATCTCTGATCTTTCGTATGTCTGGATCATCTGTGACGTTTACGAAAATGATCTCGACGCCGTGCACCCCGGCGAGTACGCGGATCTCTATTTGAATGCCTACCCTAACCAGGTCTTGAAGGGCCGGATCGATAACATCCTGCCGGTTCTGGATCCCAACACCCGCACTGCAAAAGTTCGGCTGGAAGTTCCGAATCCCGGAATGATGAGGATCGGAATGTTCGTTACCGCCACTTTCTACGGCAAGCTAGCCGAGACGCGGGCCGCGGTTCCCGCCGCTGCCATTCTGCATTTGCACGATCGTGAGTGGGTTTACACACCGGTAAGCGCTGGCCATTTCAAGCGCCTGGAAGTAGTCACGGGAGTCATGCTTCCCGGCAACCTGCAGGAAGTTGTTTCCGGGATCAAGCCCGGAGATCAAGTGGTTTCGAATGCGCTGGTACTGCAAAACACGTTGGAACAATAAATGGGAGCAATAAACGGGAGCAATGAATGATTCGCCGAGTCGTTGACTTTGCTCTCGATAACCGTTGGCTCGTGCTGGGTTTCGCGCTGCTGCTTTTCGCGGGAGGGATGGTTGCGTTTCATGACCTTCCCATCGAGGCCTATCCTGACGTGGCGGATAACTACGTCGAGATCATTACGCAATGGCCGGGAATTTCGGCGGAGCAAATCGAACAGCAAGTCACGATTCCGCTCGAAATCGTCATGAACGGAATTCCGCATGTGGTGCATCTGCGTTCGTTTTCGCTCTTCGGACTGTCCGATATAAAACTGATTTTCGACGACGAATCGGACAATGACTGGAATCGGGAGCGGGTCCTGGAGCGGCTGAGCGAGGTCACTCTGCCGCCGGGCGTCAATCCGCAAATGGGCACCGACTGGAGCCCTGTCGGTCAAATCTATTTCTTCACTCTGCACAGCGCCAATCCGGCCTATGACCCCATGGAGTTGAAGTCCCTTGAAGACTGGGTCGTCGAAAAAAGCTTCAAATCCATACCCAACATAGTCGACGTCGCCAGCTTCGGCGGCCCCACCCGCGAATACCAGGTTCGCGTCGACCCCAACAAACTCGTCGCGTATGGTCTGAGCCTGGCTCAAGTCGAGCAGCAACTCACCAACAATAACGTGAACGCAGGCGGAAGTTTCATCCAAGAAGGGCTGCAGCAGATCAATGTGCGCTCCGTCGGGCTCGTCGACCATGTGCGCGATATCGAACAGACGGTCATCGTGACCAAGAATGGCACACCGCTGCGAGTCAAAGACATTGCGGTGGTTTCGCAAGGTCCCAAGATTCGCCTCGGACAGTTTGCGCGAGCCCTTCACCGCGAGGACGGGAAGATCGTAGATAACGACGATGTTGTGTCAGGCATCGTGTTGCTGCGCAAAGGCGCGACTGGTGAAACGGCGCTCGCGGACATCCATCAAAAAGTAGAAGAACTCAACGATCACATTTTGCCCAAGGGAGTTCAGATCGTCCCGTTCCTCGATCGCAGTCTTCTGGTTCACTACACAACCCACACTGTGCTGCACAATCTCACCGAAGGCATGATCCTGGTATCGGTCATTCTGCTTTTGTTTCTGGGTAATATTCGGGGCGCCCTCATCGTCGCCGCAACCATTCCGTTTGCTTTACTATTTGCGGCCATTTGTCTGAACTTGATGCACATTCCGGCCAATCTGCTGTCACTTGGCGCGCTGGACTTCGGTGTGATCGTGGAAGGCGCCATCGTGTTGATCGAAAACATTGTGCGCCATTTAAGCCACACCGATGGGAGCAAGACCTCGACCGAGCGAATCAGTTTTGCCTCGCATGAAGTGCAGCGGCCGGTGTTCTACGCCATCGTCATCACCATTACCGCTTTCTTGCCGATCTTCACGTTGCAACGCGTGGAAGGCAGGCTCTTCCACCCCATGGCTTGGACCGTCGCGTTCGCCCTGCTCGGAGCATTGCTGTTCTCGATCCTGGTCGCGCCCGTGCTGGCAAATTTCGCGTTCGCCCGGGGCGCAAGCGAATGGCGTAACCCGGTCATGAGCTATGTGAGCGAACGATATCGCGACGGCCTGCGCTGGGCGATTCGACGGCGCATGACCACCGTCGGTGTGTGTGTTCTTCTGATGGCCTTTGGGGCGTACCTGGCATTCAGCGGAATCATCGGTTCCGAATTTCTTCCGCACCTGGATGAAGGTGCACTCTGGGTACGTGGCACGCTTGCGCCCAGCACCGGGCCGGATGAAGGCATCCGGATCGCGAACCAGGCCCGAGTCGTCCTTTGCTCCTTCCCCGAGGTGCCGCAATGCACCAGCCAAGTCGGGCGTCCAGATGACGGAACGGATAACACTGGCTTCTTTAACACTGAGTACTTCGTGGACCTGAAGCCGAAAGAAGAGTGGCGGCCTGTATTCCACGAGAGCAAAGACGAATTGATCGCCGCCATGGGTCGCGAGCTAGACAAAATTCCCGGCGTCGTCTGGGGATTTTCCCAGCCCATCGAAGACAACATGGAAGAGGCCGTCAGCGGAGTGAAAGGCGCGCTGGCCACCAAGATCTACGGCGACGATTTGAAGGTTCTGGAGCAGAAGAGCGACGAGATCGTCAGTATCATGCGTCAGATCAATGGCGTTGAAGATCTTGGAGTTTTCCGCGTGCTCGGCCAGCCCAATCTAAACGTGAGTGTGGACCGGGAAGCGGCTGCCCGCTACCAGATCAACGTCGCGGATGTGCAGGATGCAATTCAGACCGCGGTGGGGGGAAGCGCGCTCACCCAGGTGCTAAAGGGCGAAGCACGATACGATCTCACACTGCGCTATCTGCCGCAATACCGCAGCACCCAGGAAGCCATCGAGAACATTCGTCTTTTATCGCCTACCGGAGAACGCGTATCCCTCGCACAGCTATGCAAAATCAGCGTGACCGATGGCGCTTCGGAAATTTATCGCGAGGGCAATCGGCGTTACGTGGCCATCAAGTACAGCGTCCGCGGCCGTGACCTCGGCAGCACGGTGGAAGAGGCGATCAAGAAGGTGGGCGACCAGGTCAAACTGCCGACCGGATACAGCATCGATTGGGAAGGCGAATACAAGAGCCAGAAGCGAGCCAACGCGCGTTTGCTGATCGTACTCCCCATCACCATCCTCCTCATCTTTGTCATCCTTTACACGATGTTCAAATCCTTTAAATGGGCGCTGTTGATTATGGCGACGGTTGCGATCGCGCCTATTGGCGGTCTACTTGCCCTCTGGATAACCGGCACCCATTTCAGCGTTTCCTCTGGAGTCGGCTTTTTGGCGCTGTTCGGCGTGTCGGTGCAAACCGGAGTCATCATGCTGGAATACATCAATCAGCTTCGAGCGCGGCGTTATTCCATCGAAGACGCCGCGGTCGACGGGGCGGTCCTGAGGCTGCGGCCCATCATGATGACCATGTTGGTGGCAACGCTCGGACTGCTGCCCGCCGCTCTGTCGCATGCCATCGGTTCCGACTCTCAGCGCCCATTCGCGATCGTGATCGTCGGAGGCCTCATCGCAGCCCTTATAATGAGCGTCTTCCTGCTGCCTACGCTGTATGTGTGGATCGCCGGCGATCGCGACGTGTTGCCCGCGGCCGAAGAAGGGTTTGAGGTGGGCGAGCACGTGGATTAAAAAGGACAAGGCGTCGAACACTTGACGCGGTAGCGGTGCAATTTGTGAAATCGTTAACCACCAAGGCCACCAAGGTACACGAAGGAACCATCTGAGGCCAAAAGCCTTCGTGATCCTTTGTGCCCTTGGTGGTTCAGGATTTCGTCGGTTCAACGTGAAACTGCACCACTACCCTGGACGCGGTTTTCTTGCTTTTTGGTGGCGCTTCCGCTAGATTTCAATTTTCCGCATCTAACGAGCGGGTAGGCCTAAATCTGTCACCAGGAGTTGTGGGTATGAAGCGGAGTTACATTGGGCTCGCCTTGGGCGCGCTGGTGGCGGTGGGAGCGGCATTGAGCCTGCCGAGTTGCGGACACGACCAAAAACTGGTGAGCCTCACGGTTCAGCCTTCGGCCGGTTTTATTTTTTCGCAGGCGGCTGCCGGGGCTACCGGACAGTTCACCGCGACCGCTAGCTATATCCATCCGCCGGCGACAAAGGATGTTACCAGTCAGGCCACGTGGGCGGTTGACGACGACGTGGTTGGGATCAACGCCGGCGTAGTAACGACTAACGGCAATTGCGGCACCGCAAACGTCTCGGCAACGATGCCAGAAGGCACGGGCGGGGCGTCAAACATCGTGATCGGCTATTCGTTTGTGACCGTCAATAACCCCGCCGTTGCGACCTGCCCGGGCGGCGGTACGGAAGGCACGTTAAGCGTCCAGATCTCACCGCCCTTAACCGGAACAGTAACCAGTCTGACCTACGGTATCAACTGCCCGACAGTTTCGTGCATAGCCGTAGTGCCGGTTGGGGCTTCTGTCGCACTCACCGCCACACCCGCTGCGGGTGAGAGCTTTTTAAGCTGGCAGGGCTGCACCACGAGCTCGACAAATAGCTGCACCGTAACCATCCCGACTGGCGGGGCGGGAGTTGTCGCGACGTTCCAGTGAATCTACGGAAGACGGCACCTATTCATCCGTTAGCAACTTGCCCAGCGTCGGCTTGTGCCTTTCCGGCTTCGTCTTCTTCGCGCGGACAAGCTGCGAGGGTTTGGGACTGCCGACGCGTTCGCGAGCCATCTCGCGGACGACCTTCGCGGACGAGAATACTTTCTTCTTACGCTTGCGCGGCATAGTCGTAATGCTCGCATCTTCGCACATTCGATGCGCAAAAATGCAATAATCTGAGGTTGGCGTGGAATTGCGCCTTCGCAAACGCGGCGCGGACAACGCGCCGCATTAAGCATTAATTTCAGCCGGAGGCCCTGATATTTATGGATGAGCGCGAATTCTTTGACGAAAAGTCCGACAAGAAGCCGGCCAATCTGAGTTGTCCGCATTGCCATCAGTCGGCGGAATATGAGATCCAGTGGCTGGTGCGCATGAAGAAGAAGAATCTGCCGCCCCGGGCGGATGATCGCGACCGGGCAAAGTTTGCCAAGGCGCAATCCTACATGCTGCGGCGAGACGACATGATGATGTGCAAGAACCTGCGCTGCCGAAAGCGATTTGAGATCACAGGCGTGCAGAGCGTGGCGTTTCTGCAGTAGCGGTGACAACGGTTTTACTGAGAGCTGAAAACTGAGAGCTGAGAACTTTACTAGCTCTTAGCCGCGGAGCGGTTGGCAACCAGGGTGGCGGCCAGACGGCGGACGCTCTGCAGCAGATCGCCTATCGTTTCCGAGGCTGGAGCATTCAGCCGGGATTGGACTACTTCCGGGGCGTCGCTGAAGCCCTCTTTCTCCATTTGCTTGGCGGCGGCGGCGAAGCGCTTGGCACTTGTCTCGCTCATTTCGTAGAAGCGGAAGGCCTGGGCGAGCGGGATTCCATCGGCGCCGGTCTGCAGGAATTCGATATCGGCGCTGACCTTGCCGAAGACCGTATTCATAACGATGTCGCCCAAGGTTCCATTGGGAATCGGCCCCTTGGAGAGGACGGCGGAGCCTCCGGTGAGGGAGAGGCGTTGGAGAACGCCAACAAAGCGGGTGCCCTCGATGGTAAATAGCGCGCGCTCGTTATTAGGCACCCGGATTCTTGGGGCGCGCGGAACCTTCCGCGACTTGTCGGACTTTTTCACGATAAGTCAGGATCGCAAGCGGGAAGAGAGTGGTCAAGGTTACCTCAGTGCAACCCTCCGGAACCCGGGAACAGGTCAGAGGTAAGAGGGCAGAGGGCAGAGGTAAAACCTTTCGCCCCCGACGAAGATGATGGAGCTGGGGCTTTTACCTCTGCAATCTGACCTCTGACCTCTGCCCTCGGTTTATACTTGCCAGTTTGGCCTGTGCCAACTGACGCCGCCAAGCTGGGAGTCGATTCGTGAAGATTTTGGTTTGCATGAAGCAGGTGCCGCAGAAAGACGCTCCGCTGAAACTGAATGATGCTGGGACGTGGATCCGCGAAGATGTTTCCTACGAAGTGAATGAGCCCGACGCCTTTGCGCTCGAAGAGGCGCTGCGGCAAAAGGAAAAGCACACGGGTGAGGTGATCGTCCTGACGGCCGGCCCGGCGCGGGCGTTACAGGTTTTGCGGGAGGCGCTGGCGAAGGGCGCGGACCGGGCGATCCATCTCGAGGACACTGCTTTTGTCGGCCTCGATGCCTACAATACGGCGCGGGCGATCGCGGCCGCCATCAAGGATGAGAAATTTGACCTGATCTTTACCGGCTTGCAGTCGGACGATTACGGATATGCGCAGACGGGCGTGATTCTGGCCGAGATCCTCGGATTGCCGCACGCGACCATCATTATGCAGATTGAAAAAACTGACGCCGGCATCCGCGTGAAGCGGGAACTCGAAGCCGGCTTTTTTCAGTTTGTCGACTTGCCTTTGCCGGCGGTGCTGACCATCCAATCGGGGATCAACAAGCTGCGCTACGCGACCCTGATCGGGATCAAGCAGGCCAAAACCAAGCCGCTGCGCAAAGTGACGCTGGCCGAGGTGCAACCAGCCATGGGCGCGAATCTGCAGAAGATCGAGAAGCTGTACGTACCACAGAAATCGAAGAACACAGAGTTTCTGGAAGGCCCTCCGGCAGAAGTGGCGAAGAAGCTGGTGGAAAAGATGAAGAATGAATTGCGCGTAATTTGAAAAGCAGTTGTCAGTTCTCAGTTCTCAGTAACACCCCAAGTTTTTAAACTGAGAACTGACAACTGAAAACTGAGAACTGACTTATGCCTGACACAATTCTTGTAGTCGTTGAACAACGCGATGGAAAACTGAACCGCGTCTCGTGGGAAACGATTGCCGCCGGGCAGGTAATCGCGGCTCAGACCGGATGGACGCTGGAAGCGGCGGTCGTTGGATCAAATGGATCAAATTCCAGGTCGGGCATAGCTGCCATCGCCAGCGAAGTGGCGGCGAAAAAGCTGGCCAAAGTGTATGACATCGAATCGGCCGGGCTGGAGCCCTATACTCCTGACGCGTTTGTGTATGCGCTAAAGGACTTTTTAGGGAAGCATCCGGCCACGCTGGTGTTGATGCCGCATACCTACCAGGTGCGCGATTTTGTGCCGAAGCTCGCGACTGCCCTGCAGACTACGGCCATCAGCGACGTGATCGGGGTGCGATTAGAAAGCGGGAAGCTGCTGTTCACCAGGCAAATGTTTCAGGGGAAGTTTGTGGCCGACGTGAGTTTCGCGGGCTCGGGGCCTTGCTTTGTCACTTTTCAGAATGGCTCGTTCCGCGCCGATGCCGTGGAAGCCGGTGCAGCGCCGGCGCCGGTTGAGACCGTAAACGTCCAGATTCCGGACGGCGTCGTTCGGAATAAGCCGCAGGAAGTTTTCAAGGAAGCCAAGCAGGCGGTTGACCTGACGCAGGCTGAGATCATTGTGTCGGTGGGGCGCGGCATCAAGGAGCAGAAAAATATCGAGTTGGCGAAGCAGTTGGCGGACGCGCTGGGCGGCGAGCTCGCGGCCTCGCGTCCGATCTGCGATAACGGATGGTTGCCCATGGACCGCCAGGTCGGATCGTCGGGACAGACGGTCGCCCCGAAACTGTATCTGGCTTTGGGAATTTCGGGCGCGATCCAGCATATTGTCGGGATGAAGGGCGCACGGAGCATCGTGGCCGTCAACAAGGATTCCGAGGCGCCGATTTTTGAGATTGCCGACTATGCCGTCGTCGGAAACCTGTTCGACATCGTGCCCCCCTTGATCGAAGAAATTAAGAAGGCGAAGGGATAGCTGTTCGCTCCCGACAGGAGCGGTAATTATCCGTAGAGACGCGGCTTGCCGCGTCTAGCCAGTGGCACGGTAGACGGGGCAAGCCCCGTCTCTACAAAGGCACGCGCGGACTGGACTGGCGTAGGCGAGCGGCTCGCATCCTAAACGTCTGTGTTCGTTTTTGACCTGAGCGGCCGCTCGCTACGCTACTAAGTACCCTGCAGAGTGCTGCCAACGATCGAAAAGGCGTTATTCGCGTTTCCGCCGATCAGACGAACGGTGCCGATAACTAAGACGAGAATTACAGCGAGCATCACGGCATATTCAGCAATATCCTGGCCTTCATCGTTTGATAGAACATTTCGTAGTTTTTTCAACATGGGGAGACCTCCTCTGGTCCGTTGTAAGTTGGGGGATCGGATCCTTTGAAAATCACAATCATCGACTTCCCCGCGCTCAGGATCTTCGATAACCGGATTTCTTTTTACTTTGGAAAACCGCTTGACTGTATGTCCTCCGAGGGCGTGCGGCCAGTAATAAGAGAGGTTCTCCGGCTGTGGAAATTCCTGAAAAGACGCAAGTTTCTGCACATTCCAATCTCGACATATTCCGAGATGAGGTGGGACGCGGGCGGACGAATGCGTCTGCCGCTACGTGTATTGTCGCGTTCTTGGATTTACGAGCCGGCGGCGATGCCGCCGAGGTGTGCCACGGTCAGCCGCAGATACTTGTAGGGGTTCACCGGCGCATCGTTGATTCGGACTTCGTAGTGCAAATGCGGCCCGGTCGAGCGTCCGCTTAAGCCGACGTAGCCGATGGTGTCGCCGCGGTGGATGTATTGTCCGGCAGCCACGGCGAAGCTGGAGAGGTGCCCGTAGCGGGTGGTGATGCCATGGCCGTGGTCCACCATGACGGCGCGTCCGTAGCCGCCCAGGAAATCGGCAAAGGTGACTGCGCCGTCCGCGGGAGCGATTACGGGCGAGCCCACCGCCGCCGAGATGTCGATGCCGGAGTGGAAGGCGCCTTCCCCGTTAAACGGATCGATGCGCTCACCAAAGGAACCGGTGACCTGACCTTCGACCGGCCAGAGGTTCGGGGCTGAGTTGGCGCGAATCCAGTCGGCAGTGGTGGAGTTCTTCGTAAGGCCGAGCGAGATGCCGACGCTGGCCGCTCCGCTCAGGGCTGTACGCCTCAATGCGTAAAGCTGGTCGAGCGACGAATTCACCTGCGCTTCCTGAATCTGCTCGGTCGAAGCGGCCACCATCGCCGGATCGGACTTGAGCCCGTAAAGCGCGGAAACCTCGCTGGCCAGCGAACCCAGAGAAGCGACCTGGATGTCACGTTCCTTGGCTACCTGTTCCAGACGCGAATAGCTGTCCTTGAGCTGGGAATGCTCGGTACGGAGCTGGTTGTAGTGGGCAACCTTCAACAGCATCTTGGAATAAGAGCTGGCGATTCCGGTGAGGCAGAGCGCGGCGATCGACGCTCCAGCCAAAAGAATATAGAGATATTGGACGGGAATGGAGATCTTGCGAAGCTGTCCTGCTTCGTCGCGCGCCACGAAAAATATGTAAAAACGTTTACGCAATAGCTTACTTCCGGCAATTAAAGATTTTGCTTCGGAAATCCTGCCAGAGCGGAACTGTCATGCTCAAGCTTTGGAATCCTGATTCCACCAGCCGCATCGGGAGCAGGCTGGCTCGGTACGGTAACCCGGAACCAGGCAAGCCGAAATCCAGTTTCGCTGCAACTGATTCAGGTTGCAGCACTTGGTTCGGCAGAGTATACGTGAAACGGCGAGTTCAAAGGTAACAAACCTGATTCCCAGTGTCAACCTAGATTGGCCCTTCTGGGAGGTTACCAAGGCAGGGTAATTGGCGATGCCCAAACGGCCAGATTATCGGCAGCGATTGCCGGCGTAAGGGCCGGCCGATGGGCGCCTGCTCACTGGTCGATGGTCGTTGGTCGTTGGTCGTTCGGAGTTCGCTCCAGACCTCTAAATGTTTGCTAGCGACTAGCGACCAACGACCATCGACCGTTTCGCAGCAGGTATAGTGATCGGCATGCCGCTTGGCGAAAAGGAGCTGATTGAGCACATCCGCCGTCTGGCTCGCGGCGGAAAATCGTTGGTGACGGGTATCGGGGATGACTGCGCGGTGCTGCGCGTTCCCGCAGGACACGAGTTGCTCGTGACCACCGACTTCACCATCGAGAAAGTGCATTTCCGGCGCGACTGGCATCCTCCGGAACTGGTGGGGTGGCGTTGTTTGACGCGCGGGCTGAGCGATGTCGCGGCCATGGGCGGCGAGCCGCGGGCCGCATTCCTGTCGCTTGCCGTAGCTGGTGACGTTCCGCAGAAGTGGGTGGAGCGCTTTCTTAAAGGACTGTTGGAGCTGGCGGAAGAATTCGCGGTTCCGCTGGCCGGCGGCGATACGGCGCAGTCGGCTGGCGGAATCCAGGCGGACATCGTCGTAGTGGGCTCGGTGCCGAAGGGAAAGGCGGTGCTACGGTCGGGAGCGAAGGCGGGCGAACATATCTATGTGACAGGGCAGTTAGGCGAAGCTGCGACCACGCTGGCGCGGCTTGCCGAAGCGAAACCGTCTGAGTATTCCCGGATCGTTTCCAGGCAACTTCGTCCGTGGCCACGGGTTTCGGTCGGCAAGTGGCTACGCCAGAGGCAATTGGCTTCGGCGATGATTGATGTGAGCGACGGCCTTTCGACTGACCTCGAACACATCTGCCAGGGAAGCCACGTGGGCGCGGAGATTTGGGCCGAGGCAATTCCTCGGGCAGCGATTGACTCGAGAAACAAACCGGTTGCACTTGAGTTCGCGCTACATGGCGGCGACGATTATGAGTTGCTGGTTACGTCCGACGAGGAGCTTCCCTCGACGGTGGCTGGAGTTCCCGTAACACGGATCGGACGGACCACGAAATCCCTTGGAATGCGCCTAGTCGGAGTAGACGGAAAAGCGCGGCCGCTCAAGGCCGGAGGATGGGAGCATTTCGTGTAAGCCGTCAGCGGCCAGTCGTCAGCCGTCAGCGAAAGGCTTTTTTACCGCCGATGACGCAGAGTGCGCTGAGTTTTTTGAGGAAAATCGAGTGAAAAGAATTCTCTGCGAACCCTGCGTCTCTGCGGTTCAGATTTTGGGGTTGTTACTGAGAACTGACAGCTGACGACTGAGAGCTGAGGGCTGCCTTTGGTGACTTTGGTTACCTGCCGGTGGTGACAGCAAGGGATTAAAGTAGGGCCATGAAACAAGCATATTTGGTCCTGGCATTCTGTGTCGCGATGTTGCTTCCAGCTTTCGGGCAGGGACAGTCGGCGGCTCCCAAAATCGATATCGATAACACATTCGTACAGCGGGAATTTGGCAACCAGTTCACGCTGATGCCGGATATCGCACCCGTGTTCGGCGATCTGGATGGGGACGGCATTGAAGACGTGGCGATCGCGGCGCGCTGCAAAAATCCGATGCTGGATGCAGGCGAGCACAACTACACGGTGATGGATCCCTACTACGACTTTTTTGGCTATGGTGACCCCAAGATCACGACCACGTTCAGTGAGGGCGATCCGGCACACCGGGGCCTGGTGGTGCTGATCATTTCCGGCGCGGGACCGGACACCTGGCATGCAGCGACTCCGAAAGCGAAGTTCGTGATTGTGAATTTGCCCTATCAGGCGCTGTCCGTCAGAAAAATGAAGCTGCGCAAGAGATCGATCGAAGCGATATACGTGGAAGAAGCCGGCGAGATGGGAGACAGCTCTGCGCTGTTCTACGACGGCAAGAAGTTCCGCTACGTCCCCATGGGCGGAAACATGCAGTAGGGACGAGCTGTCAGCTGTCAGCTCTCAGTCAAAATCAATCCTCATTGGGCGTGTGGAGCGGACACTCCTGTCCGCTGCCTTTGACTTTGATTCTTATCGAACTAAACCGCGCGCGCGAGTACCCTATCCCGTCTGGCCTCAGGAAAATCCTAAGCTTTACGTGGCCTTGGAATCCCACCCTAACGTCGAAAAGCACGACGTTAGGACGGGGCACCCGGCCTGACCGTTCAACCCGGCTTTTCCGCCAAATAATGCCGTGGATTGGGCACCTGGCCCGGCGGTGTGGTGAAATAGAAGCAGATGACTACCAGGTCAGTGGCATGGCGCCGCAAGCTTAAGGCGGCGGAACGGAACGTTCATGGATTGTGGCAGATCCTGAAGGCCGTGGTGTCGACGGACCATCCTCTTTTGGCTCATCTTATCCCTATACGGCGTTGCAATCTGGCCTGCACTTACTGCAACGAGTTCGATGATTTTTCCAAGCCCGTACCCATCGAGCAGATGTTGCGGCGGGTTGATCAGTTGGGCGATCTCGGTACTTCGGTGATCACGATCAGCGGCGGCGAACCGATGCTGCATCCGGAACTGGATGACATCATTCACCACATGGAGAAACGCGGGATCGTGTCGGGGCTAATCACCAACGGCTATCTGCTGGTGGAGGAGCGCATCAAGCGGCTCAATCGCGCGGGCCTGGAATGGCTGCAGATTTCGATCGATAACGTAAATCCCGACGAAGTTTCGAAGAAGAGCTTGAAGGTGCTCGACCGAAAGCTGCAATTGCTGGCCGAACACGCGGAATTTCACGTGAATATCAATTCCGTGGTCGGCAGCGGGGTGAGCCATCCGCAGGACGCGCTCACCATCGGCAAGCGCGCGCTGGAGTTGGGTTTCAGCTCCACCATCGGAATCATTCACGACGGCTCGGGGCAGTTGCAGCCTTTGAACGATGAAGAGCGGCGCGTGTATCACGAGATGAAGAACCTCGAGAAGCGCAGCTTCACGCGGGTAAATGCGTTTCAGGACAACATCGCGCTGGGGCGTCCCAATCAATGGCGCTGCCGCGCCGGGGCGCGCTATCTCTACGTTTGCGAGGACGGGCTGGTGCATTACTGCTCGCAGCAGCGCGGGTATCCGGCCATTCCGCTGGAGAAATACACGCTGGCGGATATACGGCGCGAATTCCACACCGAGAAATCGTGCGCGCCGCATTGCACGGTATCGTGCGTGCACCAGGTATCGATCGTGGATGCATGGCGGGCGCCACAAGGGCCGGCTTCGGCGTCAGGGGCGGCGAGTGGACTGGTGCGGATCGAATAGCAGCTGTCAGCCTTCAGTAACAACCCCAAAATCTGAACCGCAGAGACGCAGAGTTCGCAGAGATTTTCTTTTCACTCGATTTTCCTCAAAAAACTCGGCGCACTCGGCGTCCTCGGCGGTGAAAAGCCTTTCACTGACAACTAAGAACTGTCAGCTGTCAGCCGTCGTAACAACCCCAAAATCTGGACCGCAGAGACGCAGAGTCCGCAGAGATTTCTTTCCACTCGATTTTCCTCAAAAAACTCGGCGTACTCGGCGTCCTCGGCGGTGAAAAGCCTTTCACTGACCGCTGAGAGCTGACGGCTGAGAGCTGTCCTAGAACGTGGTGGCTACGGTGAAGCGGAAGGTTTTTCTGGGCTCCAGCAGGGTGTAGTTCGAGCCCAGGGTCGAGCGCGTGAGGGCATAGGTGTAGTCGCCGGCTGCTTTATCGATACAGCCGCTCGCCCCCGCTACCGGACAGGGGAACATGTCGCGAGTGATCTGTATGGGTGGCGATGCGCTGCTGTTGAGACGCAGAGCGTTGTAGGCATAGTAAATACGGAACGGCGCATTGACCACGGGGAGCATGGTCTGCAATTCGATGCCGGTGGACATGCGCACCACCCAGTTGGTGCCCGGAACCGGTCGGAGATCCTGCGAGAAAGTGTTGATCGTCTGGCCGCCGGAACACGCGTAACCAGTTTGAGGACCGAGCACCGGACAGCCGAACAGAGTGCTGATCAGCGTCTGGTACTGGACCGGGTTGATCTGCAACTGCGAGGTACGCAGGATGGGATCGGTACCGACGTCGACAAAGGGCGCGATGGCGACTGGCCCGGCGATCGTGATGCGGTATTCGAAGTTGCTGTGCAGGCTGAGATCGCCGCCCGGGGTTACGAGTTGCGAGTACGGAACCGGGATATTCCAGCAGTTACTGATGCAGGAT
>Ga0302326_10004473_pt1 | contig 32368 bp, 28 predicted proteins | sample Palsa_T0_3_FD_202264 | JGI IMG/M metagenome (GOLD analysis project Ga0302326, IMG submission 202264) | Peat permafrost microbial communities from Stordalen Mire near Abisko, Sweden - Palsa_T0_3 | ecosystem: Environmental > Terrestrial > Soil > Palsa > Peat permafrost | place: Sweden: Abisko...
CCGAGCGAGTATAGATCCGATCGATTGGTCAGCTCGATCGACTGCACCTGCTCCGGGGACATGTAGGAGGGACTGCCCGCGATGCCTTCGATGCGCGATATTTCGGAGTCGGCGACCAGCGCAATGCCGAAATCGATGATCCGCACGTCGCTGTCGAGCGTGAGCATGATGTTGCTGGGTTTGATGTCGCGATGAATGACGCCGCGGCTGTGCGCATAGTGCAGCGCCCGCGCTGCCTTGTACACGAGCTCGACCACATCGTCGATGCGCAGCAAATTATCCGGGCGGCAATACGCGGCCAAGGTGCGCGCGCCGTGCACGTGCTCGGTCACGATATAGCAGTGACCGTTCTCCTCGCCCGCGTCGTATATCGGCAATATGTTCGGGTGCTGCAACATGCCGACCATGTGCGCTTCCGACAGGAACATCTTGCGCGCGATTTTCTTGCGGTTCTCGTCGCCACTGGTGTCGATGTTGTAAACCTTGATCGCCACGTCGCGGCCGTAATACGGGTCATGCGACAGGTAGACCACGCCGGTGCTGCCGCGGCCCACCTCGTTTATAATCATGTACTTGCCAATCTTCTCGGGCAACGGGGTGCGGCTGGCAGGGGAAATCGCGGAAGGACTGGCGGAAGTATTGGTCAAGGGTAACCGTGCGCTGCGAGCAGTTATGCAAACCTGCGCGAAGGATACTGGGGCAGCGCGGCCTAAACTGTGATTTCGGTCCAGGGTCAGCGAAAGTGGTCGTATCCCTGAACCGTGGGTGCGAAATCTCGCCCATTTAGGATCCAGGTCACACCGCGCCCGGCGCGCAGGTCGCCGATTTCGGTCAGCCCTAAGTCCAATTTACCGGCCACCGCCTGCAGATCCGCGAAGCGGTGCGGCGCTACCGCGATCAGCAGTTCGTAATCGTCGCCCGCGGCCAACGCCCAGTCGCGGGCCTGCGCCGGGGGTGCTACCGCACGGATGGCCGGCGATAGCGGCAGGCGATCGACATCGACGCGCGCCGCCAGCCCGCTGGCGAGCGCCAGCCTGGGCAGATCGCCGACCAGGCCGTCGGAGAGGTCCATGGCGGCGCTTGCGATCCCGCAGGCCGCCAGGCCGAATTGCACCCTGGGCGTCGGGAACTCGAAGCGCCGGATCAGCTGCTCGGCGTGCGCGCGCTGCTCGGTGGCGCAGGACCCGTCGATCAGCGCAAGCCCGGCGCCCGCATCGCCGAGGGATCCGGTCACCGCCAGCAGGTCGCCGGGACTTGCGCCGCTACGGCGCAAGGCTGCGCCCGGCGCGACCTGTCCCAGCAATTGCACGCTGATGGTCAAGGGGCCGCGGGTGGTGTCGCCACCGACCAGCGCCACGCCGTGCGCGTCGGCAAGATCGAGGAGTCCGGCCGAGAATTGCCGCAGCCAATCGCCGTTCGCGCTCGGCATCGTGAGCGCCAGCGTCGCCCAGCAGGGCAGCGCGCCCATCGCCGCCAGGTCGCTCAAATTGACGGCGAGCGCGCGATGGCCGATCGAGCGCGCGTCGCTGCCGATGGGAAAATGCCGCCCCTCGACCAGGGTGTCGACCGCAGCCACCAGTTGCGCGTTCGCGGGCATTTGCAGCAATGCCGCATCGTCACCGATGCCGAGGATCACATCGCCACGGCTGCGCGCGGCGCCCGCGGGACGCGAAAAAAACCGCTCGATCAGATCGAACTCGCCGAGCACCGCGTCCTGTCCTTCGCGCTTAGCCTCGCTCATCGCCCTAAGCCGCGGGTTGGCCGTACTCGTCGGCACGCAATTCACGCGCGGCCCGGTCCAACACCGCATTGACGTACTTGTGCCCGTCGGTTGCGCCGAATTGCTTGCATAGCTGAACCGCCTCGGCGAGCGCGACTCGGTACGGCAGATCGGGGCACGCCGCAAGCTCGTGCAATCCCAGCCACAACGCCGCGTGCTCGACCGGATCGAGCTCGGCCGGCGGAATCTCCCCCCAGCGGCTTAAGCGCGAGTCGAGTTCATCGAGATTCGAGGCGATCCCCTGGAACAGTTCCAGGAAATACTCCCGGTCGACCCGCTCCGCTTCCGGATCGTCTGCGAACTGCCGATGGATGTCGGCCCATGGGCGCGGATTGACCTGGATTTGATACAGCGCTTGCAGAGCGAGGCGCCGCGCAAGGTTGCGGGCCCGGTGGCTCATGCCTACCCGTCCAGGCGGCGCATAAGATTCGCCATTTCGATCGCCGCCAGCGCGGCATCGGCTCCCTTGTTGCCCGCCTTGCCACCGGCACGGTCCAGCGCCTGTTCCATGGTGTCGGTGGTCAGCACGCCGAAGGCGATGGGCACTCCAGTTTCGAGCGCAATGCGCGCAAGTCCGGAAGCGCATTCGCCGGCGACGAAATCGAAGTGCGGGGTCTGGCCGCGTATCACCGCGCCGAGCGCGATGATCGCCTCGTAGCGGCGCGACAGCGCCAGCTTGCGCGCCACGATGGGAATATCGAAGGCGCCCGGCACGCGCACGATCTCGATCTGCTTTTCGCCCGCGCCATGGCGTTTCAGTGCATCCACGGCGCCGCGTATCAAAGCCTCGACCACGTAATCGTTGAAGCGCGCGGCGACGAATCCGAAACGCAGATCTCGCGCCAGCAGCTCTCCCTCCAGTATTTTCGGCTGATCGGTAGGCAAGTTACTTCCTCAATGTAGGCACGCCGGGAGTATAGCGCCCGCGACCTCATTCGCCCCCATCGACATAACTCGTCACCTCGAGATCGAATGCCGCCAGTCCCTGCAGCTGCTTGGGCGCGCTCAGCACGCGCATGCGCTTCAGCCCCAGGTCCTTGAGTATCTGCGCGCCGATTCCGTAGGTTCTGACCACGGTCGCGCCGCCGCCCGGCACCGAAGCCGGCTTGGCGTCGAGCTGGCGCACGCTGTCCATGAAATTCCGCGGGCTCTCCTCGGTCCTGAGGATCACCACCACGCCGGACGGTTCGGAAGCCACGCGCTGCAGGGCGGCGCGCAGCGGCCAGCCGAGATTATCGTTGCGCACGCCGAGCACATCGCGCAGCGTGTCCTTGATGTGCACGCGCACCAGCGGTGGCAGGCTCGAATTCAGATCGCCCTTGACCAGGGCAATGTGCACGTTCTTGTTGACGTGATCCTCGTAGCAGCAGAGCCGCAACTTGCCGTATTCCGTATCGACCGGCTTATCGTAGATTCGTTCGACCGAGCGTTCGTTCTTCAGCCGGTAGCGAATCAGGTCCGCGATGGTGCCGATCTTGAGGTGGTGGACCTGGGCGAACCGCTCCAGATCCGGCCGGCGCGCCATCGTGCCGTCCTCATTCAGGATCTCGACGATCATGGCCGCCGGGGAAAAGCCGGCGAGGCGCGCCAGATCGCAGCCTGCCTCGGTGTGGCCGGCGCGCGTCAGCACGCCGCCCGGCTGTGCCATCAGCGGGAAAATATGCCCAGGCTGGCGCAGATCTTCCGGGCGCGCGTTCGGCGCCACCGCCGTCTGCACCGTGTGCGCGCGGTCATGCGCGGAAATTCCCGTGGTCACTCCTTCGGCCGCTTCGATCGACAGCGTGAAGTTGGTCCGGTGCGTGCTGTCGGTGTCGCTCACCATCAGTGGCAGGCGCAGCTGGCGGCAGCGGTCGCGCGTCAGGGTCAGGCAGATCAGGCCCCGCCCGTAGCGCGCCATGAAGTTCACGTCTTCGGTGCGCACGCATTCCGCCGCCATGATCAAATCGCCCTCGTTTTCGCGATCCTCATCATCCATGAGCACGGCCATCTTGCCATTGCGCATGTCCGCCAGAATCTCATCGATGGTATTAAACGCAGCCATATTCCCCTACCCTTGTGGCCCGGCCATGAGCCGGTCCAGATATCGCGCAATCACGTCGATCTCAATATTCGCGCCGGCACCGGGAGTGAGCTCGCCCAACGTGGTCACCCGATGCGTGTGCGGAATGATGTTCACGTCGAATCGCCGGCCGGCGGCATTGTTGACCGTCAGGCTCACGCCATTGACGCATATCGAGCCCTTGGGCGCCACGAAGCGCATCAGCGTCGCAGGCAACTCGAATTCCAGGCGCCAGGATCGCGCATCGGCGAGCGCCTCGGTCAACGTCCCCACGGCATCCACATGGCCGCTTACCAGGTGGCCGCCAAGCGGATCTCCGGCGCGCAACGCAGGCTCGAGATTGACCCGCGCGCCGGGTTTCAAGTTTCCCAACGTGGTTCTGGCCATGGTTTCGCGCGATACGTCGGCGTGGAAGCAGCGCGCCTCCTTGCCAGTCACGGTCAAGCAGACCCCATCGACGCTCACGCTCTCGCCGACGGCAATCCGGCCGAGGTCAAGATCCGACTCAATTGCGAGGTCGAGGTCTCCGCCCCGCTCGGATTGCAAAGCCACCCGGCCGGTCGCGACGATGATTCCGGTGAACATCTTAAGGCCTCTTGCGTATCAGGGTCACGCGCGCATCGGTGCCCATGCGCCGAATTTCCTGGATTTCCAAGCCCTCGGGGCCGCTCGCGGCGCCGATGCCGGTCAACTGCGCCAGCGGCGCCGCATCCGCTCCCAGCAGCAGCGGCGCGACGTATAGCAGGTACTCGTCCACCAGGTTCTCCGCCAGAAGCGCGGCCGCCAATCGCGGCCCGCACTCCACCAGCAATTCGTTGACCTCGCGCGCCGCCAGCTGCTCGAGCACCGCGCTCAAGTTAAGGCCGCTGCCGCGCTTCGGCACCGTCTGCACCTCGATTGCCTCGCCCGAACCGCGCGGCGCATCCTCCGCGGCAAAGATCAGCGCGGCGCCCGGCTCCCGGAATATCTTCGAGTTCGCCCGGCACGACAGAGTCGGATCCAGCACCACGCGCAGCGGCTGCCTGACCCAGGCGGCGTAATCCAGCCGCACATTCAAGCGCGGATCATCCACTCGAACCGTGCCCGCGCCGGTCAGCACGGCGGAACTGCGCGCGCGCAAGCGCTGCACATCTGCGCGCGATTCCGCGCCGCTGATCCATCCGCTGGCACCGCCGGAGCGCGCCGTGCGGCCATCCAGGCTCATCGCCTGCTTGAGCCTGACATGCGGTCGGGAGCGCTCGAAGCGCGAGAAGAATCCCGGATTGAGCGCGCGCGCCTGCCCGGCAAGCGTGCCAATCGTCACCGCGACGCCGGCGCGCTCCAATCCCAGAATTCCCGCTCCCGCAACCTTCGGGTTTGGATCGATGCTCGCGCACGCCACGCGGCTGATGCCGGCCGCGATCAACGCCTCGACGCACGGCGGGGTGCGGCCCGTATGGCCGCACGGCTCGAGCGTCACATAGGCAGTCGCGCCGCGCGCGCGCTGTCCCGCCGCGCGCAGCGCCAGAACCTCGGCGTGCGCTTCGCCGGCGCGCGCGTGCCAGCCTTCGCCGACCACCGCGCCCTCCTTCACCAGCACGCAGCCCACGCGCGGGTTCGGATCCGTCGTATACAGGCCGCGCGCCGCGAGCTCGAGCGCGCGCGCCATGTAGCTCTCGTCGCGTGCCTGCGTCGCGGGAGTCATTTGGCGTCGTCACCGGAGTCGTCCCCCGGCAATAGCGGCAACTGGTCCTTGCTGGGGGCGCGCCGGCGGCGCGCATGGCCGCGCAGCAGATCGATTTCGGTGCGGAACGCCTCGAGGTCCTGAAAGCTGCGGTACACGGATGCGAAACGCACGTACCCCACCTCATCGAGATGCCGCAGTTCCTCCATGACCATTTCGCCGATGCTGCGCGACGCAATTTCGCGCTCGCCGAGGCTGCGCAGCTTGTGACATATCCTGGCGACGGACGCCTCGATCGCATCGCGGCTCACCGGGCGCTTCTCCAGCGCCTTCTGCATGCCGGCGCGCAGCTTGTTCTCATCGAAGGGTTCGCGGCTCCGATCGCCCTTGACCACGGTCGGCAGCAGCAGCTCGGCTGCCTCGAAGGTGGTGAAGCGTTCCGTGCACGACAGGCACTCGCGGCGCCTGCGGATTTGCCGCCCTTCGCCGGCGAGGCGCGAGTCGATGACCTTGGTCTCGGTGTGGCCGCAAAATGGACAATGCATGGGGACTGCCTAGGGCGGTCGCGATACGGACCGCAGCGTGCTCATGCATAGACAGGAAATCGCCGGCACAGGGCCACCACTTCGCCGCGCACCCGCTGCACCGCGGACTCATCGCCCATGTGGTCGAGAATGTCCGCAATCCAATTCGACAGCAGCCGCACTTCGGTCTCCTTGAAGCCGCGAGTGGTCGCCGCGGGCGTGCCGATGCGCAGTCCGCTGGAAATTGCCGGTGGCCGGGGATCGTTTGGCACAGCGTTCTTGTTGACTGTGATGTGGGCGCGGCCCAAGGACGCATCCGCGTCCTTGCCGGTGATGTTCTTGTCGACCAGGTCGAGCAAGAACAAGTGATTATCGGTGCCTCCCGATACGATCTTGTAGCCGCGCTGCTGCAGCGCCTGGGTCATGGCCTGCGCATTGGCGACGACCTGCCGGGAATAAATCTTGAACTCCGGCTGCAGTGCCTCCAGAAACGCCACCGCCTTGGCGGCGATGACGTGCATCAAGGGTCCGCCCTGTATTCCCGGGAACACCATGGAATTGAACTTCTTGTGCAAATCCGCGTGCGGGCGCGCCAGGATCAGGCCGCCGCGCGGCCCGCGCAAGGTCTTGTGCGTCGTGGTGGTCACCACATCGGCGAACGGCACCGGATTCGGGTAAACGCCCGCGGCCACCAGCCCCGCGACGTGCGCCATGTCGACCATCAAATACGCGCCGACCGAATCCGCGATGGCGCGAAAGCGCGCCCAGTCGATGATGCGCGAATACGCCGAGAACCCGGCCACGATCATCTTCGGGCGGTGTTCTTGGGCGAGGCTGTTTACCGCCTCGTAGTCGATCTCTCCGGTGTCGGACCTGATCCCGTACTGGAACGCCTTGAATAACTTTCCGGAGAAATTGACCTTGGCGCCGTGGGTCAGGTGGCCGCCGTGATCGAGGCTCATGCCGAGAATGGTGTCGCCGGGATTGAGCATCGCCAGGTAGGCCGCCGCATTGGCCTGCGAGCCTGAATGCGGCTGCACGTTCGCATAGTCCGCCCCGAACAACTCCTTGGCGCGCGCTATCGCCAGCTCCTCGGCCACATCCACGTACTCGCAACCGCCGTAGTAGCGCTTGCCCGGATAGCCCTCGGCATACTTGTTGGTCAGCACCGACCCTTGCGCCTCGAGCACCCGGGGACTGGCGTAGTTCTCCGAGGCGATGAGTTCGATGTGGTCTTCTTGCCGCCTGCGCTCGCCGGCAATCGCTTGGGCAAGTTCGGGGTCGAAACCGGCAATGGTCATTTCAGCGCTGAACATGAGGGTCTCCAGGAAATAGCCGTATATTGTAGCCGATGGCGCACAGGTTCCCTAGCCGGAGCCCCCTTGGCGCATGCGCTCGGCCCGCAGCCGGCCGATGGCGGCCGTCGTGACAAGGTAACGGGAGTCGCGGATAATCCCTTGAAAGATTGCCTGCGCGCTCGAGCGCCTTTATTTCACGCTTAGGACTTGAAGATGGCTCAGTTCATTTACACCATGAACCGGGTTGGCAAGGTTGTGCCGCCCAAGCGCATCATTTTGCGCGACATCAGCCTGAGCTTCTTTCCGGGCGCAAAAATCGGGGTGCTGGGGCTGAACGGATCCGGCAAGTCCACCCTGCTCAAGATCATGTCGGGCTTGGACACGGACATCGAAGGCGAAGCGCGCCCGCAACCGGGAATCAAGGTCGGATACCTGCCCCAGGAGCCGCTGCTCGATGAGGCCAAGACCGTGCGCCAAGTGGTCGGCGAGGGCGTCGGCGACATACAGAGCTTGATCGACCGCTTCAATGCGATCAGCGATCGGTTTGCCGAGCCGATGTCGGACCAGGAAATGAACAAGGCTCTGGAAGAGCAGGCGGCGATGCAGGACAAGATCGACGCGGTGGGCGGTTGGGAACTGGAGCGCAAGCTCGAGATCGCCGCCGACTCCCTGCGCCTGCCGCCCTGGGACGCGCTGGTCGGCACGCTGTCGGGCGGCGAGAAGCGTCGCGTCGCCTTGTGCCGATTGCTGCTGTCGAAGCCCGACATGCTGCTGCTCGATGAGCCCACCAACCACCTGGATGCCGAGTCGGTGGCGTGGCTCGAGCACTTTTTGGAGGAGTATCCGAGCACGGTCATCGCGGTCACCCACGATCGCTACTTTCTCGATAATGTCGCCGAGTGGATTCTCGAACTCGATCGCGGCCACGGGATTCCCTGGCAGGGAAACTATTCATCCTGGCTCGAACAGAAGGAACAGCGGCTGCAACAGGAGGAGCGCCAGCAGGATGCGCTCGCCAAGAGCCTGAAGCGCGAGTTGGAATGGGTGCGCACCAACCCCAAGGCCCGGCAAGCCAAGTCAAAGGCGCGACTGCAGCGTTACGAGGAGCTCGCCTCGCAGGAATTCCAGAAGCGCAACGAGACCAACGAGATCTACATTCCGCCGGGAGAGCGTCTCGGCGACCTGGTCATCGAGTGCAAGAGCCTGCGCAAGGGATACGGCGACCGGCTTCTGATCGACTCCTTGAGCTTCAACCTGCCGGCCGGCGCAATCGTCGGCATCATCGGGCCGAACGGCGCGGGCAAGACCACCCTGTTCCGCATGCTTGCCGGCGCGGAAAAGCCCGACGGCGGCGAGATCCGGATGGGACCCAGCGTCAAGCTTGCCTACGTCGATCAGTCGCGCCAGGCGCTGAACGACAAGAACACGGTCTGGCAGGAGATTTCCGGCGGCCTGGACCTGATCAAGGTCGGCAACTACGAAACCTCCTCGCGCGGCTATGTCGGCCGCTTCAATTTCAAGGGCGTGCAGCAACAGCAGATCATCGGCGATCTGTCCGGCGGCGAGCGCAACCGCGTGCACCTGGCCAAGGTGCTCAAAGCCGGCGGCAATGTCCTGCTGCTCGACGAGCCGACCAATGACCTGGACATCGAGACCCTGCGCGCGCTCGAGGACGCGCTGGTGGCGTTTCCCGGATGCGCGGTGGTGATCTCGCACGACCGCTGGTTCCTCGACCGTATTGCCACCCACATTCTCGCCTTCGAGGGCGATTCGCAGGTGGTTTGGTTCGAGGGCAATTATCAGGAATACGTCGAGGACCACAAACGGCGCAAGGGCGAGGACGCCGCCCAGCCGCACCGGATTCGCTACAAACCACTGGCAGGCTGAGCATCATGGCAATCTACATCACTCCGCAGGACGAATTGCACGTCGAGTATCAGGGCATTGCGCTCACCTGCCCGCATTGCCAGACCCTGACCCACCTTACGGCGATGGGCATCCCCAGATTCGCGGATCTGTTCCGCACCAAGCCGAAGCACATCGGCATCGTGTTCCGCTGCGATGCCTGCGGTGAGCCGGTGTTCCTGAAATTCGCCGCCAAGGCGTACACCCCGATGCGCATCGATCTTGCCAGCAGTTACGCCGAGATCGAGCGCGCGCGAGAGAGCTTTCCGCTGACCTACTTGCCGGAGGAAGCGGAGGCTTTGTTCAAGGAAGCGCTCGGCAGCTATACGGCCGGCTGCTTCAATGCCTTCGGCAGCATGAGCCGGCGCACCGCGCAATCCCTGTTCCATGAACTCGGCGACCACGGCAAGCTCGAGCTGTTCGACACACTGCAGGAAATCCGCTCGCTCGCCGAACTCGATGACGACACGTTTTCGGAAATTCGCGCCGTGCTGTTCGGCAGCGACAGCGATCCCTGGCCGAACCAGCCGAATCTCAATGTGGAGCAGGCCGGCATACTGCTCGAGGTGATGCGCGACCTGCTATATCAAACCTTCGTGCGCAAGGCCCGGCTGCTGCAGGCGATGACCTTCCGAAAATTCGTCGCGCCGTCGAAACCGGAGAGCGCGCCGGCCGTACAGCGCGCGCATCCTTAAGCCACGAACACCCGCGCGTTACGGAACAAGCGCGTCCAGCCGCCGTCCTCCTGCCATGCCTTCGGCAGCCAGGAATTCTGCACGCTGCGATACACGCGCTCCGGGTGCGGCATGAGCGAAGTGACCCGGCCGTCGGCGCTGCACAGCCCCGCAAGGCCCCAGGCCGAGCCGTTCGGATTGTAGGGATAGCGCTCGGTCGGCTGCCCGCGCGTGTCGACGTACTGCAGGGCCAGCGAGCCGCGCGCCTGCAATTGCGCGGCATCCATTCCTGCGGAAAACTCCGCCAGGCCTTCGCCGTGCGCGACCGCAATCGGCAATATCGAGCCGAACATGCCGGCGAACAACACCGAGCGGGACTGCGGCACCCTTACCAAGCTCAGGCGCGCCTCGTACTGCTCGGAGCGGTTGCGCACGAAGCGCGGCCAGCCATCCGCTCCTGGAATCAGTTCTTGCAGGGCCGACAGCATCTGGCAGCCGTTGCAGATTCCGAGCGTGAAGGTCTGCTGGCGCGCGAAGAAGGTTGCGAATTCCTCGCGCGCCCGGCCGTTGAATAGAATGGATTTCGCCCAGCCTTCGCCCGCGCCCAGCACGTCGCCGAACGAGAATCCGCCGCAGGCGACCAGGCCTTGAAAGCGCGCCAGCGGCGTGCGCCCCGAGAGGATGTCGGTCATATGCACGTCATAGGCATCGAATCCGGCGCGCGTGAGCACGGCGGCCATCTCGATCTGGCTGTTGACCCCCTGTTCGCGCAGCACCGCAACCGCGGGACGGTTGCCGCTGCGGATGAAGGCGGCAGCCACATCCTCGGCCGGATCGTAGCTCAACTCGGCGCGCAGGCCCGGATCATCCGCGTCCAGCAGCCGCGCGTGCTCTTGCCGCGCGCACTCCGGATTGTCGCGCAGCTCCTGCATCCTGAACGACACTTCGCTCCAGCGCCGGTGCAGCTCGGCACGCGAGGCGCAGTACAGCGTGCGACCGGACTTGGCGACACTGACGGCGTCACCCGCCTTAGGGAAGCCGACATCGTGCGCGTGCGCGGCCAATCCATGCCGCGCCAAAATCTCGCGCGCCTCCTGCACGCGGCTCGCCGCGATCTGCAGCACGGCGCCGAGCTCCTCGGCGAAACACGCGGCGATCGGCTCAGCGCCCGGGGCGAGCTCGACCTCGAGGCCGCAATGGCTGGCGAAGGCCATTTCCAGCAGCGTCACCAGCATCCCGCCGTCGGAGCGATCGTGATAGGCGAGCACCAGGTCGCGATCCTTCAACTCGCGCATGGCGCCAAAGAAACCGGACAGCAGCTGCGGCGCATCGAGATCGGCGGGAGTGCCTCCCGCCTTGCCGTACACCTGCGCCCAGCAGGATCCTCCCAGGCGATCGCGGCCGCCGCCCAGATCGATCAGCAACAGCCGCGAGGGCTGCGTGAGCTCCAACTGCGGGGTCAGCGTGCGTCGCGCGTCGGCCACCGGTGCGAACGCCGACACGACCAGGGATATCGGCGCGATGACCAGCTTCTCGCCGGCGGCGTCGCGCCAGGCGGTCTTCATGGAGAGCGAGTCCTTGCCCACCGGAATGGTCAGCTCGAGCGAGGTGCACAATTCGCTCACCGCGCGCACGGTCGAATACAGATCCGCGTCCTCGCCCGGCTCGCCGCAAGCGGCCATCCAGTTCGCCGACAAACGCACGTCGCGAAGCTCGCGAATGTCCGCCGCGGCGATATTGGTGAGCGCCTCGCCTACGGCTAAGCGCCCGGATGCGGGCGCATTCAACAGCGCCACCGGGCTGCGCTCACCGAGCGCCATGGCCTCACCATGGTAGCCTTCGTAGTCGCTCAAGCTGACCGCAACATCCGCCACCGGTACTTGCCACGGCCCCACCATCTGGTCGCGGCTGATCAGTCCGCCGACCGTGCGATCGCCAATCGTGATCAAGAATGACTTGTCGGCGATGGTCGGCAGCCGCAGCAGACGCTCCAGCGAATCGCCGATGCTGCCCTCGACCGACAGTGCCGCAGCCGGCTTGAGGGTGGAGCGCACATCACGCACCATCCGCGGCGTCTTGCCCAGCAACACCTCGATGGGCACGTCCACCGGCGTGGTCCGGAGCAGCGGGTCGCGCACGATGAGACGTCCGTCGCCGGTCACTTCGCCGACCACGGCGTACGGGCAACGCTCGCGCTCGCAAACTGCCGCAAAGGCGCTCTCGCTGCCGGGGATGAGCGCCAGTACGTAGCGCTCCTGCGCCTCGTTGCACCAAATCTCCATCGGCGACAGCTCGGATTCGGCACTTGGGATGCTGCGCAGATCGATGCGCCCGCCGCGCCGGCTATGCGCGATCGCCTCCGGCAGCGCATTCGACAGTCCGCCGGCGCCCACATCGTGTATCAACAGAATGGGATTTTCAGCGCCCAGGGCCCAGCAGCGGTCGATGACCTCCTGGGCGCGCCGCTGCATTTCCGGATTTCCGCGTTGCACCGACGCGAAGTCCAGATCGGATGAGCTCTGCCCGCTGCCCACCGAGGAGGCGGCGCCGCCGCCCAAGCCGATCAGCATCGACGGACCGCCGAGCACCACCAAGGGCGCGCCGGCCACCACATCCTTCTTGTCGACATCGCTGCGCCGGATATTGCCGAGGCCGCCGGCAATCATGATGGGCTTGTGATAACCGCGCACCACGGCGCGGCCGTTTTCCACCGACTCTTGCTCGAAGACTCGAAAATACCCGCAGATGGCCGGGCGGCCGAATTCATTGTTGAATGCCGCCGCGCCCAAGGGACCGGCAGTCATGATGTCCAGCGCCGAGGAAATGCGATCCGGCTTGCCGTTATCCGTCTCCCAAGGCAGCGGCATGCCCGGAATCCTCAGGTTCGACACGCAGAAACCGGTCAGTCCCGCCTTGGGCTTGGCGCCGATACCGGTGGCGCCCTCATCGCGAATCTCGCCCCCTGCGCCGGTCGCGGCTCCCGGGAAGGGCGATATGGCGGTGGGATGATTGTGCGTTTCGACCTTCAGCAGGATATCGACCGCCTCGCGGGTGCCGCCATAGCGCAACGTCGCCGGGTCCGGAAAGAATCTCGAAGCCACGCTACCCTCGATCACCGCGGCGTTGTCGCGATAGGCTGAGAGCACCCCGGCCGGGTTGCGCGCATGAGTGGCGCGGATCAGCGCGAACATCGACAGTGGCATCTTCGCGCCGTCGATGCGGAACTCGGCGTTGAAGATCTTGTGGCGGCAGTGCTCCGAATTCGCCTGCGCGAACATCATCAGCTCCACGTCGGTCGGATCCCGCTTAAGCTCGCCGAAGGCCGCGAGCAGGTAATCGATTTCCTCGCCCGACAGCGCAAGGCCCCATTGCGCGTTGGCCTGCGCCAGCGCCGCGTGGCCGTTCGGCTGCAGGCGAACCACGCGCAGCGGCCGCGCCGCGGCCGCATGAAACATTCCGCTCGGCTCGACATCGATCCAAAACGATTCGGTCATCCGATCGTGCAGATGGGCCGCCGCGCGGGTTAAGGACGCGGCGTCGAGCCGCCCTGCCGCCTCGAGGTAGTACACGGTGCCTCGCTCCAGGCGGCGCACGCCGCCCAGCCCGCAGACATGCGCGATATCGGTGGCCTTGCTCGACCAGGGCGAGACCGTGCCGGTGCGCGGCGTGACGATGAGCTTGCGGCCACTGTCCTCTTGGGCCTCGCAGCGCGGGCCATAGGTCAGCAATTTGCCCAGCAGGGCGAGTTCCTGGGCGCTCAAGGCTTCAGCGCTGTCCACGAAATGGATCCAGCGTGCGCGGATGGCGCGCACGCGCGAATCCGCCGACTGGACCGCCGACAGGAGCTTTTCCAGGCGAAACTGCGAGAGCGCCGGCGCGCCCAGCAAACTAAACATGAATGACGAGCGGCATTGATCTACTTACGGGCGTTGGAGTCCCCGCCCGGAGGGTAGATCGGTACGGGAAACTGGGAAATATTCGAGCCCTCCAGGGCAACGATCTTGGCCTGGCCTTGCTTCTTGACCTCATCGATCCGCAATACCGAGTGCATGGGCAGGTAGGTGCGCTTTACTTCGTGGAACTCGGCCTTTATCTTCTCCTCTGCGGGGTCGACGACGACGGTCGAGCGCTCGCCGAAGACCAGTTCCTCGACCTCGATGAAGCCGAATAGGCTGCCATGGCTCACTTTCCGGGCGTAGATCTCATAGACCTTGCCTTGATTCACAAACAGAACTTTGAAAATGTGACTCGCGGCCATTTAGGAGGCTCCAAGGGTTGATACCATTTCACCATATTATACGGGCACTTAGCGCATCACCTCAGTCCCGTTGGAGGGATTGAATATGGCATTGCGTCTGCGCGTCGTCAGCGAACATGCGAGCCGCCTCGGTCAGCAAGCCACAAAGGTGTTTGGCGTGCATGGCGGTACCATTGGGCGTGGGACTGACAATGAGTGGATTCTACCCGACCCGGACCGTTACCTCTCGGGCAAACACGCCCGAATCGACTTCCGGGCCGGCGCCTACGTCCTGGTAGACACCAGTTCCAACGGCACCTATGTCAACGGCGCGCAGGTGCCGCTCGGCAAATATCATGATTACCTGCTGAAAGACGGCGATTACATTCGCTTCGGCGAATATGAGTTGATGGTCAGCATCGACAAGAGCAACGATTTCCCCCCGGACCAAAGCGCGATTGTCGCCTACGACGGAGAGCCGAACTCCGCGGCCGTCAAGAAATCCACCGCCAATGATCTCGGCGCGGATCTGGACCTGAGCGAATTGCTCGAGCCCAGCGACCAGTTGGCGGTCGATTCAGGATTTCGCGCCCACAACGCCTACGGCCAGACCTATCCGCCGGGAGGCGATCCGGCCGGCGGCCCTGAAAGCTCAGCGGGCGGCACGCCCTGGCACATGCTGACGCGCCCGCTGAAAGTCGAGAGCAGCGCCGCGGCCGGCGCCCCGCGCGCAGCCGGCGGCACATTTTTCGACGCCGATATCGACATCGGCCTGAACGCCTTCTGCCGTGGAGCCGGCATCGACCCGCAGTCCGTGACGCCCGAGGCGCGCGGCGCGGCGCTGCAGCTCGCCGGACAGTTGCTGCGCGAAGCCGTGCTCGGTTTGATGGATTTGAACCAGAATCGCAGCGAGTTTCGCAACCGCTTCCGCATCCCTCCGCTGGCCCCCGAGGTGCCCGAATCGCCGTTGAGTTTTTCGCGCGGGGTCGACGAGGCGCTGGTGCGCCTGCTGACCACCGTGTCGACCCGCGCCGGTTCGGTCGAGGCGATCCGATCGAATTTCCGCGAATTGAAGGCCCAGAATGTCGCGCTGCTTGCCGCGATGCGCGCGGCCTTCGAAGAATTTCTCTCGCGGGTGGACCCCAAGGAGCTGGAGGAGCGTTTCGAGCGCGCCACCAAGCGCGGTGTATTCGGCGCTCAGAACAAGACCCGCTATTGGGATCTGTACACCGAACTGTTCGCAGGGCTGGTACAGCGCCCGCCGGACGGCTTCCCGCATCTGTTCATCGAGGCCTTCGCAAAAGCCTACGAGGCCAAGGTGCGCGTGCTGGTGCCGCCGCGCAGAAGCGGCATCGGCGCCGATCGCGAGGAGCCTGACGAACCGCCCACCGAAGCGATCGGCGATTTCTAATATGTCTCGTCGATCGAGACTGCCTCCGTGCGGCTGCTAATCGTCGAAGACGATGACATCGTAGCGGATGCCATTGCCCGTGGATTGACCGCGGCCCAATTCTCGGTGCACCGGGTTGCGAACGCGGAGGCGGCGCTCAAGGCCATCGCAGAGGAGGAGTTTGCGCTCGCGGTGGTCGATGTGGGGCTGCCGGGCGCGGATGGCCTGAGCCTGGTGCGCCGGCTGCGCGCCGGGGGCAAGGCCATCCCGACGCTGATCCTTACCGCCCGTTGCACGCTCGCCGACAAGGTCAAGGCCCTGGATCTTGGCGCGGACGATTTTTTGAGCAAGCCGTTTGAAGCGGCCGAGCTTGCGGCTCGCTGCCGCGCGCTGGTGCGGCGCGCGAACGGCGCCGTGGGCGGCATCATCAAGCTCAACCGGATGTCGGTCGATTTGCCCGGCAAGCGGCTGCGCATCGACGATGCCGAGGTCGAGCTGACCGCGCGCGAATGGCTGCTGCTCGAGTGCCTGATCCGGCGCATCGGATTGATCGTCTCCAAGGAGCGGCTGCAGCAGGCGCTCGCCTCCCCGGACCAGGACATCACGGCGAACGCGGTGGAAGTGCATATATCCAGGCTGCGCAACAAGCTCGGCAACGCAGCGGTGATCCGCAGCCTGCGGGGCCTGGGCTATCGCGTCGAAGAATCGAAGTCCGCATGACCTCGTCCATCAGCCGCCAGTTGGTGTTCTGGTTGGCCGTGCCGCTGATGCTGTTGGCGCTGTGCGGCGCGCTGGTCCATTATTTCAACAACATAGCCCCCAACGTGATCAGCAGCGACCGCCGCCTCAAGGAGGCGACCAATGCCTTGATGGCGCATGTGACGATCAAGGACGGCCGCGCAAGCCTCGAGCCCAACTCCGAAGGCAGGCCCGCGCTACCCTCGCCCGATACGGTCAGATACGCGCTGCGCGATTCCCAGGGGCACCTGCTGTTGGGCGATGCGCAACTTCCGAGCGAGCCTCTGACCGGCGCCAGCGCGCAGGTTTTCGCCATGACTCAGATCGACGAGCGCAGCCTGCGGACCCTGACCACGCGCTTCGATACGAAATTTGGCTTGCTCATGCTCACCGTGGCCGATGCGCACGCGCCGAGCGCGTCGGCGGCGCGCTACGGATTCATGAGCACGCTGCTGTGGGACTTCGTGCAGCTCGACATTACGCTGGTGCTGGTCTGGGTGGGGATTCAGCTCGGCTTGCGCCCGACCAAGAGGCTGCGCGACGAGATCGCCGAGCGCTCGCCGCTGGACTTGCGGCCCATCGCCGAATCCTCGGTGCCGCGCGAACTCGCGCCGATCGCCGTCACGCTGAATCGGCTGTTCCTGATGTTGCGCACCTCGGTGCAGTCGCAGCAGCAATTCATCGCCAACACCGCGCATCAATTACGCACGCCGATCACCGGGATGCAGGCGCAGCTCGACTTGCTGGCGGCGGAACCGGCGGCCGAGCCCATCAAGCATCGGCTGCTCACGCTGCAGGAAGGGATCCGCCAGTTGGCGCACTCCGCCAACCAACTGCTGACCCTGGCGCGGGCGGATCCGGCGATCAACATCGCCGCCAGAAAGCAGCGCGTCGACTTGAGCGTGACGGTGGGGGAAGTAGCGGCCCGGTTCTTCGATCGCGCGCTCAAAGCCAATATCGATCTTGGCGTGGATGTGAAGCCGGTCACGGTTATTGCCGACCCCTCCCTGCTCGATGACCTGTTGAGCAACCTGGTGGATAACGCGTTGAAATACACGCCGTCGGGAGGCAGCGTTACCGTCAGCGCCGGCGAACTCAATGGCCGCCCCTACCTCGCCGTGGACGACACCGGCCCCGGAATCCCCGAGGCGGAGCGCCAGCACGTGCGCCAGCGCTTCTATCGGCTGCCGAATTCGCCGGGGCACGGCAGCGGCCTGGGGTTGGCGATCGTCGAGGAGATCGCCCAGCTGTATGAGGCGACGCTGAGCATCGGCCCGGGACATGGCAACCGCGGCACCCGCATGCAACTGCAGTTTCCGTGAACCCGGTCGCATTCTTGAGCGAGCTGCGCCGGCCGTCAGTTTCGAGCAAGTTTACATCCTTAAGATGCCGTTCCATGAGTGGACGACCATCAATCCGGCGCAGCAACTCGGGCTTCACGATGACCGAGCTCGTGGTGGTCATGATGATCGTCGCCATTCTCGCTGCCATCGCCATTCCGTCATATAAGTATGTGACCACGGCCAATCGCATGTCGTCCGAAGTCAACAGCCTGCTCGGCGACATGCAATTCGCGCGCAGCGAGGCCATCAAAGAGGGCATGCCCGTGACGGTATGCATCGCCAATGCCGGCGGCACCGGGTGCCTGGGCGCAGGAACGATCGCCTGGCAAAACGGCTGGATCGTGTTCCTGGACTCGAATGCCGATAAGCAAGTGCAAGTCGGTGAAGCGGTGCTGCGCTGGACGCCCGCCTTCACCAGCACCGACACCTTCATCGCCCAGGCGCCCTCCTTCTGGGCCATCACCTTCAATCGATCGGGCTACGCGCCCACGGGTTTGCCGTTGACGACGACGGTGCAATTGCATGATTCGACCAACCACTCGGCCTGGACACGCTGCCTTGCCGTGACCCCCATCGGCTCGCCGACGACGGAAAAATACGGGGTGGGTACGCCGGTATGCAACTGAACACCTACATGCGCATGAACGCCCGCGGATTCAGCCTGGTCGAGGTCATGGTGGCGCTGGTGGTATGCTCCATCGGCCTGTTGGGCCTGGCGAAACTGGAGTCGCTTGCCCTCTCCAGCACCGGCGTCGCGAGCGGAAGAGCGCTCGCTTCACTCGAAGCGTCGAGCCTCGCCGCCGCCATGCATGCCAACCCCGGCTACTGGGCGGCGGGATTTGCGCCCGCCACCACCACCGTAAGCGCGGCCAACAATTTCTCCGCGGCGGCGCCCTGCCTGACTGCCGGGGCCGGCTCATGCATACCGAGCGCCATGGCGGCCTATGACCTGCAGCAATGGGCGATCGCACTGCAGGCATTGTTGCCCGGGTATTACGCCACCATTACCTGCTCCACGGCCGCTTTTCCGGTGACCTGCACCATCCAGATTCAATGGGTGGAAAATGCCGTCGCCGCCAATGCGCAGCAGACCAACATGGCCGGGATACAGCTTCCGACCTACGTTCTGTACGTGCAGCCATGAGCAAACGATCCGCTCACCGCGGCTTCACCCTGATCGAGCTGCTGGTCGCTCTGCTGATCGGCCTGTTCCTGATCGCCGGGCTGCTGACCTTGGTACAGGCCATGCGCCGCACCTTCACCATGCAAACCGGCTTGTCGCAGTTGCAGGACAACGAGCGCATGACTACCACGCTGATGACCGACGTCATCCAGTCGACCGGCTACTTCCCGAATCCCTTGGTGAACTCGGCCACGACCGAGTTCCCGGTCACCGGCTCATTCACCACCGCAGGACAGGCTTTGGTCGGCAGCGGTGCCTATGCCGCGGTTCCGCCGGGCGACAGCATTACCGTGCGCTACGCGACTGCGGGAGGCGACAACGTCATCAATTGCGCCGGCGGCACCAGCGCGGTCGCCGCAACCTTTACCAACACCTTCAGCGTCGATGCGTTCGGCAATTTGAACTGCGCGCTCAGCGTCAATGTCTCCGGCACTATCACCAACTCGACCATTCAGCTGATCAGCGGCCAGGTGGTCAACGGCCTCGTGGTCAGCGGGGTCACGGACCTGCAGGTGTATTACGGCGTGCAAACCAATGCCGCGGCTCCCGTCGGTTCAGTGGACACCTACTTGGACGCCAACGGCGTCACCGCCGGCAACTACTGGGGCAACGTCATCTCCGTCAAGCTCACATTGACCTACGTCAATCCCTTGTCGGGCCTACCGGGACAGGTCGCGACCACCGTGCCCTTCACGCGCGTGGTCGACGTAATGCAGAAGACAGGGGTCACGACATGATTGTTCAGTCAAAACTTGGGCGTTCGCCCCAGCGCGGCATGGTGTTGATCACCGCGCTGCTGTTGTTGATCGTCGTGACCATCCTGGCGGTCGGCATGTTTCGCAGCTTCGGGCTCGACGAGAAGATCGCCGGCAACACGCGCGAGAAGCAGCGCGCGCTGAATGCCGCAGAAACCGCCGAGCAGTACGCGGAGTACTGGTTGGCCAATGGCACCAACAACAGCACCATCACCTGCACCGGCCCGGCGACTGCCAATCCTGCTGCGGCCAACCCGATCGGGCAGATTTGCTCGAACACGCTGCCGACGGTGGTGCCGAACGTGGCCCAGGTGCCGTGGCTGGTCGGTGGCGTGGGCGCGAATGTCGCGGTCACCTACACGCCCGCGACGCCGACGGCGATGAACGTTACCGGCGTCAACGGCGGTGCGGGCAATTACTACCTCGCGCCGGCCTATTACATCTCCTATCTCGGCATCTCCGCCAACGGCCTGCAAACCTTCTATCAGATCGATGCGGTGGGTTACGGCGGAAGCCCGGACACAGCCGCAGTGGTGGAGAGCACTTACGTGCTGCAGCAGAGCACCAAATGTTTGTCTTGCTCAGAGTAAATGCTCGAGGACTATTAGTTATGAATACCAAACTGATTATCAACACCAAACTGATCGCGGCCGCCTTGATACTGGCGCTGGCCGGCTTGGCCCCGACCGCCGCCCGGGCGCAAACGACGCCGTCCTCGTGCAGCAGCACGAATTTGGCGGAGAACTTCACCGGCGCGACCACCAACTGCAACTGGTACATCATCGGCGGAGCCTGCCTCACCGCCGGCAACACGGCATCGGCATCGGCCGGGACCGGCGCCACAGCCGGGCAGCCCCCGGCCTGCGCCACCGACCCGTATTACAACGGAGTGAACTTGGTCGGCGGCGATACCGGAACTCTCCCCGACTCCGTACTGCTGGGCGGCGCGCTGCGATTGACCAACGACACCGATGACGAAAGCGGCGCCATCATATCCAGCAACACCTTCAATTCGCTGGCCAGCACCGGCTTGCAGGTGACCTTCACCACCGAAACCTACGAGGGCGATTCCGGCGGCGCCAACAACGACGGGGCGGACGGCATCAGCTTCTTCCTGCAGGACGCGAGCGTTACAACGGTGACCCTGGGCGACTGGGGCGGCAGCTTGGGATACACCTGTTCGAACCAGAACAACAGCGCGGCCCAGGGCTACGATGGAATGATCGGCGCCTACATTGGATTGGGCATCGACGAATTCGGCAACTTCCTCAATGGCACGACGGTCAGCCAGTCGGGTAGTTCGAGCACGACCTTTTCCTCGGGAGCGGACAATACCTCCAGCGGCTACGGCTATGTGCCGAACCGCATCGGCTTGCGCGGCGCGGGCGCCACGGCCTGGAACTATCTCAGCGGCATCACGCCGGCGACCGCCTCCATACCCAACAACACCTCCACCTACTATCCGACGTCGTTGAACTCGGCGCAGCAGCAGGCGGCGGTCCGGCAGGCCTGCCAGAGCGGCTATGCGTGGGACTACCGGGGCGTCACGAGTTCGACGCAGCCCAATGGCAACATCACCACCAACGGCTTTCCGAATCCTTACAACGCGACTCCGATAACCTCGGTCACCATTCCGAATTATGCGGCCATCCCGAATGCCTATAAGGTGATCACGAACCATTTGATCGCCAACGAGTCGGCGCAGTATCGGGGTTACGGCACCACCTCGACCAGCGGCAACAACTACGGCGTTCCGATCACTTATAACCTGACCATATCGCCGGGCACCTCCTCGTCGGGTTCGTCCGTGCTGCTCATGAGCCTGGCTTACAGCTACAACGGCGGCAACTACCAGCCGGTCATCACCGGTCAGCAGGTCTCCAACGGGATTGCGCCGGCCAGCGTGCGCTTCGGCTTCGCCGGATCCACCGGCGGCGACCGCAACATTCACGAGATCATGTGTTTCCAGGCGCAGCCGCAGAATTCCTCATCGAGCTCTGCCGGCCTCAACCAGAAGCAAACCGCCAAGGTGCAGAGCGGCACGCAGGTTTATTTTGCCTACTACAACTCCAGCAACTGGACCGGGTCTTTGACCTCGCAGTATCTGCAGCCCTCGAGCACCGATGCGACCGAGCTGGTGATCTCCCCGGCCGTGAACTGGGATGCCTCCTGCGTGCTCACCGGCCTCGCGGGTGGCGCGACCTGCGCGCAGACCGGCGCGCCGAATGTCGCCGCGGAAGATCCTGATTCCGGCCGCGTCATCTGGAGCTGGAACGGCTCCGCGGGTATCGCCTTCACCTGGGGCGCGACCGGCGGCACCGCCCTGTCGAGCTCCGAACAAACCAACCTGAATTTCGGCGACAGTCCGGCGGCAGGCTCGGGTTCGACCTCGACCCCGACGAATGCGATGCTGGAATATCTGCGCGGCGTGCGCACCAACGAGCAGACCGCCTTCGGTTACGGCGCGTACACACCCACGGTCAACCCCAGTGGGTTCCGCGCCCGCAGCAGTGTTCTCGGCGACATCGTGGATTCGAGCCCCACCTGGGTGGGCCCGCCCGCGCAGTCCTTCCCGGGCACCTGGACGGACGCCCTGTATTCCAGCGAGACGCTGCCTGAGAACTCGGGCCAGAGTTACGCGACCTTTGAGTCCCTGTATCAGAATCGCATGAACGTGGTGTACGCCGGCGCCAACGACGGCTTCATGCATGGGTTCCGATCGGGATATTTCAACAACGGCACCTACGTCGGCACCACCAACACCAGCGGTGTGTTCGTCGGCACGGATAATGACGGAACCGAAGTTCTGGCGTATATGCCGGGCTACGTCGTGAACAGCATCAACAGCGCCGAAATCAACGGCACCACCAGCCCCAACGTGAGCTTGGATTATGCGAGCCCGCAGTACGCGCACCGCTTTAGTGTCGACGGCACGCCGGGCACCGGGGATCTGTACTACGGCTCGCCTGCGACCTGGCACACCTGGCTGGTCAGCGGCCTGGGAGCCGGCGGCAATGCGATCTTTGCGCTGGACATCACCGACCCGGGGCTTGCAACGGCCAGCGGCAACTTCACGCAGGCGAACGCCAGTTCGGGCGTGATCGGCGAATGGAGCAGTTCGACCAATACGACCTACACGACCAACCCCACCACCGGCGTGGTCACGTCCACGGTGACCGGCTACACCTCGACGCTGACCTGTGTCGGTACCAGCGGCGCGAGCTGCGGCGCCAGCCTGGGCAAGACCTTCGGCACGCCGCAAATTCGCCGCTTCCACAACAATCCGGCCCTCGGCGGCCCCTCGACCTCATGGGGTGCCGTGTTCGGCAACGGCGGCGGCAGCTTCAAGGGCGATGCCGGCATCTACGTCATGCTCGCGAACAACAGCGGTCCGCCGACCTTTTACTATCTCAGCACCGGGGTGGGCACGAACTACACCCAGGTGGGCACGTCGGGCACCTATACCAATTCGTCCGGCAACCCCAATGGTATTTACTTCGTGGCGCCCGCGGACCTCGACGGCGATCACATCACGGACTATGTCTACGCCGGTGATTTGCAGGGCAATGTCTGGCGCTTCGACCTAACCAGCAGCAACCCGGCGAACTGGGCGGTGACCAACGCCTCCGGTGTCGCTGCCACGACACTGCCCGGAAAACCGATTTATAGCACCGGCAGCAGCTCGATGCCGATCACCACCCAGGTGGTGGTGGCCTCGGTAGCGGGCAGCCCCAACCCGAAGATCCTGATTGAATTCGGCACCGGCCAGATAACGCCGTTCACCAACAGCTCGTCAGCGACTTACTCCACCAGCCAGCAGTATCTCATCGGGGTCTGGGACTGGAATTTGAGCGCGACCTCGAGTTCTTGGAATAACATTTCGAGCGTGCAATATGCGAGCTTGACGCCCACCGGATCCCCGGCGGCGCCTTCAGTGCCGCTTTCCGGACTCGGCAATCTGCAGCAGCAGACCATCACGGGGAATTACACCACCACGTTCGGTGCCAGCGCCACCAGCGGCAGCGCTGCCTCCGCCGCAGCCAACGACTACTATCGAACCGTCAGCAGCACCAATATTTGCTGGCCGGGCACCACGGGTTGTACGGGCGGTCAAACGACCTCCGCCTATGGCTGGTATCTGCAATTGAGTGCCGGATACCCGAACGCCGGCGATCCCAGCGGGCTGCTCACCAGCAGCAGCACGGGTGCCCCGGAGATCTACGAGCAGGTGATATTCAATCCGACGCTTCAGGACGGCTCGTTCATCGTCAACACCACGATCCCGCCGACCACCTCGTTGGCGCAGTGTTCCTCGACGACGGCAGGCGGCTGGACCATGGCGCTCAATCCGGCGACCGGCGGCGCCTTCTCGCAGTCGTTCTTCGGCGCCTCCAACCACACCTTCCTGAACGTGAATAATCAGGCCATCAGCGGCATCGCGCTGGGCGGCACGGGTAGCGCCGCGGTGGTGACCGGAGGCTCGGCCAATTACACCTTCATGGTGACCCAGACGGTCAATGGCCAGGGCGCGATCGCCCAGATCAATCCGCCCGGCAGCTTTACCGGCAGCCGACTGACCTGGATCCAACGGCGCTAGCTCGAAAGGGCACGCGAATCTAAAGAGGCAAATGTATGAATGCATCTACGCCACGGTGGGACCGATCGCAGGCACGACTCAGCCGGGGTTTCACCCTCATCGAGCTGATGGTGACCATGGTCATTGCTGCGATACTGCTCAGCATTGCCATCCCCGCGTACAACCTGTACGTGCTCAAGTCGCATCGCACCGATGCGAAGAGCGCGCTGGTGGATCTGGCCAGCCTCGAGGAGCGCTACTTCAGCACTCAAAATACCTATACCAGCAATCCGAGCCAGCTTGGCTACACTGCGGGAGCGGTGCCGTTTACCGTCGGCAGCGGCTATTACCAAATCAACAACATTACGGCAACCCTGCCCATCGCGCCGACCTCGCCGACGACGGCGGGAACGCCGGCAACGTATACGATTAGCGCCATTGCGATCGGCACTCAGGTTCAGGATACGGCTTGCGCGACCTTCACCATCACCTCAGGTGGCGTGCAGACCGCCGCCACCAATGGCGGAGTTGCCAACAACGCAGCTTGCTGGTCGCAATAGCGCTAATTCGCGCTGTAGCCGCGGCCTTCGACGCAGGCAACCAAGGCGCGCCGGTAGTCGGATGAATTCTCGCCGCTCTGTCCAGCCTGATCCGCCGCCCACTTCTGACACTCTTGCTTGTCGGTGGACTGCTGCTCCTGGCTCTGGCCGTTCTTCGGGTACATGAAGATCTGCGGCGCGCTGCCGGCCGCCGGCTGAGGATTTTGGCCTTGAGAATATTGGCCGTCATCCGGCATCGCGGCCGCCGGCGCGGCGTCCGGCGCCGCCGCCGAGCCCGATCCGCCCGCATCCGCCACCGGCGGCGGATCAGTGGCTACGTAGCCGCTATAGCCCTGATCCCAGGTGTAATACACATCGTTGGCGTAGTAGTACGGAATTCCGCCATACCAGTAGGTCGCATAGACGGCTGGAAGAATCGGCAGGAACCATGCGAACCCAGGACCGTAGTAGCTTCGCGGCCAGAAGCCGCCGCGCCAGTAGCCGCCGCCCCAGAATGCGCCGGTCGAATAGCCATGACGATAATAGCCGCCCGGATATCCGTAAGCGCCGTGCCCCACATAGGCTGAGCCGTGGAAGCCGCCACCGTAGCTGTGCGCGACCGCTCCGCCGGAGAATCCCGGGCGCGCGGCGTAGTGAGCCGCCGGCGCAAAATGCGCGCCGCCTGAGTAGCCGCTGCTGTGCGGCGCTGCCGCCGCGGAGTGACCGCCCGAGGGGTGGCCGCCGCCGCTGCTGTGCGAAGCGGCCTGCGCCAATGCAGGCGCCACCGCCAGCATCGAGCCGAGCACGCCCGCCGCCAAACGCAAGGAGCCCATATTGATGTTCATGACTTTCTCCGATTCATACACGTAAGACCTATTGTATTCAACGCAGTTCAAGCTGTTCGGTGCACACAACATAATCAATCTTGCACTGCAGCATTTGACCTGATTGCGCGGCCCGAGCCGCTTTGACAATGCTAGGATTGCCCTTAGTCTTCTCGCAAGGTATCGGTTTTGCCCAGGATCCCGCAGCGCTTTGAGTTTCGCATCGCGTTAATCGCCGCGATCGCGTTGCTGATTGCCCAAGTCGGCGCGGTGTCGCATGCGTATTCGCATGTCGCGGCGCTGGGAGCCGCGGGAACCCATCAATCGGCTCTCGGCAGCCACGAGTTTTGCAATGACTGTCTCGGCTTCGCGCCCCTGTTATCGGCCGGAGCCGCTCCCGCCGGCTTGCCGCAAATTGCGCCGCAAGGCCCGGTGGTGGCCGCCCTGGTGGGCGGCACCTCGTTCGTCGACCGCTCTCTGATTCTCGCCTTCCGCTCCCGCGCGCCCCCCGCCTCTCGCTAGCTTTCCGGTGTATTCCGCCGCCTTGCGCGGCAGAGCCTATTGTCTGGCGAGGAGATCCATTCATGTTGAGGTTCAGGCCCATGGGGAGCCTTCGGGCGCTATCCCTGCCCGCACTGCTACTGACCACCCAGTACGCGACAACCGCCGCCGCCGCGGACGATGCCGATGCCGCGCTGTCGCTCGATGCCATTACGGTGACCGCGCAGCGATTGAATGACGCGCGCAACGGCATTCAAACCCAGACCGGTGCATCGACCTATCTGATCGACGCGGCCGCGATCACGGCGGCGCCGGGTGGGGACAATGATCTGCTGAATCAAGTGGTGCTGCAGGCTCCGGACGTCGCGCAGGACTCGTTCGGGCAATTTCACGTTCGCGGCGAACACAACGGCCTGCAGTACCGGCTGAATGGCATCATCCTGCCGGAAGGCATCAGTGTGTTCGGGCAATCGCTGGATCCCCGGCTGATTTCCTCCCTGACGCTGATCACCGGGGCGCTGCCCGCGGAGTATGGGCTGCGAACCGCGGGCATCATCGACTTGAAGACCAAGAGCGGCGTCATCGATCCGGGTGGATCGGTCTCGCTGTACGGCGGCAGCCACGGCACCGTCGAGCCGAGCTTCAACTACGGCGGATCCTCCGGCGCTCTCAACTACTTCGTGTCGGGCGATCTGCTGCGCAACGATCTGGGCATCGAATCTCCGGATGGCAGTTCCAACCCCTTGCATGACCAGACCACGCAGTATCACGGCTTCGCATATCTCGAATACATCCTCGGCGAGCAGGACCGCTTGAGCGCGGTGCTCAGCACCTCGACCGGCGAGTTCCAGATTCCGAACCGTTCCGGCCTGCAGCCGGGCATCAGCAATGCGGACGGCGCACCGCTCGCGGTCGACGGTCAAACCAGTTTCCCGAGTGCGGAGCTGAACGAAAATCAGCGCGAACTCACGCACTTCGCCATAGTGAGCTGGCAGCATTCGCAAGGCGCGCTCGATGTGCAATCGTCCGCCACCGCGCGCTATTCCAGCCTGACCTTCGCTCCCGATCCGCTCGGCGACATTCTCTTCAACGGCATCGCGCAGGATGCCTATAAGCAGAACGTGGCCTACGCCTTTCAATCCGACGCCGCATACAAGCTCAACGACGCGCATACCTTGCGCGGCGGCGTGTTCCTGCAGAGCGATCATTCGATCAGCCAGACCGATTCGGCGGTCATCGCCCTGGATGCCGCCGGCAATCAGCAGAGCGACATCCCCGAATCGATCGTCGACAATGGCTCGAAGACCGAGTGGATCGAGAGCGCCTATCTGCAGGATGAATGGAAGATCATTCGCGCGCTCACCCTCAATTATGGATTGCGCTTCGACAGTTTCACCGCATTCACCAGCGCCCGGCAGCTGAGCCCACGCCTAAACGCAGTCTGGCAGGCCGCGGACGACACCGTGGTTCACGCCGGCTATTCGCGCTACCTGTCGCCGCCGCCGTTCGAATTGGTGGGCAACCGGACAGTGGCGCTGTTCGCCAATACCACCGCCGCCGCGCCGGTCACCGAAGCCGACACGCCGCAGGCCGAGCAGGCGAATTACTACGACATCGGCATGCAGCAGAAGATCTCGCCAAGCATCACCTTGGGGCTGGACACCTACTACAAGCAGTCGCACAACCTGATCGACGAAGGCCAGTTCGGCGCGCCGATCATCCTCACGCCCTTCAATTACGCGCAGGGCAAGCAATACGGCGCTGAATTCACCGCCAACTACACCAGCCACGATTTCTCCGCCTACGGCAATTTTTCCTTGCAGCGCGCCATCGGCAAGAACATCGACTCGGCGCAATTCAACTTCACCCAGTCCGAGCTCGATTACATCGCGGAGCATTACATCGACCTGGACCACGAGCAGAAGATGACCGCCTCGGGCGGCGCCTCCTACCTGTGGCTCGCAACCCGCTTCAGCGCCGACCTCATATTCGGCTCCGGCCTGCGCGCCGATGAGGTGCTGGCGGACGGCAACTCGATTCCGAACGGCGCGCACCTGCCCTACTACACGCAGGTCAATCTCGGCCTCAGTCACATGTTTCATGTCGACGACGCGGGCACCCTTACCGCGCGTATCGACATGATCAACGCCTTCGACAAGGTCTATCAGATTCGCAACGGCACGGGCGTCGGCGTCGGCGCCCCGCAGTACGGGCCGCGCCGGGGTTTGTTCGCCGGCATCTCGAAATCGATATGACCTCAGACCGTGTCGAGCGCCGCGGCTAAGTCCGCGATCAAATCGTCCGCATCCTCGATTCCGACCGAGATGCGTATCAGCGCATCGTTGATGCCGATGCGATCGCGGGTTTGCTTGGACACGCCGGAATGGGTGGTGCTGGCCGGGTGCGAGATCAGAGTCTCGGTGCCGCCCAAGCTCACGGCGAGCTTGATGACCTGCAGCGCATCGAGCAGGCGGAATGCCTCGGCCTCGCCGCCTTTCACCGTGAACCCGAAGGTCGAGCCGGCGCTTTCGCACTGCGTCTTGAATACGGCATGGCGCGGGTCGTGCTGCGCGAGAAACCCGAGATAATTCACGCCCGCGATCTTGGCGTGGCCGCGCAGAAAGCCCGCCACCAGCGCCGCATTGTCGGCCGACTTGTGCATGCGCAGCGACAGCGTCTCCATGGAGCGCATGATCATCCACGCAGTATTTGGGTCGAGCTGAGTGCCCAACGCGCCGCGCAGCTTCTTGATCGGCCCGACCACATCGCGCGCGCCAATCACGCCGCCGGCGACCAGATCGGAGTGGCCGCCCACATACTTGGTCAACGAATACATCACGATGTCGGCGCCGAACCCCAGGGGTCGCTGGAAAACCGGACCCAAAAAAGTGTTGTCGACCGCGACCGGTGGCCGGCCGCCCGCTTGCCGCGCGCCGATTTGCTCGGATATATCGCGCATCAGCTTCAGATCCACCAGGCTGTTGGTTGGATTCGCAGGCGTCTCCACCATGATCAGGCAGACCCGTCCGCCGCGCTCGGCCGCCATCGCGCTGGCGCGCGCCGCGGCGTCGGTGACCGCGGCGCGATCGTAGCCCTCGGTGAATCCGACGGCGCGGACCCCGAACGCAGGGAAGGTTTTTTCGATCAGCGTTTCGGTGCCGCCGTATAAAGGCTGGCTCATCAGGATCACATCGCCCGGCCTGACATAGGTCCATAGCACGGTGGAAATGGCGGACATGCCGCTGGAGAACACCGCCGCCGCCTCGCCCTCCTCCCACAGCGCGAGGCGATCCTCGAGTACCTCGGAATTGGGATTATTGAAGCGCGAATACACCAGTCCGGAGGACTGCCCGACCCCGAGCTCGCGCCGTCCGGAGGTGTAGTCGAAGAAATCCTTGCCGTCCTGCGCGCTCTTGAACACGAAGGTCGAGGTCAGGAATATCGGCGGCTTTAGCGACCCTTCAGACAGGCTGGGATCATAGCCGTATCCCATCATCTGGGTCTCCGGCTTCAGCACGTGCTTGCCGATTTTGCGCTTATGATAAGTATCGTAGCTCACGTTTCCCCCACGAGTGAATTCTATGGGCGCAATATAACCCGGCTGACTTGAGCCGTGGAGGAATGAACCTTTGCTACTCGTGGTAATTGCCGGCGCGGCATTTACCAGCACCTTGCTTGGCGGGCTGCTGGCAATCCGGCTGCGCGACAAGTTGCACCTGATCCTCGGCTTCAGCGCCGGAGCGGTGATCGGCGTTGCGTTTTTCGATTTGCTGCCGGAAGCAATCGAGCTCGGCGCGCGCTACGCGGGCCCGGCAGCCATACTGCGCTGGACGGCGCTTGGTTTCCTGTGCTACCTGGCGCTGGATCGATTCCTGTTGTTCTCCGGCGGCACCGCGGCTCGCGGCGGGGGTTCGGCGGCCATCCTGTGCATGCACAGCCTGCTCGACGGCGTCGCAATCGGTGTCGCGTTCCAAACTTCGCGCGTCGTCGGCATCGTGGTCGCGATCGCCGTGCTGACTCATGATTTCTCGGACGGGGTGAACACCATGAATGTGGTGCTGAAGAGCGGCGCCCGGCCCCAAGCCCTGCGCTGGCTGCTGGCGGATGCCCTGGCGCCCGTCGTAGGAATTGCGTCGACGTTTCTGTTCACGCTGCGCAGCGATGTTTTCGGCGTGGTGCTCGGCGCATTCGCCGGCTTCTTTCTGTACATCGGCGCCAGCGAGTTGATCCCGGAGAGCTACCACGCGCATCCTAAATTCCTCACCACCGCCATGACGCTCGCCGGCGCGGCGGTGCTGTATCTGGCGATCCGGCTAATCGGGTAGCGAAGCGCGTATCGCGGGCCTGCTGGTGGCCGCGCTGCCGGCGGAGGCTAGTATGATGCTGCCGATCGCCAACCACTGGATCAGCGTCAGCCGCTCGCCCAGCAGGCACAGGCCCGCCAGCGCTCCGAGCGCCGGGTCCAGGCTCATCAACACACCGAAGGTGCGCGTCGGCAGCCGCGTCATCGAGAACATCTCCAGGGAATAAGGCAGCGCGCTCGACAGCAGCGCCACTCCAAGGGCCGCCGGCAGCAGCGCGGGCGAAAAAAGCCGCGCGCCGGACTGCGCCACGGCGATCGGCACGATGACCAATGCACCGACGAGCGTACCGAGCGCCACGGTACGCCCGCCGTGCGTGGCGCCCGCCTTCTGCCCGAATACGATGTACAGGGCCCAGCAAAGGCCTGCGGCCAGCGCATACGCCACGCCAAGCGGCGCCAGCGGCGCGGGTTCGTGGCCGAAAGGCAGCAGCGCGATCAAGCCCAGCGCGGCCAGCACGATCCACAGGAAATCGATCGGCCGGCGCGACGCCAGCATCGCAACCGCCAGCGGCCCGGCGAACTCCAATGCAACCGCGATGCCGAGCGGCAGCGTGCGCAGCGACTGATAGAAGAAGAAATTCATCCAGCCCATCGCCAGGCCGTAAACGATGATGACGCGCAGTTCGCGGCGGCTCGGGCGGACTCGCCATGGGCGCCACACGGCGAGCAATATCACTGCCGCCAGCGCGAGCCGCAGCGCCGTGGCGCCGGACGCCCCGACCACCGGGATCAGCTGCTTCGCGATCGTCGCCCCGAGCTGAAAACTCACCATGGCGACGATCAAGACCGCGACCGGCATTGCCTAGGTGCCGGCCTTGTCGTCCCGCACCTTGTCCTCTAGATGCAGATGCTTCATAACGCGATGTAAATTGCGGCGGATCTCGTTCAAGCAGCCGATGTTGACGGCGGTCTTCATCGCCTCCTTCAGCGGCTGCAATGGATAGCCTCCGTAGGCTCCCGCGTCGGGCACATCGTTGGTGACCGAGGATCTGCCCGCCAGCACCACGTTGTCTCCCAGCGTGATATGCGCGGTCACCACCGAACAGCCACCCGTGACGAATTGCCGGCCTATCTTGGTCGAGCCGCCCATCATGAAGCCCGCGGTGAAGAAGCCGTTCTCGCCCAGATCGCAGTTGTGCGCGATGTGGCATAGGTTGTCCAGCTTGGTGCCCGAGCGAATGTAGGTCGATGTCAGCGTCGCCCGATCGACCGCGCAATTGCTGCCGATCTCCACGCCGTCGCCGATCTTTACATTGCCCAGGTGAGAGATCTTGCACGGCCTTCCGTCGAGATCCACGGCGTAGCCGAAGCCGTCGCTGCCGATGGTGGTATGCGGGTGAATTTCGCAATCAATGCCGACTTCGCAGGCGGCGCCGATGAACACGTGTGGATGAATGACCGTCCTGGCGCCGATTATCGCCAGGTTCTCGATCACTGCGTGCGCGCCGATCAGGCAGCCGTCACCGATGCTGGCATGCGCGCCGATGACGCAATAAGGTCCCAGGCTCACGTCCTGGCCGATGTGCGCGTCCGCATGCACCACCGCGGATGGGTGGCGCTCGCCCCATTGGGTGAAGCGCAGCGATTTGGTGTCGAAGTACTTGAGCAGCACGGACATTCCCATCGGCACGCTCTGCACAGCAAAGCAGCAACCTGCGATATCGCTGGCGGCCGCAACCTGTCCGGCCATTTTGGCGGCAAGCACCAGGATCGCAGGTTTTCGAGGCTGTACTATCGCGAGCTGCGCGGCGTCGCTGATGTAGACCAAGCTATCGCAGGCGGCCTCTTCGGGTATATCGCAGTGATTTGCCGCGTTATCCAGGTCGCCCTTGAGGAAGGTGAATACGTCCGAATGCTGAGTTTCGATGGTCCGTGCGGTGAGCATCATGCCATCCTATGTTGTAGTGCCCAGGCGGCGGGTGAGACTATCATGCCGCCGATCGAAACATCGTGACGATCGAGGATGCGACCCAGGAATGCCGGCCGTTGCCGCACGAATCATGCGTATCGAGCGCG
>Ga0302326_10004474_pt1 | contig 32361 bp, 22 predicted proteins | sample Palsa_T0_3_FD_202264 | JGI IMG/M metagenome (GOLD analysis project Ga0302326, IMG submission 202264) | Peat permafrost microbial communities from Stordalen Mire near Abisko, Sweden - Palsa_T0_3 | ecosystem: Environmental > Terrestrial > Soil > Palsa > Peat permafrost | place: Sweden: Abisko...
GGGTGGCGATCTTGTAGGCGTCCGCCTCGAAGCGCTCCATTCGCGCCAAAAGCGGCTTGAGCCGTGCTGGGGTGGACCGGAAATCATGGTGAGAAATCAGCCACTGGGCTTTTACCTTTGCCGAGGGCACCGCCGGAGCGCGCCGCTGGCGTTGTGCGCCCGGCTGCGGCGGAGCAGACGAGGCCGGCAGCGAGGCGCGCGCGGACCATTCCTTCGGGCTCAGACGGCCGGCGGTTTCGATTTCCAGATCGAGCCACGTGCACCCACTCTCCGCCGCTAGTCGCAACAGCTCCAGTTGCGCTGCTGGGCCTCCGCGAAACTTGCCACCGGCGTCTTTGCGGCGGCACGTAGCAATGAGCGTGGCGCGTGCGATGCGCGGGACTACCCGTCGAAACTCGCTCAACTGCGCGAGAAAATGGCGAATCTCGCGTGGATCACGCAGATAGTCGAGGCGCAACTCGACGGTGCTGGTGGAATGGAGGGCCGTGGCCAGCTGACGAAACATGTCGCGAGGCGTCGTGCCCGCCGCCACGCCACAAATCCGATCCCGGCCGAAAAGAGCCGTCATCTTGCGTTTTCTCCTATGGTTCACGGCCATGGGCCGGACTGAGGCTTCTACCATGCGGTGCTCAAAGTGTAAAGCGTGCAGCAACGCCGTATTGACGCTACCGGACGCGCCTGCTAGTTTGGGCACAGCAGTACTGGGCCCACATGGTGGGCGGGTGGCGGGTCCCTTCGTGTCCGGGGGAAGACGTTTCTTACCGAGCTTACCTGAGGATTACGACTAGGTAGCGCGAAACGCGGAGTTCCCGTCGCGATCGCGCGATAACAGATGAACCGGTGGCGCTAAAAGGAGCGATTTCGATGCGTGCAAAACTTGGGATCATGGGTGCGGTGATTTTGCTGGCGGTGACGGTAGCGTCCGCCCAGGAACAAGCGCGCGTGCTCATTCAAAACGACATGTATTGCTCCGGGATCGTCAGCGACGAGCCCGTGCCGACCAGCACCATCTTGATTACCGGAGATTTCGCGAACACCCTGACGACATTCGGGCAGGGCGACTACGTGTACATCAACAAGGGAACGAGCCAGGGCGTAAAGGCGGGCGATGAGTTCATCGTGGTACGGGCGGTGAAAGACGAAAACAAAACCCAGTGGTATACCTGGGAGAACTCGATCTTGAACAAGATCGGAACGGTGTGGGAGGACGAAGGCCGCCTGCGAGTCGTCGTGGCGCAAGAAAACACCTCCACCGCGCAAGTGTCGCACTCCTGCAGCTATATGCAGCGTGGAGACATCGTGTTGCCGGTCCCCGATCGCACCCCTCCAGTGCTGAAGCCGGAGGAAAAATTCGACCGCTTCGCGCCGCCCAGCGGCAAGTCGCTAGCAATGGTGGTGACCGGGAAGGAATACCACGTCTCGATGGGCACCGATGACATCGCCTATGTGAACCTGGGAACAGCCCAAGGCGTGAAGGTGGGCGATTATTTCCGGGTGTTCCGGTATAGCGGCACGGAAAGAGAACTGGCCTATCAAGGCAAGCGCAATGCGTTCAAGGTGTACGGCTTCGGTGCGGCGCCGGCGAAGTACAAGTGGGATACCGTGCCGCGGCAGGTGCTGGGCGAAGGAGTGGTGCTGCGCACCGCGCCGAACTCCGCTACGGTGTTGCTGACGTTTACGCTTAGCGAAATCTACGCTGGCGACTACGTCGAACTCGAATAACCCCGACCTCAGGCTATAAAATTTTCAATCCACTGCGTGCAGCGAGGCGCTGGTTGGCGCGGCTGCGCTAATTTCTTGCGGCTTCCCCTGCCGGCCCTACACTCGGCGCGGAATCGGGCTCTCCGGCTTCGCCTGCGGTGGAGAACATTTCCGCGGTAAACCCCTGGATTTGAGTCCCCGGCAATTTCCACGCGTTCCGCTCCATGCCACCCTTGCGGCAGGTTTCCTCGAGAAAGCGTTCGACATTCAATCCGTGCTCGACGGCTACCTGCGGAAGCAAAACACCGCGGGACTTCCGTCGCGAGACTACCAACCCGTGTTTGCCGATCTCAATTTCTTCCGGGCGGATGCCTGCGAGCGGAGATAGCACGGAAATCTCGATCTCCAGCGATGAGATTTCGTCCGCTGCGACCGGCGGAAATCGCGAATCCTGAAGACCCGCCGACACTGCGGCGTGGGCCACAACGCTAGCCAGCGGTTCGGCCGCTTCGAGTTGGCCCACGCAGCCCCGTAGTTCTCCATCGCGGCGCAAGGTGACAAAGGCGCCGGCCGGCTCACTCAAACGGCCGCCGGGTGCAGGCGGGGAGGGCGGGCGGTGATGCTGTTCGACGGCGCTACGCAGGGCGGTACGAGCCAACTCGAGAAGAAGAGCGCGTTCGCGGCTACCGAGTGGGGACATCTTGAGGCTTCTTGTCCGCTTCGATGACCAGCGCGCGGCGCTGCCGCTGCTCGATTCGAACGTTGATCTGGCTCCAAAACATCTGGAAATAGTGCGCGGCGGAGGCTACCGCGCTGAGCACCACAAGCCAGAGCAAAACGTTACCCAGCGGCTTGAGCGCGGGGTGCCGAGCTGCCAGAATTATGGCGCAACCGGCGAGGACTTGCAGAACCATCTTAGTTTTTCCCAGCGCCGACGCGGGAATGATCAATCCTTCCGCGGTGGCAATATTGCGTAATCCCACGATGATGAATTCGCGTCCAATGATGATCACTACCATCCACGCCGGCACTAGTCCCATCTCCACCAGCGAGATGAAGGCCGCAGAGATCAAAAGTTTGTCGGCGATGGGATCGAGCAGGATCCCCAAGGTGGTCACCTCGCGCCATTTGCGGGCGATGTAGCCGTCGATGGCATCGGTCGCTGCGGCAACCAACAGAATCAGCACGCCCCACACTTCGAAGTGGATCGGAAGGCCCCAGAAATCAAAGTTGGGTTCTTGGGTCAGCAGGACGACCACAAGAAGAGGGACAAAAAAGATACGAAGGATGGTCAGGCTGTTCGGGAGGTTCATTTCGTTCTCGATGCCGTCCTTCGCACCCTGGGCATGAGAATTTCACTATAGCCCTGCGAATTGCCGGAGTCAACGGGACCCCAGCCAAACGGTGGGAGTGGTGAGGTTGCGGCCTAATCCGGCACGCCCAGGGCACCGTTTTGCGCGCCCGCACGAAGCATTTGTCCGGTGAGCCGGGCGGCCACGAATTGGCCGCGTCGACCGATGATAACTTTCGGGTAGCCGGTCAAACGGGAGTTGAGCGTCGCTTCTTCTATCACGCTGTCCAGTTGGGGACCACCGTGACCCTGCGACTTCCCGGCGCGCTACTTCGGCTGGGGAACGATCCGCAGATAGGGCCGTGGCGACTTCCACCCGTCGGGATACTTCTGTTTGGCTTCTTCCTCCGACACCGACGGCAGGATGATCACATCGTCGCCCTGTTTCCAGTTCACCGGCGTAGCCACTTTGTGCTTGGCCGTCAGCTGCATCGAATCGAGGACTCGCAGCGCTTCGTCGAAGTTCCGGCCGGTGCTCATCGGGTAGCTGAGGGTCAACTTGATTTTCTTGTCCGGACCAACGACAAACACGGGACGAACCGTGGCATTCGCGGCCGCGGCGCGGCCTTCGGAAGTATTGCCCGCGTCTGCCGGCAGCATGTCATACAGCTTGGCTATCGCGAGTTCCGGGTCCCCGATCATCGGGAATTCTACTTTGTGGCCCTGCGTCTCCTCGATGTCCGCGGCCCACTTGCTGTGACTGCTCACCGGGTCAACGCTCAGTTCGATGATTTTGCAATTGCGTTTCTCGAATTCCGGCTGCAATCCGGCCATGTAACCAACTTCGGTGGTACACACCGGGGTAAAGTCCTTGGGATGCGAGAACAAGATCGCCCAGCCGTCGCCGATCCATTCATGAAAGTTGATCGTGCCTTGCGAAGTTTCGGCGGTGAAATTGGGAGCTTCGTCATTTATGCGCAACATAAGTCGCCTCCTAAGACCGGAGCATTATACTAGATCGACCGCTGCCAATTTATTGGAGAAATGCGCGCGGCCTTGTGTGTTAAAAGATTCTTCGTGCGCTGAACGATGGAAGAATTTCGGAGCGCGGATTGGATTTTCTAGCGGGTGGGGGAAACTTTACGACTCGTATCGGCGGGAAAAAATAAAATTCGCGGGCTAGGCGTCGTTGGGCGGGCTCCGCCAAGGGGATCGAAACCAAATTCTGCATTCTTGCGGAGCGGGCCAGGTTCGATTCTTACGACTTTGTAACCCCCCTCGGCAGTATCGTTTAGGGAACAAAACGCTGCAAACCTGTGCAAATTCGAGGATTGAAATTCTGCACCGGCGCGCCGAGGCATTGGCACCCTACCCCGCCCCATGACATCCACAAAGCCTTTGTTTGCATAGGAATATAGGGGTAATAGTAGTTCTACGCGGCTTCGAGCATTTTCAGGTTTGGTTTAAAAGGTGGAATTTCAAAGCGGCCTTTTCCACAGTAATTTCCACAGAAGAGCCGATTTTAGTGGGCTGCGGCAGGGGCGCTCATTCGTGCGGTTTTTCCTCATATTCCTGCAGGTTTCGCGCAAGTCCTTCCGGTAATTCCACATCCAGCGCCATGTGCCCGTCTTGGAGTTCAGAGCCTAAAACGCGGCCGCAAGCGTGTATCAAAGCGAGTTCGCGGCCCTTGTCGAGAGGTAATGCCAGATGCATGTGGATCATCGGATCGATCGGCAGCGCTGCATCCATCATTTTGAGCAAGTCGTCGAGCCCTCGGCCGGTGGCGGCGGAGACAAAAGCGCGGTTCGCGCCGGGCGCGGCGGTTTTCGATTCGAGCAGGATGCGCGACTCGTCTTCGCTGAGCAAATCGATCTTGTTGTACACGTGCAAGCGAGGCCGGTCGGCAACGTTCAGATCCTGCAAAACCTTTTCCACTTCGGCGTCCTGCTCGGCGTGCTCGGGGTTGGAAATATCGGTGACCTGCATGATCACCGCGGATTCCTGGACTTCCTCGAGAGTGGCGCGAAACGCGGCGATCAACGCGGGCGGCAAGGCGCGGAGAAATCCGACGGTATCGGAAAGCAGCACGCGGCGTTGCGAAGGCAAACGCACCGCGCGAATGGTGGGATCGAGGGTGGCGAACATACGTGAAGAGGTGAGCACCGCGGCGTGGGTGAGTGCGTTGAACAAAGTGGATTTGCCGGCGTTGGTGTAACCCACCAGCGCGACGGTACCTAGCGGCATTTCGAAACGTGCGCGGCGGCGGGTAGCGCGCTGGCGGCGCACCTTTTCGATGGCTTGCTCGATCTTGGCCACTTTGTCGCGAATTCTGCGGCGGTCCACTTCGAGTTTCTGTTCGCCGGGCCCGCGAGTGCCGATTCCAGCGCCTTGACGGGTTAGCATGACACCTTTTCCGGTTAGACGCGGCAATAGATAGTTCAATTGCGCGAGTTCAACCTGAAGCTGGCCTTCGCGGGTGCGGGCGTGGCGGGCGAAGATATCCAGGATCAATTGGGTGCGGTCGATCACTCGGCAATCGAGGGCGTCCTCGAAATTGCGCAGTTGGACCGGCGAGAGATTCTGATTGACGATCACCAGCGTGGCGCCGGCTTGGAGTACTTGAGCTTTTACTTCTTCCAGTTTGCCACGCCCGATTAGCGTGGCGGGGTCGATGGAATCGCGGATCTGCAGAATGCTGCCCACGATGATCGCACCGGCGCTGCGGGCTAGCTCGTCGAGTTCGTCGAGCGAGTCGTCGCCTAGGAGGCCCACGGATTTGCCGCGACGGGCGTTTTTCTTGAGCGAGACGCCTACTAGAACGACGCGATCGCGAGTGTCGAGGGCCGTTGTCGTGATCGTTGCGGCGGAACGCTTTGGGTTAGAGAAAGCGGAATCTGGCACGTGGATATTGTAGCGCGGCGGATGAAAGGAATTGTCACGAAGATGTTCAGGGCGAGATTACCTCGCAAAGCCGCTGGCCCACGTTTCTGACCGGGTCTCGACCCACCGGGACGAAATACAAAATCCCAATTTCGAGGCCGCAGGGACGATTTTGGGCAAGTAACCTATTACTAACACCATTCCCCTAAATGAATTGACCGTTCGGCTCGGTAAGGACAATCTTTACTTTACGATCAACTGGGTTTATCAGGCATTCCTGACCAACTTACCTCAAACATAGAGAGCTTATGAACGCACCTGCCACCGAACAAGACCTCCCAGAGCTTTCCACCACGTCTATCATTTCCCAGATGCTGCAGGGCGCTAAGCACGCCAGCGACCTGATTTTGTCCCCTCATCAAGCGCCCCATGCCCGATTGAACGGACAACTCGTGCAGGTAAAGATTTCCGGCCTGGAAAAGTTCACCCCCGAAGACACCGCACGAATTGCCGCCGACATAATCGGTTCTAACCAATTAGCGCAGCGAAGGCTGAAAGAAGAAGGCTCGTGCGATGTGTCCTACAGCATTCCGGCGTTGGCTCGCATGCGCGTGAACGTCTTCATGCAGCGGGGAACATACGCCATCGTGATGCGGTCAATTCCCACCAACATACCCGACATCGCCTCACTCAATTTGCCTGTCCAATTCGCTCAGATCGCGGAGCTAAAGACAGGAGTGGTGTTGGTGACCGGTTCCACTGGATCGGGCAAGTCTTCTTCTTTGGCGGCGCTGCTCAATCTGATCAACGAGAAGAAGGCCTACCACATTGTCACCGTCGAAGACCCCATCGAGTTTGCCCACAATCACAAAAGATCGGTAATCCATCAGCGAGAATTACATAGCGACACTCCCCGGTTCGATCTCGCGCTTCGCGCCGCTTTGCGACAATCTCCCGACGTCATCCTGGTCGGCGAAATGCGGGATAAGGAAACCATCGAGATCGTATTGGAGGCGGCGGAGACGGGTCACTTAGTATTGTCAACCTTGCATACGATCGACGCCTCCGCGACCGTCGATCGGATAATTGGCGTCTTTCCGTTAGGCGATCAGCAGGCCATCCGAAACCGGTTTGCAAAATCCTTCCGGTATGTTATCTCGCAGCGCCTTATCCCCCGAAAAGATAACTGCGGCCGGGTTGCGGTGCTTGAAATCCTGAAATCCACACTGCGTACCCAGCAGTACATCATCAAGGGAGAGAACGAGGGCAAGTCGCTATTGGACGCCATGCGGGACGGCACTACCGAGGGCATGCAGCATTTCGACGGCGAAATTGAGCGGCTGGTTCGGGAAGGCGTAATCGATGTTGAAACCGCGATGAATTATGCAACAAATCCCGGAAACCTGAGACTCGAGATGGCTGATTTCGTAGAGAAGCCTCCAGAGGCTCCCGCGCCCACTACTTCCAGCGAAGTTGAGCTAGAAATAGAACGATGACCGTGACCTGGGCCCGAGAAACCTCAGCCGGATAGTTCCGGTCATCGCCGAACACCATCCGCATCCGATGCCATCAACACCTTGCCGTCAGAACTAACTGCGCCACAGGAAGTGTGCGCCACTCCTATTCGCCCGCGGCGCCGCTAGGAGTTGCGGGCAGGCTTTAGTATTTGCAGGGCTTGCGCGGCGATTTTTGGATCGTCGCCGAAACCGTTGAACCATTGAACATCTTTTTCGCGGTGGAACCACGTCATCTGGCGCTTGGCGTATCTCCTGGTAGCTTGCTGGATTTCCTTTATGGCGTCGGCCAGCGTTGCGCGGCCTTCCTGGTGCGCGCGTAGCTGCGAGTAGCCGATGAACTGGAAAGGCTTGGCAGTTGCGGGGCCTCCCCGCTCAATGTGGCGACGGACCTCGTCGAGCCAGCCGGCGTTTAGCATGGCGGTGACGCGGGCGTCCAGGCGGGCGTAGAGCTCGGCGCGTGTTGGCGAAAGGCCAATTCTTACTACTTCGAAGCCTTCCAGCTTGTCGCGTCCACGTTGGTGAATCTGGGTTAGGGTTTTGCCGGTTAGCAAGCAGACTTCAATCGCGCGAATCAATTTGGGGATGTCTGCTGGAGCGATTCGCTGGGCCGAGTCGCGATCCAGGCGCGCCAGCAACCGATGCAGGTGGCCTGGAGATTTCGTGACCTGCCGCTGCGCTAGCCGTTCGCGCAGAGCTTGGGAGCGAGTCGGAGCATCGGCCAGGCCCTCGAGCAGAGCCCGCATATACAGACCGGTGCCGGCGGTCAATATGGGAAGCTTGTTGCGGCGGCGCAAATCGGCCAGCAAGTCCAGGGCGGCGCGTCGATAATCTCCTGCGGTGAAAATTTCCTGGGCGTCCGCGAGATCGACGAGATGATGTGGAACGCCGTGCTGCTCCGGAGGCAAAACTTTTGCGGTGCCGATATCGAAGCCGCGGTATACCTGGGTGGAGTCGCACACCAGCACTTCGCCATCGAGCTCGTGCGCCAGGCGAATTCCTAGCGCTGACTTGCCCGAGCCGGTGGGTCCGAGGACCACCACGAGGCGCGGTAGCGCGGTCATCCGCGAAATATCCAGTGCCGGAGTAAGAGGAACAGGAAAGCCAGCAGAGCTAGCAGCAGGGCGCCGACGACCTGGTTGCGTGAAAGCTTCACTGGTAATCGAGCGGCAGGTTATAGAGGAAATAAAAACGCAGCTCGATAAACGGACCATTGAACGCGGGCGGCAGCGGTTCGAATGGATTCGACGATCGAATCGCGGACATGGCCGCACGGTCGAGCGGCTCTTTGCCGGATGTACGCGTAAGACTCGGATCGGGAAACGGCACATTGCCGTCTTTTTGTATTTTAAATTGCACGATCACGCGGCCTTGTTCGCCTAGCCGTGCCGATTCCGGGATAATCGCGTACCAATTTCGCCTTACACTTTCCAGCACGCGCTGCAGGTAGCTTCGGAAATCCACACCCTGTGTATCGGTGAGCATCTCAAGCGAATTGCCCACCTGGCCTCGCCCGCCACCTCCTCCTCCACCGCCCCCTCCCCCTCCGCCATCACCTGGAATGTTCCCTTCGGAACCCATTTTCGGACCGCCGCCGCCTTTCATCGAATTCTGCTCCGACTGCGCCAGAGCGCGGCTCGGCGAGAGACTCGGGATACCCAGATTCAGTTTGCCGGGCTGAGGCGGCGGCAAAGACGTGTCGCTGCGCGGCGGCGGAATCTGGGAAGGCGGAGCGGTCTGCACCGGCACCGGCTGCTGAGTGATCGATGGCCGCGGAGCGGGCGCGGCCGGCAACTCCGCTGCTGGATGCGGAACCTCGACCCGCGGCGCTTCGGCCGGCCGAGGCGGCGCGACCTTATTCAAAGTACCGGGAGCGATATGCAGCTTGGGACCGGGAGGTCCGGGCGCCTTGTGGCTAATTTCGCCGGGCGCTGGGGGCATGTAGACGAAACTCAATTGCCGCCGCGCCAATTCGTTGTCCGCGGCTGTGGGTACACGTGACTGAAACAAGTTCGGCGCGAAAAGGATCAGCAGGATGAGCGTAATGTGCACCACCAGCGAAACCACGCGGGAGACGTTGTTCTCCGTGGCGTCCTTTTCTCCCACGGGCCGCGTCCACAGGTTCACTTCCCCGGTGGTCATCACGTCCGGTTCGACCATCTCCAACAACTCGGATGTCACCACCGGCAGCTGCTCGAGACGCCGCACGTCTTCTTCGGTTATCGGATTGATCTGCACCGGCATTACGGTGCGCGCTTCGAGCACCGCGAGCGGCAAGTGCCGGGGCAGCGCCGGCGTAAATTCCATCGGTGTGACCGGCATGCTGCGCGGCACCAGAGTGCGATTGGTAAGCGAATCGAGCGGAACGTGGGAAGGAATATTGGTGCGCGCATCCATCGGCAGGATGGGCATGTCGAGAGGGATGATGGTGCGGCCGTCGAGGGGAGAGGACAACCGCTGAGCGGGCTTGCGCGCTTCGTCCAGGGTAATGGGCTTGACGTCGGTGGGGACGAGCAGGCGCGGGATCATCGAGTGTCCTGGGGGGCCAATGTCGAGAGTTGGACGCGCCTGGCATGTTCCAGGATGCCCGCCATAACACGATCGGCGAGCTCGAGGGCCCGGCGGCCGACCGCGCCGTCGACCCGCGGGGCTTTTCTGGTGCGTACGGAGTCCGCAAAGGCGCGAAGCTCGGCGCGGAGGGGCTCTTCGTGGCCGGCGCCCAGCGTTTCGAACCGCGGCATCGGCAATTCGGGTGGCGCGCCCGGGGTACGTGCGGCGGGCGGATCCACTTGGACGCGCAAAACATCTTGGCGGGTGAAGTCGATCGAGACGTATTCATGCTCTTGAAAGAAGCGCATCTTGCGGACGCGTTCGGTGGAGACCCGGCTGGCGGTGAGATTGGCGACGGCCCCGGTTTCGAATTCGATCCTTGCGTGAGCGATGTCTACTTTGTCGGTTAGGACCGGAATGCCTACCGCGCGGAGGTCGGCTACTGGGCCGGGGACGAAGGCTAGGAGGATTTCTAGGTCGTGAATCATGACGTCGTAGACCACGTCTACGTCCAGGCTGCGCTGGGAGAATACGCCCAAGCGATGGATTTCGAAGAATAGCGGGCGGGCTATGATTTTTTCTGCGGCGATGACTGCCGGATTGAAGCGTTCCAGGTGGCCGATTTGTAGGATGCGATTGTGGCGCTTCGCTGCGGCTAGCAAGGCGTCGGCCTCAGGGAGTGAGGCCGCTATGGGCTTTTCTACCAGAACGTCGAGGCCGCGCTCTAGCAGGTCGCATCCGATTCTCGCGTGTTCGGAGGTGGGGACGGCCAGGGAGACGGCTTGTGCGCTGGTCGCTAGGTCGTCGAAATCTTTCAGGGCTACAGTGCCGAACTCGATGGCTACTTTTGCGGCGCGATCTGGATTGGAGTCCATTACGCCCACTAGGTCGACGCCTTCCACTTCTTTCCACACCCGGACGTGGTTGCGCCCGAAATCCCCTACGCCTACTACGGCTACCTTTATGTTCGATTCGGTCAAATCATCCCCTGCTGAGTACCGATCGCTGCTGCGTGATCTAAAACAGTGTCGGTCTTTACGCCCACCCACGCCAGAAACCGCGACGAGTGGGCGCCCACGATCAACTTCACACCCAAATCCAAGTCAGAGTCCAAACCCACTGCGCTCAGTCGCCGGCTTCGGTTGCGGCCGGCTCCAGAACGTCGACGGGAGCTACTGCTTCGATGGCGATTCCGGCTTCGTTTGCGGCTGCGATTAATTTTTCGCGATCGAAGAGTAGCGTTCGCGCGGCGTCGATCGCCAGGACCGTGGCATTCGAGCGGCGCATCACTTCGATGGTGCGCAAGCCTACTACCGGGACATCGAAGCGCATGTCCTGGTTGGGCTTGCTCACCTTCACGACTACCAGGCGCTTACCGCCGGTGATGCGTGCGGCGCGTTGGATGGTTTCGTCGGTGCCTTCCATGGCTTCGATGGCTACGCAGGCGCGATCGCGGACGACTACCGTTTGGCCCAAATCCAGGCCGGCAATTTGGCGGGCGATGCTGCGGCCGTAGGCTACGTCGGCGGTTTCTTCCGCGTCCGGCGCGCGCTGTGTCAAAACTCCCGGACCGGGGATCAGCGGAGCTAGAAACGTGGTGGAATCGACGAGTTCGATTCCCTCCTCTTGCAGGACCTTGGCGACGGCGCCAATTAGCGAATTAGTGTTGCGCTTGGAAAGCGAAAAAATCACTTTCGCCAGCTTCCAATCGGGACGAACCGCACTGAAAATTTTATTGTGCTTCACCTGGCCAGCCATTACCGCGTGTTTCACACCTTCCGTGTGCATCAGGTCGATGGCGCGGCTGAGTTCACCCAAACCTAGCCAATGTAAACGTCCCGCGTGCTTTGCGAGCTCCGGTGAAGCTTCCTCGCGAATCGCGAAGACGGCCATCTCGATTCCCTGGGTGCGCGCACCCTCCAAAACCAGAAACGGGAAATCGCCGTTGCCGGCGATCAATCCCCAGCCGCCCGTAGTTCCAGATAATTCCGATGGAGAAGGCATGCTGTTCCTTTATTTCGTCAAACCGCGGTCGGAAGTCGATTCGATGAAGGCAATCAGTTCTAAGACGTCCGGCGATGTGCCTAAGGTTTCTTTCATCTTTTCGATGGCTTGCGAAGTATTCAACTTGGAGCGCAGCAGCAATCGGTAGGCCTGCTCGATATTTTCCATGCGCTGCGGGTCAAAACCCTGGCGCTGCAGGCCGATGCCGTTTACGCCTAAGCAGCGAGTCTCGCGAGGAGCGGCGATTTTTGAAAACGGTGGCACGTCCTGGGTGATGACGGTGTTCGCGGCGATGTAGCTGTAGCGGCCGATACGCACGAATTGATGAAGGGCGCAGTACGCACTGATGGTGGCGTAATCGTCTACGTGAATGTGGCCGGCCAACTGCGCACCATTCACGAAGACGGTGTGGTCGCCAACCACGCAATCGTGGGCGATATGCGCGTAAGCCATGATCAGATTGTGGCTGCCGACGCGGGTGACGCCGCCGCCTTTGGCGGTGCCGCGGCTGATGGTGCAGAATTCGCGAAACTGGTTGTCTGAACCGACTTCGAGCGTGGCCCGTTCGCCGTGGAAGGTGAGGTCCTGCGCATCACCCCCTAATGCCGCGAAAGAATGCAGATGATTGCGCGGACCGAGGGTTGCCGGGCCTTTGATCGAGGCGTGGGGTTCGAGATGGCACCCTTCGCCTAACTCGACTTCGTCACCCACCACCGCGAACGCATCGACACGAACTCCTGGCGCCAGGCGCGCGCTGGGGGAGACGACGGAGCGAGGGTCAATTAGATTCGCGGGCAAACTTGGCGACGTACTCACGGATGATTCCTCTCGGACCTGCGGCATGGTTGGGTCGGGCTCAAGACTTGACCGCTTCCGCGGGCGCAGCGACTGTGGTGACGATCTCGCGATCAACCATCTTGCACATCAGGGTGGCTTCGGCCGCTAGTTCGCCATCCACTGTGGCCTTTCCTTGCATCTTGCAGAAGCCTGCGCGCCAAGTGATGGTGGTGACTTCCAAGCGAAGCTGGTCGCCGGGCACCACCGGGCGGCGAAAGCGCGCGCCATCGATGGCTACAAAATAGAGCAACTTGCTTTCGCGGTCGGGAACCTGATTGAGAAGCAAAACGCCGCCGGCCTGGGCCAGCGATTCGAGAATCAGAACGCCGGGCATGATCGGCTTGCCGGGAAAATGACCCTGAAAAAAATATTCGGTAATGGTGACGTTCTTGATGCCGACGATGCGCTTGAGCCCCTCCATCTCAATGATGGAATCAACCATCAGAAAGGGATAGCGATGGGGCAGGATGGCTTGAATCGCGATCGTGTCCAGAATCATCGGTTGTCTCCGGCTGTGGGTATGAAATTCTCCGTGTGAATAACCTGCTAATTCTATACGAAAGGCGCAAGCGGGGGAACGATGGGGTGCGGCTGAATCTTACGGGTAACGGTGATGGTGGGTGGGACGTGAGTAATGCCACGGCAAGTGCAATGACAACGGCGGGCAAAACGCGACGGGGGAATGTGGGCCAGGCGGCGCCACTTCCCCCGACGGATCCGGTATCGCCGGTGGATCGCTGCCGCCGGTTCTCTCTGCCGGCGGCAGCCGTTTACAGCTCTCGTTGCGCCGCGTCGGCTTCGGCGGCGATTTCGTGGATCACTTGCAGGAAGGTGTTGGATTGGCCGATGAAAAGACCGTCGGCGGTGAACGCCTTCACTGCCGCTAGTGCTCCCGAAATTGAATCCAGAGCGGGACGGATCACCGCGCATTTCGGCAGCTTGAGGCTGATGAAATCGCACGGGATCGGGAAGATTAGGTTGGTTTGGTAGAGCGGCGTCCCGAAAGGAGGCAGATTGAAATTCGGGAACGTCAAACCGCTGTCGGTGACCGGGTCCATCGAGCCGGCGAAGTTGTAGGGAGGTCCTTGGACCGAGTTCCCGGCAAAGTCCACCCATTCGACGAAGTGGGCTACTTCATCGCCGCCGATGCTGGCCACGATTTTCAAAACCTCGAGATTAGTGACCTTCTGGGCCATGGTGGCGTACAAACTCGATCCGCCGCCTTCGATAAATGCGAAGTGGAAGGCAGCGGTGTTGGCGATGGCCTGGATGTGGTCGGTGTCGGAGAAATCCGCGTTGTCGCGGGGAATTCCCGGACGGCCGGCGATGGTCAGGGCCTGCGGGTAAGTGGCGCCGAACTCCGGATTGGTGTTGCTGCGATACTTGGTGTACCAACTGGTGTCGACGGTGAGATTCATGATGTTGGTCAGCCGACCGATTTGCTTGGCGCCGGTGGCCATGCTGCTCGGCAGAGTGCGGAAACGGTCAAGGTTCACCGGTTCGGCGCCCTTGGATTTCAGATAAGCGTCGATAAATGTCGCGTGGCTCTGCTCGTCCAGGGTATTGCTGGTGATGTACTGCGAGCCATCGCTGTCAAGAAACTGAAACGCTTGCTGATAAGTGTTCTGGGCGCCCGAGGTCACTCCCCCGAGTTCCGTATATTGAATCCACAAATCAGTTTCGATGAGCTCCGCGGTTGCTAGCCAGCGCAGAATGGCGACGTCCCCGCGAGTGATGCCTGGCCCCTTACTGCTGTCGGCGAAAGCGGACTGCACACGACTGCTTATCAGGCCGGCGCCAACGCTGGCCACACCGGCTGCTAACATTCCGTTCTTTAGAAAGGATCGCCGATTCGAGCGCTTCTGATTCGGTGTTTCCGGTTGTTTCATGGGATTCTCCTTAAGTTTTTGAGCGATGAAAAGAGTTGGAACTGGGACGGCGGCGCTCGGGGTTGCGACCGCTGAAGTGGCCCCGCAGGGCGGGATCGCTTCGTTACTTCTGGAGGCAACTTACCTGGGTTTGTGGCTGCTTGTGTCAGCGGGAGGTGAAATGAAAGTCGTCATCGTAACTGCCAGCGTTGACAACGCGGAGTTGTGCTAGTGACAAATTTTGTCATTCGGCGGAATTGGGCGCAGAGACGCTGGAACGCGAGGGGAAGTGGCGCCGAGCGGCGCACTTCCCCGAACGCATCCGGCACTGCGTATGGATCGCTGCGGCCGGTTTTCTCTACCGGCGGCAGCCGTTTACAACTCTCGCTGGGCCGCGTCCGCTGCTTCCGCCAGTTGCTTCAGTGTCTGGAAGAACAGTGGTGACTGCCCAAGAAAAAGGTTGTCGTTCGTTAATGCCGTAACTGCCGCTTGAGCTCCGGCGAATTCGTCGCTGCTCGGCCGAATAACCGCGCAATGCGGTAGATCGGCGCTAATGAATTCGCAGGGAACCGGGAAGATCAGGCTGGGTTGGATCAACGGATTGAGCGGGCTGAAGAAATTCGGAAATGTCAGCCCAGATTTGGGGTCAGTAAATGGCGCCACAGGGCCTTGCACTCCGTTGCCCGAAAAATCCACCCATTCCAGGAAGTGAGCGACCTCATCTGCCCCAATTCCCAGCGTGATTTTCAGCACTTCCAAGCTGCTGACTTTCTGGCTAAGCGCCTGATAGAGACTCGAGCCCCCTTGCTCGATGGTTCCGAAGTGAAAGGCCGCCACATTCGCGATCGCCTGAATATGCACGTTGCCGCCAAGGCCGTTCGGGTTGCCGCCGGGGAAGGCGCCGCCTTCGAAATCGGCATTGGTTCTGGGAATGGCGGTAACTCCATTGAGAGTGATCGCCTGTGGGAAGGTGGCGCCGAGATCTGGATTGGTGGTACTGCGGTAGCGAACGTACCAACTGGTGTCGACGTTCAGGTTCATCAGGTTGGTGAGCCGGCCGATGTTCTTCGCTCCGTTCGCTCGGCTTCCTTGAAGTGTTCGAAACCTGTCCAAGTCCACCGGTTCCGCACCTTTTGAGACCAGATACGCATTCAAGAAGGCTGCGTGGCTCTGTTCATCCAGGGTGTTGCTGGTAATGTATTGCGGGCCATCGGGATCGAGGTTCGACAACGCAAGCTGATAGTTGTTCAACGTTTGGTTCGGGTCCACCTCAATCGGTGGATTGCTGCCGATACCCCCCAACTCCTCATACTGTATCCACAGATCACTCTCGAGGATTTCCGCGGCTGCGAGGAAGCGAAGGATGGCGATGTCTCCTTGCGTCAGCGGAAGCCCATTCTCTCCTGGGTCCTGGGCGAATGCGGAGCGGATACCCTTGCTCAGCATGCCGGCGCCTACCGTGGCCGCGCCGGCTACCATCATGCCGTTTTTAAGAAAGGAACGCCGATCCGAGCGCTTCTGATTCGGTGTTTCTGGATGCTTCATGTGACTCTCCTTAGTTTTTTAAATTTGATTGAAATGCGTTGTTCCGGGCCGACGTCTCGCAGTGCGAGATCGCTTGGTTACTTTCTGACTTCGAGATTCAACTTAGCTGCTACGGGGGCGGATTGTGTCTGCGGAAAGTGAAATGAAAGTCGCGTTCCTGACGGCACGCGTTGACATAATGCAATTGATAATTTGACAAGCACCCAAGCAACCAAAATCATCGACGCGATTTGGAATGCTTTTATGTCTTCGTCGCGCCCGTGGGTCGTGGAGATTTGAGGGATAGGAAACCGCACAACCAAAATGCTTGTGCCGCTCTTTGCCAGACAAACTGGGCGCTGGTAGCATTGCGGGCGCTATGACTTCACGACTCTCTGTTGCACGGGAATTGTTGACCGAACTGAAGCTGCGTCTGCCGGGGATGGTGGACCTGCTTGGGGATTTCGTTTCGATTGAATCGCCGAGCCACGACAAAGTTGCGGTGGACGCGATGGGCCAGCGCGTGGCGGAGGAATGGCGGCGGCGCGGGGCTCGGGTGACCACGTTGACGCAGAAGGTGCGCGGCAATCACATTCGCGCGGAGCTGGCGGCGCCCCAGGGGCATCGGTTGCGGCCGATTTTGGTGCTCGGACATTTGGACACCGTCTACCCTAAGGGGACGCTGCGGCGGATGCCGCTGCGGGTGACCCGCGAACGGACCTTTGGTCCCGGCACGTTTGATATGAAGGGCGGGCTGATGATCGCGCTGTTTGCGGCGGAGGCGTTGCGGGCGCTGAAATTTCCACTGCGGCGGAACCTGATTTTTCTGTGGAACTCCGACGAGGAAATCGGAAGCGCGTCTTCGCGGCGGATCATCGAACGCGAAGCGCGGAAGTGCGAAGCGGTGTTCGTGCTGGAGCCGGCGCTGGGACGCGGCGGCAGCCTGAAGACACAGCGCAAGGGCGTGGGTGAGATTCAAATTTCGGTTACCGGACGCGCGGCGCATGCCGGGATCAATCCCCAGGACGGTTTGAATGCAATTCACGAGCTGGCGTTCCAGATCGCGCGGTTGGCGGACTTCAACGATCCCTCGCACGGAATTACGGTGCAGGCCAATATTGTTGAAGGCGGGAGCGCTACTAACGTGGTGGCGGAGAAAGCGTCGGCGCGAATTGACGTGCGATTTGAACACGCTGCAGATGCGCGGCCGCTGCAGCGGAAACTTTTTGGACTGCGACCGGTTTTAAAAGGGACGCGGATCGAGGTAAGTGGCGGATTGGATCGTCCGCCACTGGAACGGACTGCGGCGATTGGCGAGCTATTTTTGAAGGCCCGGGAACTCGCGCGGCAGATGGGTTTCGCGCTCCAGGAGACGGCGACCGGCGGCGGGAGTGACGGCAATTTTACTGCGGCGTTGGGAGTGCCTACACTGGACGGCATGGGCGCGGTTGGCGACGGAGCGCATGGCTCCGGCGAGCATGTTGTGAACCGGGCCCTGCCCGAACGGGCGGCGTTGCTGGCCAGTTTGATGTGTACGCTTTAGGGTAGAGGGCGACGGTCAGTACCGCTGCTGCGCTGAGGTTGTACCTGCTCTTAGCGGAGGTATTGCTTGCGGAGGTAGGTTGCGGTCTCTTGTTCCAGATCTGGATAGTTGGAGTGGAGGGCGGTGCGGACGGCGGCTTCGGGCGAGGCGCTGCCGGCAATGGCGTCTAGGAGCCGGCTGATGTCGCTGGTGCCACCGGACTGAATGATCGACTCCACGGCGGCTAGCGACCAGGCGTACGCGAACGCGGCGGTATTCCCTGAAAAACCTAGCCATGATCCTTCGAGAGTAGCGAAAGACGGGGCGGACTTCGCTTCATACGCCGCCACCAAGACGGATGCTGAATCGCCGCAGCGGCGGCCTTCCACCCATTGCGCCAGGCCCTCCTGTAACCAAGTGGGGGCGCGGCTGCGAGTTTTCTGAGTGATGAAGCTGTGGGTCAATTCGTGGCGAAGGACGCGGGCCAGGTCCGGTGTTACTGACGTGAGGCCCTGCACCGGCACGCGGATGCGGCCGTCGTTCAGCGCGCCGGCCCAACCTGGGGCGCGGGTGATATCCGAAAAGCTTTGCTCGGTGTAAAGAATTACGCCGATGGGATCGGTAGGCGTGTAATCGAGCTCGGATTCAATCTGGCGAAAATTGTCTTCGAGAGCGCGCAGGACTCCGCGGGCCAGGTCCGGAGCGGCGCCGCCGTAATATTTCAGAACGAAATGAGCGGTCTCGCCCTGGCGGTAGCTTTCCTCTTCCTGGCGATCGCGTTCGGCTTTTTCGAGGGCGTGCTGAACGTCGGGATCCTGGCGAAGCGCCAGCGAACGTTTCCATTCGGCGACGGCCTGATCGATTTTATTTTGGCCGTAATAGGCCCAGCCTTTCAGCTTGGCGGCGTCTGCGGAATTGGGCGCGGCGCGCTCGGCGAGGCCGATCGGGTCCATGGCGGCGGTGTATTGACTCTGGCGTAGGTAGACGACGGCGAGATTCAGAAGCAGGCCGACGTTAGCGGGGGAGAAGATTAGGGCGCGGCGATACTGGTCGACCGCGTGGTTCATATCGCCCTTGGCCAATAGAAATTGCGCAGCGGCGTAATGTGCGGCGGCCACTTTCGCTACCGCGACGGTATTTCCGCTGGCGGCGTCGGCGTCGACGTTGGCGAGGTAGGCGACATCGATCGAACCATCGTGCACTGCACCGTGGACCACATCTTCGTAGCCCTGTGATGGATCCACCTGCGGGGCCTCCACCGGCGGCGTCGAGACGTTCAGCGATTCCGCGTACGAGCCCGGCGCCAAATCATTGCGTTCGATGCGATCGACGATGGCCTTGGGCAGGCTCAGCTCGCCGGCCGCGGTTTCGTAGTGAACGTGCTCGCCTTCCTCGGTAACGTTGTTCCCAATAATCCGCCGGCCATTTTTCAGGACGATGGTATCGGCGTACGCCGCCGCGCAAAGCAGTAGCGCGGCCGAACTTGCCGCCAGGCCCGCTGCCAGGCAGGCGAGTCCACGCGCGGGAATTCCGCCGTTGGAGACACGAGGACCCAGGCGCAGGAAAGGGATCTGCATGCCTACGATTCTAGCAAGGCTGGCGGGGGTTCTTGTAAGGCGCTTGCCGCCGATTGTCGTAAATTGCTACAGTCGAAGCACCGAATAACATCCATCAAAATGCACCTCAGAACACTGGTCCCGGTGGTTACCCTTTCGCTGATCGCAGGCATAACGTTGTCGGCGCGGGTGTTTTCTTCATCGCAGGATTCGCGGGAGCCGGCGGTGGTGACGCTCGAGCCGCGCGCGCTGTACCAGGCGCTGAATGACCTACGAGTGAACGCCGATCGGGTGTACGACGTGCAGGACATAAAGTTCCGGCGCGGCCCAATTTCGATCACGCTGTCCCGCGGGAAGCTGGGCTTTTTCTCACCGCTGCATAATCGCATCACCGGCGCGGTGTTTATTGGCAGCGGGCACGCAATCGCCACGCCGCGCGACCCAGCCGAGCGGAGGTCGATGGCCAGGTTTCTGGGGGTGCCGTTGCTGGACGAGTCGTTCTCGCGGGCGTTTTTCCGGTTTACAGACGACACTGGGGAACAACTTCAAAAAGGCGTGCAAGAATCCGGAGCGGTGGCCGGCTCCGATGCTTCTTTCGCGCGCACCTGGGACCAGGTGATCAGCAACGCGAATCCGTGGCAATCGAAACGGATTCTGGCGGAATGGCTGGCGACGAATATGCAGCCGTATTTCTACGCCGGACTTTTCAACGAACATGCGGGATTGTTTGACGTAATCGTGGACCGCGCTCGCCAAGAACAAGTGTCGATCGGGCAGACGCGGGTGGCCAACGGCGAAACGTTCTACGACACATGGGCGTCGTTCGCAATGCCAGGCGTCGACGTAGCCGAGGATAGCTTTGCGGCGATGGATTACGCGCTGGACACCACCATCGAAGATGACCTATCGCTGCGCGCTCGCGCCGCGCTGCACTTCCGCACGGTGCACGCCGGCGACCGGGTGATCGCTCTGGAACTTTCGCGCTACCTGGCGGTGGATGAATGCACCGATGGGGAAGGAAAAGCTCTGGTGTTTTTCCAGAATCAGGACGTGAAGCGGCGGGAAATGCTTCGCCGCGGAAACGATCAGGTTCTGGTGGTGCTACCGGCGCCGGCCCGCGCGAACGAGGAGCTGCACATCGGAATTCGCTATCACGGAGGCGTGATCAGCGACGCGGGCAACGGAGTCTATTACGTGGGCGCGCGCGGGAGCTGGTATCCGCACCTGACCGTCGCGGCCCAGTTCGCCTCTTACGACCTTACTTTTCACTGGCCGCGAAGGCTCAAATTGGTGGCCACCGGGGATAGCGTGGAGACCCATGAGGACCACGGGCAGCACTCCGGCCGGTGGCGCTCCACCGTACCGATGGCTTTGGCGGGCTTCAATCTCGGTGACTATCAGAGCGAGACGCTGAGCGGCGAGAATCCGAAAATCAGTTTGTTCGCCAGCCAGGAAATGGAAGAGGCTTTGAGGGCCCGGGTTGAGGGCAACGCCGCGGGCCCGGGCCCGCGAACCCGCGCCTCATTGCGGCGCGGGAATTTCCACGAACCGAGCGATCCGCCGCCCAATCCGGCTGCGTTGCTGAAGAATCTGGGGGCGTCGATTCTGGATTCGGTTCGATTTTTCGAGAAAGCCAACGGCCAGTTCCCGTTCAATCATTTGGATGTCTCGCAGGTCCCCAACATGACCGGACAGGGATGGCCCGGCCTGCTGTATCTGCCCACCATGGTGTTCCTGCCTTCGCGAGAGCAACAGCGCGCGGGAGCGAATCTGCAAACGCAGCAGGAACTGAACGAGTTGATGCCATTCCACGAAGCGGCGCATCAATGGTGGGGCAACGTCACCACCCCGGCCAGCTATCGGGACGCGTGGATCGAGGAAGGGGTCGCCAATTACCTGGCGCTGTGGTACACCGACTCGAAAAATCCTGCGCAACATTTTATGACGCACTGGCTGGCGCACTACCGCGACGACCTGATCGCCAAAGCCGGCAAAGGCGGCAAGAGCGGTGAGATCGTGGCCGACGCCGGTCCGTTGAGCCTGGGATCGCGGCTCGATTCCTCGCGAACGCCCGAAGACTACGTGCCGATCATTTATGGCAAAGGCACATGGGTGATTCATATGCTGCGGATGATGCTGCGCGATCCCGGCGCGTCCGATGCGGATGCGCGTTTCCAAGAGTTTCTGCATTTTGTGCTGGCGGAATATCGCTTTAAAGTTCTCTCCAATGCGGATCTTCAGAAGTCGGTGGAAAAGTTCATGACGCCGGCGATGGACTTGGAGGGCAGCCACAAGATGGATTGGTTCTTCGAAGATTGGGTGCAAGGGACGGCGATCCCGCATTATGCGGTGGAGTTCAGTGCGAAAGCGCAGGGCAAGGATTTTCTGATTACGGGAAAATTGAAGCAGGAAGATACACCCGAGGATTTCACGGCACCGGTGCCGTTGTACGCCGCGAGGGCGCAGCTAAAACCGCTATTCCTCGGGGTTGTTGAGACCATCGGGCGGGAGACTGCTTTTCGATTCCGATCGCACGTGCCCGTGTCGAAGATTTTGATCGATCCCAATATGACGGTGCTAAGCCGGTAGCAAATTCGTGCTACGAAAGAAAAACTTAAAACGGTACGGCAGACCGCGCACGAAAATTCTCACGGGGCGCTGGGTTTCGGGCGCTTGCGATACGTTTCGTAGAGTTGGAGATGTTTATTCTCCAGGCTGGTGAGGCGGCCTTGAATGAATAAGTAACGGAGCTGGGTGCGTAATTCCAGAACGTCGCCATCGGTGACGATGAGGTTCGCCATTTTCCCGGGCTCGATGGTGCCCAAGCGGTCGTCCAGGCCGAACATCTTGGCGGCGTTGAGGGTGACCGCTTTTAAGGCTTCGTCGCGGCTCAGGCCGTAGGCTACGGCGTTACCCGCCTGCTGCGCGAGGCGGCGCGAAAAATCGGTGTTGAAGCTGGCGAAGGCGATGGGGACTCCCGCGGCGACCAGCTCGGAGGGCTGGGTCATGGGCTTGTCGTAGGGAGAGTCTTCTTGGTCGGGCAAACGCATGGTGGGATCGAGAATTACGGGAATATTCTTCGCTTTCAGAAGAGTCTTTTCCTTCCACGCTTCGGCGCCGCCCGCGAGGACCATTTTTAGATTCTGTTTCGAGCAGAATTCCACGGAGTTTCGAATGTCGCGCGCGGTATCGGCAAAAACCAGAACGGGTTCTTTGCCTTGCACCACGGGAATCAGCGCTTCCAGTTTCAAGTCGCGTTCGTAGGCGGCGGGAGAACCCTTGGTAACGGCCTGGGCGTAGTGGCGCGCGCGATCGAACCGATCGGCCAGTTCGTTCACTTGCTCGTCGTATGCTTCCTTCGCTTCGGTGTAGGGCTTGGTCTTAAGAGTGAAGGTGGCGAAATCGAATTCGCGGGCGTCCATCGACGGCCAGTAGACCGCCATAGCTACCGATTTATCGATGGCCATCTCAGCCATGGTCCAACCCGCCAAATTAATCGCGGAGGCTTGCCCGGCAATCATACCGGCGCCGGATTGCGAATCGAGTCCGCCGACGCCCTCGACCGACAACACGTGGGTGATTCCCGCGGCGCGGGTGACCGGGATATGCGCGCTCGAGGGATTGACGGCGGTGGCGGCGACGATATCGGGATTGTAGTCGCCCGTTTCGGTGGTGTCCTGGGTGGACAGAACTTGATCGACTTCGCCCAGCCCCATCCCCGTGATCGGATCGAACAGGCCCGGATAAACTTCGAGGCCCTTCGCATCGATAACCTGCGCATCTGCCGGAGCCGCTGCGCCAGCGCCTACGGCGGCGATTTTTCCGTCGCGAATCACCACCGTGCCGTTTTCGATCACCGGACCCGCCAACGTGTAAATCTTTGCGTTGGTGATGGCAAACACCGTGGCGCTCGCAGTCGCGGGAGTTTGGGAACCAGATTGCGCCGCTAGATTCGCGGGCACGAGAAAGGGCGCGGCGATCGCCAGCAACAGGCCGGCGAACGAAATGAGCGAGGAAAGAAGAACTGTCCGGCGCTGGGTGGAAGTGCTGGGTGCGGTCCGACGGTTGCTATTGTCCGCGTGGCTTGTGCTGGAGTTCATGGCCCGGCTCATCGGCTGCCTCCTGCGCTCGTCACATCGGCCTGTGGGGGCTTGGTGACTGGTTCGGTTTTCTTCTTGTCGGGATTCTTTTTCTTGCCGGCAGCCTTATCGGGCTCTTTTGAAGATTTTTCGTCGGCCTTCTTTTCGTCCTCGGCGGCCTTCTTTTCCTTGTCGAGGAGGGTCTGCTTTTCTCTTTCGACGGCGGCTCGCTGCGCGAGGTCCTGACTGCGATCGAAGTACACGTGGCCATCGATCAACACTTTCTGGGCCACGGCGTAGACGCTGAGTGGATCGTGGTTATAAATCGCCAGGTCGGCATCCTTGCCCACTTCGATCGAGCCCACGCGATTATCGATCCCGAGCTGAATGGCGGGATTGAGGGTGACCATCTTCAGAGCTTCCTCGGGTGAAGCGCCGCCGTACTTGATGGCCTTCGCGGCTTCCTGGTTCAGGTGCCGGGCCTCTTCGCCGTCGTCGGAATTGATCGAGACGACTACGCCGCGCTCGGCCATCAGCACCGCGTTGTAGGGGATGGCGTCAAACGCTTCCATCTTGTAGGCCCACCAATCGGAGAAGGTGGAACCGCCCGCGCCGCTGGCGGCGATTTCGTCGGCGATCTTGTAGCCCTCGAGGACGTGCTGGAAGGTGCGCACCTTGAAGCCAAATTCATTGGCTACGCGGATCAGCATCAGGATTTCATCCTGCCGGTAGCAGTGCGCGTGGACGTAGCGCTTGCCTTCCAGAACTTCGACCAAGGGATCGAGTTTCAAATCCCGGCGCGGAGCGATCAGGTTGGTTTCGCCGGCCGCTTTGCGACGGTCGTAATCGTCCCAGGTTTTCTTGTACTCCTTGGCTTCGGTAAACGCCTGGCGAATCACTTCCTCGACACCCTGGCGGGAAGCTGGGTAGCGAATAGGGTTCGGCGACTGCGGACGAAAATTCGACTGCTTGGGATTTTCGCCGAGCGCGAATTTGATGCCCGGCAGTGCGCCCTCGAACGGCAGTTCGCTGGCGGGCCGGCCCCAGCGCAGCTTGATGACCACGGTCTGGCCGCCGATGGGGTTGGCGCTGCCGTGCAGGACGTTGGCGGTGGTGACGCCGCCGGCGAGGTCGTCGTAAATCACGATGTCGTCCGGGTTGAGAACGTCGCGGATGTTGACCATCGACGACACCGCCACGCTACCCTCGTTGACGCTGCCATCGATGGCGATGTGCGAGTGGCAATCTACGATTCCGGGCATCACGAATTCGCCGGCGGCGTCGATCACCGTCGCGCCCGAGGGAACCGCCACGTCCGCGCCCACTACCGCGATCTTGCCGTCGCGAATCAAAATCGAACCGTGCTCGATGATCCCGTGGGTAATGGTGAGAATCGTGGCGTCTCGAATTACGGTGACGTCAGAAGATTGCGCGCGGGCCGCGGCGGGGATCAGCACCGAGAGCAAAGCCGCGATACCCATCGTTGCAGCGGCGATGGCGGACGCGCGGCGGTTGCTGGGGATGGCTGGGTTGTTCAGGCGATTCGTCGGGCGATTCATCGGGCCACCTTTACTTGTGCGGCGTGTGCGGCGTCAACGCTCGTGGAGTTCATATCGTCGACCGCGGCGCGCGAGGGTTTCGGCTCCGCCGGTTTGTCGGGCGGTGCCTCCTCGTGGACTTGATACCACTGGCCATCGACGAAGACGTGCTTGATTTTGGTTTTTTCGGCGAACAAATCGCCGTCGGTCACTACCAGGTTAGCGATCTTGCCGGGCTCGATGCTGCCGAGCGTATCGCCCGCTCCGAGAATCTGTGCGGCATCGAGGGTGAACGCACGAAGTGCGGCGCCGGCGGATAATCCAGCATCCATCGCTTTCTTCAGATTCTTGCGGATGTCTTTCGGCCCTTCCAGGCCATCCGAGTAAAACGCGAATTTCACTCCGGCCTTGGCCAATTCCGCCGGGGTGCCCGGAGCGCGGTCACGAAAACGCAACTCGCGCAGGGTCTGCTCCTGTTCGGGATCGGCGTCTTTCGCTCTCGCCGGCCAATTCAGGTTGACCAACACGGGAACTTTTGCCGCGGCGATAGCCGGGGCCACCGCGTAGCCTTGCTGGCCGCCCCAAACCGCCGCCGGAACGTTCCATTCTTTGGCGAGCCGCAGGGCCCGGACGATCTGGACTTGATTGTTGGCGGGGATCAGGAAAATTTCCTGGCGCTCGAGAGATTTGTCGAGAAAGTGCTCGGTGTGGTCGTACGGGATTCTGGCGATTCCGTTGCGATGCGCTTCATAGGTGGTTTCGGCCGCGGTGTACCATCGTGTGTCGTCCAACACCTGGCGCACATAGGCGATCACGCCCATCAGCGAATCGGGATAGGCGTAGAAACTTCGGCTGGTCTGAAAGACCAGCGGTACGGCATCGTGCGATCGGACCACCATGTCTCCCGGGCGCTCCACGCCGAGATCGATTAGGCTGCCCTGCCCGGGAAATATTCCTCCGGCGGGAAGCGAAAGAGTGGAAGTAAAGCCGGCGTTGCGCCAAGCGGCGATGCGCTTGTCGTCGGGCTTCAATTCGTCGGCAGTGATTCGCCACGGAGTGGTGGAGGGGCGATCCTGCGGCCCCATCGGCGGATGCGCGGGATCGGCGCTCGGATGCGGGGAGCCGTGACCTTCCTCGGCTTTGGGCAATCCTAGGTCGGTGCCCGCATCGATCAATCCGGGGTAGACGCACATGCCTTTGCCATCGATAACCCAGGCTTCGGGGGGAATTTTGGCGTCGGCGCCGGCGCCAATGGACTGAATCAAGCCCTTGGCGACGACTACGGTGCCGTTTTCGATCACCGGGCCCGAGACGGTGAAGATTCGGGCGTTGGTGATGGCGAAGTAAGGAGGCTCGCCGCCTTCGGCGTGGATGGCTAGAGTGCAACAGACGAAATACGCGGCCAGCAGGATGCTTGAGAGCAGCGCTGTTTGTGCGGGACGAGATTGCATACGATGACCTCGAAAATAATTTTAAAATTCCTTGCGCGCCTAGTTGCGCAGGGGCTTACCGGTCTTCAGCGTGTGGCCGATGCGCTCCTGGGTCTTGCGTTCGCCGCACAGGCTGACGAAAGCTTCGCGCTCCAAATCCAGCAAGTACTGCTCGGAAACATTCTGCGGTGCGGAGAGTGCGCCGCCCGAGAGAATCGTGGCTAGCTTTCGCGCGACCACGGCATCGTATTCGCTGATGAACTCGCCGCGGAGGAGCATGTGCACGGCTAGTTTTGCGCCAGCTAGAAATTGCTCGCCCAGGACGCGAATCTCGGGCGGGGCGGGCGGCTGGTAGCCCCCGCGGGACATCTCAAGCGCTGCGGTTTTCGCGTCGGCTAGCAGGCGATCACGGTTCATGGACACGCGGTCGTCGCGGCGGAGGTAGCCTAGCGTGCGAGCCTCTTCCGCGCTGGTGGAAGCTTTGGCCATCGCGATGTTTTCGAATATGGGCTTGAGCGCGTGGAACAGGTCATTATTCGCTTCGGAGCTGCCGGCCAGTTGCGGCGCGTCGCCTGCGGCGTGCTGGTTCGCGCGGATCAGCATTTCTTTGCAGCCACCGGCCGCGGGGATCAGGCCTACGCTGGTCTCGACCAATCCTATATAGCATTCCGCGGCGGCTTGAACCTGCGCCGCATGGAGCGGGATTTCACAACCGCCGCCCAGCGCCATGCCGTGCGGCGCGGCCACTACGGGACGCGGAGCATACTTGATGGCCATGTTGACGCGCTGAAATTGGCGTACGGCGAGATGGAGATCGTCCCATTCTTGTTCCTGCGCGCTGACCAACAGCAGCAAGAGATTCGCGCCGACGGAAAAATTCACGCCGTCGTTGGCGATCACCATGGCTTCGAAGTCTTCATCGAGCCGCTTCAGCCCGGCATGGATCATGGCAATGATGTCGCCGCCGATGGCGTTCATCTTGGAGCGGAATTCGCAGCACAGCACGCCGTCGCCGATATCGATCAGCCGCGCGCCGGAATTTTTCTGGACGACCTTGGTTTGGTCCTGAGGTGACGGCAGGAAAATCAGGCCCTCCGCGTGGCTGACTCGCGCGGGCGATTTTGCCGCGAGGTCGAAATAGGTGACCTGGCCGTCTTCGGTCTGGTAAAAAGATTTCTGGACGGATGAAAGCAGCGCGGTGATCAGGGGTGGAAGGGTTTTGCCCTGAGTTTCCAGGGCGCGGGCCATCGGTTCCACTCCAAGTGCGTCCCAAATTTCGAACGGGCCCAGCTCCCAGCCAAATCCCCAGCGCATTGCGCGGTCGACGTCAACGATGCGATCGGCGATTTCCGGAACGCGGCGCGCGGCGTACAGACAGGTTTCTCCCAGAGTATTCCAAAGGAATTTGGACGCGTTGTCGGCATTCTGGTTAGCGATCGCGGGCGCGACCAAGGCGCGCAAGCGCGCGCGGGTGTCTTCAATTAGTTTGCCGGCCTCCATCGAAGCGAAGCGCGATTTCTGGAGCGGGCGATACTCCATGGTGCGCCAATCGAGAGCCAGGATGTCGCTTTCTCCGCCCTTCTTGACACGTTGATAAAAGCCCTTTCCGGTTTTTTCGCCGAGCCAGCCGCGCTGGAGCATTTCTTCGATCAGCGCGGGGATTTGGAAGGTGTCGCGACATTCATCTTGCGGGGCGTTGTCGTATAGATTGCGCACAACGTGGACGAGCACGTCGAGTCCGACGATGTCAGCGGTCCGAAACGTCGCGGACTTTGGCCACCCCGCCGCAGGACCGGTACAGGCGTCTACTTCCTCGATGGTCATGCCCAACTGGGCCATCGCGCGAACCGCGGTGAGCATGGAGAAAGTTCCAATGCGATTGGCGATGAAGTTGGGAGTGTCCTTGGCGATCACCACGCCTTTGCCGAGGCGGTGGTCGCACATTTCCTCGAGGGCGTCGATCACCGCCGGCAGGGTTTGCGGCCCGGGAATCAGCTCCATCAGTTTCATGTAGCGCGGCGGGTTGAAAAAATGGGTGCCCGCCCAGTGCTGCTGAAAATCCTGAGAAAAGCCCTCGGCAATGGCGTGGATGGGCAAGCCGGAAGTATTGGTGGTAACGATGGCGCCCGGGCGGCGAACCTGCTCGACGCGGCCGAGTAAATTGCGTTTGATCTCCAGATTTTCGGAGACGGCTTCGATGATCCAGTCAATCTCGGCGAGCTTGGCCAGGTCATCTTCGAAATTGCCAGTGTGGATTAGGCGGCTTGTATCGGGGGTGAAAAAGGATGCTGGACGCGATTTGCGCGCCGCTTCGAGGCCCGCCTGCACGATACGGTTTCGCGAGCGGGAATCACCAGCGGTCGCAATGTCCAGCAGGAGACATGGGATTCCGGCGTTGGCGAGGTGCGCGGCGATGCGCGCGCCCATGGTTCCCGCGCCAAGTACTGCGGCCTTCTGAATTCGTTGTTTCATAGCCCCCAGGATGGGTAAAAACCGCATTTTGCCGAACGGCCATCATACGCCAACCGATAACCGCGCCGCATCCCTTGTCGGCGTCGACGAAAACCTCAGAACAGGTGCGTGGAAAAAACGTGCAAGCGCGCCTGCTCACCGTTCGCGACAGGTTGCGTCGAAATACACAGAAGGGCCGAACCCCTCGGCGGTGACGCTGCAACGCCCCTGTCATTGCGAGATCAGGTAGGCCCTTCTTTTTTTGCAGGCACGAATTATCGAATCCTGACCGATCTCCGCGATCGCCTTTTGTGAGGAGGGAAACGGTATTTTGCCTGGATTCAGCCAATTGTGGTCGTTATGTTCTCATACACATCGAAGGGGCCTTGCTGGCAGTGTTGCGGTTTAGCTTTTCCTCCCCCACCCCTTTACTTCTGTGCTGCTTTCCCGGTTTTGGCTCTGGGCTCGCATGCCGGTGCAAGGCTAGCATTCTGCGCGCGCTGCAGGAAGGGATCATTCCGGTGGATTATGTGCGTTCCGGCCAGCCTGCGAGAACCACAATCTGCCGCAGAAACATGGACATACCGGTTGCGCACCTGAAGATGCCTGGTTTGTTGCAAAACCTATAGCGCTGCCCTACACTTCAGGGAATTGAACACCTGATATAGTTGTCGAAGGGATATGCAGTCTCGGACAGGGGCCTGCCGGCGTGAGCGCGCGTTTTTCCGGCTGAGGAGACGAGAATTGCCAAAATCTTTTGAGCAGTGGGTGGAAGAGTGCGCCACCCTAACCAAGCCGGCCAAAATTGTGTGGTGCGATGGCTCTTTGAAGGAATATCAAGCGCTGGCGAACGGTATGCTGCAGGATGGCACCTTCATTAGCCTGAATGAGAAGAGCTTTCCCAATTCCTACCTCCACCGCAGTGACCCCAACGATGTGGCCCGCACGGAAAACCTGACGTTCATTTGCACCCGCGAAAAGGAAGACGCCGGCCCGACGAATAATTGGATGGCTCCGGCAGCCGCAAAGGAAAAACTGCGTCCGCTCTTCGACGGCGCGATGCGCGGGCGCACCATGTTCGTGGTGCCCTACATTCTGGGTCCAGTGGATTCGCCGGGGAGCCGCGTGGGCGTGGAGATTACCGACAGTCCCTACGTGGTGGCGAACATGGGGAAGCTGTCGCGGCTGGGACCCAAGGCGATGGAGCGCCTGAGGCAGGGAGAAGAATTTGTGCCGGGGCTGCATTCGCTGGGCGACCTGGATCCCAACCGAAGATTCATCATGCACTTCCCGGAAGAGCGGCTGATCTGGAGCGTGGGTTCCGGGTACGGCGGGAACGCGTTGCTGGGGAAAAAGTGTTTCGCGCTGAGGATCGCGAGCTGGATGGCGCGCGAGCAGGGCTGGATGGCGGAACACATGCTGATCCTGGGCCTGGAGGATCCGTCGGGAAAAGTGACCTACATGTGCGCGGCGTTTCCGAGCGCGTGCGGGAAAACAAATCTGGCGATGATGGTTTCGAGCCTGGAAGACCAGGGTTACCGGGTGTGGACGGTAGGCGACGACATTGCATGGCTGCGCATCGGCGCGGACGGAACACTCCGCGCGATCAATCCGGAAGCGGGATTCTTCGGAGTGGCGCCGGGAACCAGCGCGAAAACGAATCCGCACGTGATGTCGTCGATGCATCACGATGCGATTTATACCAACGTGGCGCTCACCCCGGAACGTGAACCGTGGTGGGAAGGAATCAATATTCCGCCGCCCGCCGGGATGCTCAATTGGCGCGGGCAGGTGTGGAATCCGGAGATGGGAACGGCGGCGCATCCGAACGCGCGGTACACCATCGCGGCGAGCCAGGCGCCGTCGATTTCCAAGCATTGGGAAGATCCGGAAGGAGTGCCGATTTCGGCGATTGTGTTTGGCGGGCGCAGGGCGCGGTTGGCGCCGCTGGTATACGAATCGCACGATTGGCAGCATGGCGTATACGTAGGTGCGTCGATCGCTTCGGAGACGACCGCGGCGATGTCCGGGCAGGTGGGAGTGACGCGCCGCGATCCGATGGCCATGCTTCCCTTCTGCGGGTACAACATGGGGGATTATTTCGGACATTGGCTGGCGATGGGAGCGCGGATAGCGCGACCGCCGAGGATTTTTCATGTGAATTGGTTCCGCCGGGGGGACGACGGAAAATTCCTGTGGCCAGGGTATGGCGAAAACGTGCGGGTGTTGAAATGGATTCTGGAACGCAGCGAAGGACGGGCCGGCGCGGTGGAAACGGCGATCGGGCTTGTGCCCAGCACGGATTCGCTCTCGCTGCAGGGTCTGCCGCTTTCCGCGAAAAATGTGGGGGAGTTGCTGCGCGTGGATGCGGCGGACTGGCTATCGGAACATGCGGCAATTGGAGAGTTTCTGGAGAAGTTTGGAAATCGTTTGCCGGACGCGCTGCGGCAGGAGCACCGGCGTTTCGGGCAGCGGCTGCAGCAGAACCTGCCCGTCAGTGTCAAATAGCTGCTTTTTCTTCGCAAAACACCTTTCGGAACTACAGCCACAACCAGCCGATCTGTTAGAATTTACGTCATGAATCCTAGAATGTTGAGATTTGCGTCTGCTGCGATCGCCGTTCTGGCAGTCGCCTTCTTGCCAGTGCTTTGCTCCCGCGCGCAATCCCCTGCCGCCCCAACCGTGCAAAGTGCAGCACCATCCGCCGAAAAACCGTTAGTGGTGGCCGACCTCGCGGAACGGTTTGCCAAATTGAAGAGCGTGAAGATGGGGTATGACGATAGCGCGTACTCATCGCGCGAACGGCAAATGATACTGAAACTGGTGGATGCCGCGCAGCTGGTCGATGATATCTACTGGCGGCAAACAGACGCCGCGGGCTTGAAACTCTATGTTTCGCTGGCGGAGAGCAAGAGTCCGGCGGACGTTGCCTTGCGCCGCTATCTGTGGATCAACGGCAGCCGGTACGATTTGATCAACGAAAATCAGCCCTTCGTAGGGAGCGAGCCAGCGCCGCCGGGCCGGGGTTTCTATCCGGCGGACATGACGCGGAAGCGAATCGAAGATTTTGTGGCGAAACATCCGGAACGCCGCGCGGACATCTACAATTCGCTGACGGTGATTCGCGAGAACAAGGACGGCGATTTGGAAACGGTTCCGTACCACGTGGCGTACAAGGAATTTCTGGAGCCGATGGCGCAGGATTTGGTGGATGCCGCGGTCTACAGCGACGATCCCGCGTTCTCGACATTCCTGCGGCTGCGCTCGAAAGCTCTGTTGACCGACGACTACTACCCCAGCGACATCGCCTGGCTGGATCTGAAGAAGCCGAAATTCGACCTGATCCTCGCCCCTTACGAATCGTATTTGGATGGTTTGCTGGGGGTGAAGACCACCTATGGGGCTTCGATCCTGATCCGCAACGAGGAACAGAGCCAGAAACTCGAGATCTTTCAGAAGTTCGTGCCGGAGCTGCAGGAGTCGTTGCCGCTCGCGCCGGAGGATTTGCCGTCCAAGCGCGGGAAACAATCGCCGATGGAGGTGATGGACGCGCCGTTTCGCGCGGGCGATCTGGGGCATGGCTACCAGGCGGTGGCCGACAATTTACCGAACGATC
>Ga0302326_10004475_pt1 | contig 32355 bp, 32 predicted proteins | sample Palsa_T0_3_FD_202264 | JGI IMG/M metagenome (GOLD analysis project Ga0302326, IMG submission 202264) | Peat permafrost microbial communities from Stordalen Mire near Abisko, Sweden - Palsa_T0_3 | ecosystem: Environmental > Terrestrial > Soil > Palsa > Peat permafrost | place: Sweden: Abisko...
GCAAGGCAATTGATGATCGCCGCGGTGAGCGTCGTCTTGCCATGATCGACGTGACCCGTCGTCCCGATGTTGACGTGCGGTTTGCTCCGGTCGAATTTTGCCTTAGCCATGCTCTTCTATTGTTTCCTTACTGGTGCTTGAGGTGTGCGAATTATCGCGAAAGGTTTGAGGAGACGGAGGAGGCGCTCTTGTCGATCGCGTCCACGAGGGCGAAAATACTGGCAGCTTTCGGATCGTCCGGCGTCCCGGCGGACGCGAGCGCGGCCGTGGCGCTCCCCGTAACGACCGCGATATCGTCGCCCGCATATTTCTGCGAGCTGAGCAGGTCCCGGACTTCCATTTCCACCAGCTCGCACAACTCGGCATCGCCGACCACGTCGCTCTTGTTCAAGAACACGACCAAGTTCGAGACCCCGGCCTTCTTCGCGCTCGCAATCGCATCGCGCGTGCCCGGCATGGGGCCGTCGCTGGCGGCGACGACGAGGAGCCCTATGTCCATCGGGTCGCGAAGCAGGATCGCTTCGCGTTGCGAGCACGGGCCGTCCGCATGGGCATACCGATGCGCGGGCGTAGCGTACTTTTCGCGTGAGACACCGCTTGCGTCAGCGCCCGAGATCGCGCCCTCTTGCAGGTTCGGGTAGGCAGCGCCCAAGCAATACATGATCGCCGCCGTGAGCGTCGTCTTGCCGTGGCCGGTTTCGCCCATCGTATAGATGTTGATTGCCATCACGCGGCCGGTTTCGTACCTTTGGCTTTGGCGATGATCTCTTCCTCAACGGACTTCGGCGCCTTCTCGTAGTGCGAGAACTCCATCGTGTAGGTGGCGCGGCCTTGGGTGGCCGAGCGCATGTCGGTCGCGTAACCGAACATCTCCGAGAGCGGGACGTTGGCGGTGATCGTGGTCGCGCTGCCGGCGACGTCTTCGCTGGCCTGAATCATGCCGCGCCGCTTATTGAGGTCGCCGTTGATCGCGCCCAGATAGTCCTTGGGCGTAGTGACTTCGACTTTCATGATCGGCTCGAGCAAAATCGGGCCGGCCGCGCGGTTGCACTCCTTGAACGCCATCGAGCCGGCGATCTTGAACGCCATTTCCGACGAGTCGACGTCGTGATAGCTGCCCTCGAAGGCGACCGCTTTGAAGTCGAGCACGGGGTAACCGGCCAGCACGCCGCTTTGCGAGGCCTCGCGAATGCCCTCTTGAATCGCTTTCGAGTACTCCTTGGGCACGCGGCCGCCGACGATCGCCCACTCGTAGACGAAGCCCGTGTTCGGTTCGCCCGGCTCGAGGCGGATCCAGATGTCGCCGTACTGGCCCTTGCCACCGGTCTGGCGGATGAACTTGCCCTGTTTTTCGACGGTCTTGGTGATCGCTTCTTTGTAGGCGACTTGCGGCTTGCCGACGTTGGCCTCGACCTTGAACTCGCGCTTGAGGCGATCGAGGATGATCTCGAGATGCAACTCGCCCATGCCGGCGATGATCGTCTGCTGGGTCTCCTCGTCCGTGCGCATGCGGAAGGTCGGGTCCTCTTGCGCCAAGCGCGTCAGGGCCGTGCCGAGCTTGTCCTGATCGACCTTGGTCTTGGGCTCGATCGCTTGCGAAATTACAGGCTCCGGGAACACGATGTTCTCGAGCATGATCGGGTGCTTCTCGTCGCACAGGGTATCGCCGGTGCGCGTGTCGCCCAGACCGACGGCCGCGGCGATGTCGCCCGCGCCGATCGAATCGATGTCCTCGCGCGAGTTCGCGTGCATGCGCAGGATGCGCCCGATGCGCTCCTTGCGTCCCGAGCGAGCGTTGTAGACGTAGGAGCCTTTTTCGAGCGTGCCCGAATAGACCCGGAAGTAGGTCAAGTTGCCGTACGGGTCGGTCGCGATCTTGAAGGCCAGGGCCGCGAACGGCTCTTTGTCGTCGGGCTTACGCACGATCGTGGCCTCGGTCTTGGGATCGATGCCGGTGATCGCTTTGGCCTCGAGCGGCGAGGGCAAGAAATCGACGACCGCGTCGAGCAGCGGCTGCACGCCCTTGTTCTTGAAGGCCGAACCGCAGAGCATCGGCAGGACGTCGCCGGCGATCGTCGCCTTGCGCAGGGCCGAGTGCAGGCGGTCGACCGGAATTTCCTTGCCGTCGAAAAACATCTCGAGCAAGGCGTCGTCCTGCTCGGCGATCGCCTCGATCAGCTCCTGACGCCACTTCAGCGCGAGCGTCTGCAGCTCGCCGTCGGCGTCGGTGACGGGCTGATGGTCCATCGTCGAGCCGAGGTCGTCCGTGTAGACGATCTTGCTCATCGTGAACAGGTCCACGACGCCCAAGAAATCCGCTTCCGCGCCGATCGGCACCTGGATCGGAACGGCGCGAGCACCGAGGCGCTCGCGGATCTTGTCGACGCAGTTGAAAAAGTTCGCGCCCATGCGGTCCATCTTGTTGACGAAGATGATCCGCGGCACTTTGTACTTGTTCGCCTGGCGCCAGACCGTCTCGGACTGGGGCTGGACCGCGGCGACCGAGTCGAACAAGGCAACCAGGCCGTCGAGGACCCGCAGCGACCGCTCGACCTCGACCGTGAAGTCCACGTGGCCTGGCGTATCGATGATGTTGATGCGCGTCTCGCGCCAGGTGCAAGCGGTCGCGGCGGACGTGATCGTGATGCCGCGTTCCTGCTCTTGGACCATCCAGTCCATGGTCGCGGCGCCGTCGTGCACCTCGCCGATTTTATGCGTGCGACCGGTGTAAAAGAGAATACGCTCGGTCGCCGTCGTCTTGCCCGCATCGATGTGGGCGGCGATGCCGATGTTGCGCGTCCGCTCGAGCGGATACTCTCTAACCAGTGCTGCCATCGTTTTTTACCAGCGATAGTGAGCGAAAGCTTTGTTGGCCTCCGCCATCTTATGGGTGTCTTCGCGCTTCTTCACGGCCGCGCCGACGTTATTGGCGGCGTCCATGATCTCGTTGGCGAGCTTCTCTTCCATCGAATGGCCGGGGCGCTTGCGCGCATACTGAATTAGCCAGCGCATCGCCATCGCTTGGCGACGGTCGGGCCGGACTTCCATCGGCACCTGGTAGGTGGCGCCGCCGACGCGGCGCGGCCGCACTTCAACCAGCGGCATCGCGTTGCCGAGCGCCTGCGTGAACACGTCCATCGGGTCGCGGCCCATCTTCTCGCCGACCACGTCGAGGGCGCGATAGGTGATCTTCTCGGCGGTCGACTTCTTGCCCGCGAGCATGACCTTATTGATGAAGCGCGACAGCACTTTCGAATTGAAGCGCGGGTCGGGCAGGATCTGCCGTTTGGGAACGGCTCCCTTACGAGGCATGGGTGTCCCTACTACTTCTTGGCGGAGCGCTTGGCCCCGTACTTCGAGCGAGCTTGCTTGCGGTTCGCGACGCCGGAGGTATCGAGCGTACCGCGGATGATGTGGTAACGGATCCCGGGCAGATCCTTGACGCGGCCGCCGCGGATCAGGACGACCGAGTGCTCCTGGAGATTATGGCCCACGCCGGGGATGTAGGCCGTTACTTCCTCGCCGTTGGTCAGCCGAACGCGGGCGACCTTACGCAGGGCCGAGTTCGGCTTCTTCGGCGTGATCGTCTTCACTTGGGTGCACACGCCGCGACGGAACGGGTTGCCCCGTACCTCAAAGGTACGCAGCGGCAGGTCGGGGTGGCCCGGCTTGGGCCCCGTTTGAGCGACCCGCAAGGCCGGCGCTTTGACCTTCTTTTCGATCTTCGCGCGCCCGCTGCGGACGAGTTGGCTGATAGTCGGCACTGACTCTCCAAGTGACGTGCATCACAGCTGCGAGACGCACACAAATTCCGCCCCACCGCGGTGGGTCGGAACCACCGGAGTATATCACTGTTGAATAGGGGCGGCAAGGGCCCGTGCCGACTGATTAGAGGAGTTTCCTCTCGGTCGCCCCACGAGGGAAGCACCCGGCAGATCGACGGCTGGGCGGCTCAGCGGCCGCGCCGCAGCGCAGGCGTATTGGCGCTCGGCGGGTTGACCGGCGCACCGAACGTGCCGCTGACCGACGACGTTCCGATGACGTCGCTGCCATCGAAATTGGTCGTCGAGATCTGCGGGCTCGGGCTCGAGGAGACCGCGATCGCGTACGTCGTGGGGTCCATCGTCAGCTCTAGGAGCCCGTCAGGAGCACCGGGATTCGAGCCGATCAGGCGCCCGAATTGACCGCTCGGCGAATCGACACCGGTATCGTCGCAGAGCCCGTAGCTCCCCGACGTGACGGTGCACGTTCCGGTGGCCATCGAATAGAAAGTGAGTGCCGGACAGTAGACGTTACCCGGGCCGCCTTGCGGACCTTGCTGCGCGTTGTTGCAGGGCGACGGCTGCGAAGGGACCGGGGCGAGGCTCATGCTCGCGGGCGAGTTGAATGGCGCCATCGTGGGCGGCGCCGCAGCGAGCGCGAAACTCACCGAGCCGCCCAGGCTGGCGGTGAAGTTTCCGCTGAAGGCCGTAATCGCGCCGCTCGAGTCGGGCTCGACGCCGGAGAACGCCAGGTTCTGGGGCACGGGCGTCTGGTCGATCGTCACCACGGTCGGATGAACGTCGGCGCGCACGTCGATCGTGAAGATCGCCTGGAGCGAGCCGGAGCCGCTTCCGCCGGTGTTATCGAACTCGCCGATGTTGTCGTTCTCGCTATACGTCAGGCTGCCGTGCCACTGCGTCAGCGGCACCGCGTTGCTCGCGATGCCGTCGCCCGTGACGGATACGAGTCCCGATGAGCCCGCGCCCTCGGCCGGAATCGGCACGACGATCGCACTGGTCGACCACGACAACGGCGCCGGCGTGTAGGTACCCGAATCGTTCACGATCGTCACGCTGCCTTGCGCCGCCGGGAAGACACCGTCGATTTGCAGTTCGGCGTCGCGTGAGAACTCGCGGGTTTGCAGCCGGGCAATCGACGGCAAGGCGTATTCGATCGGCGGATCGGCAACGCTCTCGCCGCCGAAGTCACTGAAGATCAGCCGCGCTAAGGTGCCGTCGGCGAGCGGCGGATAGGGATTGTTGCTGGCCGCATAGGCTTGGGAAATCGTGTACGGTTGCGCGACGTTCCCAAGCGGGCCGCTGCGGTATTCCGTCGCCATGATCGCTTCGATCTGATCGAGCGGGAAAGGCCGTTGCGGCGGCGTGCGCTGGTCAGCATATTGGTCGAGGGCGGTAACGCTCGGAGATTGTTCGCCGAGCATTCGGTCGAGCATGAAGGCGTCCGACTGGTCCGCGTCCGCGCCTGCGACCTTCTTCGTCCAGCCCAGGTACCGTCCGACACCGGCAGCCTGCAAGGTCGTGCTGAGCGCCGTCGCGATCAGCGGGCTTTGGCCCAAGCAGGACTGGTTGTCCACGACCGCGCCGGGGTTGAACGTGAGATGCGCCGTTAAGAACGCCGGCGTGAACGCCCAAGTCGGAAGGTGGTCCACGGTGTCCGTTGTCGAGATGTAGATCGCGGACATGATACGGCCGGCTTGGAAATCGGCTGCGTACGTTGCGAGGCTTGCGTCGGTGAGCGGTGTCGTGGACAGATTCGCATAGAAGTAGCTCGGCGAGGACCCGCCGACCATGCCGTGCGTTGCGATGTCGAGGAAATCGAGCGGGTGCGCTGAGGTTCCGAGCGCGACGATGTTGTCGAGGGAGATGTCGAGCACGTCGACCCCGTAGCCGGCCTGTGGGAAGCTCAGATTCCTAAAGGCCGCACCGAAATCGTCTTGGACTTGCGGGGTGAAGGCATTCGTGTCCGCCTCATTGACGAAGAACGCAACCTCGTGTGCGGTCGCCGGACTTAGGCTTGGCGATGCCGTTGCCATAGGCGCCGCTGCGGCCGCCGCACGCGCGGCCGAGCCGCGCGCGGAGCGAACGCTGCGCAGGCGCGCGTCCGCGGAGAATCCGCCAAGCTCCTCGTCACGATCCGCGAAAACGAGCGCCGTGGTCCCATCCGGAAGGGCCGCGGTGATGCCGCCCGGTGAGACTGCTGCCGCCGTGAACGCACCGGACGCCGTCATGTGGGCCGCGAGGCTGCTCAAGTCTTGTTGAAGATTTGTGTGGGGCAGCGTCGTGTAGTACGTCTCGACGCCCTGCAATGCGGCGTTGACCTGTGCAACGCTAAGGGCGCCACTCGACGCCGGCGTGGGCATAGCGGTCGTGGGGGCCGCGGTCGGAGTCGCCGTTGGTATACGGTGGACAACAGCAACGACATCGGCCGAATGACGACGAGCGGCAGTAACAGCGGCGGATACCTCATTCCCGACCCCTACGACGGATATCCCGCCGACCCGTGGGGCATCGCGGCCGGGCCGGACGGCGACATTTGGTTCACGACGACCTCGCAGTTCTACAATCAGCAATCCCAGTCCGCAGAGAACTACTTGACGGTCTCACAAATCACAACCACCGGCAACGCGGGCAACGTCTACGATCCTGCCGGGGAACCACTGGGCATTGCCGCCGGTCCGGACGGCGGAATGCGGGTTGCCGAGACGCTTGGGAACGGCTTCATCGAAAGCTTCCGCACGAGCGCGGGCGGTTCGCACGCCGTCTACACGATCACCGATTGCGCTTCCGAGCCGACGTTCATCACCGCGGGCCCGGACGACACGGTCTGGTTTACCGATACCGAACTCAATAGTATCGGTCAAATCTCGGTCTCGAGCGTTTCGAGCGCCGCGCAGCGAGGCAAGCCACAACGCTCGACGATCCTGCGGCGCTGACCGATTCGGCATAGCGCGATCCCCAAGGCGGCCGGCGAAGGCGCCGGCCGCCGGCCAGCGAAAGCGAACGCCCAACCGGGTCATGCTTTCCGAGCGCGTCGTTTGCCGTGAGTTCGTGGGCCGCGCGGTCGAGCTCGATCACCTGCGCGCGCGGCGCCGTGCCGCCGCGGAAGGCCGCGGCGGTTTGGTGCTGGTCACGGGCGAAGCCGGAATCGGGAAATCGCGCCTGCTGCGCGAGTTCTGCACCCATTTGGCGCCGACGCGGCACCGCATCGCTACCTCGAATTGCCGAGAATTCGCGCAACGGCCGCTGGAACCGCTCGCCTCGCTCCTACGGGATGCGGACGGCGTGAGCCCGTTCGACGAGCGCACACCTTCGCGCGACGCGCTGCTCGCAGCGGTCGGGGAAGCCTTCGACCGGATCGCGGAGCACGGCACCGCAGTCCTCGCGCTGGAAGATTTGCACTGGGCCGACGGCGAGCTGCTACAGACGCTCGGCGTGCTCGCCGAACGCGCCGTCGCCAGGCGCATCCTGCTGGTCGCCACCTACCGCGACGACGAGGTCGTGGCAAACCATCCGTTATTCGTCGCGTTTGGACGGCTGTTGCGCATCGAGGGCGTCTCCGCGCTGCACTTGGGTCCACTCAGCGACGATGAAGCCGAGCATCTGCTGCGTGCCGCCCTCGGCGCGAGGGAGATACCGGACGCAGAGATGCTGCGCGAAGTCGTGCGCCGCTCCGGCGGCAATCCGCTGTTCACCGAGGAGCTGCTGCGCCACGTCGTCGATTACGGACGCCGAGGGGGTACTCCGGCCCCAAATTCGCTTCCACTGACCCTTCAAGCGGTCGTGCGCGAACGCCTCAACCGTTGCTCTGCGGAGGAACGCGAACTGCTCGCGCAGGGCTCGCTCTTCGGGCAGAGCTTCCGCGCAGATCTGCTGGCTGATATCTTCGAGGTGCGCCCGGAAACGACGGTGCCGGCGCTGCGCCGGCTGTGCGAACTGCAGCTGATCGACACACGCGAGAACGAGCCGAACGGGTTTCAATTTCGCCATGCGCTGACGCGCGACGCCGTCTACGGCGAGATGCTGCAAGTTCAAACCCGGCCGCTGCACCAAAAGATCGCCCGCATGCTCGCCGAGCGTGCCGACGCGCGGGCCTTTTCCGAAATGATCGCGCATAGCTATTGGCAGGCCGGCGAACTCGTCCGGGCTGCACCCTATTGCGAGCTTGCGGGCGACGCCGCGCGCGACGTGCATGCCTACGCCGAGGCGGCGAACTGGTTCGAGCGCGCCGCTGCAGGTTTCTCGGATTCCGACGCCGATGCGGGTCGAACGTTAGGGAAGGCTGCGGAGGCCTTGCTGCGCGCAGATGCAATCGACCGCCTTCTGTTGGTGCGCGAGGCCGCAGCGGCGAGCTTCCAGCATGCGGGCGACCTCGTGAATGCCATCGATCAACGCAACTTGCGCACTGGTGCGCTCGCAAACGACGGCCGGCCCGACGAGGCCCGCGCCTACGGCGAAGCCACGCTCGAACTGGCGCGCGAGGCGCCGGCCGCGTCGGGCGCGGCCGTGCTGGTGCGCCTGGCGGCAATTGAGGCGGCGATTCGCCGGCCCGACGCCGCATGGGCGTACCTTCAACAGATCGATGAGAGCGCACTCATCGAAGACCTGAAAATCCGGCTCGAGTACCTCGCGATTCGCAGCTCCGTTCACGCACAATGCGCTCGCGTGAGCGACTGGCGGGAGTGCTACACGCGGGCGTTTGAGATCTCTGAGGCGCCGGGTATCTCGACGTACCTGCGCCGCTGGTTGCCGGGAACCATCGCGGTTCAAGCGCTGAACCTCGGCGAACTCGCGACGGCGCGAGAATTCCAAACGCGTAGCTTGGACCTGGCCCGCGCCAACCGTTTCGATTTGAGCTACGCGCTCGCGGTGATGGCGCAGATCGAGTTGCGTGCCGGCAACGTGGCCCTGGCCCGGCGGCTGTTCGACGAGTCGCGACCGACGCGCGAGTACCTTCCCCGCTTGCAGCGGGTGCTGGTCGGGGTGCAGCTCGCGACGGCGCTCGGCGATCGTGAGTTGCTCGAGCGCTGCGCGGACCTCGAACTGGTCGAGGCGGCAGCTGCCGGTGGGAACCCGTTCACGATGATCGAGGCGGCCTGCGCCGTCGGCCTCGCGCTCGAGCGGCTGGGCCGGACGCGCGAGGCGGCCGGGCTTTTCGAACGGGCGGTCGAGGCCGTGCGCAATCCATTCGGCTTGACGGAATCGATCGCGATCGTCACGCTCTTTGCGCCGCACCTCGCGCGGCGCCTACGACCGCTCGTCGCCGCGCACGCGGCCCGTCCCGAGGATCGCGTCAACCAGGCGCTCCTGGCGCTCCTCGACGCGGCGCTCGCGGCAAAGGATGAGACTGCAACGCGAGTGCGCCACAGCACGCAGGCTGCGGATCGTTTTGCGGAACTCGGCTGGCCGCTCTTCGCGGCGCGAGCTCGCGAGCTGGCTGGTGATTTCGATGCGGCCCGAGAGCTTTATAGCCGCTGCGGAGCCGAGGGGGACGTGCAGCGCCTCGGGCGCACGATTCATGCGAGTTCGCCCCACGACGCTGGAGTGTTGACGGAGCGCGAGCGCGCGGTCGCCGAGCAGGTGGCCGCGGGTAAGGGCAATCGCGCCGCTGCCGCCACGCTTGCGGTCAGCGAAAAGACGATCGAGAAAGCCTTGACTTCGATCTACGCCAAGCTCGGCCTCAGTTCGCGCGCCCAACTGGCAGCGTACATCGCCGGCAACGCTAAGGTGGATCGCGCGGCTCCCTAGAAAAAAGGACGATCGTATGCAAGCAATCCAGCGGCCGGAGCTGCCGCTCTATCGTCTCTATCTTTTACGCGCGAGCTACGCGCTGCTCGCCTTCGTCCAAGGCTATAAGACCTGGTCCGCGATCTTGCGGCACACCGGTCCGTGGCAGCTGTGGGACGGCATCGACCACAGCTTTTTCGGCGCGCTCACCGTGCTGAGCTTGCTTGGGCTGCGCTATCCCATCCGCATGATGCCGCTGCTCGTATACGAGCTCACGTGGAAGCTTATCTGGACGCTGGCAATCTTTCTTCCGCTGTACCTCGGTCACCGCGTGGACCCCGACAATGCCGACAGCTTTCTCTCCATCTCCATTGCTATCGTGATCGTGCCGCTGATTCTTCCCTGGGGCTACATCTGGAAGAATTACGTTACCGCGCCGGGTGACCGCTGGCGTTGAGTCGCCGCCCTGCCGCGCAAAATCCCCGTTTCTCTCCGCAAGCGTGCGTCGCTACGTGCCGGCCTCGGCGGCGACCGTCGCGGTCAGCGCATCGAGGACGCGCACGAACGTAGCGACCTGGTCCTTGGAGAACGTCGCGAGCGCCGCAGATTCAAGCGAGCGCAGCGCGGCGAAGACGTCCTTCGATAGCGCGGCGCCAGAGGACGTCAGCGCGACGACGACGCCGCGACGATCGTCGGGATCGCTTGTCCGCTCGACCAGCTTGCGTTTTTCTAGGCGGTCGACGACGCTCGTGAGGGTCGAACGGCGATGCCCGAATGCCTCGTGAATCTCGTTGATGCGCGCCTCGGCCCGGGGATGCAGGAACGCGAGGACGTGCGCCTCCGCCTGCGTCAACTCGAACGGCTGGTTTGCGAGGTAGAGACCGACGGCATGGGCGGCCCGCTCGATTCGCGGGATCGCGAGGAGTTGGGCGCGCGCTCGTGAGGCGGCCATCAGCCGCCGGTTCTTGCAAGGTACGCGCCGATCGCGTCCTGCATGCCGGCACTCATCGCAGCGGCATTAACTCGCACTTTTGCCAAGTGCGCAGCCCCGCGATCGTCGAGGGTGGTGATGTCGTAGGTCATCGTGACGGCAGTCCCCGATGCGTCCGCGGTGGCGTGAATCGAGAGCGTGACCAGCTCCGAGGTGCCCGCGATCACGTACTGCACGAAGCCGGCCGCGGTGTCGAAATCGTGCAGCAACCAAATCTTCCCGTCCGGCGTGCGAAAAACGGCTCCCGCTACCTCCGCAGCCGGTTGCGGGAAGACGAAATCCGGCAGAAACTCCGGCGACCACGCCGCTTCGGAGAGCGGCCCGAACGCGGCCGTCGTGCGGCCCGCCGGCGCGGAGAAGCGCAGGCTTAGGACAACCACCCCGTGGCGGGCACCGTCATCGGCGGCCGCCGGGAGAGAGCCTAGCGACGCCGCTCCGACCAGACCGAGAAAAACTCGGCGAAAAACCGATGAAAACATAACGAGATCGTACAATACGAAATCGTATTAATCAAGTCCCGCTCGTCAGGGGCAGGAAGAAACGATTACGTAGTAGCCGGCTGACGTTTCGTTGAGGGACGTGACGTAGTAGGTGTTGTCCAGGCCCATGTTTTCGTTCGAGCCTTCGGCCAGCGCGTCGCCGGTCCCGAGTTGGAAGTACGCTCGTCCAGCCACGGTTTGCGCGTAGTTGTTGGTCGTCCAACAGCCCAGCGACGAGGGCGTGGGGCTCGGGCTCGGAGTGGGTGTCGCCGTCGGCTTGGCGGTCGGACTCGGGGTCGCGGTCGGTGCCGGGGTCGGCGTCGCCGTCGGCTTGGCGGTCGGACTCGGGGTCGCGGTCGGTGCCGGGGTCGGCGTCGCCGTCGGCTTGGCCGTCGGAGACGGGGTCGGCGTGGGGCCTGCCGTTGGGGTCGCCGTCGGCTTGGCCGTTGGAGACGGCGTGGGAGTCGGGGCCGGGCTCGGCGTCGGGGTTGCGCCGCTGCCGCTCATGACTTGCTTGGTCATGGCGTAGATGTCCGCCATCTGCGGACCGCTCTTGAGGGCGTAACTCGAGTTCGTATAGCCCCACCAGTCCCAGCATCCGTCAGGGTTCGAACTGCCGGTGACCGCGTAGGGGTAGAGCACGACGATGTTGTTGGTATCGGCCCACTGCTCGATGCCGCCCTCGGTGACGAACTCCGTGCCGATCGCACCCTGGTACTGCTCGCAGCCGTGCAAGGCCACGACCAAGCTGCAGGATTGACCGGCAGCGCAATTGGCCGGAACGAAGATCCAGCCGGTGGTGTCCATGTCGTTCGATCCACCCCCGTAGGGGGATTGATTGAACTGAATCAGCGAGCCGTTCAGGGTCCCGGTGTTCTTGGCGTTGAGCGTGCCCAAGAACAGCCCGAGCCAAGTTTGCTCGGAGTCGTAGCCGCTGCAATCGATCATGTAGGGGCTCGCGAGCGTGGCGCAGGCGACCGAGCCGTACGGCGACTCCCAACCGTGGTTGGCCGCATAGGTGTTGTCGTACGTGATCGGAGCGGCACTGTAGTGCTCGTACTCGGACTGCAAGTCGTTCATCGTCCCGGCCGGCACTTCTTCATCGTCGGTGCCGTGCCACAGATAGACGGGCTGCCCCTTGATGTTGCTGACCGGATCCATTCCCGCCGTGTTCTGATTGCTTGCGATGTAGCTTTCCGATTCGGAGAGTTCGCTCTGGTAGGCGCCGTCGTCGGCGCCGCCGCAGTCCTCGAGGGCGCTGGTCTCGCTATCCTGCGCGCAATAGTCGACGCCGCCGGCGTAGATCGCCGCACCCTTGAACGTTCCGGAGTAGGCAAAGTGCATTTGCACGGCCATGAAGCCGCCGGATGAGATGCCGGCGATAAAAACCTTACTCGGGTTGATGTTGTAGGCCCCGAGCGACGTGACCGCCAGGGGGTGCCGAGAGCCGTGATGCGAGGCCTGATTGCTGCTGCTCGGGACGCTGGAAACCACGCGTTGCCCATCGCAAGCTGCGAACATGAGGGCAGAACTCAAGGACGCCGCGGCTAGAATAGATACGCGCATGGCTTCCTCCAGAGCGAGTGTCGCGGGCAACAGCTCGCGACGAGTCCAACGTTAGCACGCTTCGATATCCCGGATTACATAAAATCGGATAGGGGCGAGCGGCGTCTATATGCGAACTTCGAATTGCTGCTAACGCGGAATAACCAATTCGCTGCTCGGGGTCACGCAGGGGCCGAAGCCGTGAAAACGCGCGGCGCCAACTTCGATTTGGGCGAGGACGGCTTCGCCGTGGGCGGTGAGGCTGTAGCGGATCTCCCGGTCGTCGTCGCCGGCGTCGCGATCCGGATCATCTTGCGGGTGTCTCATGCCGCGATGCTAGGGCAGCGGTGTGCCAGCGCCCTGGCACACCGGAAACGGGCGCTGCGCCGTTGGAACCGAACCCGGCCGAGGATGCCTCGCTCGGTCCTGGGGGCGCTCGCCGCCCTGCTGCTGCTCTCGTGCTCGCGCGTCGAAACCGGCCCCGGCGATGCGGGCGGCCAGTTCGGGACGCTCAACGTCGCCGAGACCGGCGCGACGAACACCCTCAACCCGATCCTCACGACCCAGCAGTTCGAAGTGCAGGCCGAGGCGCTCGCGATGGATCCCTTGATCGCAACCGATCCCGAGGGCCGCGACGTCCCGATCCTCGCGGACCGGGTGCCGACCCTCGCCAACGGCGGCATCTCGCTCGACGGCCTCGCCATCACTTATCACTTGCGCCGCGGCGTCGTCTGGCAAGACGGCGCGCCCTTCTCGAGCCATGACGTCGCCTTCACCTGGCGGGCGATCATGAACCCCAACACCAACGTCGCCACCCGCCATGGCTACGACCAGGTGGCGTGGGTCGACACGCCCGATGCATATACGGCGGTCTTTCACCTCAAGCGCAGGTTCGCGCCCGCCGTGCACACCTTCTTCGCCCACAGCGACTCGCCGATCTTCATCATCCCGGCGCACCTGCTCGAGCGATATCGCGACCTCAACAACGTACCGTACAACTCCTTGCCGGTCGGCACGGGTCCCTATCGCGTCGTCTCCTGGCTGCACGGCGACCGGATCGAATACGAAGCCAACCCCCGCTACTTCCTGGGCAAGCCGCGGATCGCGCGCATCGTCTTGCACTACATTCCCGACGAAAACACGGTCGTCAACGAGATGCGCAGCGGTGAAATCGATTGGTTCGTCTCGGCATCGCCGCGCGCGTACCCGGGCTTGAAGAGCATCCCCGGCATCAAGGTACACCTGGTGCCGTTCAACGGCGCCGACTCGATCATCATCAACGTGACGCGTGCGCCCCTCTCCGACGTTCGCTTGCGGCGCGCGATTGGGCTAGCGATCGACAAGCGCCAACTGGTGCACGAGGTGACCTACGATACGACCGTCCCGGCGACCGAGGACCTGCCCGCGTTCATGTGGGCCTTCGATCCGCGCGCCGGCACCGTCGAGCGCGACTTGCCGGCGGCGCGGGCGCTGCTCGAAGCGGCCGGCTGGCAGGCCGGGCCGGACGGCATCCGGGTTCGCGACGGGCACCGGCTTTCGATCGGTATGGCCTTTCGGACCGACAGTTTGACCGACCGGAATCGCGGCGTCGTGATCGCCTCGATGCTACGTGAGGCCGGCTTCGACGTGGAGCTGAAAGGCTACACGACGGCGCTGCTCTACGCGTCCCCGAGCGGCGGCGGCATTCTGTCGAGCGGCAACTACGACGCCGGCTTGCAAACCTGGTACGCGGGCATCGACCCCGACGATTCGAGCCAACTCCTGTGCGACCAGCGTCCTCCCAGCGGTTACAACTGGTCGCGCATCTGCGATCCGAACCTCGACGCAGCCGAGATGACGGCTCTGACGCACTACGACCTCCCGACTCGCAAGCGCGCCTACGATCGGATCCAAGAGATCCTAGCCGCGCAGGCGCCCTTCGTCTACCTGTGGTGGCCGCGCCAGATCGAAGCCGTCAGCACGCGACTGCAAAACTTCCGGCCCAACGGCATCGTCGAAGACTGGAATGCCTACGCCTGGAGCTTCGAGGGCGCCGAACGTAAATAGTCGAGCGTCTGGCGATCGATCCGGCCGTCCTCGCGCACCCGATTCTCCAGGTTCTCCACGTGCATGAACGCGACGAGCGCCGCGCGGGCCGCCTCGTCGTAGGCGCTGCCGCGCGGCAGCCCGCCGGTGCGGACCAGCTGCCGGGCGATCTCGGCGCCGATCTGCGCGTCGACATCGATCAGGTCTTCCGGCGCCGGAGCGAAGAAATACAGTTTGTGCATCTCGAGCAGGCGCGCGAGTTCCTCGATCGGCGCGGGGTGATCGTCGACGCGCAGATCGACGTAGCGATCGTTGAAGCCGGCGTAACCACCGCCGGGCTTTTCGATGATGAGTGCGGCGCTCTGCTGTCCGCGTTTATCGCCGCCCGCCGCCTGCGCCGCGCGCAATGCCGCGAGCAGGCGATCGGCCAGCTGACCATGCGATCCGCGGAACGCCGCCGCAAGTGCGTCGACGACGGCTGCGCCGGCTAGACAGTTTCCCTGCGCGGCGAAATGCTCGCCGGCAACGCCGTCGGCGTACGGGATGCAGCGCGCTCCAGTGTAGGTCGCCGAGCGGCCTGCGGCCGCGACGATTCCGAACTGCCGGTCGTCGCGGCCGTCGTCGCCCGCGATCAATGCCGCGGCAACCTCATCCGGCGAGCTGCCGCGCGCCAACAATTCGAGGGCTTGCGGTCCGTACGACGTGTTGGCGAAGGCCTGGGTCGCGATCGCTCCGACCCCGGCGCGCACGAACGGAACGACGGCCCCGACTGAAAGGAATTTCGACTGCACCGCCACCCCGACTTGCGCGCTGCCGGGATCGGCGGCGACGATGGAAAACGTGCTGGCTCGCATGCGCGGGCCTTCGCCGCCCGCGTTGCGAGTGCTGCTACGCGAGTTCGATGTTTTGCAGGCTCGTTTCGGCGGCTTCGGGATCGAACTGATCCAGCGTCGAAGCCGCGGGCGCTTGCGTGAGTTGCGAATACTGAGCGAACGGATCGGTGGCTACCGAAGCGGCGGCGTTCCAGCCCGGCGGCGAGGCGGCGGTCCAGACGGGCGTCGAGGCCGCCGCGTTCCAAGGTGCGGTCGCGCTGACGGCGCCGCCGGCGCTCGGTTCGCTGCGGTTGACCAAGTAGCCGCCTAAGTCGACGTTGGTTGCCTGCGTCGTGACGTCGACGCCGCCGTCGCCGTTGGATTTGAGCGTGGTCGCGATCGAGCCGCCGGCCGCGTTGGTATCGTTGACGGTCAGCGAACCGTCGGCGTTCAAAGTGACGCTCTCGCCGTTACCGAGCGAGGTCGTTTGGCCGGGTTGCAAAGCGACGTTCGCGCCGCCCGAGCTTACGGCATATGACCCGTCGGCCCGCATCGAGACCGTGGTCGCGCCAGCGGCCGTCGTCACCGAGGCGCTGGCGTTATAGGTTACGCCTTGCGCGTTCGGTTGCGTCACCTGGGTCGAAACGCGGTAGCCGCCGGCAAACGAATTGGAATCGAGCAGGTCGCCGTGCGAGCGCATGCTCTTCCAGTTCTCGTCGACGGCGGCTCCGGCCGCGGTCGTTCCGGAGAACGCAAGATGCGGATCCCCGCTCGAACTCGCGGTCGCGCTCGCGAATTGGGCCTCGCCGTTCGCAGCGCCGGCTGGTCCCGGCGCGCACGTCCCGCCCAGCGTAGTCCCCGAGTTCGTCGAGCCCGATCCGGCGCTGCCGAACGCCGCGGAGATCTGCGAGAACAGATTCGAGATCGCATTCGAGATCTGGTTGAGAATGTTGCCGAAGCCGCTTTGAAACGAACCGCCGGCATTGGCCGGCGATTGGCAGCCGCCCAGGCTGAGCACCGGGCTCGTAATCGGCAACGTGACCGGGCCGTAGGCAGCGGTGCCGATGCTGTCGCTGGCAGCCGGCAGTTGCGCGTAACCGCCGCCGGCGGTGCTCCCGAACTCGAATTGCTGGAGGCCGGGCGCTGCGAGTTCCGGTCCAAACGGGTTGTTGTTGATGACGGACATGACGTGCGGTTCCTCTCGCTGGACGGTAATCTGGTCGGCGTCCTATCGCGACGAGGTTGCGGACCGTAAAGACGGCTTGGCGAACGAGCGATCGAGGCCGACCAGCGCCGCCAGGAGCGCGAGCAGCGCCGAGGCCAGCATCGCCGCTCGAAATCCGTCCGCAAACGCGGACCGGACGTCCTGCCCGACGATCGCGACATCGGCCGGCGCGAGACCCGACGGCACCACGCCCGCCACGATCGCGGCACGTTGGCGAGCGACGGCTGCGCGCGACGAAGCGGAAACGGGTGCAGACGCGAGTTCTCGCGCGAGCCGCGTTTCGAACACGCTTGCAAGCGCGATGCCGAGCACGGCGATCGCGATCAGCCCGGCGACTCGCGCAACGGCGTTGTTCACGCCCGACGCGACGCCTGCGTGGGAGACCGGCAGCGAATCCATTACCGTCGTCGAAAGCGGTGCGACGAAGAGCGCGCCGCCGCAGCCCAGCAGCACGGCGCCGGGAAAGAACGTCGTCCAATACGAGTGCCCGGTTCCGGCAAACGCGAACACGCAGAAGCCCGAAGCCGCCAGGGCCGCACCTGCGCTCAGTGGAATGCGCGCGCCGATCTGCACCACCAGACCCCCGGAGAATCGTGAGAAGGCGAACATGATTCCGATGAACGGCAACAGCGCGGCCCCGGCCTCGGCGGGCGGATAGCCTTGGACGTTGATCAAGTCGAAGGGAAGGAAGTACAAGCCGCCGCCGAGCGTCGCGTACAACAGAAACGTGTAGATGTTGGCGGCCGTGAAGGCGCGGGTACGAAAGAGATCGAGGTTGACCATCGGATGCGGCTCGCGCGCCTCGGCAGCCACGAAGCCCGCCAGCGTCAAGACACCGGCGACCGCGCAAGCTGCCCCGAGAACGTCGAAGGTCGCGTTCTGCAGCCGGATCAAGCCGTACACGAGCGCGCCGAGGCCCACCGTCGCTAACAGCGCCCCCGGGACGTCGAGTGCGTGCGAGGCGCCTTCATCGCGCGATTCGTCGACCCGCAGGACCAGCACGGCGAGCACGAGCGCAGCCAGCGGCAGGTTGATCGCGAAGACCCAGCGCCACGAGCCGAGTTGCACGAGCCAGCCGCCGAGCAGCGGACCGATCGCCGCGGTGATCGCGGAAAACGCGGACCAAGTGCCGATCGCTCGGCCGCGCGCGGCACCGGAGAAATTCGCGCTGATCAGCGCCAGGCTGCCCGGTGTGGCGAGCGCACCGCCAATGCCCTGCAGGCTCCGTCCGGCGATCAGCACTTCGATGCTTGGCGCCCGGGCACAGGCGAGGGAAGCCAGCGCGAACAGTGCGATCCCGGCGGCATACACGCGACGCCTGCCGTAGATGTCCCCGAGCGAGCCGCCGATCAGCATCAGGGCGGAAAGGAACAGCGAGTAGCTTTCGACGACCCACTGCGCGCTAGCCGCGCTCGCGTGCAAGTCTCGCTGCAGCACCGGCAGCGCGACGTTGACGGCAGTACCGTCGATGAAGCTCATTCCCGAACCGACGATCGCTGCGAACAAGGCCCAATTCGCTCGCCGCTCGGTAGACGGCGCTAGATCTCCCACTGGTACGGGTTCCAAAAGCTCGTGACCGCGTGGGCCGGGCGGTAGTTCTTCAAATCGGTGTTCTGGACCGAGATGCGGCGCACGAACCAGGTCACGATGAACGGCACCTGCTGCGCGACTTCGCGTTGAATCGTATCGTACGCCGCCTTGCGCGTCCCTTGGTCGTAGCTCGAAACCGCGGTTCGCTCCGCCGCATCGACGCGCGGATCGCAGAAGTGATAGATGTTCTGGCCGGCCGGCGGGAATTGGTCGCACATCAATTCGGTCGAATCGTCCGGATCGACCCCGTTGATCCAGGAGAAAAAGGCAGCGTCGAACTTGCCGCCTTGGAGGATGCCGCCGGCGCCGTAGGACGCGAAATAGAGCGAGGCCACGTACGTCTTGACGCCGGCCTCGACGCCGACGTCATGCCAGTTGCGCTGCGCGAGCACGTTCAGCGCGTTGCCGTTCGCAGACCCCGAGACGCCGGCGATTATTAGGCTCAGGCGCTGCCCGTTCTTTTCTCGAATACCGTCCGGCCCGGGCTTCCAGCCGGCCGCATCGAGCAGCGCGCGCGCCTTGGCCGGATCGAAGCCGTAGTGCGGCACGTTCGGATCGTAGGCCCACAGGAAGCTCGGCTGATCGGTGTAGCCGGGCACGTCGACGCCGTGCGAGATGTCGCGGATGGCGGCCAGCGAATCGAAGGCGTACCAGAGCGCCTGCCGCACGCGCGCGTCGGCGAGCTGGGGCGAACGCACGTTCAGCGCGAGCTGAGAGTATTGCGTGAACGGCGTGAGCACGGTACGGAAGCCATCGATGTGCTCCAGCTGGGCGAGGTTGTTCGCGGCGCCGTTATACTCGAGATCGGCTTCGTGTGAGGCCAGCAGGGTCGCGATCGTATTCTCGTCGGAAACCGGCGTGTACCAGATCTCGCGGAGCTTCGGCGGACCGCGCCAGTAGTTCGGGTTCGCTCGAAAGACGATCTTGTTGCCGCGCTGCCACCGCTCGAGGATGAACGGGCCCGTGCCGACGGGCTGGCTATTGAACGGCACGCGGTTGATATCGGGGTAACGCGCCAACAGGTGGGCCGGCAGGACCGGATACGTCGTGCCCGACGGCGCGAAGAAGGTCGCGACGAACGGGGCGTAGGGCGTCTTCAGGTGAACCGCGATCGTGTGCGGATCGCGCACGTCGATCGCGCTCACATCGTCGTAGCCGACCGTGCTGCCGACGTTGTTTTTCTTGTTGAGGATCGCGCGCCAGGTGAACAGGACGTCGGCGGCCGTGAACGGCGCGCCGTCCTGCCAGAGCACGCCCGGCCGAAGATGGTACACGATCGTGCGGCCGTCGCGCGAGATGCCTCCGTTCGCGAGCGTCGGCACGGTGGTCGCGAGTTCGGGCACGAACTCGTTGCGGTCGCTGTAGTTGAAGAACAGGCCGGCCCACAACTGCGCCAAGTCGCTGTCGACCTGCTGGTTTCCGACAACGGGGTTGAGGTTATCGGGGTCGCCCAGGTTCACGATCCGCAGGAGCCCGTGATGCGTCCAAGCATTACCGCCGCCCGGGGCAGTGGTCCCGACTCGCACGCAGCCCGCGCTGCCCGCGACGAGCGCGAGCAGCAATCCGGCTAGCGCGCGGTGTCCGGCCATCGCAGGCCCGCGCTACCGGCGCGCCGTCACGGTCTGACCAGAACCTTGATCGCAGTCCGGCCGTCCATCGCCGCGTAGCCGGCGGGCACCCCGTCGAGCCGGACCGTGAGATCGAAGACCGGCGACGGATCGAGCTTCCCGGCCAGCACGTCGGCCAGCAATTCATCCGCGTAGGCCCGAACGGGCGCGACCCCGCCGCGCAGCGCGATGTTCTCGCTGAACAGGCGCCGCAGGTTGAGGCCCTTGAGCGATCCGTACGGCACGCCGACGTACCCGATCGTTCCGCCCGGCCGTGCGATCCCGGTCGCCATCTTCATCGAATCGGTGTTGCCGACGCATTCCAGCACGCACTCGGCGCCGCCCGAGGTCATTTCGAGCGCGCGCGCGATCGCCGCGTCGCCTCGTTCGACGACCGCCTCGCCGGCGCCGAAGGTCTTGGCGATGTCGAGGCGACCCGCGTGATGCCCGAAGATGATGATCCGCCCGGCGCCCAGGCGCCGGGCTGCGAGGACGGCGCACAGGCCGACCGCGCCGTCGCCGATCACGGCAACCGTCGAACCGGCCCGAACGCCGGCGCTGACCGCAGCGTGATGCCCGGTCCCCATTACGTCGGTCAGCGGCAAAATCGCCGTCAGCAACGCTTCGTCGTTCTCGGCTTCGCGCGGAATCTTCACCAGGGTCGCGTCGGCGTACGGAACGCGAAGCGCTTCACCCTGACCGCCGTCGTTGTCGGCGCCACCCCAGAACCCGCCGTGCAAGCACGACGTCTGAACGCCCTTCAGGCAGAACTCGCACGATCCGTCCGAAAACGAAAACGGGGCAAAGACGCGATCGCCGGGTGCGAGGCCGCTCACTGCGGTGCCCACGTCCTCGACGACCCCCATCCATTCGTGACCGGTACGCCAACCCGCTTCCCACTTCGCCTCGCCACGATAGAACCACAGATCTGAACCGCAAATGCACGCATGCGAGACGCGGACGATCGCGTCGGTGGCTTCGTCGATCGAAGGATCGGGAACCGTCTCGACGCGTACGTCGCCCGGCGCGTGATATACCGTTGCCCTCATGAGCCGCCTTTAGCTGCGACGGCAGCCCGGCACCTCCGAGCCGAGGTCAGGATTCTTGCGGCTGCGCCACGCTCGCGAAGCGGCGTTTGCGGCGGTCGTAATTTGGAGATATGGGATGCGGAGGGTGTTTCGTATGTCGATACTAGCGTGGATCATCGTCGGGTTGGTCGCGGGTTGGCTCGCAAAGATGGTCGTGCCGGGCGAAGGCCCGGGTGGGCTCATCGGCGACCTGATCACCGGAATCGTAGGCGCGTTCCTGGGGGGCTGGATCTTCAGCTACTTCGGCAAGCTGGGGCTGACCGGTCTCAACTTCTATACGATCTTGGTGGCATTCGTCGGCGCCGTCGTGCTGCTGTTCATCTTGCGCGCGCTAACGCCGCGGCGCAGCATCGTCTGACGTGGAACGCGACGACCCAAGCGAACTCCACACCGTCGCCGACGACGAGCGGCCGCTCTCGCATGAGGAGGCGGCCGTGGCCGGCATCCTGCCCGGTCTCGCCGTCTACGGAGATTCGTCGATCGAACCCAACGAAGACGATCATCGCGACGCCGAGCGTGGCTCCGGCGAGGACGACTCCTAGGCCGTCGCCTCGATGAGTCGCCGCAGCACGGGGTAAACGAGGTCGACCCGGGCCTGCGGGTTGGTCGGATCGACGATGTCGTGATTGGCCGGCAGATCGTCGAGCACGATCGCCTCGGCCGATCGCGCCCGGTGCTCGGCAAAGCGTCCACAAACCAATCGCGCCACGTCGTTGTTGCAAGCGGGCTCGTGCGCGTTGAGGAGAAAGGTCGTCTTACCGGACGGCGCGCGCTCCTGCGATGCCGTCTCGACCCAAAGAGCGATGCGCAGACATTCGGCCAGCATCCGCGTCGAAAATTTCGGATAGGCGTACGAGGGAATCTGCGACCCGTCGCCGGCCGGATCCCAGGGCACGAAGAAATTCGGCAGGCGTTCGAGCCCGCGAGTCAACAGGCGCGTCCCGGCGACGTCGCTGCGCCCGGGCGCAAAGAACGGTACGATCGCAATCGTGTGGCTGACGTCGTCGCGCCCGAGCGCGATGGAGACTGCGATCGCGCCGCCGATCGAGAGCCCGGCGAGCACGACCTGCGCCGCGGCGCCGCACGCGACATCGACCGCCTCGCTGACGCATCCCAGCAGATCGGCCGCCGGGTGGCGTGCGGGCGCGCGCGTGCTCCGATTGAAGTGACCGTGGCCGGGCAAGCGCGGCACGACGACGGTATGACCGCAAGCGTGCAGTTGCTTCGAAAACATGTCCCATTGCTGCGGGCAATTCGTGAACCCGTGAACGAGGACGATGCCGAGCGGCGTGCGCCGGCCGTGCGCGTAGAAGCGCGAGCGTCCAGCTGAGCTGACGCGCGGCCCGTCCCGTTCCCGCAGCACTTCGAAGCGCCGTTCGGCATCCGCGTAGTCGCGGGCCGGAGAGGGGGGCGGCGGCTCAGCGTTCGACAAGATCGAGCAAAGCGGCGATGACGCGTCCGGCGACCAGCGGCGAGCGCAGCGGCTCGAGGATATCGTGGGAAGGCGGCAAGCCGCGCAGCCGATGCAGCACGATGCGGTTGCCTTTCCGCGCCGACCACAATGCGGCCAGGCGCCGCACTTCGACGTTGCTGACCGCCGACTCGCTCGCGTTGAGGACGATTTGCACGTCCCGGGCCGCCGGGCCGTCGCGTGCGGCGCCGGCCAGCACCTCGTGCGCCAATTGCAGTGCCTCCGCCACTACATGGGTGGGAAAGCGTGGATACCCGTGCGCCGGCAGCTGGCGCTCGCGCAGGATCGGGTCCCACCACAGGAACTGGTTGGGCAGCTGCTTCGCCAGCTTCGTGGCCTGCCCGGTGAACCGCCGGGGAAGCCAGGCGACGCCCAACAGCGGCGCGATGCAGGTCACGCGGTCGAACGCTGCGCGTTGCGCGAGCCAGGCGGCCAGCAGCCCGCCGAGCGAGAACCCGACGACCTGCAGCCGCGGCCCGAGCGTTCGCGCGAAACCGAGGCTTGCGAGCGCAAAACTGCGCAGCTCGTCCGCGGTCAGCCCTTCGAGTTCGGTCGTCAAACGATCGGCCAAGCCGTGGCGCGGCAGCCGCGGGATGTAGACGTTCGCGCCGCGCTCGTAGAGCTGCCGTCCCAAGGCTTCGAACTGTCGCGGGCTCGCCGTCAAGCCGTGCAGCAGCAGGTAGGCTCGCGGGGCGGCCTCGGCGTGCGTCAAGAGGATCGAGTCGTGCGAGACGGCAGGCTGCGGGCCAGCGGACACGGCAGTTCGTTTCGCCGCTGCGCGGGATTTGCTTCCGTGCCGCGCCTAATCCACGGCCGGTGGCGATTCCCGAACGCATCGAGAACCCGAACCTGGCCGACTACCTGGCGTTGCTGTCGCGCGCGATCTTTCAGGCCGGCCTGTCTTGGAAGCTGATCGAGTCCCGCTGGGACGACTATCTGCGGCTGTTCGACGGCTTCGATCCAGCGCTGGTAGCGCGCTACGGCGAGGGCGACATCGAACGCATCCTCGCCAACGGTCGCGTCGTGCGCACCGGCAAAAAGATCGGGGCCACGATCGAGAACGCCCGGGTCCTGCTCGCGCTCGACCGCGAACGCGGCGGCTTTCGAAACTACCTGCGCTCGTTTGCGTCGTACGGCGAACTTGCCGCCGACTTGCAATCGCGTTTCAAGTTCCTAGGGCCGCTGTCGGTCTACTACCTGTTGTTCCGTGCGGGCGAGCCGGTGCCGCGCTTCGAGGACTGGGAGAAGACCGTTCCCGGCGACCACCCGCGGATGCGCGAAATGATCGCTCACGCCCGTGCCTCGGGCTGGAACGGATGATGCGTTTGGCTCGCAAAAAGAAGTAACCGCCCGGCCCGCGCCTAAGACACGAGCACGTTGCCGCACTGCGGCAACGTGCGTTTGCATCCCGGCCCGAAAGCGCGGTCGCGAGGCAGCGCAGTGCACGCTTTTCGAGGGCGAGACAGCATGAGCGTTACTGCCGAACCACTTGCCGCGCCGGCCTACCGCGATCGGTGCGCTCCGGACGAATGGAAGATGCGCGTCGACCTCGCGGCCGCTTACCGCTTGGTGGCTCACTTCGGTTGGGACGACCTGATCTTTACGCACCTTTCCGCTCGCGTCCCAGGGCCCGAGCACCACTTCCTCATCAACCCATACGGCATGACCTTCGACGAGATCAGCGCCTCGAGTTTGGTCAAGGTCGACCTCGATGGCCAGGTCGTCGAGCCGACACCGTATCCCGTGAACCCCGCCGGGTTCACGATCCACAGTGCCGTTCACGCCGCGCGCGAGGACGCACACTGCGTCATGCACTTGCACACGACTGCGGGCGTCGCCGTTTCGGCCCATGCCGACGGGCTGCTGCCGATCAATCAGACGGCCATGGTCGTGCGCGGCGATCTCTCGTTCCACGAGTACGAGGGAATCGCGCTCGACCTCGACGAGCGGCCACGGCTGGTCGCGGATCTCGGCGCGACCTCCGCGATGCTGCTCCGCAACCACGGAACGCTGGCTCTCGGACCGACCGTCCCGTCAGCCTTCCTAACGATGTACTTCCTGGAACGAGCCTGTGCAATGCAGGTAGCTTCGCTGGCCGGCGGAGCGCCGATCCATTGGCCTTCCGAAGAGGTCCAGGCGCTCGTGACCAGGCAAGCCGCGCACGGCCGCGGCGCCGTCGATCAGCTTGCCTGGGCACCCTTGATCCGCAAACTCGACCGCATCGATCCCTCGTACAAGGACTAACGCGTGTCGTTCGTCCTGCTGCTGATCGTCGCGATCGTCGTCTTCGCGATCGTTTCGCGCGCCAGGCGGCGCGCTCGGCGTAGCGGCACGACCGCAAACGTTGCCAGGTCCGCGCGGCAGGACGAAAGGCAAGCGCTGCGCGCGCTGCTCGAGGATGAAATCAAACCCGGCGCCGACGTCCGCGAAATCATGCGCGCCGTGCGGGCGGCAAAAGCCGAAATTCCAGCCGACGAAAGCAACGTTTCGGTGACGTTTTCGAGGTCCGGGAACTCGAGCCAGCTCGCCGACAGCGTGCGCGCGGCGCTGGCCGCCGCGAGTGTAGCCGCGGCCGAACAGATCGTCGCCGCGCCGAGCGCCAAGAAAAAGAAGCAGCGCGAAGCTGCGGCCGCTCGAATCGATAGCGTTGCCGGGCATCGCTACGGATTGCGTCCGGCGCTGGGGCCGCTCGACCCGCTCGGCGCCTTGCCGCCATTGCCCGCCGCGCACCCGCTTGGGCCGCGCGGTCCACTTTCACCCCTTTCCCCACTCGCCGAGCGATCGGCAAGGAGTTAGCTCATGGCCCTGATGACCGTCATTTCGACCCTCTCGGATCAGGGATTGGAGGTAATGGGGCCTGACATCCTCATCTACCACTATCCCTCGGCAAACATCGTAAGCGGCTCGTTGCTGACCGTGGAATCCAATCATTTCTGCGTGCTCAAATCGCGCGGCGCGATCCTCAACGTCTACGAAACCGGGCAGTACACGATCCAGACCGGCGACAAGCCGCTCGTCGGCGGCGTCGTCCAGGGTTTCTTCGGCGGCCAGAGCCCGTGGCAATACGAAGCCCTCTATATCAATCGTGCGAAATTGGTCGTCAAGGCGTCGGGCGTGGCGCTCTCGGAGGAGATGGCCGAGATGACCTACGACGTCGATTACTACATCCACGTGCCGACCAAGGACGGCGCGCTGACGCTAGTCCAGCACATGCCGTACGCCGGCCACGTCCTAACGACGGCCGCCGTCAACGAGTACGCGGGCCCCGTCGTCGAACAGGCGATCAACCAACTCATTCAGGTCACCGCGCTCGAGAAGGTCAACGAAAAGATCCACGACCTCACCGAACTCGTCCGCACGCACTTGGGCGAGTTCCTCGAAGGCTACGGCATCACGCTCGACACGGTGAAGGTGCTGGTGCGCCCGCGCGACGAGCGGATGCGCGCGCTGATCGCGCTCAAGGCTTTCGGCCTGAGCGAGATCGAGGCCGTGCGCTACTACACGGCGATCCTGATGGCGGAACGCGGCGTCCTCAGCGCACCGAACATGGCGATCGGCAAGGAGTTCAACATCGGCGGCGCGGTTCCGACGGTCCCGCTCGACGGGGTGGCAAAGGCCGTCGCCGGCTGATGCAGTATCAGCCGAAGCCTCTCGACGCGGCGGATGTGGCGCGGGCGCTGCTCGACCCGAGCGCGCCGGTGACGGATCCTGCGGTCCAGCTCTTGCAAGTCGCTATGAGCGGCTTCGGCTACAACTTCTACGACGCGCGCAACGTTGCGCGCGCCAACGACCAGCTGGTGCGCGGCCGCGCCAGCGACGTGCTCGGTATGGCCGCCGCCGCGCTCGGCAAGCTCGAGAAGAGCTACAAGGCGCGCGCGTTTCCCGAAGCGACGCGCGAGCAGCCGCTACCGCCGCCCGAGGTCATGCGGACGATCCGCGCGATCGATGGGCTGCGCCGGCGGATCGAGGCACTGGCCTCAGCGATCGTGGCCGCGGAAACGCCGGCGACCGACACGATCTGGTTTCGCTTTCGCGACGAGCGAACGCTGCTGGCGTCGCTCGTCGCCTTCGACGTCGAGCTGTCGGCCGGCTCTGACCGCCTCTCCCAAACGGCCGCACAACTCGCCCCCGCCAACCTGTCCGACGAGGCGCTCGCGCCGCTCGACGCACAGACCGACGCGCTCGAGCGCGCCTTCGCACAACGCCGCAATCTTCTGCGCGGCGGAGCTTTGCCGGGCTCCGGCACCACGCTCGCACAGCACTGAGGAGCCTCATGAATCCAGCCGAAGCCGCACCCGCTAAAAGCGGGCCGCAAGCCGCCAATCTGCTCGACAACGCCTACGCCGCATCGAAAATGGTGTACGACGTCTACGATAAGAAACCGCTCGCGCCGGGCTGGACGGACGTCACGCCGGGTGCAAACAGTGAGACCGGCAAATGCTTCAAGCAGGCGGAAGCCGTGGAGCTGAAGGATCCGAACGGTCAGCACTACGTGGCGTTCAGGGGCACGCAGACGCTCAACGACGTCGGCCAAGACATCGACCAAGGCGAAGGCAAGCACAGCGCCAAGTACGAGGCCGCCGCCAAGATTGGCGACGACTATCGTGGCAAGAACGTCGTCTGGGCTGGCCATTCCCTTGGCGGCGGCCTGGCGCAGACGGCGGCGGCGGTGGCTTCCGAACGCCCCTCGGGCGATCCCACGCCTCGCCCGGCCGTCTGCGTCACCTTCAACTCGGCGCACGTCACCGATATGACGATGCTAAGATCCGGCGTCGATCCAAACAACGTGAAGAGCCACCTAGTAGAAGTGGTCAACGAACACGACCCGCTCAACCGTGCAATCCTCGGCGGCAAGCTTCATGCTGGGAGCGCCGAGGTGATCACGGAGCGCACCGGGCCGAACGACGTGGTTATCGTGGCGAGCGGCAAAGGCGGATACTCCGGCTCGGGGCACTTGATCGCGAATATGGATGGTCCCGACGGCAAACTTACGACCGCCCTGCACGACGCGAATAACCTGCAGGTCAAAAAAGCGGAATTCGACCGGCTCATGCCCGGACGCGACGCGATCGCTAATACACAAGACGTCGTCAAGACGCTGGAGCAGGCCCGGGGACAGGAATTGCAGGTCGATCGGGCCGGTCACGGTGGCCGATAAGCCGGCGGAACTGCCGATGCTGCGCTATCGCGAAGGCGGCACCGACAAGGTGTTCGTTGCCCCGGTGACGCTGATGGGCCGCATCGTCGGCACCTACGCCGAGGTCGTGCGACTCGAACAAGCGCGCGCGCGCATCGTCGACCTGTACCTCGAGGACCTCGGGCCGGCGCTCGGCGGCGCCGACATGGTACTCGGCCTCATGCTGGATGCAACCGACAACGGCGATCGCGTCAAAATCGTGCTCGCAAAAGACCGGATCACCTACGACAATCCCGCCCAATTGCAGCGCTTCCGCGAGAAAGAAAAAGCGACGCCGTAAACGCGATCGCGCCCAGCTTCGGCGCGTTACAGCTTAGCGGCACGCACGCCGCGCACGATTGCGGCGGCAACGGCGTCGGCCGCCATCGCGCCGACGAGGTCGAGCGGGACGTCGAGCGCGCCCGTCGCGGCCGCGAAGATCGTGTCACCGTCGCGCGTCAGGTGGGCCGGGTCGATTGCGCGGGCGATGCCGTCATGCGCCATCTGCGCGACCTTGCCGGCGTCGGCTTTGCGCAAACCGGCATTGGTCGCCACGACGGCGAGGGTCGTGTTGGCAAGGGGTGGCAGACCAAAGCTCGCGATCGCCCCGCGGACGTCGAATCCGTCTTCCATGCCGAGCGGCAAGGCGACGGGTTCGCGCGTCAGCGGGTCGTAGACGTTTCCGATCGCATTGCAGACCGCGATCGCGCCGACGACGAGGTCGCCGTGCCGAAGGGATGCCGAACCGACGCCGCCCGGCCGCGCGCGCTCGAGCCCGCCGAGTTTTGCGACCAGCGCCCCGGCGCCGGCGCCGACCGCGCCTTCCTGGGGCGCCGCGGCCGACGCATTGCGCAGTGCCGCTGCGCCCATCGCACGATCCGGGCGCACCGAACCGGATCCCGTGAAGAGATCGAAGATCACCGCGGCCGGTACGATCGGAACCCGCCAGGGCCCCACTTCGTAGCCGATGCCCAGCGCCTCGAGTTCCGCCATCACGCCGGCCGCCGCGTCGAGCCCGTAGGCGCTACCGCCGCTCAACAGGATCGCGTGAACCTGCTCGACGTGGGCAAACGGCGAAAGCGCGTCGGTCTCGCGCGTTCCGGGCGCACCGCCGCGCACGTCGACGCCGCACACGGCGCCGGGTGCTTCAAACGCCACGACCGTGCAGCCGGTCCGAGCCAGCGCGTCCCAAGCCTGGCCGACACGGACTCCCGGTACGTCGACGAGACTGCCGTGCATTGCCGCGGCTACATCGCCCCTGCGCTCAAGCGGCGTCGCGTTCGAGTTGGAAGGCCACGATTTGATCGGCCTCGCGATGGTTGGTCCAGAAGCGATCGCCGTCGAACGCTAGCGCCCGCGCCGAAAACCCGATGCGGGCCACGTCACGCGAGCGCGGCGTACCGTCGCGCGCGTCGACGCAGGTCAGGAAGTACTCATCGGTTTCTTCGTCGTCGGTCGTGACGCAGTAGAAGCGCCCGCCCACGATGACTTGTCCGCAGATCTCATGGGGCACGTCGATCGTCGATCCGACCGTGCCCGCTTCGTCCAGCGACAGAATGCGCTTGCGATACCATTGGCTGACGTAGAGCCGGTCTCCGTCGTACGAAAGCTGCGAGCCCGTGTCGTCGGGGCATGGCAGCGCCTCTTGCAGCTTGAAGCCGTGCCCCGGAACGAAGCGCCGGATGATGCGCGTGTCGTCGTCCGTCTCCCCGCAAAGGACGCGCAACTCGTCGCCGACGACCGTCATTCCCCAGGGCGTACCTGGAGCGCTGACTTGATCTCGCACCGTCCAGGTTCGCGGGTCGAGCGCATAGAGCTGCTTGGTCTCGCGCGAACCCATCCACAACAAACTGCCGTCGTAGGCGAGCGATTGCGGCCTGGGTGCTGGCGAAGGCAGGCGCAAGAGTTCTTCGATGTTCTGCATCACGACGGCTTCGCGGTTGCGGGCCAGAGCCATGCGGCTCCGCGCACGCCGCTCGAATCGCCGTGTGCCGGCGGAAGGATCTGCGTCCGCAGCGAGTCGGAAAAAACGTAGGCCGGCAAGCGGCGCGGAAGCTCCTCGTAAAGCGCGGTGACGTTCGAGATGCCGCCGCCGAGCACGACGGCATCGGGGTCGAGCAGGTTGACGGCCGCCGCCAGCGCTCGCGCCAGGCGATCCAGGTAGCGCTCGAGCGCTGCGGCGGCGGCCGCCTCTCCCGCCTGGGCCGCGCTCAGAATCTCCGCCACGCCGGCGGCGTGCCCGCCTCCCGCGACGCAATCGCGCACGAAGCCCGGACCCGACAAGAAGGTTTCGATGCAGCCGTACTTGCCGCAGTAGCAGCGCGGCCCCGGCAGTTCGGATCGCTGCGGCCACGGCAGCGAGTTGTGGCCAAACTCGCCCGCTATGCCGTTACGCCCGGTCAGAATTTGGCGGTCGACGACGATGCCGCTGCCGACACCGGTACCGAGAATCACGCCTAGCACGCAGCGTTGGGCAGCCGCTGCGCCGTCGCTTGCCTCAGACAGCGCGAAGCAATTCGCATCGTTTGCGATCCGAACGTCGCGTCCGAGCCGGGCGCTCAAGTCACGCGGCAACGGCCGGCCGATCAACACCGTGCTGTTGGCGTTCTTCATCAAACCATTGGCGACTGACGCGCTGCCGGGTGTGCCGACACCGACGCTGCAGCTCACGCCTAGCTCCGATTCGACGCCCTCCACCAAGCGGCCGATCGTCTCAACGACCTGCCCGTAATCGTGCGACGGACTCGCAACACGCCGGCGCACGACGATGCGGCCGGCCTCGTCGAGCGCCGCGATCTCGATCTTGGTCCCGCCCAAATCGACGCCGATCCGCGGACTGCCAGGCGTCGCCTGCCGGCTCACCTACGCGACCTTCGCGCCATCCATGGTGCTAGGCAGCGCTTATGGCGCATCCGGCGCCGCGCTGCACAGTGCCATCCATGGCACTAGGGTTTGGGGGACGCGGGGGGAACGGACCGTTTGAGTAGCTTTCGGGCCATTGTCTAATTTCTTGCATTTCGCTTTTGCGACGGAGGCTCATTGATGAAGGTTCGCGTTACCGGACTTGCGGTCATAGCGCTGGCGGCAGTAGCCGCCGCAGTTGGGTGTACCAACACCACCGGAAACCCGGTTGCCCCGATCAAGAGCGGCGCCACACCGGTGCCTGCCAGCCCGACGCCGGTCGGCTCGTCCGTTCCGGCGACGGCCACACCGACGCCCAGGCCGGGCACGCCCACGCCGACCCCCTTCAATTCATCGGCTCCCACTACTCCGACGCCGGCGCCCGGCGGGACGGGGAACTTGACGTGCACTGCGCCCGGGGTGACAGCCGGAACGTTCACTAGCATCGATACGCAAGGCGTCGTGACCGGTAACACGTACGTGGACAACGGCACGGGCGAGTGGGTGGCGATTGCATACTCATCGCCGAGCCCGACCCCGACGCCAACCGTCACGCCGACTCCCGTGCCGAGTCCAACGCCGACCGTTACGATCACCCCGACGCCGGTGCCGACGCCGACGCCAGTCATGTACACGATCTACGAAGGCGAGTACACGGTCTCGTCGTACAGTGGTGAATCATCCTTCGAGGACGACGAACCCTACACGGCCGCGGCGACGAGCGGCTGCTTCTATCTGCTCCTGGAACAGCCGGTGGGCGGCAGCTTGGGGCAACTGCACTTCCGCCCGGCCGTCAACCCGTCCGCAACGCCGAACGCCTTTGGCGACGGTGAACCCAACGAGCCGGGCACCGAGGCAGAGACCTTCCTCGACGAAGGCGCGCTGACGAGTCTGGTAATCAACAACCTGACGCCGACTACGGGCACCGGCAGCCTGTCGTTCACGAACAGCGAGAATAACACCGCAACCGGCACGATAACGATCACCGGCAGCGAGAGTGGAACTGTCACTCCGGACACCTACCGCCGGATCGAAGCGCTGCGTCAAAAGCGAGCGCTGATCATCAGGGCACGCGTGCGATAGCTCCAAACGGTAAATGGAGGGGGCCGGTCACCTGGACCGGCCCTTTTCGCATCTCCCCACAGCGTTGTCGAATCAGAACAGCCCCTCGCGCAAGTGGCTCTACGGCGAGTCGGCCTCCGGCGCGATCGGCGACGGCAGGCGACCCCCGGGGCGTACCGGCGCCAAGATCCACTCGTCGATGTAGGCGAGCACCGTATCGACGGCAGCGTCAACGTCCAGCAGCGTCGTGTCGACCACCAGTTCGGGAGCGTGCGGCTCTTCGTAGTCGCCAGTGATGCCGGTGAAATCGGGCAGCGCCCCGGCGCGCGCCTTCTTATAGTGCCCTTTAGGGTCGCGCGCTTCGCACGTTGCCGGGTCGGCTTTGATGTAGATCTCGTGAAACGCAGTGCCTGCGGCGCGGCGAGCGGCCGCGCGGTCCGTCCGGTACGGCGAAATAAACGAGGCGATCGCAATCGCGCCGCTGTCCGCGAACAGCGCCGCGACCTCGCCGACGCGGCGGATGTTTTCGTGGCGGTCCTCCGGTGCGAAGCCGAGATCGGAACTGAGGCCCGTCCGCACGTTATCGCCGTCGAGAACGTAGGCGTGAGCGCCGCTTTCGAACAAGCGCCGCTCGACCTCCATCGCGATCGTCGATTTTCCCGAAGCCGGCAGGCCCGTGAACCATACGACCGCGCCCAGGTGGCCGTTGCGGCGCGCGCGCGCGCGCGCGTCCAGCAGGTGACTCACCGGCACGAGATCGCTCGCCGCCTGCGCCCCGAGCGCGGCCAGGATCGTTCCGCCCGCCACGATGTCGAGTCCGTCGAGCAGGATGAAGCGAGCCAGACCTGGATGATCGGCGACGGCGTCGAGCGGCAAG
>Ga0302326_10004476_pt1 | contig 32351 bp, 28 predicted proteins | sample Palsa_T0_3_FD_202264 | JGI IMG/M metagenome (GOLD analysis project Ga0302326, IMG submission 202264) | Peat permafrost microbial communities from Stordalen Mire near Abisko, Sweden - Palsa_T0_3 | ecosystem: Environmental > Terrestrial > Soil > Palsa > Peat permafrost | place: Sweden: Abisko...
TGGGACCAAGGAACAAGAAACAGCCAACCGGGCGGCCCGGCGCTTTCAATCCCGCGCGGCTGCGCCGAATGGCGCGAGCGAGCGCCGTTATGGCGCGATCCTGGCTGATGACACGGCGATGGAGTTCGTCTTCGATGCGCATCAGCTTATGCTGCTCATCTTCCTTAATCGCGCTGACAGTGACACCCGTCCAGCGCGCCACCACTTCTTCGATGTCTTCGCGGCCCACCACTCCGGTCGTCGAATCATCAATTTTCAATTTCTCGCGCAACTGGCGCAGATGTTCTTTTTCTTTGCGCTCTTCCTCGGAATAGAACCGCGCCTTCTCAAACTCGTGGTTCGCGATGGCGGTTTCCATCCGGTGCGTTATGAATTTCACGCGCTTTTGCACTTCCGACACTTCATCCGGGAGCATCGCCTGGCGCAGCTTCACGCGCGCACCGGCTTCGTCAATCAGGTCAATCGCCTTGTCGGGCAGGAAGCGATCCGAGATGTAACGGTTTGAGAGATAAACGGCGTACCGGACAGCTTCATCTGTGTAGGTGACGGCGTGGAATTTCTCGTAGCGGTCGCGCACACCTTGTAAGACGAGGATGGTCTCATCCTCGGTCGGCGCGCTCACCTTTACTGCCTGGAAGCGCCGCTCGAGTGAACGATCCTTTTCAACGGACTTTCGATATTCGCCCGGCGTCGTGGCGCCAATGCATTGAATTTCGCCGCGGCTTAGCGCCGGCTTCAAAATGTTGGCTGCGTCGAGCGAGCCTTCCGCAGAACCGGCGCCGACGAGCGTGTGCACTTCGTCTATAAAGATGATGGCGTTCTGACTCTCCATCAATTCCTTCATGATCGTCTTCAGCCGCTCTTCAAATTGTCCGCGGTATTTTGTTCCGGCAACGATCAGCGAAAGATCGAGAGATAGAATTTGCTTGTCCGCAAGAAAGGGAGGGACATCGCCATCCGCAATTCGTTGCGCGAGACCTTCCACGATCGCAGTCTTGCCGACGCCCGGCTCGCCAATCAGCACGGGATTGTTCTTCGTGCGGCGGCACAGGATTTGAATCGCGCGTTCGAGTTCCCGCTCGCGGCCAACTAGCGGATCGAGTTGGCCTTCCATGGCGGCCTGAGTCAAGTTGCGGCTGAATTCTGCGAGCAGCGATGCTTCCTTGGGTCGGTTCACAGGAATTTTCTCCCCGGCGCCTCGCTGGAGTTCTTCGCGTACCGTGGACAACCGGAGACCGCGCTCCTGCAAAATCTCGGCACCGAAAGACTTCTCCTCCCGCAACACACCGAGGAGCAAGTGCTCGGTCCCGACGTGCTTGTGACCGAGGCGTTCTGCTTCTTCCGCGGCGTAACTGATGATGCGCTTGCATTCCTGGCTGAGCGGCACGTCCACCGAAGTGGAAATTCGCTCGCGCACAGTGATGCGGGATTCGATCTCTTTGCGGATGGACTCGATGGAGCCATTCGAACGCAGAAAGCGGTTTGCCAGTTGCTTGTCTTCGCGCAGCAGTCCGAGCAGCAAGTGCTCCGTCTCAATATAGGGACTGCCGTACTGGCTGGCCTCGTAGCGAGCAAAAAAGATCACTCGCCGGGCCTTTTCTGTATAACGTTCAAACACGGGTCACCCGCGCTCTCCCGAGGCATTCGCCTCAGCTCCGGTCGCCTTCGCATCCGAAATCGGCTGCGATGCCGGAACTTCCGTGGCCGGGATAAGCTTGCCGTGTTCGAATTGAAGAACGCGGTCGGCCCGCCTGGCCAGTGAAAGGTTATGCGTCGCCAATACTGAAGTAAGACGGTGGGACTTATGCAAGCGCTGCATCAATTCAAAAATGAGCTCTGCATTTCGTTCGTCCAAATCCCCCGTCGGCTCATCGGCTAGAAGCAGCTTCGGTCCGCTCACCAGAGCTCGCGCAATTGCGACGCGCTGTTGCTCGCCGCCGGAAAGTTCTCCGCAGGCCTGGTGCTCGCGGCCTCCCAAACCAACTTGACCCAGCCACTCCCCCGCCGTTTGAAGCGCCGCCTCGCGCCGAACTCCTTGAATCATGAGAGGCATCGCGACATTTTCCGCAGCGCTAAAATCGGGCAGCAAATGATGACGCTGCCAGACAAAACCAACTGCGCGACTACGAAACTCCGCAAGTTCGAGTTCGGCAAACGCTTCAAGCGAATTCCGCTCGAAGTATATAGCACCGCTCGTTGGAGTGTCCAGCGCAGCCATCATGTGAAGGAGAGTGCTCTTACCGGCTCCCGATGGTCCGACGATGGCCACCATCTCACCGCGCGCGATTGAAAAGCTCACGTCGTTGAGTGGAGTCACTTCCGCAGAGCCTGAGCGGAAGGATTTTCGCAAGGCTTCGACACGGAGGAGTTCACTGGAACCATTGGCCGCTGCAAGACTCGCCTTTGGCTCCTTCACCATGACCACTCCGTAGCTAGCTTGTCCCGGCATATGCGTATATCTCTACTCAATTTAGATGCCGAACTTCACCTTGCGTATGTCCCTGTGCTGGCGAACGTTAGCCCAATGCTGCGAAACGTCAATGAGATAAGATTCCACTTTTTTGCCTCAAAAGTGCCCATCAATGGCGCTCCATCGGCGGCCTAAACGATTGTGCCATAAAGAGATTCTGCATCCGCGTTTGAGAGCAAGCTATAGAACTTCGGTTCAAGTTGCTCCCTACGCAAGTCCTATCAGGTCTCACTCGAAACGCAGGATTTCTACAGGGAAAATCCGCGACGCCGCGCGCGCAGGCACTAGAGTAGCGAGGCTGCATATCGCCAGCGAAGCTGCAGCAATCCAAATGGCATCGAATGCGCTCGATCGAAAAGGCACGTAGGGAATCGCGTACACCTCCGGATTCAGCGGAATGAGCCGCCACGCGTTCGCGATCCAGCTGAGACCGTATCCGCCGATGAGCCCGGATAACGTCCCGATCGCGCCAACGACAAATCCCTGAAAAACAAAAATCCGTCGAATTTGCGAGCGTCGCGCTCCCATGGCAACCAGCACTGCAATGTCGCGGGCCTTGTCCGCGACTGTCATCGTGAGAACGACAAGAATATTCAGCCCGGCCACGAATGTAATAAGCCCGATGAACAGCGCGGTGACCAACTTTTCGAGACTCAGCGCGCGGAAGAGAGCGCGATTCTCTTCGATCCATGTTGTGGTTGTGTACCCCGCACCGGCCGCCTCCTTTAGGGCGTTCGCAATACGAGCGGCATCATCCAAGCGCGTCACGCGAACTTCGAGGAGACTCACGACGTCGCCGATGTCGGCCAAACCTTGCGCGGACGACAACGTCACGAATCCCCAGTTCGCATCGTAATCGTAGAATCCCGAATCGAAAATTCCACAGATGCGAAATCGCCGCGATTTCGGAAGAAGCCCGAACGGAGTCAATGTCCCTTGCGGGCTTGTTAGCGTGACGTAGTCTCCCGCGCCAACTTTCAATTCGTCCGCTAAAATTTTACCGACGAGCAGGGGCTGGATTCCATCGGCATCCGGCGCGAAATTTGCCGAACCAGAAACGATTTTGCGGAGCGCTTCATCCGACCGGCTTTCCATCTCTGGATCAATGCCCTTTAAGACGACTCCTCGCGCGCTTCCTCCCGAAGAAAGTAAGACGGTATTGTAAATCGCGGGAGCGATGGAGCGGACGCCGGGAACTTTCTCGAGGCGGGCAATGAGATCCGTGTAGTTGCGGATGCCATCGGTGCCCACCGGCTTCAGATTGACGTGTGCGGTCACGCCCAAGAGCCTATCGCGCAAGGCCTGGCGGAATCCCGTATTCATGGCGAGAGCGATGACGAGGGTGGCGACCCCAGCCCCAACGCCAACAATGGAGAGAAGCGTAACCAGCCGGAGCACAGCGGGGCGATGGGGCGAGCGGAGATATCGCAGCGCCACCATCCACTCGAAGCTCATTTAGTTTCGCCAGCAGATTCAGCGCGCGCGATGCCGAGCGGCCGCAAAAGCGGAAAGAGAACCACGTCTCGGATAGAACGTGAATTCGTCAGCAGCATCACAAGGCGGTCGATGCCAATTCCCTCACCGGCCGTCGGTGGCATACCATGGGCGAGCGCGCGAATGTAATCTTCATCGAGTTGTTTGGGGGCTTCCTCGCCGCCCCGCTCGATTTGTGCGCGAAAGCGCCTCTCTTGCTCCTCGGGATCGTTGAGCTCGGAAAATCCGTTTGCGATTTCAGTTCCGGCGACGAAAAGCTCGAAGCGCTCCGCGACGGATGGATCATCCGGCCGGCTCTTCGACAACGGCGAAATCGCCGTTGGATGGTCGTAAACAAACGTCGGTTGGATGAGGCGATCCTGAGCGATCTCGTCGAAGAGAAGGCCTGTCAGTTCTCCGTCGGACGCTTGGGCCCCAAACGCGATTGGCTCTGCGCTGCCGCGCCGCGCCCACTCGTTGTACGACGCGACGAAACGCTGCGGTCCTCCCGCCTCGGCCAATTGCGCTGAATTCGGTGCTGCTCCTACGCCGTTTGGCCAGTGCCGGCAAATTGCTTCGCGCATCGAGAGCCGCTCGAAACGCGAGAAGTCGAGTTCATTCTCGCCGTACGGAACTTTCTTGCTTCCGCAAATCATTTCAGCAAGGCCCGACAGTAGCTGTTCGGTGAGATCCATCAACTCGCGATAATCCGCGTATGCCTGGTAGAACTCGAGCATCGTGAATTCCGGATTGTGAAGCGCATCGATTCCTTCGTTTCGAAAGTTCCGGTTGATTTCGTACACCCTGTCGAGACCGCCGACGATAAGCCGCTTCAGGTAAAGCTCCGGCGCGATTCGCAGGTACAGTTTCATGTCGAAGGTGTTGTGATGCGTCACGAATGGGCGCGCCGTTGCGCCTCCGGCGACAGGATGCATCATCGGCGTTTCGACTTCGATGAAACCACGGCTGTCGAAGAAGCGGCGCATTTCCACGATGATCCGCGCGCGCTTGACGAATATCTCGCGCACCCCCTCGTTCGCGATCAGATCGAGATACCTATGACGGTAGCGCAAATCCACATCAGCGAGCCCGTGCCACTTTTCGGGAAGTGGCAGAAGCGCTTTCGTCAGCAGCTCGATGGTTTCGACCCATACGGTGAGTTCATTCGTCTTGGTCCGAAAGAGGCGGCCGGACACACCGACGATATCTCCAAGATCCAGCGAACGGAAAAGCTCGAAGGATTCCGGGCCGACCACGTCCAGTTTGACGTAGATCTGCAGCCGTTGCCCCTGGCCTAGAATGTGAGCAAATCCGGCCTTTCCGTGAGGCCGAAGCGCCACTACCCTGCCGGCGACACGGACTTGCACTGTGTCGGATTGCAATTCTTCCGCGGTGCGCGACGCATATTTCTCCGAGATTTCACTCGCGGTGATTGTTGCGTCGTACTTGTGGGGATATGGATTGCGCCCTTGCGCAGCTATTTCCGAAAGTTTTTTCTTGCGCTGGAGAAATTGGTCGAGAGGCTCGAATTCCAATCAGAAGTCCTTTCCGGCGAGTCGAGCGGCAGTATAGCGGTCGGGTTCCAACAGCGTCAAGGAACGCGCGCTGAACTTCTGGTATAATCCCACCCATCGCGGAGGCCTCCTAGGTGCTATCCCGGTTGCAGGCGTACCTTTTTGCCCACCGTAGTGTGTTACAAGATTGGATTGGCGCGCTTCCACCACGTCAAATGCAGACATTCACAACTCTGAGTCAACGGTGGAATTCTGGATACGCGATGGGGAGCGTGGCACTCGAGGGTGCTTTCGAACTGCGCGTCGATGGAAATGACCGTTGCGCGTCCCAACAAGCTAAAATCGCCGGCGAGCTGCTAGAACGTCTTGCTGACGATTTGATTTCTGGCTGCAGGATTATGGAGGATGAAGCAACGCATTTCGCGGATGTTCCGTCGGTCGATCCGCTCGATCCTGCGAACTTCCGAACTCCTTCGATCCTGTGGTCGCTTTCCCTTAGCCGGCTTCTTCACCAAGTTGCATTCGGCGCGCGCCATCGCTTCTTCCATAAGGTGCGCACGCTGGAGCGAACTGTTGAAGTACTCGCCGATGAGTTTTCCGAGGTTCTCGAATACGCCGTCGCCCGATCGTCACCAGCCGACCCTTGGGACGCACTCGAGCGCCTCCACGATGACCTGAACACCTGTTTGCGCGAGTCCGAAGTCGTCCTTAAGTCCTTTCTCCGAGCTTTGTCTCCCGAGTTTGCCCTTCCCGTGTTGGCGCGGCTCGAGGCGCCGGCCCAGCGCCGTGCTCGCCCCGTACGACGGCGCATTGCGGTTTCGGCCTAGACGCGCGGCACGATTCCTAAGACAATTGAATCTTCGAGAGAAGGGCGCGAGCTCAAAAGCAATTTCCGGCCGCGTCCGAAGGTAGCTTTACCTTGTGACAAACGAGGTAGTGCTTCCCAGGCACCTGCAAGTACAACTTCTAACGCAAGCGACGCATCAGGTGTAGTTATGGATGCGTCCCGACGGGATTTGTGACCCGAACGAGACGAATCGAGACGACTGAGATGCCGGAGGCGGAGGCCATCCGGCGTGCCCAACAGGGCGACGCTGCCGCTTTCGAGCGCATCTATCAGTTGCACAGCCGGAGGGTCTACTCCCTTTGCTTGCGCATGGTCAGCAATACGGCCGAAGCAGAGGACTTGACCCAGGAAGCGTTTCTTCAACTATTCCGGAAAATCAGCTCTTTCCGCGGAGAGTCAGCGTTCTCGACTTGGCTGCATCGCTTGTCTGTGAACGTTGTGCTGATGAAGCTCCGCAAGAAGCGGATGCCGGAAACGTCGCTTGAGGAAACAACCGACCCCGACGAAGAAACCGGCGGGCCGCGGCGCGACTTCGGCGTCGCGGATTTGCAGCTGACCGGGTCGGTGGATCGAGTGAACTTGCAGCGAGCCGTCGAGCAATTGCCGCCCGGATATCGAGCGATCTTCGTTTTGCACGATGTGCAGGGCTACGAGCACAACGAGATAGCTGAAATCATGGGCTGCTCGATCGGAAATTCGAAGTCGCAGCTTCACAAGGCAAGGATGCGGCTCCGGGAATTGCTTCACGAGACTTTGCGGAATCAGGCGCGTGAGCAGCGGCAGGCGGTGAAAAGTGAAGCCGCCGGTGAGGGCTAAGAATATGCCAGCCATGCAGTGCAGCGATTTCCAGGATCATCTCGAATCATGGATGGAAGGCCAACGCCCTCCAGCGGCCGAAGCTCATTTTCGCACGTGCGGCAACTGCCGCGGGTTGTTGGCGGACCTCGAAGAGATTCGCCTGACCAGCCAGGCCTTGGGCGACGTTGAGCCTCCGCCGCGAGTCTGGGCAGCGATTCGTGCCCAGATCAAGGAAGAAGGACTTATCGGCGCTCGCGGCTGGCGGAATTGGCTGCCGTCGTTCGGCATGGTTTGGCCGCGCCCGGCGGTAGCTGGTGCGACGCTCGCCGTTCTGGTCGCCGGGGCTTTCCTGCTGGGCATCGAGGCGCGCAATTACAATAATGCGCAGCGATGGACGCAAGGCACGGAAGCGGCGACTCGACCCATTCAAAACAATCTAGGAAATTTCGAATTGCACGAGGTTTCCGCTCTGCACGGACCGAATCAGGTAGTGAATGCTTCGTTCCAGAAGAACCTTCAGATCGTTGACAAGTACATTGCGATGTGTGAAAAAAGCGTTCGCGAGGAGCCCGGGAACGAACTCGCGCGCGACTATCTCTACGGGGCGTACCAGCAGAAGGCAGACTTGCTCGCTGAGATGAGTGAGCGCGGGGAGCAACCTTGATGAGCTTCATCCAACCAGTTCTGGGATCCCGAACAGTGATAACAACGACCATGTTGGGCGCGATGCTCTTGTGTGCAGGAAGCTCTGTTGCTTCGCCGCGCCACGTCGAGAAGCGATTCAAGGTCGACGCGCATCCCATCGTCACCATTCATAATCCGAACGGCATCCTTACGGTCAAAGCGTGGTCGAGGCCGGAGGTCAAGCTCGTCGCGGATATTCAGAGCGATAAAGTTGATTTCGACGCCGAGCAGTCCGGCAACCGTGTTGAGGTCAATGCTCGCGCCATCTCGTCGTCCATCAGTCCGGAAGAACTTCGCGCCGATTTGGAGATTTTCGTACCCGAAGATACAGAGCTCCAGATTCACAACGACTCCGGCTCGGTTGATGTGGCCGACGTTATGGGCGATATGGCCGTAGATACCATCGCGGCGGGCGTCGCTCTCGAGGACGCAGCCGGATATCTGACCATTAGGACCGTAGGCGGCTCCATCCAATGCGTGCGCTGCGCCGGCCGGCTTGAAATCACCTCAGTCAGCGGCAACGTAAAGCTCCTCGAAATGCGTAGCTATAACGTGCGCGCCCAAACCTGGGCTGGCGATATGTTCTTCGACGGCGAATTCCTTCCCAACGGCACGTATCGGCTCAAGAATTACAGCGGCTTGATTGAAGTGCGCTTTTCGCCGGCTGATTCGTTCGACTTGAGCGCGACTTCGGTTCGCGGCAAAGTGGATAGCCAAGCCAACCTAGCGCCGCCCGCGCATAGCCGCGGCTATGAATCGAAGTTCAGCCACAGCTTGTTCGGCGTATTGAACCAGGGCAAGGCGAAGGTCGAGCTGGTTTCATTCGATGGTACAATCAATATCCACAAGCGCGATTAGCGCGACGCTTCCCTGAACGCCAGACACGACAACCCGCCGCCTTCGGGCGATCACCGATCAAGAAGGCTGCTCTGTTTGACGGGCTTCATGGGCAGTGGCAAATCGACGGTTGCACGTCTCCTCGCTCGCCAAATCGGCTGGGTTCACGTTGATCTCGATCGCCGCATCACTGACTCCACCGGCCTTTCGATTCCTGAAATTTTTGCCCAAAAAGGCGAACCAGCCTTTCGCCAGATCGAGCACGAGCAATTGGAAAAATCGCTCGGCGAGGCGACGTCGCTCGGCCGTGCCACTGTGATATCACTGGGCGGCGGCACAACGGCACAGGCGGCCAACCTTGCGCTTCTTGAGAGGCACGCTGTGACTTTGGTTTGGCTCGACTGCCCGATCGAAGAACTTCTGCGCCGTTGCGCTCACATCACCAATCGGCCCCTCTTTCGGGACGAGGCGAGCTTCCGGGAACTTCACCGTCAACGCTTGCCGTTCTACGAACTCGCTCATTTCCGTGTCGAGGGTTCAACGGAACCCCTGCGCGTCGTCGAGAAAATTCTTTCACTTGGAGTTCTGGATACGGTGCCCGCATGATTCCTGTTTTCTCTCAATCAAACCATCGCGGCCGGGGACAACTACTGCTTGCCGGAGCCTTGATTCTGGCGCTCGCTACAGTGGCAGTCTCGAAAGCGCGGCCGGCTACGCGCACGCCGGCTCCGACCGACGCTGTCCTGATTCAAGACAAGGGCAAATTCAAGATCTCCGTCAACGGCGCGGCGCTTGGAACTGAGGAGTTTGAGATTCACCCGAGCGGCGATCACTGGATCGCGCAAGGCAACTCCGATGTTCAACCGCCGGGCGGCCAATCGGCCAAGGTCAGCGCTCATTTGACGCTTCAGCCTAACGGCACGCCCGTAAGCTACGACTGGAGCACGCAAGGGGCGAAAAAAGCTTCCGCGGAAATCCAGTTTCAGAAGAGCATCGCAACCATCATTCTTCGCCTCGATAACGCCAAGCCATTTACTCAGCAATTCACTTTTACGTCGCCGCTCATCGCGATCCTGGACAACAATCTTTATCATCAGTACGCGATCCTCGCGCGGCTCTACGATCGTGAGAAGAAGGGCAGCCAGACCTTTTCGGTGCTCGTGCCCCAGGAAATGACTCCGGGCAGCGTTACAGTAGAATCGATCGCTCCTACGAGCGGCAGCAACGCGGCGGAAATGTTGCGCGTTCAAACGACCGACATCGAAGTGGATCTTTCGCTCGATACCAAAGGACGCCTGATGAGGCTTGTCGCCCCTGGATCAAACGCTGAGGTTGTTCGCGAGTAAGAAAGCCGCCGCCAATTCAACTCGTCGTCTTACGTGCTCCTTTGCTCGTTCCCACAAAATAAAAAAGGCCCGGACAGCCGTCCGGGCCTTTTCTGCAAAACTCTAATTGGTTGGCTACAACTGTGCGCGATTAATGATCTGTGGCGGATCTATCGGGCGAGGCTTTTCGATTTCGATAGGCACGTTCATCGTCGAGCCCTTCCGAAGAACAAACAGATTTACGGTCTTCTGTTCGCCCTTTTCGCGCAGCTCAGCCCGCAGATCTCGCAGAGACTTCACCGGCTTGTCATCAACCTTCGTGATGACGTCTCCGGCCTTAAGTCCCGCCTTCTCAGCCGGCGTGCCGCGCTTGACGTCGCGCACCAAAATGCCCTCGCCGTTGGGCGCGCCAAAGTACGCGCCGAGTTGCCCGTTCAAATCTTCAGCGCTGATTCCAAGTAGCGGCGTGCGCGTGTCCATCACTTCGGGCGCCACGAATTGGAAATCGAAATCCGGCATCACAAAAGAAGATGGCGGCGCGGGATGCTCTGGATGCCGAAAGACGCGGACGTTATTCTCGATCTCGTCGCCGCGATCCCCGATCACGACACTGAGAGACTGCGCACTTCCATCCCGGGAAACTCCCAAGCTGACACTGCGCCCCGGAGGCGTCTCGCGAACCAGTCGGCGAAACTGTACTCGGCCTTCGACCGTTTGGCTGTCGTAGGTCGTAATCACGTCGTGTTCTTTCAGGCCAGCTTTGGCTGCTGGGCTGTCCGTCTCAACCTGTACGACTTCAACTCCGCGGACAGCGCCGAGTTTCAATTCCTTTGCCCGGTCCGCTGAGATTTCCGCGATCTCTATTCCCAGCCAGCCATTGCTGTCGCCGTCGTCGAACAGCATCCCGCCCTCGGGATTCAGTTCGAAGACTTTTTTCTCGGCTTCCTGCATCGCTGGTTCCATACTCTTCATATTCAAGTCGAGATTCGCCAACTTGGCCTGCAATTCGCTCAGCACTTTTCCCCGAACGAGATTCGCGTCGACCTCGGCTAGCTTGGCCGAAAGCTGAGCCAACTGCTGAGCCTCGCGGCCCAGTATCTTCGCCTTGGCAGCTTGCGCCTGCGAATCGAGTGGCGACGGCTGAGGCGCAGTCTCTGCTTGAGGCGCCGGAGCATTCGATGTCACCGGCTGTGCCGTTTGTCCCGGAGCCCCCGCCGCGAACACGGCCAGGATTACAGTCAACACGCCAGACCCGCCGAGCGCTACCCATAGTTTGTTACGCATGTCTCTTCCTCCTTGTTCCATAGAAAGTGGCACGCCCCGTTAAAAATCTGGTCAGACACCTGGTCGTTCGAGAAGAATCCGGATGCCGCCGTTGACGGTCCGTAACGTGATGGCACCGCCGCCGGAGCCCAGCGTTCCGTGAAAGCCGCGTCCTTCGTATGAGCCACGCACGATTCTTGGAAGGTCAGAATTCAATTCGCCGTTTAGGCTGCGAGCTCGAATGTCGCCGTGTGCATTCGGGGGAAGTCCGAGCAGCACGGAGCCATTGATCGTTTCGAGGACCATGGGCGCTCCATCCTCAAGCCGCGATAGTTCAAGGTGTACGTTTCCATTTGTCGTGTGAGCGCTGAATCGGCCCGCGCTATCCATCACTTCGACGTTTCCATTGACTGAATGCAGTTCTCCGGAGCCCTCAACGCCGCGTATCGACACGCTGCCATTGACCGTCGCGATGTCGCTCAGCAAAACGCGATAGGGCACGCGAATCTGGTAGTCCACAAACACGGGTACGCCTTCGCCCTGCGGATAGCGGGTGCGAACGGCCACACCGTCTCGCGCCGATTCAACTTCAATGCGCACGCTATTCAGATCGCCGTCATCGCCATCTGTGGTTTTCACGGCGCGAACTTCGACCTCATCGCGATCCCAACCTTCGACTTGCACCGAGCCATTCACATTGACGAGCGCGAATCGTCCGCCGGAAGGCAACGGGTAACTCTGTTGAAATTCTTGAGTGAATGCGAGTACTGATGAGGAAACGCAAAGTAAGCACGCGGCGGCGATCACAACGCGAATCGCCGCCCTTAAACCACTTCCGGACTTCGTCTGCAGAATGCTTGCATCCACGGTGCACCCCCGCCCCGAGAATCGCATTTGGCCCGAAAATAAATTTACTTCCGCAGACAGCGATCCGTTAAGGTCTAGTTGCTGTCCTTGGAATCGTCGTTCGAAGTCTGTTCCTTAAATTCCTTTTGAATTTCGACAAGCCTCTTTTGAAGTTGATCCATCTGCAGCTTATAGACCTGAAGCTGGCGATTGGCGTCACTCATCACGATCTGGATGTTTCCCGCAACGGTGCGCAAACGCAGAACTTCACCTCCGCCATTCAGCGTGCCGGCCGCGCGCACGACGCGAGACCCGTTCGAAACATCGTCGTAACTCACCTTCAGCGGGAAAGCTGGATCCACGACGAGCCGGTGGTCTTCACCTTGCTGTATCGCCGCGTCGATCGTCAGCTGCAATTCCTTCGGAATATAAACGACGATATCGCCGTCAGCGGAATGCAGGTCGCATCCGGCAGGAAGCTTGCCGTCGGGACCCAGCCATGCCGTAATCCCGCCGGCATTCGTGGAGGCGCGCACGGCGCTATTCACTTGAGTCAGGTAAATACTTCCGCGAACTGATTCCAGATTCGTCGGACCCGAAGATCGCACGACGCGAATCCCGCCGCCGCCCGTTCTCGCGCGAACCTGCCCTCCTGCCTCACCCACTTCGATCTGCCCGCCGCGAGTGTCCGCTGTCAGGCCGCCGCCCGATTTCTCAACCGAGATGTTTCCGCCCTCACCCGTATCGAGCTTTGCGATGCCGCCGATGGATACGACGCGAATGTGTCCGCCGCCCGTGTGGAGAGTGGCGTTACCGCTGATCGCACCGGTGGTGATATGGCCGCCGCCGGTGCTGGCGACGAAATCACCGGTGACATCCTTAACAGTAATATGGCCGCCGCCTGTTTCGAAGTGAGCGAGGCCGTTTACAGAGCCTGCCGAAATGTTCCCGCCGGTAGTCGCAAGCTGCGCGCGGCCATCCACATCCTCAGTCTCGATATTGCCGCCATGGCTGGTCACATCGAGGTTGTAAGCGCGAGGAACGCTGACGTCGAAGGTAACCCAAAGATGCCCGGTGCAGCCGTTCCCGGAGATTTCTCCGCGCAGTGAAACACCGTCCGGCGTGGGATGCGCGGCCAATTCAAAATCTTTGAGGAGTTTCTGAGAGTCTGGGTCGCTCGCGTCGGTGCCGAGTGTGATGTGGTATTCAACCTTGCCGGAGTTGCCCGTATGGATGCGCACGGTGCCGAGTTCTGTGACGAGGTGCAGCCGCTGCCCGTCGTGCGTTGGGAGCGAACCTTTGATTTCTCGTGTCAGCTTCGCGCCGGGATCGGTTGGCTCTTCGATTCCCGGGCACTTCGCCGCCGCGGGAAGAGCGATGAAAACGAGGAGAATTGCGGCGAGAATGAAGGCCGCAGCGTTTTGTGGCATGTAATTTCGGGGGAGCATCCGCTGGATCATTGAGTCAATCGCTCTCAGTTCGTGAATTTAACGCGCCCCGTTTGCAGCTAGAACTTCTCGGCCGGATTTAGAGCCTCAATCGTCGCCGCGCTCTGCAGACGAATGTAAGTGCTCGAATCTTTCTGCGCGCGCTCGCGCAGCACCGCGAGCAGGTGCGCGTCCGCCGGCACTTGGCCCTTGTCTGCCAATTCGCGCAATGAATTGATCGCTTCGATGCGCACGCCCGGATTCGCGTCGTCCACAAGCGCGCCGAGCATCGCGCTTCGCACGGATTCCTGCGAAGCCTCGGTGCTGAGTGCTTCAAGCGCTTTCAGTCGCACGGCGGGATTGCGATCCGTATGGACCAGTACGCAGAGCGCCTGGCACACGTCGGCGTCATGCGTGCGCGGCTTGAGCAAATCCACGGATTCAATCCGCACGTCGGGGTCAAACCGCTGGTTGTTGCGGACCACGTACAGCAAAAGCTGCTTGACACGATCGTCGGAAACGCTTCCGTGCACCAGCATTGGGCGCTGTGCGTTCAACTGAACTTCGATTTGCGGGGGGGCATCGCCTGTGTCGGAGACTAGATTGATGCCGGTGACATCCGCGGTGCGAAGATCCTGATCGCTGAAAGGAATGATCGAAGATTCGGCGACTCGAGGCGCGCTATCGCCGCTTCCAGTGGCCCCAGGGCTGGAAGGAGCCACCTTTTGCGCGAACCATCTCGGTGAATAAGTTCCCGCCGAGAAACCGATCAGAAGGAGCAAAGCGGCAGCGGCTGCCGGATGCATCGCAACCCACCGCGCCGGCACGATTGCGTCGAGCCACTGTTCGAATATTCCGCGACTGCTCGCGGCGTCCGCGTCGTCAAGAACATCGGTAAGATTCGCGCGGCATTCGGCGAGCAAATTCGCGCTGGGCTCCAGTCTGGGCGCGGATTCGAACACAGCCTTCATTTTTTCCACGTCGGCCAAATAAGCCGTGCATGGCGCACATTTTTCCGCGTGCGCTTTCATTGCGATTTCGTCCTCGCGCTCCAATTCCTCCGCCCCGAACAAATACATTCGTTCGGCAAATTCTTTGCAGGGTTCGGAGGCGGGCCGCGCAGGCGCGCCGTTGTTTGTATCCGGTTCCATATCCTTCAGCCTTCGTTCAGCTATCGCATCTCGTCCAGGCTGGCGCGAAGTTTCCGCGTCGCCCGAAACAATGAATTCTTTACCGTTTCTTCCGACGTGCCGAGCATCTCTCCGATCACTCGGAGCTTGAGGCCTTGATAGTGCTTCAACTCGAACACGATTCGCTCTCTCGGCGACAGGTGGTCAATCGCGTCTTGAATCCGCTCACCCAATTCCTGCCCAAGAACCACTCGCTCGGGATTCGACCCCGCGCTGCTCTCCGGCTGGCGGTCGAAAAAGTCGCGCGTAGTCCCGTCGTGTTCTTCGCTGACGGGCGCCTGATCTTCTCGCCTGCTGGATCGCCGGCGCAGATGATCGAGCGCCACATTCGTAACGATCCGGTAGAGCCAGGTGTAAAAGCTGCATTCGAACCGAAAGCGGTGGAGGTTTCGGTAAACGCGCAAGAAACTTTCTTGATAGATGTCTCTGGCATCTTCGCTGCGATGAACCAGGTTCAGGGCGAGGCGCAAAACTTCGCGGTCATAGCGCCGGACAAGCTCCTCGAACGCCAGGCGGTCTCCCGCCTGCGCATCCCGAACGAGCGCGTGATCGTCCGAAATCTTCACCGCTGCGTGGCGCGCATCTCGCTCGAGTGCGACGCTCATCCCCATGATGAATCCCACCGGTTGCGCTTGGCCGAAAACGGCAGCCCTTGGAGCGTCCTTCGTATCGCAACTGCCCCGGTATCTTGCCTTTCTCCCTGCCCCCACAAACTTAGACGCGGCTGCCAACGCAGAGTAAGCACTCAATTGCCCGGACTCGTACAGTCGTCCCAAAATTGGGACGCTCCACCAAATTGGTATGTTTCATAAACTCCTCCGCAGCCGGATTAGCCCGTAAATCCCAACGCAGACAATAAAATCCAGGAACACGCCGAGATCGGCGTTAAAGAGTTTGTGTCTCAGGAAATCCGGAAGGTGTGGCTGCAGCGATAAATAATAAATTGCATTGCCCAAAAGTATCGCTACCAGGTACTCCACCCAGGTCCTCGCGGTGGCCCCCAGATATTTCCTTGGCGTCGAATCATCTATAGGTCGAGAGCGCAACCAGCACCCCGATGACGTGCCTTCTTCGCTGCAAAAGCCAATATAAGTCGTTTGAGAAATCGAAGCAAATCTAACGAAATCGCGCCGATCCCGTTCGTTGTCCGGATGCGCGCTTGGCCTCGGCGATGATATAAGAAAAGGTGTACTGCTTACGCGTCTCCAAACATGGATATAACTCTCAACACGCCAATTCTCGGCTTGCGCGGCATCGGCCCACAGCGCGGCGCTCAACTCGCCGAACGCGGATTTCACCGCGTCGGGGATTTGATGCAGTATCTTCCCTTCCGCTACGAAGACCGCATCCGGTTCACTCCCATCGCTGAGGTTATACCCGGTCAAGTTCATACCGTTCAAGGCGAGGTTACGTCGGGAAGCACGGTGCGTTTTGCGCGAGATCGCAATGCAATGTTTCTAATGAAAGTACGCGACGCAAGCGGAATTTTGAGCGTGCGCTTTTTTCACGGAGCGTATCTCGAAGGACGCCTCAAGCCTGGCACATCTCTTGTCCTCCACGGCAAAGTTGACATGGACCCATATCGCACTTCGCGGCGCGAGATGATCAATCCACAGATCGAAGTCCTCACGGCTTCGCAGGAGAGCGCGTCCGCGGATTCGACGGAAGTTGGCCGCATCGTTCCCATTTACGAAGCCATCGGTGGAATTAGCTCGCGAATGATTCGGCGCCTTATATATGGTTTGCTTCAAAATCTTGGCGGCGATATCCCCGAGACGCTTCCGCCCGAAATGCTGAAGCGTTACGGGATGCCAACTCGCCGCGAAGCGCTAATGTACGTTCACTTTCCGCCGGCGAACGAAGATCTCGAAATGCTCAACAGTTTTCGCAGCCCGGCGCACGCGCGAATGATTTTCGAAGAATTCTTCTTTTTCCAGCTCGGCATCGCGGCGCGCCGCAAGCGGGAGCGAGAACAGACAGGAATTCCGCTTCAGGTTCGCGACGATCGCATCCGCGCGGCTCTGAAACGAATCCTTCCGTTCAAGCCGACCGCGGCGCAAAAAAAAGTTCTCGCAGAGATCGCTGCCGATCTTGAACAGACAAAACCGATGAGCCGTTTGCTCGAGGGCGACGTTGGCAGCGGCAAAACAATCGTCGCTCTCGAGGCCGCGGTTATCGCTATGGAAAATGGATGCCAGGTCGCGCTCATGGCTCCGACCGAAATTCTTGCGGTGCAGCACTATCTATCCGCGGGCCGAATCTTTAAGGCCGCCGGCTATCGCGTCGAACTCCTCGCAAGCGGAATGAAACGCAGCGAAAAAACCGAAGCGCTCGCGCGCATCCGCAGCGGCGAGGCCCAATTCATCACGGGCACACACGCTTTGATCGAAGATCCGGTCGAATTCTCACGCTTGGGCTTGGTCATTGTGGACGAGCAGCACAGGTTCGGTGTGCTGCAACGCAAACGGCTGATGGATAAGGGCTCATCTCCGCACGTCCTGGTAATGACTGCGACGCCGATTCCCCGCACTCTGGCGCTCACCGTGTACGGTGATCTCGATCTCTCGGTGATCGACGAAATGCCGCCCGGCCGAACTCCCATCCAAACTCGCTGGAATGCCGAAGAACAGCTTCCGAGTGTCTGGGAATTCCTGCGGCGCGAGATAGGCCAGGGCCGACAGGCATACATCATTTATCCCGTGATCGAGGAATCGAAGCAGGAACTGAAAGCCGCGACCGCGGAATACCAACGGCTGTCGAGGGACGTTTTCCCGAATCTGCGCATCGGACTTCTTCATGGACGGCTTCCTAGCGAAGAAAAAGAAGACGTCATGGAACGATTCCGCCGCCGGGACTTTCAGCTGCTCGTCGCCACGACTGTGATTGAAGTCGGCGTTGACGTCCCGAACGCCACTGTGATGGTGATCGAACATGCGGATCGTTTCGGCCTCGCGCAACTGCACCAGCTTCGCGGCCGAATCGGACGCGGCACGGAGAAATCTTCATGTATTCTCGTCGCACCAAAAAACATCATGGGCGACGCGCGCGAGCGTATTGAGACCATGGTGGCTACAACGAACGGATTTGAGATCGCCGAGCGCGATTTGAAGCAACGCGGGCCCGGAGAATTTTTTGGCACTCGCCAGCACGGCGATTTGGCATTTCATGTCGCGCATCCGCTTCGCGATCACAAGCTCCTAGAACTCGCGCGGACCGAAGCTTTCGCGCTATCCGACGATCCCTCCCGGACCGAGGAATTGCGCAAAATAACAGCTCAGCTCGGTACGTATTGGTTCAGCCGGTATCGGCTCGCGGCAGTCGGTTAGGACGGAACACACGCATGCGCGTTATCGCGGGCAAATACCGAAGCCGCATACTTCGCTCGCTGAAGGGAATGGAGCTTCGCCCCACAACCGATCGCCTTCGCGAGACACTTTTCAACGTTCTCGGCCCGATCATTCGAGATTCATTTTTCGTGGACTGCTTCGCCGGAACAGGCGCCGTGGGAATTGAAGCCCTGAGCCGTGGAGCGCGCGAAGTAATATTCATCGAAAATCACCGTCCCGCCGTTGTCAACATCCGCAAGAACCTTGATTCGCTCGACATTCACAGTGGAGTTGATCTGCGTTTTGGAGATGCACTGGCCGAGTTGGAAAAGCTATCGAAGCGCAAGCTTTTGCCGGACATCGTCTATCTCGATCCGCCCTACAAACTCGCGGAGGAGTATGAAAACATTCTGGAATTCCTGGACGCAGCTCAATTGCTTGCCCCGGAAGGCCGCATCATCGCCGAGCATACTCGCCGGCTGGAATTGCCGTCCTTCTTGACGCGGCTCGAACGCTCACGGATGATTGTGCAGGGCGATTCAGTCTTGAGCTTCTATCGCCTCGTCCGTGCCGCTTGATTTTTCGCCGTTCTCGAACCCGCCCCGGCGCATCTAATCGCAATGTATAATGACGGCCTTCATGCTTGAACTTAAAGACGCGGTACAAGAATCCGCCGAGCCGCTGAATTTTGGAGTGAATTGGGAGCGCCCGGGCAGCTCCTTTTTCAGCAGCCTAAAGGCGGTGTTTACCGGACCAAAGCCTCCCGAATGGTCGGAAGCTGCCGCCGTGGATTCTCCGATGCGCGTCACGTGGATTCGCAGCCGAGTGCCCGGCCGCGCGATTACGGCGTCGTCGTTCTCGCATGTTGCCTTCATATTCATTCTTTTGCTTCCGATTTGGAAAATGCTGCGTTGGGAACGGCCAGCGGTAATTGCGCCTGACATCCACCTCACGTGGGACGTTTCCGTGCCTGACTTGCCGCCGATTTCGCCGACGGTAAAATTGAATCCGATCAGCGCGCCAGATACAACTCCCGTACCGGCAAGCGCGGACGTCGATCATCCCCGGCAGACAATCTTGTCCGAGCCGAACCAAATCACGCACCCAAGGCAAACGCTGATTCAGCCGGATGCACCGCCAGATCCGCCAAAGCTAGTCCCGCAGTTGCCTAACATCGTGCAGTGGAGCGCGGATTCCCCAGCGCCGCCAAAGTTGCAGATCGCGCCGTCCGATATAAAACCGATTCTCCGCACCGCACGCAAAGAGACCGAAGAAGCTCCGCAAATTCCAAGTGCAACTGCGCACCCGGATTCACTCGACCTCGCAAAGACAGAATCGCCGGATGTGAAAATGCCGGTCAATCCGGCGAGCGCGCCCGTTGCTCATATCCGCCGACTGGAAGGAGCCGCAGTTCCCGAGATCGAAAATCGCGCGCCGGATTCCGCGGCGCTGAACATCGCTGCATCAGCGCCTGACGTTCCTCGGCCAAAGCTTCAGGTTTCGGTGAGTTCAGCTCGCCTCACGCCCAGAAGCAATTCACACGCGGAAGTTGCAGCGGCACCCGACATTTCAAATGCTGAGGGGCGTGGTAGCGGCTCTCCTTCCGGCGGTGAAGCGTCGGGCGGCGACACCAATCTGCGCCGGATCATCGCGCTCTCGGCAACTCCGGCGCCTCCGAGCGAAACCGTCCAGATTCCAAACGGAAATTTGGCGGCGCGAATTTCGATTGGCTCGAAGAACGCGAACGGCGGGAACGGAACGCCGGGCGGCAAAGCCGCTACTGGTCCGCCGGGAGTCTACGTTTCATCCACGCAACCGGGCGCGGGTTCGCCAATCGCTGGAAATAGCGGCGCGACAACCGGAGGCCTCAAACCTGCGACTCCGCGACTCGCAATGTCGCGGACCGCAAAGCCCACTTTGCCGGACGCGAATTCTGGCGTCAGTTCAGATCATGAGCGACGCGACCTTACCGGCTTCGATGGCGAGGTAAATCCCGAAAAAATTCTGGGCGGCAAGCGCATCTACACGACAAACATCAATCTTCCAAATCTGACAAGCGCAAAGGGAAGCTGGATTCTGAACTTCGCGGAATTAGAGCCAAGCGGCTCTCCGACTCACGTTCACACAGATCTCGCCGCGCCCGTCGTTCAGCGAGCGGTTGATCCCAAGTATCCGACGTCGCTAATCAAGGAGCATGTCGAGGGCGAGGTCGTGCTCTATGCGATCATTCGCGAGAGCGGCTCTGTGGACAGCATTCAGGTTGTGAAGCGCCTCGACCCGCAACTCGATCGCAACGCCATCGGGGCCGTCGCAAGCTGGAAGTTTTCGCCTGCGTCACGAAATGGTGAACCTGTCGCCGTCGAAGTCGTGATTCACATTCCGTTCAACGCGCCGCCTCAACAATAACTGCAGTATCAGCGCATCTCGCGCGACGTAACGCGCGAGAACAGATCTAGGTTGACATAGCAGCGATCAGACGAAGAACATCGTGCTCGGTGTTGTAGATGTGCGGAGAAATCCGCAGGACACCCTCGCGCAAGCACACGATTATCTTTTCCTCCCGCAGCTTCTTAAATAGATCAGCCGTTTTCTCCGGCGAGCGCGCGGCTACGCACACGAATTGTCCCCGGCGTTCGCTGTTGCTTGGCGACGCGAGAACGCACCGGTCCTTCGGAAGGCGTTCAGCCACCAGCCGGCTGAGGCTCGCAGCATGCTCGTATATTTTGTCAGTGCCGGCGCTGTTAACGAGACTCAACGAAGCATCAAAGGCGGCGAGATTCGTGAAGCTCGCCGTCTCGGGCGAGTCCCAGCGGCGCGCCCCGGCACGCACGCGCAATGCATCGAGCGGCAGCCCGTGAAAATTGTCCGCACCTTCGAGCGATTGCCAGTAAACCGGCCCGTCCGGAAGCCGGTCACTCCATTCCCGCCGCGCCCAGAAAAATCCGGTGCCGTATGGGCCGAGCAGCCATTTATATCCCGATGACACCAGAAAATCGGCGCCTGTCGCGCCTACATCAATCGGCAGCGCGCCGGCACACTGGCTGGCATCGAGCAAAAATAGTGCGCCTGCCGCCTGACATGCATCCGCAACGCGTTTAGCGTCGAGCCGCGAACCATTATCAAATCGAACGAGACTCGCCGATACGACTCGCGTCCGCGGGCTGATTGCGGATAGGTAATCGTCGGCGCTGATGAAGCGTTCCGCCGGCGCGATTACTTTCACGGTAAGCTTGCCCGCCCTCTCATACGGCAGCCACGTTGCAAAATGTGCCGGGAACTCGCCGCGCGCGACGATCACTTCGTCGCCCTTTTTCCAATCAATCCCTGCAGCCACGGCCGCAAAGCCCGCGCTTGCGCCGCCCGTCACAGCGATGTCGTCCGGCTCGGCGTGAATGATCTTCGCGATCGAACCGCGGATCCTGTCCGGCAAGTCAAAATACGTGACATTTGGTATGAGGAATGGCAGCTTTTTCCATTCGAGCGCTTGTTTGGCGGCCTGTACGGATGCGAGCGGCAAAGGTCCTTGCGTCGCCGCATCGAGATATGTCACGTCGTCAAATTCCGCGAACTCTTTTCGCCAGTCCATTCCCGATCACTCCGAAAAAATACTTACGGCGCTCAGTAATTCACGGAAGAAAAATAGAAATCGAGTGACACTTCAAAAATGTGAGCGCATATCGCGAAAGCTCGAAAGAATGATCAGCTTGCCCGAACCACTCTCAAGCGCGCATTTCTCGAGCTCCCATGTTGCGACATGAGGAATAAAAACGGCGTTCATACCGCACCGTAACGCCGGATTAATGTCGCTGCGTGGGCTGTTACCCACCATCCACGCATTTGACTTTACGACCTTGAATTGGTGAATGACTCGCTCGTAGGTCGTGTGTTCTTTCTCAGTCACGATTTCGATCGCTTCGAAATGCGTCTGCAATCCCGAGCGCTCGACCTTCGCTGCTTGCTCCGCGGCTTCGCCTTTCGTGAGCAAGATCAATCGGTGGTGGCCGGCCAGATACGCCAGCGTTTCCGGTACGCCGTCCATAATGTGCGGCGGCGTATTCTCGAGTTCCGAGACGAGTTGCTCGATCCACTGAATCATTTCGCGCTTCGCCGCGTTTCCCGCCAGTTTCATATACGTATCTTCGAGAGAGCGGCGGAAACTGCGCACACCGTAGCCGTGCTGGCGGATGTTGCGCTTTTCCGTCTCGTTCAGGATGTGTCGCGTGTATTCGCGCGTGTAGCCGAGCGGCTCGAGCCGGGAAACGAACTCGTCAATCGACTTCTCAAAGAAAATATTGTTTTCCCAGAGCGTGTCGTCGGCGTCTATGAGAAGCGTTTGCCTTGCCATTTCCAGCTGCCCTTTCAATCGGACTGCGAAGCGATCACGAAAAATTCTGTGGACGCGGCCATCCGAACGCGCGGTTCCGCGATATTAATTGCAGCGCAGCGTGCCCGAGGTGGATCGCTGAAAGCCGCCCGGCCGCGACGAGCAACATCCAAATTCAAGAAGCCTTGCGCACACCCGCCGATATTTTCTCGAGAATGGCGCGTGCAATCTGCTGTGATTCGCCGAATCGCGCGAGATAGTCCTGAAACTCACGATTTAGATCCAGAGCAGTGGTTGGATCGAGCTTCGTACGCAGAATCATGTCACGGAGATGGACGGGATGCGGCAGTGTCGCGTCATCGCGAAGTTCTTCAAGCGCCGTTAAAGGATCGTAGTGATACATGGAATCGCCCTCCAGCGAGGAAGCCAGCGAGCATTTTACTCCGTTTGGGATAAATCTTCAGGCGGGCGTGGGAAGGAATTCGTATCGCTCGATGCGTGCTGCAATTCCCCGGCGCTCTCCGCGGGATTCAACGCGCAGCACGCGCGCATAACATCGGATATGAACGTCTCCGGCCAAGGTGATTTGTTGAGGCAGGGTAAGGATGAACTCGATCGAGGCGCCCTTCTCAATCATCGCGCCGATCATGAAATACAGACCGCGAAAACTGATGTCGCGAGTTTCGCCCGACTCCTCGACAGCCCCATCGTCCGAAACGAATCGCACCTTCATCGGCAGGGACATCGCGAAGCGCCGAGCCGCGCGCCGCTCTACTTCTCCGCCCATAACCCTCCCAATATCCGGCATTGGCCAGAAACTAACACCACCCCACGTAATGCGCAATCTAAATTGCCTCCTGGTCCGATAGTTGAACGGTACCGAACCGTTGGGCGGTCCAAGCGGTTCCGTAGTTCAATTCCCGGGTTAATCAGCGGCGATCACACGCGGTATGCGATTGATATCAAAGCAGATCATTCGCGTCCCTTCCAGATTTCGGGGCAAGATCGGTAATCCGGTAATTTGCATTCTGCCGATTGCTGGACCGCTCTTTTGCGAAACGGGCCGACTTTCGTTACACTGCCGTTCTCTCGCGCATGGGCGAAGTCTTTCATCGCACTTTCTTCATCGATGGACCCGCCGGGCGCCTCGAGGCGCTCCTTTGGACCGTTCCGGGTCATGATGCGCGTCGCGTTGCACTCGTCTGCCATCCACATCCTCTGTTCGGCGGCACGCTTCACAACAAAGTTGTCTTTCGAGTTGCAAAGTCACTTCACGCGCGCGGATTCCCCGTATTGCGGTTCAACTTCCGGGGCGCGGGGCTGAGCGAGGGTGTTCACGATGATGGCCGCGGAGAGAGAGACGATGTCGCCGCTGCTCTCGACTATGTGGCGAAAGAATTTCCAGGCAGGCCAATATTGCTCTCGGGATTCAGTTTCGGAGCGTGGGTGGGGTTGCGCGCCGGATGCGAGGACCCGCGAGTGAATGAACTCATCGGACTCGGGCTGCCCGTCAACAATTCGGACCTAAGTTACTTACATTCGTGTGCCAAACCTAAATTGATCATTCAGGGGTCCAACGACCAATATGGTTCGCGCGAAAAGCTACAGGCGCTATACGACGCTATACCGGAACCGAAGAAGCTGGTCTTCGTGGACGGCGCCGATCATTTCTTCACCGGCAAGCTCGACCAAGTGGCCGGAGCAATCGACAAATGGCTGGAACATCTGTGAGCGGATTTACAATCTGAAACGCTATGCGCCGCGTTCGAACACCTTCAGATATTGCTCCCGCGCTGCGGGTTCCACACTCATGATTTCCAGGTTCTCCCGCACGTGCTGGGGCCGGCTCGAGCCTACAAGTGCAGTTGAGATCCCGGGAGTTGAACGCGCAAATTGAAGCGCCCGCTGAAGATCGCTCTTCAGTCCAAGAGCTGCCGATACGAACGGTGGGAGACTGCTCGTGAGCTGTCCTTGAAGCAAAGTGGCGCTGGAGATTACGGTGATGCCGAGCGCACGCGCCGCTTGAAGAGCGGAACCTTGGCGCCCATCCATCGTTTGATTCACGAGCGTGAGCGCTTCCGACATCGCAAGATTGAATGGCAATTGTACAAATCGGAAGTGATGCCCGTCCCCCGCGACGGTCCGCGCCACCGCGAGAATTTCTTCGAGCGATAGATAGTCCTTCGCTCGGCGCTCCTGGCGGAATCCGTTCCACGTCGCCAGGCCATACGCGCCGATTTTGCCGTCGCGGACCGCGCCCTCGAGAAATTCAAATGCGGCCTCGATCCTTCGCAAGAATTCATCACGCGAAACATCAGCGAGCTGCGTTTCCGGATTGTGCAGATAAAAGACGTCAATCGACTCGACTCCCAGGTTGCGCAAGCTCCGCGCCAGTTGATCGGCGAGATATGAGGGCGCCATGCAGTGGCAGTCCGCCGCAATATCCTCGGGCCGGAAGATTCCGGGCTTGAGGTATTCGCGCACGAAATAATCGTTGGCGTCGGCGGGCATTTCGCCGTCAGGAGTCAGAAACCCCGCCTTCGTGCACAAGATGAGTTCTTCGCGTGCGAACCCTTTTCCAGCAAGTGCACGTATCCCGGCGCCAATGGATCTTTCGCTGCGCTGAAAACGATAGTTGATCGCGGTGTCGAGTACGTTGATGCCACCCTCAACGGCGGCGATCACCGCGGATGTGTAGCCGGCGTCCGTCGCAGCATCCGGCTCACCGAGGTACGTCCCAATGCCAATCGAGGAAAGGCGCAGCTTTGTCGAAGCCTGCTCGCGAAAATGGCCCGCAGCAGCACGGTCCGCGAATCGCGCGGCATAGCGGCTGGTTCCTTCGGGGGTCGCTAGTGTTGGCAACTATTCTCTCGCCAAACTGAATTCTCAGAGGAGACGCGGGAGTATAGCAGAACCGACTGCCCGCGAGTGCTCGTGCAATTACACTACGACGCAGGCCGAGCCGGAATGCTCTCGGGCGGCTGGCCTGCGGCCATACCCGACGCGACGAGCAACTCTCTCGCTTCCACGCGAAACTGCGGCAAAACCCGTGCAAAAAATATCGCGCCCACAATCGCGCCGATTCCGCCGAGGCACACCGTCGTTGGCGCGCCGATATGTTTTGCTACCGCGCCAGCGAGCAACGCACCAATCGGAGCCATGCCCATGAACATCATCGAATACACGGCAAGGACGCGTCCTCGAAGCTTGTCGGGCGACATGGCTTGCAGCAGCGTGTTCGACGCGGAAGTCTGCAACATCACGGAATAGCCCACGGGCACCAGAAGAATCGCCGATAGCCAGAACCACCGCGACAGCGAAAAGGCAATCAGCGCCGTGCCAAACGCCGCGCACGAAGTCGCGATCCAGCGGCCAAGCCCGCGCATACCGGTCCGCATCGCCAGCGTTAGAGCTCCTCCAAGAGCGCCGAGTCCAGCAGAGCCCATAAGAATTCCGAAGCCTCGCGCGCCTCCGTGCAAAATACGGTCGGCAAAAATCGGCATCAGCACGGAATACGGCAATGCCAACAAACTGATGCACCCAAGAAGGAGAAGAAGCGCGCGAATCGGCTTCGTACGCTGGACAAAGCGAAAACCTTCCACGATATGTTCGAACGGCGAGGCAGTCACTTTCTCGCTCTTCGCAAAATTAAGCTTCATCAACAGCAGGCCAACGATCACAGCGATATAGCTGATCGCGTTTGCAAAAAAGCACCAACCCTCTCCGATCCACGCAACCAAAATTCCTGCCACGGCCGGTCCCACAACGCGCGCGCCATTGAACATGGACGAGTTTAGCGCGATGGCATTCATCAAGTCCTCGCGACCGACCATATCCATCAGGAACGCCTGCCGGGCAGGGATATCGAAGGCATTCACGGCGCCGAGCAATACGGCAAGCACCATAATTTCCCATACGGTGATGACGCTGGTCAGAGTCAACGCCGCCAGAGCAAAGGCCAGGAGCATCGAGATCGTTTGTGTGGCGATAACTATGCGTTGCCGGCTCCGTCGATCCGCCAGCATTCCGCCAAGCGGGGCGAGGATGAACACCGGAATCTGGCTGGCAAATCCGACCGTTCCGAGGAGGAGCGCCGATCCGGTCATGCGATAGACTAGCCAGGATTGCGCGACGGTCTGCATCCACGTGCCGATGAGGGAGATCAGCTGGCCGCCGAAGAAAAGTTGGAAATTGCGGTGCCGCAGCGCGCGAAACATCGCGGATGTCTGGATGACCGAGCGATTTCCGTCAGCGTTTGCAACTGGGCGATTCGATTTTGGTTTCGCAATCGTTTGCGATTCGGCCACGCAAACATTGTACGACGCTTCGAGGGAAGATGAAGTTTGGAATTCCAGCGAACGCATGGCGCCACGAGACTAAGTGTCGCCTCGAATGGATTTAGGCTATCCGATCAGGACGACGTGGTGGGCCGGGGAGGCGCTGTGGGCGGCGTGAGTGTGCGTGCGCAGGCGCGCAGCAAACGCCGATAAGGCCACGTTGGATCGCGAAAGAAGATCTCACCTTCTCGCGGCTTGGCATAGAACCACCGTGCGAGCAGCGAGAGATGCTCCGGCAATTCTTCGGGAACAGCTCGAATGCCAAATTGGACCTTCAGATCGGGCGCACCTGGCGTGGCCGATTCTACGGTTTGAGAATCGCTCGCCTCGGATGAGGCTGCCGCTTGTGAATCGGCTGCGTCCGCCACGGTTGCGCTGGCCTCAAGATGCCCGCGGATAATGGCTTCTACCGAACGCGGCTGGCTTGAAAGCTCATCGAATCGTACTAAGAACGGATCTGCAATGATCCCATGATGCACGGCGAAAAACGCCACCGTGTTTTCTTCCGCCATGCGCTGAAGAATCACAGCATCGAGCTGGTCCACGCGGCGCGCGAGCCCTGGAGAGCTCCTCATCACGTCCGATACCTTCTCGAGTTTCTTGTGCAGGGTTGCGGCGCGCTCGAAATCGAGCGATTCGCTCGCTGCTTCGCGCTCCTGCTGGAGCGAAGTTTCAAGCGATGCCCCTAGGGTTGCCAGCGCTTCGGTCGAGCGCGCAACTTCCGCTGCGTACTCCGCGTCGGTGCAGCCGGCAAAGCACGGCGCCAGGCACATTTTCATCTCGGAATAAATGCAGCCCGGAAACTCTGGATCCCGCCGGATTTTGATTTGACAGCGGCGAACTTTGAAAAGATCGCGAAAGCCATCGGCGAAAAATTCCGCGGCACGGCGCGATGCGAACGGTCCGACATACAAGCCTTCGTCCGGCGAAATGCGGCGAGTCACGTAGCAGCGCGGATACGCATTGCGCAGATTGATTTTCACAACTGCGGGCGGGCGAAGCCGAAGGAAATCGCGGTAGCGCTTCGGAAAATGGATTCGCGCCTGCTGGTAAAGCACGAGCGACTGTTCAAAGCGAGAACCGGTCAATCGAAAACGAATACTCGCCGCAACTTCGCGCAAATTCAGCCGCTTTGAGAGCGCTTCGGGCCGCCGGAGCAGGCGCTCGGCGGCCCGGCGGAGATCCACGGTTCGAGAAAGATACGGCTGCGCGCCAGATGCCTCCATTTCGATGAGGTAGACGGCTGGGCGAGAAGGCAGGGCCGCGAAAAACCCTTCATCGCGAGCCGGGTCGAATTCTGATCCGCAATCGAGATCTAGCACAGCGTAAGAATACCTTGAACGAGTCGAAACAGCGCGGTCGCCCGCATGATCACAGGGAGCGCTAACAGATTACATTTGGAAACGCTTTCGGGTGTGCCGGTAAGACTTTCAGTACGACCTCAGGACCCACGCGGCAATGACGATGCGCTGAATTTCGCTCGTGCCCTCGTAGATTTCGGTGATGCGCGCGTCGCGATACATTCGTTCAACGGGATACTCGGAACTGTAACCGTAGCCGCCGTGAATTTGAATCGCCTTGTGCGTAACACGCGTGGACATCTCGCTCGCAAACAGCTTCGCGATGGCAGCCTCCATCGAGAAACGCCCGCCAGAGTCTTGTTTCCACGCCGCTTTGCGAACGAGTAGCCGCGCCGCATCAATTTCAGTGGACATATCGGCCAACATAAATTGAATCGCCTGAAATTCTGCGATGGGATGCCCGAAGGCCTCGCGTTGCTTCGCATACGTGAGTGAGGCGTCAAAGGCGCCTTGCGCGATTCCAGTGGCTTGCGCGCCGATGCCAATCCGGCCGCCGTCGAGAGTCGAGAGCGCGATTTTGTAACCGTCGCCCTCGTTGCCAAGCCGATTCGCGACGGGCACTTCGCAATCCGAAAATATCAGCTCAGTGCAAGCAGTCGCATGGATGCCCAGTTTTTTCTCTTCCTTCCCCACCGAGAATCCCAGCGTCCCCTTCTCGATGAGAAGCGCCGTGATTCCCTTCTCGCCCTTTTCCGGATGGGTATTCACGTACACGATCGCCGCGTCCGCCACGCCGCCGTTCGTGATCCAGGCTTTTGTGCCGTTCACCACGTAGCGATCGCCTTTGAGTACAGCTTTTGTGGCGAGCGCGGCGGCGTTCGAGCCGGCCTGCGGCTCGGTGAGACCGTAGCAGCCGATTTTCTCGCCGCGAGCGTAGGGAAGGAGAAATCGCTTCTTCTGCTCATCTGTTCCAAAACGATGAATCGGATCGCAGTAGAGCGAGTTTTGAACGGAAAGAATAACGCTGGTGGAAGCGCAGACGCGCGCGATCTCTTCGATCGTTATCGCATAGCAGATGTGATCCATCCCCGCGCCGCCCTCAGCTTCGGGGATTGCAACACCAGTGAGCCCCAGCTCGGCGGCCTTGCGAAACGTCTCGCGGGGGAAGTGGCACGTCTCGTCGATTTCCTTGGCCAGCGGCTTCACTTCCGCTTCGGCGAATTCGCGGACCGTGCGCTGCAGTAGATTCTGCTCTTCAGCAAGTTCAAAATTCACAAACCAGCTCCTGTACCGGGATCAAGCGATTGAGCAGCAAGTGCAAGTGTACAGCAGCGGCGAGTTGAGGGTGAGGTTCTGCAGTCTTCGCAATCGAGGACTAAGGATTGAGGGCCTGGCGAAGCTTCTCGTAGGTGGTCTCGAGGTCTTCCGGCTCGATTCGAGTTTCAGCGATCGTGGTCATGAAGTTTGCATCGCCGGTCCATCGCGGCAAAACGTGAAGATGCAGATGACCCGTCACGCCCGCGCCGGCGGCGCGTCCCAGATTCATTCCGAGATTGTAGCCCTGCGGATGATAGATCCCTTCGAGCGCCGTCTGTACTCTCTGCGCGAGCCGCATCATTTCCGCGAGCGCCTCGGGATCGGATGCCGCTAGATCCGCAACGTGAACGTAGGGGACGACCATGACGTGGCCGGTCGTATACGGAAATCGGTTCAGGATGATGAAATTCTTTTCACCGCGAAACACGATGTGAGTGTGGGCGTCATCGCCCGACGCGGCCGCATCGCAGAAAATGCAGCCGTCGTCTTTTGCCGAGGCGATATAACGGTAGCGCCACGGTGTCCACAGATAATCCATCCAGTAGGTCTCAACCGTGCGCGGAGGGTTCCGCCGGAGCGGCGGCGTGTTTCGCCGAATTCACGAAATCCTTCAATTCCTTGCTGGGCTTGAAAAACGGGATCTTCTTCGGCGGAACTTCGACTTTAGCGCCCGTCTTTGGATTCCGGCCGATGCGGCCGCGACGCTGGCGCGTACGAAAACTTCCGAACCCGCGAATCTCAATTTTGTCGCTCTTTTGAAGAGCCTCGATGATGCTGTCGAAAATCGTTTCGACCACCATCTCGGATTCCTTGCGGGGCAGCTCGGTAACGCGTGTTACCTCTTCGATCAGATCTGCTTTCGTCATCGTGCGTTCTTTGATGTGCTGCTCACCGGCAGTGTTCGGCATGGCGTGGCAGGCCTCCTCTCTGCATTCCCCGACGAAATTGCATGTCCCCCTTTAGATGCCCCTGCTTGGATTCCGGCGTCGCGAAATTGAATTGCGCGTTCCGGCTTCCACACGCGGAGGCAGTTTCGCCCCGCGTTCGACCGCCGCGTGAGTCCGACGGTCTTTGCATATCATCAATCAACCGCAAGGTAAACGGTTTTCCTGCGGAGAGGACATCCGCGGAAATCCTGAGCCGGCAGCCGTGGGCTGGCTCCTCTCAGGAACTTTGGCGCTTGGCCAGGATCGCGTCACCGATGGTCGCAGTAGGCGACGATTTGGATGACCGGAAAGATTCCATTTCCTGGCGCTCGGCTTGCTTCTGAGCAGCGCGATAGCTTAAACCGATCTTTCGCTGCTCCGCTTCGATTCGAATGATCTTGAAATCGTACTCCTGGCCGACGGTAAGCAGCGACGCGGAACGATCTTTCCTCGGCTGCTTTTCGCGCTCGCCCTTTGGCCGGCGTTCTTCGATTTCTGAGATATGGCACAGAGCCTCGATGCCTTCCGCCAACTCGACAAACGCGCCGAAATCGGTTGTACGCACTACTTTGCCCTTCACGACGTCGTTGACGTGGTGAGCGCTGAACCAATTGGCCCAGATGTCGTTGACCTGCTTCACGCCGAGCGAAAGGCGGCGATTTTCTCCGTCAACCTTCAGGACTTTCGCTTCTACCGCGTCGCCCTTCTTGAACTTCTCGCTCGGATGTTTCACCCGCTCGGTCCAGCTTATGTCGCTGATATGAATTAGGCCTTCGAGGCCGTCATCAATCTCGACGAACGCGCCAAAATCCGTCAGGCTCCGCACGCGGCCGCTGATAATGCTTCCCACCGGAAATCGCTCTGCCGCCGCATTCCAGGGATCTGGCAACGTCTGTTTCAGGCCGAGCGAGATTCTCTGCGCGTCAGGCTTCACTTCTAGAACAACGACATCCACTTCGTCGCCGACTTTGACGATCTTCGACGGATGCTTTACCCGTCGCGACCAGCTCATCTCACTCACGTGAATCAAGCCCTCAACTCCCGGCTCGATCTGGACAAACGCTCCGTAATCCGTCACGCCGACAACCTTCGCGTGGATGCGCGTACCCGCCGGGAAGCGCTCAGGTACCGCGGCCCATGGATCGGGCAAAAGCTGCTTACGTCCAAGAGAAATCCGGGATTTTGCCTGATCGAACTTGAGAATCTTAACTTCGATCTCGTCGCCCGCCTTCACAATTTCAGAGGGATGCTTGACGCGTCCCCAGGCGAGGTCGGTGATGTGCAGCAAGCCATCCACGCCGCCAAGATCAACGAAAACGCCGTAGTCCGTTACGTTTTTGACCTTGCCTTTGACCACCGCGCCTTCGGAGAGCGATGCCACCAGCGCATCCCGCTGCGTCTTCGCGGCTTCCTCGAGCAGAACACGGCGGCTGACAACCACGTTGCCGCGCTTGCGGTTCAGTTTCAAGACGCGCAATTCGATTTCGCGGTCTTTCCATACTTCGAGATCGTGCACGGGCCGCAGCTCGATCTGCGATGCCGGCAGGAACGCGCGCACGCCGACATCCACTACAAGTCCCCCTTTAATCCGTTCGATCACCTTGCCGGTAATGGTTTTCTCTTCGCGATATGATTTTTCGACGTTCTCCCAGATGCGCCGCCGATGAGCGCGGACGTGCGACAACAGAACATAGCCGTCTTTGTGCTCGTGCAGCCGCTCGACTTCAATCGTCTGTCCGGGACCGAACGGAATCGCGCCGCCCGTTTCGAGAAATTCCTGCGCGGGAACCAGTCCTTCAAATTTTCCCCCAACATCCACCACCACGCCCGTATCGTTGACGGCAATCACCCGCCCGTCAAAAATTTCGCCCTCCGCGGGGGTGACTGGGGGGGTCGCATACTGCTCGATGAGCTGCTCCATGCCCTCGGCAGTCTCGGCTTCCCCGTTGGCGGCTTGTGCCGCGGAGGGTGCTACGGGCTCCGTCGCGGATTCCGTGGCGGCTCCCGCCGCGGATTGCGCCGACGGCTGCGGTGCCGAGGGCTCTGGCATTGATATCGAGCCGGCTTCGGGCGTCGCCACGATGTCTTCGTGTTCAGTCGGAGATGGAGCAGCCGGCGAAGCTTCAGCCGCGACAGCCGTGGCGGT
>Ga0302326_10004477_pt1 | contig 32351 bp, 31 predicted proteins | sample Palsa_T0_3_FD_202264 | JGI IMG/M metagenome (GOLD analysis project Ga0302326, IMG submission 202264) | Peat permafrost microbial communities from Stordalen Mire near Abisko, Sweden - Palsa_T0_3 | ecosystem: Environmental > Terrestrial > Soil > Palsa > Peat permafrost | place: Sweden: Abisko...
GAGTTTTTTGGCGACTTCGCGCACCTTTTTCAGAAACTCCGGCGTGGAAAGCTCGGCCTCGCCGCGCCTCTTGCGTTGCGCATTGAGCGCGGTGCGCAGGAAGGTCATGGTGGCGACGCCGGGGATCTCCAGCGGATACTGGAACGCGAGGAACAATCCGGCGGCCGCGCGCTCGTCGGGCTCCATGTCGAAGATGTTCCTGCCGTCGAACAGCACCGTACCCGCGGTCGGCTCATAGCCGGCCTTGCCGGCCAGCACATAGGCGAGCGTCGATTTGCCCGAGCCGTTCGGGCCCATGATGGCGTGCACGTCGCCCGCGTTGACGGTGAGGTCGAGACCCTTGAGAATCTCCTTGCCGTCGATCTCGACGTGCAAATTTCTGATTTCCAGTAGCGGCATCACAACTCCGGTTTCTTCTGTTCGCTTTGAGGCTATTGGCTACGGCTGCCCCAGCGCCATCGCCATTCGCCATCTGCATTCAGCCGACTGAGCCTTCGAGCGACACCGAGATCAGCTTCTGCGCCTCGACGGCGAATTCCATCGGTAGCTGTTGCAGCACGTCCTTGACGAAGCCGTTGACGACCAAAGCAGTCGCCTCTTCCGCCGACAGCCCGCGCTGGCGGCAGTAGAACAGCATGTCTTCGGAAATCTTCGAGGTCGTCGCTTCGTGCTCGAAGACGGTCGCCGAATTCTTTGCCTCGATGTAAGGCACGGTGTGCGCGCCACATTTGTCGCCGATCAGGAGCGAATCGCAATTGGTGAAATTGCGTGCGCCCGAGGCGCGGCGGTGCGCGGTGACGAGGCCGCGATAGGTGTTGTTGGAGTGACCGGCGGCGATGCCTTTAGAGATGATGCGGCTCGTCGTGTTCTTGCCGAGATGCAGCATCTTGGTGCCGGAATCGACCTGCTGGTAGCCGTTGGAGATGGCGATCGAATAGAACTCGCCGCGCGAATTGTCGCCGCGCAGGATGCAGCTCGGATATTTCCAGGTGATGGCCGAGCCGGTCTCGACCTGCGTCCACGAAATCTTGGCGTTCTTGCCGCGGCAATCGCCGCGCTTGGTGACGAAATTGTAGATGCCGCCGCGGCCCTGCGCGTCGCCCGGATACCAGTTCTGAATGGTCGAATATTTGATTTCGGCATTGTCGAGCGCGACCAGCTCGACCACCGCCGCGTGGAGCTGGTTTTCATCGCGCATCGGCGCGGTGCAGCCTTCGAGATAGCTGACATAGGAGCCCTCGTCGGCGATGATCAGCGTGCGCTCGAACTGGCCGGTATTCTTCTCGTTGATGCGGAAATAGGTCGACAGCTCCATCGGGCAGCGCACGCCGCGCGGCACGTAGACAAACGAGCCGTCGGAAAACACGGCCGAATTGAGCGTGGCGAAGAAATTGTCGCTGACCGGCACCACCGAGCCGAGATATTTCTTCACCAGATCGGGATGCTCGTGCACCGCTTCGGATATCGGCATGAACAGCACGCCGGCCTTGGCGAGTTCGGCCTTGAATGTGGTCGCGACCGAGACCGAATCGAACACCGCGTCGACGGCGACGCGCCTGTCACTGCCGCCCTCGGTGCCATCCTCGTTGACGGGCTTCTGGATACCGAGCAGCGCTTCGCGTTCGCGCAGCGGAATGCCGAGCTTCTCGTAAGTGCGCAGAATCTGCGGGTCGATCTCGTCGAGCGACTTCGGTCCGTCTTTCTTCTTCGGCGCGGAATAATAATAGAGGTCCTGATAGTCGATCGGGCCGTATTCGATCTTGGCCCATTTCGGCTCGCGCATGGTGAGCCAGCGCTTGTAGGCGTCGAGCCGCCAGGCAAGCATCCATTCGGGCTCGTTCTTCTTTGCCGAGATGAAGCGCATCGTATCCTCCGACAGACCCTTGGGGGCCTTGTCGGATTCGATCAGCGTCTCGAAGCCATACTTATATTGATCAACGTCGAGACCGCGAACCTGATCGACGGTCTCTTGCACAGCCGGCATTCGTCCCTCCGCTCACGGTTTCAAGGACCGCGGGTTGGATTTGTCGGTTATGGCGATGTCCTGCGCCTGGTCACCCCACCTGGGCCGCCCAAACCATTAAAACGGCCGTAAAATCTATCATTTAGGCAGCGATACCGCGCTGCTGTTTAGAACTCTTAGATAATGCACCTGACACCATTCTCCAAGCGCCAAGGAAGCGTTCGACGTCCGCTTCGGTCGTCGTCCAGCCCAGGCTGACGCGCACCGCGCCGCGCAGGAGCCGTGGCGAAACCCCCATGGCATCAAGGACATGGGAGGGCTGCACCTTGCCCGACGAGCATGCGGCCCCGGAAGACACCGCTACCCCTTCGAGGTCCAGCGCAATAATCGCGGTTTCGGCATTAACGCCGTCAAGCGCGAACAGGGTGGTATTCGGCAGACGCTCGGCCGCAGTGCCGAAAATAACCACCTGCGGCGAGAAGGCGCGAAGGCCCTCCTCCAAAAGGTTCCGCAACGCCAGCATTTCGGCGGCCTCATCGGCAAGTTGGCGGCGAGCGGCCGCAGCGGCAGCCCCGAATGCGGCAATGCCGGCGACATTCTCGGTTCCGGCGCGCATGCCGCGCTCCTGACCGCCGCCGCGGATCAGCGGATCGGCGAAGTGAATCTCGTCGCTGGCGCGCGCCAGGGCGCCGGCCCCCTTCACTCCCCCGATCTTGTGCGCCGAGAGGGTCAGTAAATCGGCGCCCAACGCCGCGACGTCGCAAGGAATACGCCCGGCCGCCTGCACCGCATCGACATGCAGAAGACCCCCTGCCGCATGCACGATCGCCGCGGCTTCGGCGACCGGCTGAACGACGCCGGTTTCGTTGTTGGCGAGCATGATCGAAACGAGTGGCCGGGACGCCCGGCCCAGTGCTTCCGCCAGCGCCGCAACCTTCACACGGCCATCCGCGCCGACTGGGATGTCCTCAATCGCCTCGCGGCGAAATCGGCCGCCGGCGCGCACGGAAGAATGCTCGATCGCCGACATGAAAAGCCGGTCGCGCGGCCGCTTCTCGCCCGTGGTCTCGATCAAGGGCGACAGCGCCAGCGCATTCGCCTCGGTGCCGCTCGAGGTGAAGATCACGCCGACCGGCCGCGCGCCGACGAGCCGCGCCACATCTTCCCGCGCCTGTTCGATAACATGGCGGCCCGCACGGCCTTCGGCATGGACCGAGGACGGATTACCGGTGCGCGCCAACGCATCCTGCAACGCCTGCTGCGCCTGCGGCCGCAACGGCGTCGTCGCATTCCAGTCGAAATAAACGCGCTCCGCCATACGCAGTTACCTTAAACCGAGGCCTTGTGATCGGGAATGGCGATGGGCATTTAGGCGCTGACCGTGGCGGCAAGCGTCGTGGTGCTTGCTTTTTGCCCTATGCCTTGTGTTAGAAGTCGCCACCCGACTTTTTGCGCCGCCGCCCGATCCGATGCCGGTTCAAAAATCTGAAATGGTTTTAACCAGTTAAGTGCACCCGACGGTACCGTCAAGCGTCCGGGCCAAGTGCGTTCGAAACGCGGTCAATCGAGGTTTCAAACATGCCCGAAGTCATTTTCACGGGGCCTGGCGGCCGCATCGAAGGCCGTTATCATCCGGCGAAGCAGAAAAACGCGCCGATCGGCATCGTGCTGCACCCGCATCCGCAATTCGGCGGCACGATGAATCACCAGATCGTGTACCAGATCTACTATTCCTTCGTGCATCGCGGCTTTTCCGCGCTCCGCTTCAACTTCCGCGGCGTCGGCCGCAGCCAGGGCGGTTTCGATCACGGCATCGGCGAGCTCTCGGATGCCGCGGCGGCGCTAGACTGGGCGCAGTCCTACAATCCCGAGGCGCGAAGCTGCTGGATCGCGGGCTTCTCGTTCGGCGCCTGGATCGGCATGCAGCTCCTGATGCGCCGGCCCGAGATCGAAGGCTTCATCTCGATCGCCCCGCCGGCCAATCTCTACGACTTCTCGTTCCTCGCGCCCTGCCCATCGTCCGGACTGATCATTCACGGCGACAAGGACGCCGTGGTGCCGCACCGCGACGTCACCACGCTCGTCGAGAAGCTTAAGACGCAAAAGGGCATCGTCATCGAGCAGAAGGTCATTCCCGGCGCCAACCACTTTTTCGACGGCAAGATCGAACCGCTGATGAGTTCGATCAGCGGCTATCTCGACAAGCGGCTGGGCACCAAGGGCGGCGACCGGCGAACGACGGCGGCGTAATCCGCGTCATTGCGAGATGCGGTATCCGCAGCCCGCATGAACGTAGCGACATGTGAGCTCGGGTCGCGAAAGCAAACGGCGGATAGCGCTTGACTCGGCCGGGCAACATTTGCTGCTTCGGAAATCAAAGTGAGGCGCATTATTTCTTGGGGGAATTTTCAGCGCCTGTCTTGCCGAAAGCGGCATCGACCTCATCCTTCTTGATTCGCGCCGATGGATTGCCGCGCTGGTCAAGATTTTGCTCTTCGGTGCCATCGCCCATCATTCCGGGATGGGAGTCCTCGGCTGGCTTTTTGGTGCTTCCGGAAGCCGTTTTATTCGTCATTTAAATTACTCCGTGCACGGGAGCGCGGCGTGTCAACCCGGCGGATTGTGCTTGGTTCCGGCTCCGGGCGCGGATCACGCATCCGGCGGCGCACGGTCCCTGCCCCCGGCCCGGGCGGGCTTTTTCGGACTATGACGTGACGAGAACCTCCACTGACATGCCCGCGAAGGCGCCGGTCATCCCGACGAAACTGCCTGACACGGGAATGGCCTGCTGGATATCGCGTACGACGGCGACCGGTATCAGATTGAAGCCGCCGACGCCGCGATTGGTTGGATCGAAAGTGATCCAGCCGGCGCCCGGGACAAAAGATTCTGCCCATGCGTGGGTCGATCCCGCATCAGTCGATCCGACGCTTTGCTGATCGGGATTGTAGAGATAGCCGGAGACGATACGCGCGCCAAACCCGAGGCTGCGCGCCGCGTCCGCAAAGAGCACCGCGAAATCCCGGCACGATCCCCAGCCGCGGTCCAGAGTCTGAGTCGGAGATTGAGTGCCCTCGTCATCCCGGCTCTGATAGCGAATCCAGCCCGTGACGCCAGCGCTTAGGTCTTTGAGCAGCGACAGCGTGTCGGTCGATTGGCCGCGGACGAACGCCCGCGCCCAATCGCGCAACCGCCCCGTCGGGTCCGGGTATTGCTGCCTCGTCAAAGCGCCGAGGTCGGTCCATTCATCGTCGGAATAGCGGAACGGATAAACAATTGCAGATGCGGCGATGCTGAAGACAGGCCAGGCGGCTGCATCGAGCTGGAGTTCCGCGACGCTGTCAATGACGAGATTATCGGTCATGGTCCGGAAGGTGGCTGTCGCGACTGCATTGCCGAAGACATCGTGCGCCCAGGTCACAACGGATTCGGGCGTCACCGTCACGTGGTTGGAAATCAAACGGAGATCGCGGTTTTCACGTGGTCGCAGCATCAGGCGGTGGGGCCCGAGAGTCACCGGCTGATTGAAGCGATAGGTCGTCTTGTGATGAATTTTGAGCGAAATCAACGAAATCTCCAGTCCGTTACAGCGTCAAAGTCCGGGTTGCGGGGCGGATCGGGATTGGTTGCCTGATCGCTCCGGGTGAGTAAGCAAAATTGCTCACTTCACATAGCCATGAGGAATGGTCGATTTCATGTGGCCTGAAGGGAAACGGAACCAATGGGATTCTGGGGCGTTCGGTCTAGTCGGAGTGTTTAAGGTAAGTGCACCATGTTCGATCCGTGGCGATTTGGTCTCGATGTTCAGCAGGTCGTGACTGCTCGCGTCCTTCGTATGATGGCGGGCGAGTTAAGCCCCCGCGAAACGCGGCTTATGTTCACCGAGAAACAGACAGCGTATTCACACGCACAAATCGCCGGTGCGCAAGCGCTTTTGACCGGTGGCCCGATGGCGGCCGGCTGTGAAATGATAGAGGTATATCAACGTGCCGTCAGAGCTAATTGCAGCAGACTTTCCGGAGCCAGCTGAAGACGGGACCGGGCAGAAGCTCCGTTTCGACGCAACCGACTATTCCGTCGTCGTCAAGAACAGGGCGCCACCTCCGCATCCGTGGAGGTGGGAGATATATCGCGCCGGCAGATCGAGCGCGATCGGGCAATCACCTGTGTTTTTTCAGACCATGGTGGCCGCTAACAAAGCAGGAAAAGTGGCGCTCAAGCAGCTCATGGGTAAGCTAGCCCCCTAAACTGTCCGGCTCCACCATGGCGCGGGCCTTTACCGCAGCGCAGGTGCGCGGATGATTATCATGCAGATAGACGGCCAGGCGCGGCCTCATCTCTTCGTCCTGGGAGGTTACAGCCTCTTCGAATAGACGGTTTTGAAGGTTGGGAGGCAGGCGGCCCCAAATCCTCACCACCGCCTCACCCAACGCTCGCGAGAGCTGTTCCGAAGTCTCAAGAGCGATCACGGCCATGGCGAGCCCTCCTCCAGCAGAAGTGACAAGAGCCAACGCCGTCAGGACGGCTGCGGTTCCCGGGGATGGCGTTTCTGGTCGGTACAGACGCTGCCGGATCCGTTGGCTCCTCGCAGCGGCGCGGGCGGGCGGGCGTTGGCGAGAACGAATTCGTTCTTGCTCCGCCGCGCAACGGCGGCGTCACGGCGAAGAGTCGTCGATATGGAACGCGTGCAATTTCGGCGCCGCACCGGAAAATCCCAGTTCCGTCCAGCGCGCCGCCACACGATCGTAGACGGATCGCCGCAACGCCGTCGATTTGGGAAACTGATTCAGATGACGGTGCGGCTTACAGGCATTGATCAGCGCTTTCGAGCCATAGGGCCGCGCTTCCGGCGGGTACTGGCTGGGATCGAGGCCGGTCGACCAGGTGTTGCGCAGAATGTCCAAATCTTCGCTCGGATGGCAGCGTGTGGAGAGCGCCCACAAAACGTCGTTGAGATCGGTCGGATCGACGTCTTCGTCGACCACGATCACCCATTTCGTATAATAGGCGGCCGCGGGGCATTGCGCGGCCAGCGCCAGAACCTGCGCCGAATGACCGGCATACTTTTGCTGGATCGAAACGACCACCATGCCCCAGCCGGACGCCGCAGCGGGATGGGCGTAGGCCGACACGATTCCCGGCACGCCGATGCCTTCGAGATCGTCGAGGATTCGCGCCGAGCGCATGATCGCGTAATATGCGCCGATCTCGCATGATGGATACTTCGCCATCAATGCGTGCGTGAAGATCGGTGCGCGCCGGTAATGCAGCGCTTTCACGTCAATGACCGGTTTCGGCGAGCGTTCGCGGCCGTAATAGCCGGTGAACTCGCCGAGCGGCCCTTCCGGCAGCACGTCGCCCCTGGTGAGCGTTCCCTCGATCACGATTTCAGCATTTGCCGGGATCGGCAGGCTGACGCATTCGGCTTCCGTCAGCTCGACCCCTCGCCCCATCATGCCGCCCGCCACTTCCAGCTCCGATTGATTGACGCCGAAGCTCTGGGCAGAGACCATGAACAGGACGGGATCGATGCCGTAGGCGCAAACCACCTCGCACGGCTCGCCGCGGGCCCACCAGCCCTCGCGATCGAGCAGGCCGTGTTTGCCGGGCGAACAATAGAGTCCGACCCGGCGCGGACCATGAATCATCTGGCGATAGCAGCCGACATTGATGCGGCCATTGTCCGGCGACGCGGTAAAGGCGATGTCGCCGGTGCCGATGTAACGCCCGCCGTCCCCCGGCCAAAATTTCGGGATCGGAAACGCCGTCAGATCAATCGCATCTCCCGTGAGCACGATTTCATTCACCGGCGCCTGATCCTTCGCCACGGCGGTGGGGAGAATGCGCCGCTTCATGATCTTGCGCGATTGCGCGATCAAATCCGCAACCGAAAGCTGCGGATCAAGACCGACAGACATTGCGAAACGCTCTTTGCTCGCGCCGAGCATGTTGCTGAGAATTCGCGTCCCGGTTTTGTCACCGGCAAGATTCTCGAACAGCAGTGCCGGCGCATTCTCCCGCCGCGTGGCGAGATAGGTGATGGCGCCCAGCTCTTCGTCGGTATCGACCGCAGCGGCGACGCGCTTGAGCGCGCCGCCATCCTCGACGAGCCGCAGCCAATCGCGCAAATCCCGCCAATCAACGGATGTCTGCGCGCGTTCCCCGGCTTGCGATGCTTCTACAAACTGCTCGTCCATGGTCACTCCATCGCGGTATTGCACGTTCGCCGCGCCATACTCTATATGCCACGCGGCGGCGCGACGGAATTGAAACGTACAAGGACGTAACATGAGACAGTTTTTGGCGGCGCTGGCGGCAGTAGCAGCATTCGGCCTCTCGGCGGCAACTGCCGGCGCGGAGGACAAGATCAAGGTCGGCGTTCTCATTTCGCTCTCGGAACATGGGGCGGTGACCGGCGGCATGATCCGCGACGGCTTTCAACTCGCCGGCCAGCAACTCGGCGGCAAGCTCGGCGGCCGCGAGGTCGAGGTCATCGTCCAGGACGATGAAATCAAGCCGGAGGTCGCCGTCGGCAAGGCCAACGCACTGGTGAAGCGGGATCAGGTCGACTTCGTCGTCGGTACGGTGTTTTCCAACATGCTGAACGCGATCATGAAGCCGGTGACCGACGCCGGCGTGTTTCTGATCAGCCCAAATGCCGGCCCGTCCAATTTCGCCGGCAAGGACTGCAATCCGAATTTTTTCGTCACCTCCTACCAGAACGATCAGGTTCACGAAGTGATGGGCAAATACGCCCAGGACAACGGCCTCAAAAAGGTTTTCCTGATAGCACCGAACTACCGCGCTGGCACCGACGCGCTGACCGGCTTCAGGCGCTACTTCAAGGGCGAGATCGCCGATGAGATTTATGTGCCGCTCGGCACGCTCGACTTTTCGGCCGAGCTTTCCCGCATCGCGGCTGCCAGGCCCGACGCTATTTTCGTCTTCCTGCCCGGCGGCATGGGCATCAACTTCGTCAAACAGTTCCGCCAGGCCGGGCTCGCCGACAAAATCCAGTTTCTCTCCGCCTTTACCGTCGACGAGGCGACATTGCCGGCGCAAAAGGATGCTGCGGTCGGCTTCTACGGCGGCAGCAACTGGGCGCCCGATCTCGACACACCGCAGAACAAGCAATTCGTCGCCACCTACGAGAAGGCCTACGGCAGGGTGCCGGCGAGCTACGCGTTCGAGGCATACGACGCGGCGCTGTTGATCGACGGCGCACTCAAACTGACCCACGGCTCGACCGCCGACAAGGATGCGATGCGGGCCGCGCTCAAACAGGCCACTTTTACATCGTTGCGCGGCAACTTCAGGTTTAACAACAACCACTTTCCGATCCAGGACTTCTATCTGGTCAAGGTGGGCACGCGCGCGGACGGCAATTACCAGACCGAAATCGTCAAGAAGGTGTTCAGCGACTTTGGCGACAGCTACGCGGCGGAATGCGCGATGAAATGATGCTCACGGCCGCGCCGGCACGCCACCGCTGAGCGGACGATGGTCTGAGCAACTGACGGCTGTCGTTCTTCGTTTTGAATCAGCGTCCGAACCTGTTACACCAACGCCGCCGCGGCGGCGAGCGGCAGGTATTTTTGCGGAACTCCGATGAGCACCTATAAGTCCGACTTTCTCAACGTCCTCGCCGGACGGGGTTTCATTCATCAGGTCTCCGAGCCGGAGGCGCTGGATGAGCTTGCGCGTTCGTCAACGGTCACCGCCTATATCGGTTTCGATTGCACCGCGGCGTCGCTGCATATCGGCTCGCTGTTGCCGATCATGCTGCTCCACTGGCTGCAGCAAACCGGCCACCGACCGATTGCGCTGATGGGCGGCGGCACCACCCGCGTCGGTGACCCTTCCGGCAAGGACGAGAGCCGCCGTCTCCTCACCGACGCTGCGATCAACGACAATCTCAAAGGCATCCGGGCCATCTTCGACAAGTTCCTGAAATTCGAGGGCGCGGCCGGCAATGCGGTGATGGCCAACAACGCCGACTGGCTCAACGCGCTCAACTACATCGATTTCCTCCGCGACGTCGGCCGTCACTTCTCGATCAACCGCATGCTGGCTTTCGATTCGGTGAAGCTGCGGCTCGAACGCCAGCAGGAATTGTCGTTCCTTGAATTCAACTACATGATCCTTCAGGCCTACGATTTCGTCGAGCTGTACCGGCGCTACGGCTGCGTGCTGCAGATGGGCGGCTCCGATCAGTGGGGCAACATCATCAACGGCATCGACCTCGGCCGCCGGCTGCACAACGCGCAGTTTTTCGCGCTGACCTCGCCGCTGATCACCACGTCGTCGGGCGCCAAGATGGGCAAGACCGCCGCCGGTGCGATATGGCTCAACGCCGACCTGGTGAGCCCTTACGACTATTGGCAATACTGGCGCAACACCGAGGACGCCGACGTCGAGCGGTTCCTGAAGCTGTTCACGATATTGTCGCTCGATGAAATCGCGCGGCTCGCGGCGCTCAAGGGCCAGGACATCAACGAGGCGAAGAAGATACTAGCCACCGAAGCAACCGCGCTGGTCCACAGCCGCGCGGCGGCCGACGAAGCGGCGAGCACGGCGCGCACGACGTTCGAGGAAGGGGGCCTGGCGGAATCACTCCCTACTCAACAAGTGGCACGTAGTAATCTTGAGAATGGACTAAGCGTCTTGGAGGCATACGTGCTATTACATCTAGTAATGTCGAAAGGCGAGGCACGTCGTCAGATTAGAAACGGTGGATTGCGAGTCAACGATGCCGTCGTCAACGATGAAAATATGATTCTCACTCCCAGGAATTTGACGCCCGAAGGCGTCATCAAGCTTTCGCTCGGCCGCAAGCGCCACGTCCTGCTCAAGCCGGTCTGACGAAACGTCAGCGCACCGAGCTCTTGCTGAATGTGTTGTCGGTGTCGGTGTTGGTGTCGCCGCCGTTGACCGGGAATTCAAAGACCTTGCGCAGCAATCCCGGCGCCAGCGCCGAGATCGGATTGATGCGCAGCACGGGATTGCCCGGCCGGCCGATCACTTCGTAGGTAACGCCGAACAATCCCTCTTTCTCGCCGCCGAGGAACAGCCCGACCAGCGGCAGCTGCCCGAGCAGATTGTTGGGGCCGTAGAGCGGAACCAGGGTACCGCGCAGATGCACTTCATCGCGGGTGTAATCGACCCCGCCATCGATTGTGCCGCCGAGGAGCGGTCCGCGCACCACTCCGTCGCGCAGCCCGACGCGCCCGGGCATGCGGGTGAACTCCATCCGCATGCCGGAGAAATCGATAGTGTTGCGGCGGACCTGGGTGCCGTTGTTCACGGCGCGCTCGAGCTGCGTTTCGTCGTGGACGGCAAAATTGCGAACGCTCAGCGTGCCGAGCTGGGTGGCATTCTCAGACGACGGCGCTTCCATGGCGAGCGACAGCTGGCCGCCGTTCATGCGCGAGTAGATGTCGCTGAAGCGAAAAAAAGCGCCGGCGTCGCTGCTCTCCAGGTAGACCACCGATCGTCCGCTGGAGCGGCCGCGCAGGTCGCCGGTCAACACTGCGTCGCGCCCGATCTTGGCGTTGAGGCCGAAGCTGCGGATCTCTCCGGCCCGGCGCGACAATTTCAGTTCGACCCCGCGCAATGCTTCGCCATTGAATCCGACGACGGCGCCAAGCTTCATGTCGAAATCGACGTCCACGGGGCGGCGCTTGGGATTCGGATTCGTCGAAGTCCCCCCGGCCGCGCTTTTGACAAAGCCCCGTCCGTCATACACCTCGCCGCGCATAACGGCGCGCAGTGCTCCTTCGGCGCCCCGTTCAATCTTGAGGCTGGCGCGATCGCCGTCGGAGAAGCCGTAAGACGGAAAATTGGCCGATTGCACCTCGCCGGATGCGTCGAGTTCAATCGTCCCTTTCACGCCGCCGCCTGCACCCTCGATCAGAAGATCCTCGATGCGGATCGATTGCGGCTTGGTCGCGAGCGTGAACGTCGCGCGAGCCGGTTTGCCGGACGGCTTGGCCCAGCCCGGCAACAGCCCGTCAATCTGCGCCGGGGTCAGATCGGCCTCGATGGCGAAGCGACCCTCGCGGTCGGCCGTGGCGGCGACCCGGCCGGACAGCCGGATTGGAATGGAGCCGCTGACCGTATCGCCAAAGTCCAAACCGAGATTGCCCCGCGCCGCATCGTCCAGCATGCCCTGGATGCGGACTTCAGCGTCGGCATCGCCGCGCGACTTGCGGTATTCGAGATTGACCGGCGCGCCGGCGATTTTGACGTCACCCTTCAGCTGGAAGCCCTGCGGCGTGGCGTTCGCGCGCAGGATCGCAGCATCGACTTTTTGCCCCATGATCATATGGTCGGCGGAAAAATTCGTAGCCTCGACGGCGATTGCGTAGTTGGTCGAGCCAGTCGGCAAATCGGCCTTCAGCGGCATTCCCAGCGTGACCTGAGCGCTTAAATTTCCGCGAGTCTGCGACGGCTCAAACGGAGCTTCGGAAACGTCGCGCAAGCGGTCCATGCGCAGCAGTTCGACCGCTGCCGGTACCGGTCCCTCAAGCTTGAAGCGCACGCGCGCCGGCGGCGCGACCGGTGCGGTATCCGGCACTTCGAACACTCCCGACGAAACCGTGAGCTTGCGCCCCGAGGCCAGATCGGCCGTCGCCTTGCTGAGCGAAACGACGGCGTCGCGTCCAACGATATGCACATTGAGGTCGGCGTCGCGCAGCGCCGGCAGCCCTTCCACCGGCCGGATGACGCAGCCCGTAACGAGCGCATCGATCGAAATGCCGTCGTCGGGAACCGGCGGGCCCGTGGCCTTGAGCGAGTCAAGCGGTGCGTTCACCGCGATCACGATGCGCTCGAGAGTGCCGCTCAGGAGGTGCTCGTTGAACCACTCGCGCACCTTGGGCTGGATGAAAACCGGCCACAACCGTTTGAAGGCATCGACCGGCATGCGCGTGCCGGCGAGGCCGGCGGCCAGGCGAGGATTGCCACCGGCAAAGTCGATATTGCCGGACATGGCGAGACCGACACCGGTATTGCCGACGTCTCCCTCATCGACGGACAACCGCTGCTTGGCTGCATCGTAGCGGCCGCCCACGGCGATACGGTTGAGCACCAAGGGCTCGCTCGCCGCATTGGCAGAATTAAGCACGACCGTGCCGCCGCCGATCTTGAACTGCCACGTGCCCCCGATCTCCTTCGGCGCTTCGATCTGCCCGAGCAGCGTAATGCGATTGCCGCCGGATAAGATCTGGAACGGCACGGACAGAATGCGGGTCTCAGCATCCCAATTCAGTTTGAACTCGGCACGATCGATCGCGACGACGCCGTCGTCGTCGGCCGCGTCGCCGATCGAGCCGGCATCGGCGACGATGCGACCGGCAAAGTTTTGCGGCAGTCCGTCCGGACCGATCTCACCGCTGATACTCGCGGACAGCGGCATGTCGACATGCACCTTTCCATCGTCCAGCCGAGACGCCAGAAGAAGATCGCTCGCCGAGACACGGCGGGCTTCGAGCTGAATCTTGCGGTAGCCCTGGCGGGTTGGCGTCACTGCGGCCGTGAGCGCCCACGGCCGCGCAGGATTTGAGGAGCCGACCGTCACTTCGACACCGCCATGCACGCGCTCGGCGCTGAGGCTGATATCCTGAAACGTCCAGTGCTTGCCAGTGCGCTCATCGTCGACGGTGAGATTGCCGTTCTTGAGGCCGAGCTCACGTAGATCGTGGCCGTCCAACCCGGTTTCGCCGATGCCGTCGATCCAGGACAGCAGCGCTGCGAAGACATCGCGGGCGCGGTGCGCAGGAACCTGCTGGACGTCCGAAGCCGGAGCGGCCGCGGGAGCAGGGCCCGCGCGCGGCGCCTCCGAAGTCCCTTGCGCGATTGCTTCGCGCTTTTGCTGCGAGGAGCGCAGCAGCGCGGCGGCGGCGGTGCCGGGTACCGAGGCGGTCGCTATGGGGTGTTTGTCGGCGCCGGCAAAGATGATGACGCCGCCATCCGCCTCGATGCGCACGGCCATTTCGGCGCCGACAAGATTGAGACTTTCCGCGCGCATGTGGCCGCTCAAAAGACTCATGCCCGAAACGTGGACTTCCGCTTTCGGCGCGCTCGCCACCACGATACCGTCGGCGTCGCGCACGACGATATCGCGAAGACGCACGGCGGTGTCGCCGTTCTCGGTGCGCTCGATCTGGGTGCCGCCGACCTCGACGTGGTGGCTGCTTCCGAAATTCTCCTCAATCGCGGACGCAAGCCACGGCGTCACCACGTTAAGTTGGATCGGTCCATTGCCGAGCCGCCACCACAATGCGACACACCCCAGCACCACGAGACAGCCAAAAATGCCAAGCCAAATCGCGGAGCGCCCTATCAAGCGGCCGTAGCGGGCGAAAAACATCCGGGTGCGGGAAATGCGAAGGCCGATGTCCTCATGCCGGGCGGTGTCAATCGCGCCAAGGCGCGCCGGCCGACGCAGAGGAACGACCGACCTCCATCGCCGAAGCGCCGAGCGCTGCCTGTCCTGGTTCGTCATGCGCCTCGGGCGTCCCCTCGTCCGTGGTGCCTTCAGAACGACCCGCCATCAAGCGCTGATGCCGATGTCCCGATGGAAACTCTTAATCCCGCGCCGCTCGCATCCTATAGTCAACAGCAAAGGAATGCGAATAAACTAATGATTCTGTAGCGCTTTACCCGACGTCCCGACCGGAAACCGTCGTCGGTGTGTTAGATCTCGTATCCAGAGGGCAACGTAGCGAGGGCCATGGCCCGCAAGGATCGACCCCGTGAATACGGGCACGCGTTTCGAGGAGAATGCCCCCGCGAAAGCGTCGAAAGGAAGGCATATGTCCCGCGAGCTTGGTCCCGGTGCAAAGGCACCCGCCTTTACTCTTCCACGCGATGGGGGCGAAAAGATTTCGCTCAACGACTTTGCCGGGCGCAAGCTCGTGCTCTACTTTTATCCACGGGCCGATACGCCAGGATGTACCAAAGAGGCTATCGACTTCTCCCGGCTCAAAAGCGCTTTTGGCAAAGCCGGCACTGAAGTCCTCGGCGTCTCCGCCGATCCGGTGCCCGCCCAAGACAAGTTCAAGACCAAGCACAAGCTTTCGATTGCGCTTGCCTCCGATGAGGAACACCGCATGCTGGAGGCCTATGGCGTGTGGCAGGAGAAGTCGATGTACGGACGCAAGTTCAAGGGCGTCGCGCGCGCCACTTTTTTGATCGGCCCGGATCAGCGGATCGCGAAGGTATGGCCAAAGGTTTCGGTGACTGGGCATGCCGAAGAAGTGCTCGCCGCCGCGAATGCGCTGTAAAGGGCTTCCGCATGCTCAAAGTTGCGGAAGTATTTACCCAGGACGGCAAAATACCGGCGGCGATTTGCTGAAAATTAACCATACCCCGCTCAAATCCGTTCCTTGTGCGGCCGAGAACCGGCCTGGGTGGGAGCGTCGATGTCGGGCGGGAAAGCGGCTCTGCCGCGGCAGATCAAGCGCCAGGCGGGGCAAACCGATCCGCGCCGGCAGATCGGAAGCGGGCCTACCGCCGGCGCGGGCTACACCCTCGCCCACGCGGGACGCCAGATCAGGCTCGGGCCGGTCGCGTTCTGGATCTTTGTCGGCACTGTCGTCATCATGGCCAGCTGGTCGGTCGCGACCGCGACCTATTTCGCCTTCCGCAATGATCTCCTGAAAGGTCTCATCGCGCGCCAAGCCGAACAGCAATACGCCTACGAAGACCGCATCGCCGAATTGCGCGCACGGATCGACCGCACTACCAGCCGCCAGTTACTCGATCAAGAGCAGTTTGAGCAAAAGCTCGATGATTTGTCACACCGCCAGACAACATTAGAATCGCACGCGGCGGCACTGGCCGGTTTCGTCGATCCCCAGACCACCGGCGCGATCAGGTCGACCGTGAGCGCGGGGCCTGCCGGCTTGCTCGCGGCGCCGCCAGCGCGCGACCGGCGGTCGGCCCTCGAACCCGAGCGGATACCGGCGACGGCCAAGTCCGGCAAACCCGCCGACTTCGGCGTGAAGCTGTCACGCATTGAGGCGTCCCTCAATCGCGTCGAGCGGGGCCAGGCCGCGGCGCTTGCACAAATGCAGGAGAGCTATGACGGGAAAGCACGCAGGCTCCGCGGCGTACTCGCCACCGTCGGACTGAAGCTCGACACGGCCGCGCCACCGGCGAGCGGCGGTCCATTCGTACCGATCAAATTGCCCGGCGAAGGCAACGGCTTCGAGCGCGCGTTGACGCGGGTGACGATCGCGCGCGCGCAGGCCGAGCATCTTAGCCGCACGCTCGTCCGGGTTCCCGTGCGCAAGCCCGTAACCGGCGAAGTCGATCTCAGCTCCACTTTCGGGGTGCGCGTCGATCCGTTCCTCCACATCGCGGCAATGCACACCGGCCTCGATTTCCGGGGTGACGCCGGCGAACCTATCCACGCCACGGCCGCCGGCACGGTCACCAATGCCGGCTGGAGCGGCGGTTACGGCAAGATGGTGGAGATCGATCACGGCAACGGCCTCTCGACGCGATACGGCCACCTGTCGCAGATCGACGTGAAAGTCGGAGACAACATCCGGATCGGCCAGGTCGTGGGCCGCATGGGCTCGACTGGGCGATCGACCGGGCCGCATCTGCACTATGAGACGCGGATCGACGGCGAAGCGGTCGATCCCCAAAGATTTCTCAACGCCGGCGCCAAGCTCGACGGCGGGTAAGACTCAACCACGTGTATTGCGGCGTGCCGCGGCGGCGGTCGGTCTACGAAAGGTGGGCGAATTTGCCGTCGAACTTCGCCGACAACGCCATCAAAATCGCGCTGCGAACCGGCGGCTGTGAGTTCACCCCAGCGCCGCCCCGCCCAGCATCCGCACCGGCTGATAGCCGTCTGCCGCGAACGCGTGAAATATTTCCTCGGCGTGTGCGGCGTCGCGCGTCTCCATCGTCACGTCGAGCTTGGCGCCCTTGGCGGGAACGTCGAGGAACAGCCGATGATGATCAACGCTGAGGATGTTGGCGCCGAATTCGCCGAGCCGGCTCGCGATCTGGCCCAAAATTCCCGGGCGATCCGGAATGGTTAGACGGAATGAGACGATAAGGTCGTCGCGCTCCAGTTCACGCACCATGATGGACGCGAGAATTCGCGGGTCGATATTGCCGCCGCAGAGCACCAAGCCAACCTTGCGGCCGCGGAATCTTTCCGGCTCTGCGAGCATGGCGGCAAGCCCGGCGGCGCCCGCCCCTTCTGCCATTGTCTTTTGCAACGTGAGGAAGGCATTGACGGCACGCTCGATCAGCTCCTCGTCCACTAAAATGATGTCGCTGACATATTCACGCACGATCGGCAGCGTGAGCTTGCCGACATTCTTCACTGCAATGCCTTCGGCGAGCGTTGCGCCGCCGCACGGCTTGTTGCCTTGGTGGATCGCGTTCCACATCGACGGGTAGAGCGCCGATTCGACGCCGACGATTTCGATCGACGGATTTTTCGCCCGCGCGGCAATGGCGCAGCCGCCGATCAGCCCACCGCCGCCAATCGGAACAACCAGCACGTCGAGGCCGGGCGCTTCTTCCAGCATTTCGAGCGCGATGGTTCCCTGGCCGGCGATGATCAGCGGATCGTCGTAGGGGTGAACCCAGACAAGGTTCTGCGCCGCCGCTATGGATTCGGCGCGCGCCTGCGCCTCCGCCACCGTCTCGCCGTCAAGGACGACCGTCGCGCCGAGCGCCTCGGTCGCCTTTACTTTCACGAACGGCGTCGTCACCGGCATGACGATGGTCGCCATAATGCCGAGGCGGCGCGCATGATACGCCACCGCCTGGGCATGATTGCCGGCCGACATGGCGATCGCCCCGCGGCGGCGTTCGTCGACCGTGAGCGCAGCAAGCTTGACGCAGGCACCGCGCTCCTTGAACGAATTGGTGACCTGCAAATTCTCGTACTTCACAAAAACGTTGGCGCCGGTCAGCGCCGACAGCGGCGGCGCCGCCAGAACCGGCGTGCGCAACACATGGCCTACGATTGCACGGCGGGCCATCTCGATGTCGGCGAGCGTCACCATGACCGGCCTTTTTCCCCATTTCCGCCCGCGTTACAATGTCAGAGTCGCAGGCAGAGTCGCTCATGATGGATTTCAGGCCAAATTCCGGGGTGGGTTCTGGCCCGGGCGGAATCGGCATCGCGGCCGACCTGCGGCCGCATGCCTACGATCCGGCGGCCAATCCGGAATTGCTCGAGGGCGTATTGGCGCGCCGCGTCGTCGCCTTCGTCATCGACCTGACCGTCATTGTGCTGCCTTTATCTTCGTTTTCGGTCTCATCACCTTCGGCCTTGGCTGGGCGTTGTTCTGGTTGCTGTCGCCGGCGTCGGTGATCTGGGCGCTGTTCTACTACGGAACAACGCCATGCTTCAAACCAGCAATAAAATACAGAGTAAATCGAGCTAGTGGCACAGAAATGGCACAGGAACAAACCTGAAAGAAACAAACCTGAAAGAGAGGACTGTCATGCCGAAGCTTTGTCTTTTTGAGTCGTCGCGCGCCGATCCGAAGTATGTAAACCCGATGCACGTTCGGACGCTTACGAAGGGCGCTGACTACACGATCATAGAGTTTGAGTCAGGGCAGAACTTCAGCGTCAATCTTCCAATCGAACAGGTCGCCGCCATTCTCGACGAAGGGATGCAGTAAACGACCGCCCCCGGCCGATCTCGACGGAGGCGGGAGGCTTTAGCACCATGTTGAACCGCTCCTGCGAATCGCCGAGACTCCAAGGATGGTAGACGTTTCAATTCCCCCGTCCGCAACGCCGCCTATCGCACCCATCCTCTTACAGAAGGCAGCGGCGCGTGTGGTGGCGTTGGCATCGTGGCGTCGCCACACACTGCATTCCGGACGATGGACAACATCGCCAAAGGCCGGACTTTTGGTTCTCGCCTTCACGAATGTTTCGGCTTCTGACGGGGTTTATCGGCTCGGATCAATCGGCCGAGAATTGTGGTCTGTGACCACGAAAATGCAACGCGCCCTTCGTCGTAAGCGTTCGCGCGTTTTTGCTTTAGGCGGGGTTTGTCCGCGGTAATGACAGCGCGCCGATATGTCCGAACAGAACGGCAATTTGGAAATCCGCGCCGTTCTCGCCGCGCTGCAACGGTTCGCGGCCGAGAAAGCCGATCCAGCGGTGATCTTTCACATCGCGTGTCTCGAAGTCAGACTGGCAATGGCGTTAGATCGAAACGACGATCCGGAGTTCCGCCGAAAACTCGCAGGCAACGTTGATCGGTTGGCCACTTCTCTATTAGCCCCGGCGCGGTCGCGCAGAGCCTCCTAGCGCCCCTCACCCGCTGCTGGATTTAGCGGGAACCGAAATGAAACTTCGGCATTTAGGTTGCGGGAAAATAATCAGGAGTCGCTCATGTCTGATGCCGCTGAGTATTGGTCATACGCGCGGGAATCCCAGCGATTTGCGCTGGAGGCCGATAACGAGAGCCAACACCAATGCTTCCTCGATATGGCGAAGGTCTGGACGCAATTGGCGCTCGTCGCAGAACACCGGGCAGCCATACGGAGCCGCCATGCCTCCGCGCCCGGAGCGTGAAGGCGTCGCGGACGATCGCACGACCGCATCCGTTATGTAACGCAGCGCGACGCCCGGCCGATCTTCGAGCGCGGATGTTGGGAACCGGTTCCGTCCCTTTGGAGTTTCCCTATTGGTCCACGGGAACAGGAGCAAATGCGGAGAACGGCAATGCCGTGGAACGCAGCGGACTATTTGGCAAAGGCGAACAAGTGCGAGCTACAGGCAGCATCGGCCAGCGATGACGTACTAAAACATCAATTTCACGCCATCGCCAACCAGCGGCGGAAGCTGGCGGAACAAGCTGACAGACATGCATATCAGGACACTCTCGCCATCCGAAGACGCGAGATTGCTGCCGCCTAACGAGGGCGCGCCAACTGAGCGGCCTACCGTTCCGTGTTTTGATGGAGCCGCACCCGATCCGCGTGAAACTTTGCGATCATCCGATTGGTGAGTTCGATCTCCGCTGGGTCAGTCGTCGAACGCAATAACTCGCGGTGGCGCTTGACCCGTTTGTCTATTTCGACACACGACTGACACATGTCCTGACTCACCGCGGTCAGCTATTCGCCCAAACAGTCAGCCGCATTTCGTGGCTACAGGTGTGGCATCGGTAAACGCGGACGGCCGCGTCGCTCCCTTCGGGAAGCCGCTCGATGCTGGCAATGTCCATCTCTTTTCCGCAACGACACGCGGGCAATTCAGTGCATCCGGGAACCAACAAGCGCTCGAACACGGACATGGGTACACCTCACAGCGGAAATATGTTCCGCCTTGCTGCAACGCACAAGAGATTGACGACGGTAGGGTTAGCGCGAGGGCATCGTGCCGTAACCCCATGATGGTACAGCCGAAAGGTTGCCGCGTTCCCGAGATGGCGAGGAGCGCGATTGCGCCCGCGATCTGGGTACCAGATGGCAAGCTGAGAGGTTGGATTGGGATAGCCTTGCTCGCGATGGTCTTAGGAACCGGCTACGTCATGATTTCTCGGGTTACGGCGCTGCCTCCCGAAATTCCGCTTCCGTTGCCCCGGCCGCCAGAAGCCCCTCAACCTCCCGTGTCAGTTCCCCTAGGAACGCCGCAGCTAATATCACGCGGCGACAAATTTCTTTTCGCTTGTGACATTCCTGCGCCAGCCGAAAAGACGGCAAGTCAATTCCCGCAGAAGCTTCAAGAGTACAAGAACAGCATGGAAATATTCGGCGATGCTGTCGGGGTGACCTATACCTTTTTCTATATTCGTGGCGGAATCCGAATGGAGATGGAGGTCGCCACTGACGAGATGAAGCGCAGAGTTTTGATGGCTGTGGGAATACCTGGGGTCACAAAGTTAACATTAGAAATAAGAAGAGCCACACCGCAGCAGGTGATCGTGAGCGTCTACGCCAATTTACCAGAGGTCTTGAGGCAATTTTGCTCGCTAGTGACACCAGACCCATCGTCGCCAGCAACGATTGATGGGAGAAAACAGATTGAGCGAATACTCGGTGTCGCCGACGGAACCTGCCACATCATTTAGATTTCCTACAGCGCCGCCGTCCAATTCCAGCGCAGCACCGCTAGGAACCAAGCTATTTGTCTCCGTCGGGTTTCGCGCCATGACCGGGGCTTTTTACATACGTCAAACAACCCTCATAGAACGACGTTCGCTTCGGCGCGCGGATCAAAATTTCCTCGCATAGCGCCGCGTCGGTAATTTGCTTGCGCTCGGCCCATTCGTAACCAGCCCTATGGCCGCTACAGTCGATGGTGCATTTGTAGCCGCCGAAAGTTTGCCCCTGCGCCATCGCAAATGCGGGCGAAGCAAAGACAAGCGCACTAAGTATCACTCTGTACATCGGCGGTCGCTTTGTGCAGCCAATCTGCTCACCGAAGGCACTTTCCGAATCTCAAGGTTGAAACTCCGGGTCGTCAACTGGCAAAATCTCTGTCAGCCTTCCCTGCAAGTCCCGAGCGGCTTCTAAACCGATCAGCACCTGCGTTTCGCCAACAAAAGTCATGCCCCGAATTACCAGATATCCGCGAGTATCGCCCATCAGGGGAATCTCTCCTTTGTCGACGCTAAGTATCCGGGCAATTACGTCGCTTTGTCTGGCCATCGCCTTCTCCTGACTCGGTTTGAACCTATCGGAAATAGCGACTCGGCTCCCTCTTATGTCGGCTTGCCATCCATGAACTTCGCCGCATCCTTGTGCGACACGGGGTCAAGCACAAGCGCGAGCCCAAATCCGCACGCCACACCGACCAACCACGAAACGACGATAGCAACTGACAGCTTCGACATGATTTCGCTCGCTGCTGAGGTCCAGCCAAACGCGCGTCGAGGCTCACTTGCGACTGCTAGGGGTAGCCATCTAACATTTAGTATGAGCCGCCCCAACTGGTCACGCGCATTGCCGCAGCCGCCGGTCATTCCAGATGTCATGACGCTCATGACGCTCGCCGACGTGCGGGAACTGATGCGGCACGTGCCGGCGCTCGAAGACAAAGTCGGCCCCTAGGCCATGTCGTAAACTGCGACTACTGTGCTGTATGGACCGGTCAGTTTTTCTGGCTTTGGCTTTGGCTGCCGCAGCAATGGTGGCGATCCTATTCGGGAACGTCGCCAGCGACCTAGGAATAGCCATTGACACAATTCGCACTGACGCGCTCGCCAGCGCATGCTTTCTTTGCGTCGTCGTTGTCGGAACCTTCCCGAAGCGGAACAGGTAACGCACCCGGCGAGGCCGGGGCCATCCATTCGACAGACCGCGGCTCAGCAGATTGGCCGCCGATCATCTACGCGGCAGCGAGATAAGACGTTCGTACCGGAATCGAGAAGAGCGTGCGCCCCTCAATACTGGATACATTGACGGCCCACCCGATCGTTTCGTCCTCCCGTCCCATTTCAAGATCGAGTGCCATGAGCTCGGCAAAGTCATAGGCTATCTCTGGCGCTGCTAAAATGCGCCCAGTGAAGTCCAGTTCGGACCGTCCGTGTCCCACGAAATCGAAAAAGTAGCGCTCCACTGCTGGTTCCCTCTCTGAATTTCGGGTTGGCCATCAGGTATAGCTAATGCGATTTGCGAATGCTCTAAGCTAATAGGTAAGATTGCGTGCGTAAAATCCTGCAATACCAAGCGAGCGGCCGCTGGCCGTCAACTTCGCCAAGCTGCCGGAGCTGCGGCAGCGACCTTCGTCGCGAGCGCCAGCTTGAGGGCATCGCCAAAGCGAAGGCCGCTGGCCTGTTCTCTAATAAAGCGGTATCTGCGCCGGCAAGGGAATCAATCCCAGTATGTGTCCCGAACCAGCATTGAGAACGAGCAGCGTCTTGGTGGCTTCGCCGTCACCGGAGTCGAAAAGATTGAGTTGGCAATGCCTGTTAATCGGATTTCCTTCCCGGTCGAAGCCACTTTGGGTGCCCACGATCCGGTACTCACCCATATCCTGATTGTCCGATCCGGAGCTGAAAAGGACATTGAATTTGGTTCCGTCCTTCGCCGCTATAGTGCCGGCGGTCGCCGATCCGGAGAGCCCAGCACCGCCGGTATTACCCGTAAACCCGACATGCGGTGTTCCATCGATGTTGGTTTGAGCCGTGAGAGTGACATTGAAGTGAAGCGCCGAATTATTGATTTCGATATTCCGGACCTTAAAAAAATTCGTAAGGGCCTCCGTGATGGAGGCCTGGAGTTTGGTCGTTGCTTCCTGCTCGTGCCCTTGGACACAAGTGTAACTGCTGCTCACCGAAGCGGCGAACGTCGATCCGGAAAGTAAAAGCAACAAAATCAATATTCTCAAAAGCATGTTCCACACTGAGGCGATTCGAATTGAACAAAACAGCGGCGGTCAAGCTTTAGCAATCTCACGGTAATTGATTATACCACGCGAAACTGCTTTTGTTGAATATAGTCGCTGCATAAGATGGTCGAGGTGCGGCGGACACCTCCAATGTCAGGTGAGAACCGTAACTATTGGCGTGGCGGCAACGCGGAGCCAGCCAGTCGCAGCCGGCCCCGCGCGTTGCATGTGGTAGAGCGTTTAAGCGACCGCCGCCGCCTCAATGTCGATGTCAAGCCGCGCGTCGACTATCGACTCCCACTGTGCGTTGATCTCCCGGTAGCGTGCCATATCCACAGGTAAGCCGGCAGCTATGTCGGCATCCATTCTGTCGAGTTGACGGCCGAGCGGTACTTCAGCGGCCCAAAGCAATGCGCGCGTCGCGTACTGAAAAAACATCGAAACCCTCCCATCGTTTTAAGACCGTTGCTATCTGGTTCCGATTCTTCGGAACGTCAACGTCATATTTTTGATGCGTGCGACGCGCTGCCGCAGCGGTTAGATGCGGGTATTGTTTGCTCCGAGCAACAAAAGATGGCGACGGTTTAGCAGACCGTCGCCATTGCGCGGAACGATTGTGCGGCGACGCGACCACTTTTAGAGACCGATTTGTCGTGGATGGTTCACAATCCTTGGACCGCGGCCGGGCACAGGTGTTGGACAGCACCCCTTCCAGCCGAGTATTATGCCATTTGTGTTCCCGCAGACCGCCGGCGTCAAAAACGAGAGTTGAAAAGGCGGACTTTATGCAAACCACCGATAACGTGGGCGCGGTGCCAATCGCCGCGCACGGGGAACTATTAGCACCGGAAAAGATTCGGAAGAACGTCCACTTTTCAAGCGCAACCGATCTATGGTGTCGCGTGCGGCTGCATCGCCAGCGTGCGGAGTTGGCAGCATGAGCGCCGCTCCGCTCACCGACGATGAGCCGATCACGCTCGCCTATGCCTGCCAGATTTACCCGCGAGCCAAGTTGACCGTATCAACGCTGCGGGCAGAGGCCGGCCGTGGACGACTCGACGTGTTCCGGATAGGAAAGACGGACCACACGACTCCCGGTTCACTCCGAAGGATGGTCAGCCGATGCCTAGACGAAGATCACCGCCGCGCCTTTACCTTGACCCGGAACGAGACGCCTGGATCATCCGCGACGGATCGCGTTTCATTCGTACAGGCTGCGGCGAGACAGACCGCAAGAAGGCTGAAAAGGCGTTAGCCGAGTACATCGGATTCAAGCACACCCCGACTCCATCCGATCAACCGCTGATCGTTGACGTGCTGCAAACTTACTTGGCTGAAGTCGTGCCGCTCAAAAAGACGGGCCGGAATATCGCGTATCGAATCTCGTACCTCTTGCCGCATTGGGGCACAATGACGACTGCGGACATTTCGACCAAGACATGCCGAGCCTATGCGGCAACTAAGTCGGATGCGTCGGCCGGCGCTGATCTCAAGGTACTCAAGTCAGCGGTGACTCACTGGCACCGTGAACACGGCCCGTTGACGACGATGCCCATATTCGAGCTACCGCGGGCAGCGCCACCCAAGGATCGATGGCTTTCACGATCGGAGGTCGCGCGACTGCTGTGGGCGGCACGACGCTATCAGCATTTGCGCTGCGCGATCTTGCTACAGCTCTATACCGGGAGCCGCCCCGGCGTAATTCTTGCGATGCAATGGAGTCAGATAGACATCCGCGGCAAGACCATGCGGCGCATTCCCGCGGGCGAGCTTCAGGACAAGAGAAAGCGGGCACCGCGTGTAACGGCTAGGCCGAAGAATTCTAGCGCATCTGCGGCGCTGGAAACGGATTGACGGGACGCACGCCCGGTATGTCTGCCATTACGAAGGACAGCGGGTCCGCGATCCGCACAAGACATGGCACCGCGCGGTGAAAGAGGCAGGACTCAAGGGCGTGACGCGGCACACCCTACGGCACACCCGCGCGACGTGGCTTATGCAGCGCGGGATTCCAATATGGGAGGCCGCGGGACATCTGGGCATGTCAACAATGACGCTCGAGCGCGTCTACGGCCACCACGATCGGAGCAATCAAGAGGCGGCAGCGAACGTCTGAAACGGGCATGGCACAGAAATGGCACAGATACGAGCCCATGTTCCGCGAACGTTCTTGATTGATTCTCATCGATAAACACGCTGTTTTCAAGGATAAGTGCCATAACGGCGTTCTACTACGGAATGACGCTCGGGAGCCCCGCCTCGGCCACGCTCGGTATGCGCACCATGGAGCTCGAAATGCGCACCTGGTACGGGGCGCCGTCCTATTTCGTTCTCGGTGCGGTCCACGCGATTGTGTACTGGGTCAGCGTCAGCGTGCTCTCGCCGTTCATACTATTGGTCAGCTTTTTCAACGCGCGCCGGCGGCTCCTGCACGACATGGCGGTCGGTGCGGTCGTCATCAACAACGCGGCCCGGGCGGCGTCGCTGCGCGCGCCGACGGCTATGGCAGAATTGGCCTTTGACGCGCCGAAGTTCTCGGGCAATCTAGCCGACGGTCGGGCAGAGCTCGGCTGCAGGAGGCCGAACGGCTAAAGCACCCCGTGACCCAGCATTCGCGCGATACACCGCAGTTTTATCTCACCGCCCCGTCGCCGTGCCCCTATCTCGGTGGCAAAGAGGAGCGGAAGGTGTTTACGCATCTCGTCGGCGAGCGCGCGGGTGAGCTTAACAACATCCTCACCCAGGGCGGCTTTCGCCGCAGCCAATCGATCGCCTACCGGCCGGCCTGCGAGGGTTGCCGCTGCTGCGTGTCGGTGCGCGTCGTCGCCAGGGAATTCGACCCCACGCGCAGCATGCGGCGTATCGTCAACCGCAACGCCGACATGGTCGGCGAGATGAAGATCGCCGTCCCGACGTCCGAGCAGTATTCGATCTTCCGCGCCTATCTCGATTCGCGCCATCGCGACGGCGGCATGGCCGACATGACGGTGCTCGACTACGCCATGATGGTCGAGGACAGCCACATCGAGACGCGCATCGTCGAATATCGGCGGCGCGAGCGCGGCTCTTCGATGCCGGGGCGCCACGCCGGCGATCTTATCGCCGTCGCGCTGACCGACGTCCTCGCCGACGGTCTGTCCATGGTCTATTCGTTTTTCGAGCCCGACGAAGCCGCCCGCTCGCTGGGCACTTTTATGGTGCTCGACCACATTGCGCGGGCGCAGCGGATGGGGCTCTCTTACGTCTATCTCGGCTATTGGGTGCGCGGTTCGCGCAAGATGGACTACAAGAGCCGGTTTTTGCCACAAGAGCGGCTGACGCCGGATGGCTGGGCACGGGCGGAGTCCTAAAGACGCGCGAACGGCGAACAGGAAATAGCCAACCAAGAAGAGGGCCTTTCGCTAGTCGCCATTTATCCTTTTTGCGCCGTCGTCGAACCTGTTGGTCTTCGGAAAACCCTTCGGCGCCAAGCGGCCGGCATCGGCGCGATTTCCTCGCCAGTCCGCCAATTCCTTGAGCGATAGCGTGAAGACGCGCCCGGCAGAGTCGGTCCAGGTGAGGCCCTTTTCCGCCTCGAACGTCTTGATGTCGGACAGGCCGCCGTCCTTGTGACGCTGTAGCCGCACGCCGCGCCCGCGCCTCATCTCCGGCACCTGATCGATCGGGAAGACGATCATCTTGCGGTTCTTGCCGATCGCAGCCACGAGTTCGCCCTCAGCCGGCGCGATGGCGCGCGCTTCGTCGGGCGGCGTCACGTTGAGGATCTGCTTGCCCTTGCGCGTATTGGCGAGACACTCGTCCTCCGGGACAATGAATCCCCTACCCTCTTTACTTGCCACGATAAGCTTGCGCGCTCCTTCATGGCGGAAGACCGTGATCACGTCCGCCTCCTGCTCGATGTCGACGAACAGCCGGATCGGCTCGCCGTGCCCGCGGCCGCCCGGCAGCTTTGCCGCCTCGATTGTGTAGCAGCGGCCGTTGGTGGCGAAGACGAAGAGCTTCGACGTCGTCTCGGCGAAGAACGCGAGTTTCAAGCCGTCGTCGGCCTTGAAGGCAAGGCTGGAAAAGTCGGCGACCTGGCCACGCAGCGCGCGTATCCAGCCCTTTTCGGACACCACGATCGTGACCGGCTCGCGCTCGACCAGGGCCTCCTCGATGGCCGCATCGTCATGCGCCGGTGCTTCGGCAAACGTGGTGCGGCGTTTTCCGAGCGGCGTCTTTAGGCTGAACTTGTCGCGCACCTCGCGGACCTGGCCGGCGATGGTTTTCCACTGCGCCTTCTCCGAGCGCAACAGATCCTCGATCGATTTCTTTTCTGTGCGCAGCTCCTTGTCCTCGGCGCGGATTTCCATTTCTTCGAGACGGCGCAAATTGCGCAGCCGCATGTTGAGGATGGCGTCAGTCTGAACGTCCGAAAGCTTGAACGTCGTCATTAGCACCGGTTTTGGCTCATCCTCCTTACGGATGATTTTGATAACCTTGTCGAGGTTGAGATAAGCGACGAGATAACCGCCCAAGACTTCGAGCCGATGCTCGATCTGACTGAGCCGATAGCGCGAGCGGCGCAACAGGACCTCGCGCCGGTGCGTGAGCCATTCGGTCAGCACTTCGGCGAGGCCGACGACCTTGGGAACGCGGCCGCGCAGCAGCACGTTCATGTTAAGCGGCACCCGGCTTTCAAGCTCGGTGAGCTTGAACAGGCTCTCCATCATCAGCCCCGGATCGACGCTGCGCGAACGCGGTTCGAGCACTAGGCGCACGTCCTCCGCCGATTCGTCGCGCATGTCGGCGACGAGCGGCAGCTTCTTCTCGTTCATCAGTTCGGCGATGCGCTCGACCAGACGCATCTTCTGCACCTGCCAGGGAATTTCGGTGATTACGACCTGGTAGGTGCCGCGCCCGGTATCTTCGATCTTCCAGCGCGCGCGCAGTCGGAAGGAGCCGCGCCCGGTCGTATACGCTTCCGCGATCGCCTCGGGCGGATCGACGATCACGCCGGCGGTCGGGAAATCGGGCCCCGGCACGAATTTCAGAAGCGTGCGAGTGCGGGCATTCGGCGTATCGATCAGATGCAGCGCGGCATCGCAAAGCTCGGCGATGTTGTGCGGCGGAATCGCCGTCGCCATGCCGACCGCAATGCCTTGCGAGCCGTTGGCGAGGAGATTGGGAAACGCCGCCGGAAGGACCACCGGCTCCTGTGCCACCGCGTCGTAGCTGGGGCGAAAATCCACGGCGTCTTCGTCGATGCCGTCGAGCAGAAGCCGCGCGGCCTCGGTCAGCCGCGCTTCGGTATAGCGGTAGGCGGCGGCGTTATCGCCGTCGACATTGCCGAAATTGCCCTGGCCGTCGACCAGCGGATAGCGCGAGGAAAAGTCCTGCGCCAAACGCACCAGCGCGTCGTAGATCGCCTGATCGCCGTGCGGATGGAAATTGCCCATCACGTCGCCGACGATCTTTGCCGATTTCTTGAACGCCGAACCCGGATCGAGCCGCAGCAGCCGCATACCGTAGAGGATACGGCGATGCACCGGCTTGAGCCCGTCGCGCGCATCCGGCAACGCACGGTGCATGATGGTGGAGAGCGCGTAAGCGAGATAGCGCTCTTCGAGCGCCTCGCGCAGCGCGATTTCCTGCACGTCGCCAGGATCGGAGGGAATCAGCTTCTTGTTCATGCCGTGGAGCCGTAGCGCGGTTAGCCGTTGCGAACAAGAACGGCCGCGATGAAGCGCCCGCGCGCATCTGGCAAGGCAAGGCCCCGCGGTCCGAAAGCATGCCGGTCGAGAAAAAAACCGGTAAGCGCGAACGCGTCGGCAAGTTCCGCGGCGTTGGCCGGCTCGGCGTCGGCGCGCAGGAATTCCGGCAACCGCATCAGTTTGTCGCGATAGGGTTCGCCAGCGGCCCGCGAAACCGCACGACCAGAACGCGGCGACACGTAGATGAGATCGTTCTTCACCCCGGTCGCGGCACATTCGACAAGGTCGAGGCCAAAACCAAGTTCCGCCAAAAGGCCGAACTCGAAGCGGGCGATCATCGGCGCAACCGCGGCCCGATCGTTGAGTGCGTCAAGGATCCCTTCAAGCGCCCTGTGAACTCCCGCATGTGGCTCGCGTTCGGCAAGCAACCGGCACAGAGCCGCCAGATGCGTGACGCCGTGGACCGCATGCGCCGCCGTCATAAAGCCGGCCGCGCGCAGATTGATGCCTTCGACCGCATAATTGCCGAGATGCTCATCAAGCCGCGCCCGCCATGTCGCACTCACCGAATTGCCCGGTTGCAGGACCCCTCGCATGCGCCGGCCGGTCCCGCCCCGCACGAGACCGAGATGGCGGCCGCGATCGCGCGTCATCAATTCGAGGATGACGCTCGTCTCGCCGTGGCGCCGCACGCCAAGCACGATGCCTTCATCGGTCCACTGCATGGAGTGTATGTAGCGCGATTTGCGGGGATTCGTACCGGACGCTTTCGGCCGTCATTCCCGCGGAAATTCCAGGCCCATCTCGCGATAACGCTCCGGGTCGTCGCCCCACCCTTCGCGCACCTTGACGAAGAGAAAGAGGTGCACCGGATGCTCGATCGCCGCGGCGATATCGACACGTGCCGCAGCTCCGATGGCCTTGATGGTTTGCCCACCCTTGCCGAGCACGATCTTACGCTGGCTTTCGCGCTCGACGTAGATCGTCTGCTCGATGCGCACGGCGCCGCCCTTGAGCTCCTTCCAGATCTCGGTTTCTACCGTCGACCGGTAGGGCAATTCCTGGTGCAGCCGCAGATAAAGTTTTTCCCGCGTGATCTCGGCGGCAAGCTGGCGCAGCGGGGCGTCCGAAATTTGATCTTCGGGATAGAGCCACGGACCCGCCGGCACGCGAGCGGCGAAAAAGCTTTTAAGGTCGGCAATGCCGTCGCCGGAGCGCGCCGAGACCATGAAGGTTGAGGCGAAAGTGGCGCGCTCGTTGAGCTCTTGCGTCAAAGCGAGCAGCTTTTGCTTGTCGACGATATCAACCTTGTTGAGTACCAGTACCTTGGGTGCGCGGATGTCGGCGAGCCCGGGCAAGATTGCCTCCTCGTCGTCCTGCACGCCCTTGTGCGCGTCGACGAGAACCGCGACGACGTCGGCGTCGTGGGTGCTGCTCCAGGCACTGCCGACCATGGCGCGGTCGAGCCGGCGGCGTGGGGCAAAAATGCCTGGCGTATCGACGAAGATGAGTTGCGCCGCACCCTCCATGGCAATGCCGCGAATGAGCGCGCGGGTGGTCTGCACCTTGGGCGTGACGATCGAGATTTTGGCGCCGACAAGCGCATTGAGGAGCGTCGATTTGCCCGCGTTCGGGGCGCCGATGAGTGCCACAAAGCCGCAGCGTGTCGGGTGATCGGGGGTCTCAGCCATTGGCCCGATCGGACTTGACGCCCTCGCGCTCCATCATGGCGGCGGCGGCGGCCTGCTCGGCGGCACGCTTCGACCGCCCCGATCCCTCGGCGGGAGCGAGCTGAGGAAGCTGCACGGCAACGCGGAATTCGGGGTCGTGGTCTGGGCCGGAGCGCGCGACCTCGCGATAAGCCGGCGTCGGCAGACCGCGCGCCTGGGCCCATTCCTGCAGCACGGTCTTTGGATCGCGCAATGGCTGGGCCTTGGTGCTCATGCGGGCTTCCCACAGGTGTCCGACCAGCGATTCGGCGGCGGGAAAGCCGCCGTCCAGAAACACCGCACCGATCAGCGCTTCGCAAACATCCGCCAGGATCGCCGGCCGCGTACGACCGCCAGCATTCGCCTCCGAAGAGCCGAGCCGGATCGCCGTGCCGAGATCGATAGCGCGCGCGATCTCCGCGCAGGTCTCCTTGCGCACCAGGTCGGCGAGCCGACGAGACAGCTCGCCTTCATCGGCCTTTGGAAAGGCGCGGAACAGCATGTCGGAAATTACCAGGCCCAGCACATGGTCGCCGAGGAACTCGAGCCGCTGATAGCTGCCGGCGCGGTTGCGGGCACCCTTGAGGGCAGAGATATGAGACAGCGCGCTGTCGAGCAATCCGGCGTCGGTAAAGCGATATCCGATACGCTCTTCGAGTGAACCGTCGCCGCGACGGCGGCGGCGGCGGGGATCCTTTTGTCCGTCGGTTGCCGCGGCGGGCGCGGCGCGCGGCCGGGCGATATCGACGGCGGACGGCAGTTGCGGCGCTGCGACCGGTTTGGCTTTGCCCCGCCCGTTCATCGCACCAGTGTGAACAGCCGGGTCCAGCGCACCGTCCACGGCCAGCGCCACACCTCCCAGGCGTGCGCGCCATCTCGGATCGAGAAGAAGATGATTTGCGCCTTGCCGATGATGTTCTCGTAGGGCACGTAGCCGACCGCGCTGAGCACGCGGCTGTCGGTCGAATTGTCGCGGTTGTCGCCCATCATGAAATAGTGGCCCGGCGGCACCGTATAGACCTGCGTGTTGTCGTAGAAGCCGTTCTCGGTGAGATCGAGCGTGGTGTAGACCACGCCGTTCGGCAGCGTCTCGCGATAACGCTTGACGCGCTGGGCCGCGCCGTCGTCGTCGGTAACGAAATCCTCGATCCGCTCGCGCTTGACCGGCTCGCCATTAATGTTGAGCACGCCATCGATCATCTGAACGCGGTCGCCCGGAAGCCCGATGACGCGCTTGATGTAATCGGTAGAGTCGTCCTTCGGCAGCCGGAACACGACGACATCGCCGCGATCGACCGGCTGGCCAATGATGCGGCCCGAAAAAACCGGTGGCGAGAACGGCAATGAATAGTGGGTGTAGCCGTACGAATACTTGGAAACGAACAGATAATCGCCGACCAGGAGTGTCGGGATCATCGAGCCGGAAGGGATATTGAACGGCTGAAACAGAAACGTGCGAATGACCAGCGCGATGATGAGGGCGTGAAATATCACCCGTACGGTCTCGGCGAATCCGCCTTCTTTCCGTTTCGTTCCGGTTTGCACGCTCATCGGCCTATGTTCCGTTCACGATATTCCGCCCCGCGACCTTGTAGCCGTTGGCACAAACCCACGCAATTGCGCGCGGGATTTCGCCGCACACTCCCATAA